>Ga0315899_10009788_pt1 | contig 10287 bp, 7 predicted proteins | sample LakEriMetagenome_2_FD_203518 | JGI IMG/M metagenome (GOLD analysis project Ga0315899, IMG submission 203518) | Freshwater fungal communities from buoy surface, Lake Erie, Ohio, United States - Buoy 4 MA112 | ecosystem: Environmental > Aquatic > Freshwater > Lake | place: USA: Lake Erie, Ohio...
GAAACCCGGGTCCGCCTGCACACCCAGGAAATCCTGCGGAAACTCGAGCAGTTTCTGCTCCGCCGGCCGAGCATCCGATTGGTGGTCATCGACCAGCTCAAGCAGCACCTCAAATTCGACAGCGAGCGGGTGTTCGAAGAGCTGATTTACGAACTGCAGATTCTCGCCCGGTACACCGAAGTCGCCTTCGTGCTCACCCAGCGTCCCGATGCGTTCCGGAACGCATCGGGAATCAAGCAGTATTTCAAGAGCGATTCACTCACCAGTGTCGCCCGCAGCATCTGGCGGATCGCGGCCCCCGAAGACCCCCAGCATGGGGACCGGGTGTTGGAATGCCTCAAGCTCAACTACGGCGTCGGCCAAAGCAACAACCGGCACCCCTGGCGGCTCTGGCAGGAGCCGGGGGAACCGTTGCGGTGGGAAGTGGGCAACGGCCAGGAATTCCCCCTCAGCAAGCTCGACGCCAAACAACGGCTGTTGTTCCACGCCAAAACCTTCATCTCGCTCTATTTGCAGATGTTTGGCGGTGTGGCCAACTTCGACGCCCTCCGGCACTGGGGCCGCAAGGAGGGAATCACCGGGGCCAAGCTGATGGAAGCGGTGCTGACCTACAACTTCGGATACGACTTCGAGGGCTGTCCCGACAGCGATTCGGGCATGCGGCAGGTGATCGGCGAGTGGGACGACATCAAGAAACGGGAGGTGATCCCCGAAGCCGAGCGTCCTCCACTGCTCGGCCCGGCGATCCCCAAACGCCGGAAGAAACCCGCGGGACCACCCCGGCCGGCGGCCCCCGTCGCCCTCGTCGCCCCGGTAGCACCACCCGCCGACATGTCACGGTCCACGGCCCCCGCCCCACGGCCCACGCCGACCCAAGCGCTCGAATCGCTCCGGGCCCGCATCACCCGGGGCGAAGCCCGGCTCAAGCAATTCGACCTGCAGGGATTCCGCTTTATTAAACCAAACGTCGCCATGTGTCATGTGTTGCTGAGTCTGGAGGCGGAAGTGGGGTCGGAAGCGCTGGTGCTGGAGCACTTCGAAAAGGGTTTGCACGAACTCGGCCGGCATTCGCCCGCCGATCTGCAGGCCCACCTCGACGAAGTCCGCCGCCTGCTTCGCATCGCCCACCAGATCGACGCCCCCTAAGCCGGTTTTCGATCGAGTTGAGTGCGCGCGCGACGAGCCGTGGCGACAAACTTCCAGTTTGTCAGCACCATCGAGCGTCATCCCGGCCTCTCATCGGCACGACGCGGCCCAGCGTCCCCGCACACACAGGGTTTTTCACAGACAGGCTGGAAGCCTATCCCACGGGCCGTGGCGACAAACTTCCAGTTTGTCAGCACCATCGAGTGTCATCCCGGCCTCCCAACGGCACGACGCGGCCCAGCGTCCCCACATACGCCGGGTTTTTCACAGACAGGCTGGAAGCCTATCCCACGGGCCGTGGCGACAAACTTCCAGTTTGTCAGCACCTTCGAGCGTCATCCCGGCCTCCCAACGGCACGACGAGGTCCAGCGTCCCTCCGTCAAACAAATTTGAAAATTTGTTCGTGCCAGTCAAACCGCGTTCCGAGGCCAATCACGACGACCCAACAACTCGTATTCGACGCCACATCCGAAAAATTCCCCAACGGGGATACTTTCCTCAGCCTGGGGTTGCCGCACCTGCGGCTACCCCAGGTGAAGCCCCCAAACAACGCGCTTTCTATCCTGTAAGGATTGCTTCGTTCGCCGGGAGACAGACATGTGAATCCGACGATTTTCCATGCTCCGAAACGAACACAACCCTTACAGGGTAGAGGTGATCTTGGGGGGATCTGACCCGGGGTAGCCGCTGAGGCGGCAACCCCGGGCTGAGAGAAGTAACCTCTGCGAGGTAGGTCCTGGGTTGGCGGGGGGTTTTGGGCCAAAGGAATGGGTTTTGACTCGACAGGCTGGAAGCCTATCCCACGGGCCGTGGCGACGAACTTCCAGTTTGTCGAACCTTTGAGCGTGATCCCGGCCTCCCAACGGCACGACGAGGTCCAGCGTCCCCACACACAGGGTTTTTCACAGACAGGCTGAAAGCCTATCCCACGGGCCGTTGCCAACGGCACGACGCGGCCCATTGTGCCAACCCCACGCAGGTCATTTCACGAACAGCCTGAAAGCGTACTCCACGACCTGGCCCCCCCGGCGCTTGTAACTTTTACCATGCCTGTCCCGAATTCCGGGAAACCGTGATTGACCCCCCTCCCGGGCTTGGAATATCTCTGACACTCCCTCCGCGAGCTGCGTCTTGCCGCTCTCAAATCCTCGCCCCCCGCGGGCAACCCCCCCTCCCCCTGCTCGACCGCTCTCTCTCCCTCCCAAGGCCACTCCTCATGCGCGCTTCGATCCCTCTGCACGCCCTGGTCCTCGGCGGTGCACTGGTCGGCCTGTCGGCCTGCAACAACACCCGCCAGTCCAACACTGCCCGCACCGCAACCGAGCAACTGCTGATCGCCAACTCGATCGATCAGTCGCTCGATAAGGTCGACTTCTCTCCCCTGGCGGAAGCCTCGGTGTTTGTCGAAGAAAAGTACCTCGACTGCGTCGACAAGGGATATCTCATTGCATCGATCCGGCACCGACTGCTACGGCAGGGAGCCGGTATCGCCGCCAAGCCCGAAGAAGCCGATGTGATTCTTGAAGTGCGGGCCGGGGCGATTGGTACCGACCTCTCCAGCTCATTCCTGGGTGTTCCTGAAGTCACTCTCCCCGGCATGCTGACCCTCCCCGAGGTGAAGATGGTCAGCAAGGACGCCCAAAAGGCCGCCGCCAAGATCGGCCTCGTCGCCTACGACGCCAAGACCAAACGCCTGCTGGGCGAAGGGGGGGTCTCGAACTCCTTCTCCGACGAAACCAACACCTTCGTGTTGGGGATGGGCCCCTGGCAGGACGGGACTCTCCGCGACGAACTGAACCACTCGGCGACCTACGGGGCCCAGCGTCCGATCGACCACGTCCCTCCCATGGTCACCTTCGCCCGCCCCAGTTCCCGGTCGGTCGGCCCCGGCAGTCAGCCCGATGTGCAGCTTTCCGGTGCGGAAAAAGAACAGGCCCAGGTGCCTCCCGCGCCTCCGGCGGCCGCCAAGATCGGTCACTGAGGTTTAACCCGGTGTGCGGCCCGCAACTGGCCAGCGGCAGTCCCCCAGCAAATACCATCCCCAGGAAAAGTCACACCAAAATTCGACCCCTGCCCGTCCGGCAGGGCCCGTTTTCGGTGCCCGCCTGTACACAAATCGATTGACAAGACAGGGATAGATTCGTCAGTATTGATGGATGGAACGGCAAGTGAGACACGGGCGGGAAGCTTTCCGCCCGAAGTTGCTTGCCCGTTCTCCCTCCTCACGAATCCCACCTCATCCCTGTTGGCGATCGGACATGCACAGTCGGCCGATTGGTCTCCTCCTGTTGAGCCTGGCCTGCACGGTTCTGGCAGGCCCACTGTTTGCCGCCGAACCAGCGGCCAGTTCCCCAGGGGTAACGCCGTCGGTCACCTTTGAGCTCGACGTTCAGCCGTTGCTGACGCGCTATGGCTGCAATTCGGGTCCCTGCCATGGCAAGTCGCGGGGCCAGAACGGGTTCGCCCTGTCTCTGCTGGGTTTCGATTCCGAGTTCGATTATCTGGCTCTGGTGGGGGAAGGACGCGGTCGCCGTCAGTTCAACGCGACCGCCGAGGGGAGTCTGCTGCTGCGCAAGGCGACCGGTGAGGTCCCCCATGGCGGCGGCAAACGAATCGAAGTCGGCAGTCCTCACTATGAGTTGCTGCAGGAATGGATGCGGCAGGGTTCCCCACGAACGCCCGAGACCGCTCCCAAGCTGGTGCGCGTGGTCTGCGAGCCCGCCACCCAGGTTCTGACCCCCAACGCCTCCTTCCAACTCAAGGTGTTCGCCGAGTATTCGGACGGTTCGCGCCGCAATGTGACCGATGTCACCGCGTTCCAGTCGAGCGACCGAGCCTACGCCGCCCCTTCGAACGAGACCGCCGGACTCGTCCAGGCGGGACCGATTCCGGGCGAAGCGGCCTTGATGGCCCGGTATATGAACAACATTGCCGTCTGCCGGGTCTTGATTCCCCAGCCAGGCGACCTGACCGATGCCGATTATGACCAGCTTCCCCGGCGCAACCCGGTAGATGACCTCGTCTGGCAAAAACTGAAGCTGCTGAAATTGCTTCCCTCGGCCGAGACGAGTGAGGCCGCTTTCCTGCGTCGAGCCTATCTGCGGATCATTGGCCGGCAACCGACTCCGGAAGAGACCCGCGCCTATCTGGCCGACGCCAGCACGGGGAAGCGTGACGCACTGGTCGACCGATTGCTCGAACGGCCGGAATACGCCGATTACTGGGCCAACAAATGGGCCGACCTGCTGCGCCCCAACCCCTACCGGGCCGGGATGAAGGCGGTCTGGAACCTCGATGCGTGGCTGCGGCAGGCGTTTCGCAAGAACCAGCCTTACGACCAGTTCGTGCGCGAGCTGGTGACGGCCCAGGGAAGCAGTTGGCGGCATGGTCAGGCCGTGGTCTTCCGCGACCGACCCGACACGGTGGAGATTGCCTCGTCGGTCAGCCAGTTGTTCCTGGGAGTACGGCTGGAGTGCGCCAAGTGCCACCACCATCCGTTTGAGGTCTGGAGCCAGGATGACTTCTTCGGCTTCGCAGCGTTCTTCACCCGCATTGGGCACAAGGGTGAGGGGTTGTCTCCCCCGATCTCGGGAGGCCAGGAAATGATCTTCTCGACCCCCGCCGGGCAATTGGCCCATGGGCGGACAGGAGCGATTGTCGATCCCAAGCCGCTGGCGGCTGATTCGCTGAAGATTCCCGCCGAGCAGGATCCGCGGGAGGTGCTCGCGGGGTGGATGACCTCCCCCGACAATCCCTACTTCGCGAAGGTCATGGCGAGCCGGATGTGGGCGGAGCTGATGGGGACCGGTCTGGTCGAACCGGTCGACGACCTGCGGGCAACCAACCCGGCCTCCAATGAACCCTTGCTCGATTACCTGGCCCAGGATTTCCGGGAGAACGGCTACAACATCAAGCATCTGATCCGACGGATCATGACCTCGCAGGTCGCGGCGTTGAGCTCGAAACCGACAGAGCGCAATCTGTCGGATACGCGGAATTTTTCACGGTACTACCGGCAACGGCTGCGGGCGGAGGTGCTGCTGGATGCGGTGAATGACTGCCTCGACACCGAGGAGGAATTCCCGGCGATGCCAGCTGGCTCGCGGGCGACCCAGGTTTGGACCTTCCGCTCGGCGTCGCTGTTCCTGGATACCTTCGGGCGTCCTGACGCCAATCAGGATCCTCCCTGCGAGCGGACCTCCGACTCAACCACCCCGCAGATCCTGCATTTGATGAATTCTCCCTCCCTCAACCGGAAGCTGGCGCTCGATACGGCCCGTCCTGCTCAACTGGCGGCCAGTGCACTGTCGAACGAACAGGTCGTGGAGGAGGCGTACTTGTGGGTCTACTGCCGGCCCCCAACGGCCGACGAGAAGCAGGCCGCCCTGGAACTGCTCCCCGCCCCCCCCGACCGCCGCAAGGGGGTCGAGGATCTGTTCTGGGTGCTGTTGAATACTCCTGAGTTTCTGTTTGTGGATTGAACCAACCAGCCTGCCGCGGCGTCGACCGCAGGCGGGTTGACAGGCCCCTCGGGACGGACGAGAGTCTGGGTCCGGGGGATCACCCGTGCCTAGACTCATCCCCCTCCCCCTGTTGTGATCAAGCGAGAGCACACGATGGCCATCCACCGCAACTGCGAAGGACTGCGACGCCGCGACTGTCTGTCCCTGGGCCTGGGGGCCCTGCTGGGGGGCGGGTTCGTAAGTGCCCTGCAATCCCGCGCCGGGGCCGGGGAGCCGGGAGCCGACAAACGGCCCACCGGCTGTATCCTGGTCTGGCTGGATGGTGGCCCCAGCCACATCGAAATGTTCGATCCCAAGCCCCAGGCTCCCGCCGAGATCCGCGGCGAGTTCCAGCCGATCGAGACCAAGGTCCCGGGGGTCTTCTTCAGCGAGAACATGCAGCGTCTGGCGGCAATCAACGACAAGTTCACGATCGTGCGGTCGGTTTGTCACAATCAGAACAACCACGGGGCAGGGAATCACTACATGATGACCGGGGCTCCAACGCGGATCCCGGTCAGCTGCGGGGCGTTCGTCAGCTTCCATCCCAGCATGGGCTCGGTGGTCTCGGCCGAGCGGGGGGCACCGCACAATCTGCCTCCCTACTTCGCGATTCCCAGCATCACCCGCTCGGGAGGACCCAATTTTCTGGGGAACCGGCATGCCCCGTTCGTCGTAGCGGATGACCCCAACAGTAAGGGCTTCCGGGTCCGGGATGTGACGTTGCCGACCGAGCTGGACGACGGTCGGGCCATCAGCCGGCGCCTGGCCCGCAAAAAACTCGACCAACTGCAACGCTATCAGGACCGCGCGACGGGAGACCCGGTGGTGGGGTCCGACGAGAACTTCCAGCAGGCGGTCTCGCTGATGACTTCCGATGTGGCGCTCAAGGCGTTCGAGATCGATCGCGAATCGGATGCGGTCCGTGAACGGTACGGGCGAAACGCGCTGGGACAGCGACTGCTGCTGGCACGTCGGCTGGTCGAAGCGGGAGTGCCGTTTGTCACCATCAACGACGGTGGCTGGGACCATCACTCGAATATTTTCCCCGCCTTCAAGAAGCAGGGAGCCACCCTTGAGTCGACCGTAGCGACCTTGATCGAGGACCTCGACGAACGGGGCATGCTCGACACCACACTGGTGCTGGTGATGGGGGAATTCGGCCGAACCCCGCAGATTTCCACTCTGCCCGGTTCGACCACCCCGGGGCGCGACCACTGGTCAAGCGCAATGTCGGTTCTGGTCGCTGGGTGTGGCACCCCCCGGGGCCAGGTGGTTGGTGCGACAGACACTCGGGGCTACGCCGCGATTGAGAAGATCTACGCCCCCGAAAACCTGGTTTCCAGCGTGTATCTGAAGCTGGGAATCAACCCCGACAAGATTGTGTACAACTCGTCAGGCCGGCCCTCGCACCTGGTGAGCGACTCGCGTCCGATCCAGGAGTTGATGTAGGAGCCCCCCCGTCTCGTGGCAGCGGTGGGGAGGCACTGGGCATCGGCGAACGTCATGGACTGGGTGATTTCCGGTTTTCTCGCGGAATCGAATGGACCCCAGTCCTCTGGGTGAACGTTGCGTCCCGCATTGTGTTGCCCCCAGTCGAACGGGATCCGGAGAGCCGTCTGGAAATCTGACGGAAATTTATTGATCCCCAGCCCAGTCACAGGCGTTCCCGCTCTGGGCTTTGTGATGACTGAAACCTTGGCAGCTCACACAGGGTAGCTGCTGCGACGCTCTTCGTCTTGCAGGCGTTCCGGAACGGGCTTGCTCGCCTCGGCCTGCAGCGGGGAACTGCCGTTCCGCGAATCGACGAAGTCGCTTTGCCCGCGAGAGTCTCTGGGGATCGGCGATTTCCACCGGCGGCCTCTGGCCGGAGGATTTTGAGGATCGGAACTGAATGCAGAATGCCATTCCGTCTGGTCGGCATGGCGTTTCGCAGAGAGATCCCAAGGGTGGGGCCCAGCAGGCCTCGGTTCAAGACAACAGGTCAAACATGAATCTGCTCGTCGTGGTGGTGGCATCGGCCGTGATTTTGAGCACGGCCTATCGGATTTACGGCTCACTGCTGGCACGCCTGCTCGGGCTGCGGAGTGACGTACCCACCCCGGCGGTGACCCTGCGGGACGACGTGGACTACGCGCCGATCGATTCGAAGTTCCTGCTCGGGCAACACTTCTCGGCGATCGCCGCGGCCGGCCCCATTGTCGGTCCAATTCTGGCCGGGTACCTCTTTGGGTGGCTGCCAGCCCTGCTGTGGATCCTGGTGGGATCGATCTTCATCGGCGGAGTGCATGACATGACGGCCCTGACGGCGTCGATCCGCCACAAGGCCCGGTCGATTGCCGAGGTGGTCCGCGACCACATGTCGCGGCGGTCGTACCTGCTGTTCCTGGCGTTCGTCTGGCTGGCCCTGGTGTACATCATCGTGGCCTTCACCGACGTGACGTCGAGTTCGTTCCTGGGGCTGCAGACGCTGGAGAACAACGAGATCATCACGGGCGGCGGGATCGCCACCTCTTCGCTGCTGTACCTGGCGATTCCCATCCTGATGGGGCTCTGCCTGCGGTACACCAAGCTGTCAATCAACTGGGCGACTGCGATCTTCCTGCCGATGGTCGGGTTGTCGATCTGGGCGGGGCAGTTCTTTCCCCTGGCGGCCGAAGATCTGTTTGGCATGCCCCGCTTCGTCGCCGAGGAACTGCCGGCGGTGCGCCAGCAGGCCCTGGCAGTTCTGACGGAGCAGCAGCGGGAGCAGTTTGAGGCCCGGGCGGCCCATCCCCGTCGGCTATTTGAGCTGGGAGACAAGGGGCTGGCCCAGAAACTGGAGCTGACCGCCGAGCAGGTCGCCGCCGTGGGGCAGGTGCTGGACGCCCCGAGCCGGAAGTACAACGGGATAGTCGCCGACGGGCAGCGGCTGTGGAATGTGGCGCTCCTGGTGTATTGCATTCTGGCCTCGGTCGCCCCCATGTGGCTGCTGCTGCAGCCGCGCGGCCACCTGGGAGGCTACTTCCTGTACCTGGCTTTGGCCGCCGGGGCGCTGGGAGTGATGTTGGGGGGGAAAACAGTGGAATACCCCGCCTTCCGGGGATTCTTGGTGACCGATGCATCGGGCACCGTCATGCCGCTGTTTCCCCTGCTGTTCATTACCATCGCCTGCGGGGCCTGCTCTGGTTTTCACTCGATCATCGCCTCGGGAACCACGTCGAAGCAATTGCGGTGCGAACCTGATGCCAAGCTGATCGGCTACGGCTCGATGCTGCTGGAGGCGATGGTGGCGATTGTGTCGTTGTGCTGCGTCATGATGCTGCGTCCCGACTCGGAGCTGTTCGCCGGGGGTCAGCCCAAGCCCAACTTCCTGTACTCGCGCGGGATTGGCAGTTTTCTGTCCGTGATCGGAGTCCCCGCGACGCTGGGTGTGTCGTTCGGGCTGATGGCGTTCACCACGTTTGTGTACGACACACTGGATGTCTGCACCCGACTGGGACGGTACATTCTGCAGGAGTTGACGGGGTGGACTGGTCCCAGTGGGAAGTTTGTAGCGACCGCGCTGACGGCAGGTTTTCCGCTGCTGTTCCTGATTTGGCAGCCGGTGGACGAATCGGGGCGGATCAAGGAGCGGTGGCGGTTGTTCTGGGACCTGTTTGGGGCGAGCAATCAGTTGCTGGCGGCACTGACCCTGCTGGGAGTCACCGTCTGGCTGTGGAGGACCCGGCGGGCGAAGTGGGTACTCTATGTGACGGGACTGCCTTGTGTGTTCATGTATGTGATGAGCATGTGGGCGTTGGCCCGGGCGATCACACCGCTGGCGCAGGCCGTGCGGGGGCGGCTGGCGGGTCAGCCAATCGGCGGCCTGTGGAGCAATCCCGTTCCCTGGGTGGCGCTGGTGCTGGGCGCACTGGGTCTCCTGATGGCGTTGGAGGCGATTCGAATTGTGCTGGCGGGACTTCGTCGTCCGCCAGCGGCCGAAGGAGCCACGGCACTGGGATCAGCCGGGTGACGAGGCCGACCGGGGTGAGGGTATGGGCGGAAGCCGGACTCCTGGGAAACACCGCTACAACCGGCACAATCCTCAACGCGGACTTTCCGGCAGGGGTGGTACAACCGGTGCTTCCGTCTCGACTCCGGGACCAGACCCAGGGAAATGCTGGAACTGGTCTGGCGAGACCCTTGACGCGTGACGATCTTCGTAGCACCTCTCTGTGCGGGGGCTGTGTGCCCGCTGGACCTCACGGTTCAGTCGTCCGCTCGGGAGAAATGGAATCCAGCCTGGCTGGCTGCAGCCTCTGGTCATTGAAGACCGCGAGAGACCCGGACGGTCTATCGCACGACGCGAAGGAGAGAGCCCGATGCTTGTCCTGTCGAGACAACGCGACGAGAGCATCATCATTGGTGAGAACATTGTGATCACCGTGGTGGACATCCGTGGCGACAAGGTGCGTTTGGGGATCCAAGCCCCCACTGAGATTCCCGTTCATCGCCAAGAGGTGTACGAGGCGATTCAACGCGAGCAGGGAAAGATTCCCGCCGAGGGAACCGTGATTGAGGCGACTCTCAACAAGTTTCCCAACCGACGGACCCCCAAACCGACGACCTGAGTCAACCCGAGGCCCGGCCTATGGCCAACGTCATGCGGCTGGGCGA
>Ga0315899_10009790_pt1 | contig 10287 bp, 7 predicted proteins | sample LakEriMetagenome_2_FD_203518 | JGI IMG/M metagenome (GOLD analysis project Ga0315899, IMG submission 203518) | Freshwater fungal communities from buoy surface, Lake Erie, Ohio, United States - Buoy 4 MA112 | ecosystem: Environmental > Aquatic > Freshwater > Lake | place: USA: Lake Erie, Ohio...
GACCAGCATCAGGGCGGGCGCCCAGGCCCAGTCGTCCCAGTAGACGCTGGTCACCCAGCTGAACAGGCTGTTGAGCAGCAGCAGCCGGCTGGGCAGGGGGGTGATGCCGAGGGGGGTGCCGCGGAGGGTGAGGGCGCTCAGCGAGAGGACCGTCACGAGGATGCCGAACCCGCTGGCCAGGCCCAGTTGCACGGCGGCCTGTTCGCGCCCCAGGTGCCGGAGCGCGACCATCTGCCACTCGAAACTTTGCAGCGACGCAGTCAGGAACAACAGCAGCAGACGCAGCCGGGTGCCCCACGGATAACGCAATCGACTCGACTCACTCACGACGACGCGGCGACTTTCTGACAGATTGCAGGCAGCGGGAGGACGGGGTCTGGAGAGACCGTCCGACCCGGGTGGCCACGACGGCAGAAGACAACCGCGGGGAACACGCACCGGCTCTGACACACCGGGCTTCCGCGGACCGGGGTCCGGAAAGCGGGGTTCAAGACAAGGAAGACCAACGGGCGGGAAACCACGGCTGGCGAGCGCCGACCAGTTCCACAGCCCCAGGAGAGGCACTCCCACCCCTCCACCCAACGCTTTCACAGTATGCCGAAGCGGGGAACAAGTCCAGACGCGTTCCGAATGGGGGCTGGCGGCTGGGTGGCCGCAAGATGGTGTGGTCTGTCGGAAGGCTGGGGGGGCAGTTGCATTCCTGGAAAAATGGCGATTGTTAAATCTCCCTGAGGCTCTTGGGCCACGACGGCCAGTTCCTGCGTGTACCGACAGACATTATGAGAGGACCGCGCCGACAAGCTCGCGAAAATCATCGGGTCACAACGCGCTGGAATGAGAACACACAACGCATGAAGGCGACCGAGACAAGCCGGTGCGAGCTGAGCAGCAACGTTCCAGAACATGCCGTGGGTTGATTGAAAAACGAGTCTCAATTCAGGCCGTGATTCTGCGGAAAAGCGTTGCGAATGTGCACAAACCCATTCAGTCAACCGGGCGGGGCCTTGGTTGTATTGGTGGCAGTTCCGAAGGGGGCGGTGCGGTGGGAACAAGCGAGATCTGAAACGAGATTCTGCAGGTCTGGATCTGTTGTCAAAAATTGCTGCCGAATTTTCCACAGCGACGGGCAGGACAGCGGCGTTGTGGATCAAAAACATACCGCAGGCCAAGCCTTTATTCCTCGATGGGACGGCGCGGAACCAGTCCACCTGATTACCCACCTGTGAATTTTCGTGGTTCCTGCTGCTTGAGTCAGATGGAGTCACCGATTTCCGGTGGCTTGAACCCGTCTGACTGATGCTTACCAGGAGACCAAGCATGATGCCTCCAGCCCCTCACGAGGGACTCGCGATCGAATTGACACCGGAGTACATCGCCCTCGCGAACGAAATGACTTCGGTTCAGGTGCCGGAGCTCGAGCCGGTCTACGGCAGTATTCAGACGGCATCCACGCTGCCAATGGAAGAGGGGAAGAAGTTTGTAACTGCTCAGGCGGAGATGGCTTTCCACGCGGAGCAGGTTCGCCGACGACTCCGGGGGTACTGCAAATCGCACTTACCCTCTTTGGGGATGTTGAAGTCCAGAGCTGAAAAACAGCTAGCGTTCATAGACAGTGGACGAGTGCACAGCTTTGGCGAACGGCGCATTCGAGTTGCCGGTCCTGCGGGACGGTGGAGAGATCTGCCGGTCGTGTCGACCGTTGCCGCCGCCCTCTTGGGGATCTTGATCCTCTGGGTTTCCGACGGTCTCAACTTGGTCACCATGATTTCACGATCGAGTTGGGTTCATACACTGACCGAGACGCTCGGTACGGGGGCCCCGATCCTGTTGGGTTTCGTTGTAGCGGCCTTCGGAATGCCAGTGGTGTTGGCTCAGCGAGCTCAGCGAATCGCCGAAAAAGCTGTGTATTTCGGGCTGGTGCTGTGTGTGCTGCTTCTGGCGGTTCTCTGTGGCCTCGCTTGGTCGCCGATCGACCCCTTCAACCCGAATGTGGTGCCGACTTGGGTCGTGTACATCCTGAGCCTTCTTACCGGTGGTTTCGGGGCGTGCGTGTTGAAAGTGGTGTTGCGAAAGAACCTGAGTTCACTCTTCTCCTACGAGATTCGCTGCACCCCAGAGTACGAGTTCTATGAAGCGACGTCTCAGCATCTGTGCCAAGTGGCCCGGCGAGCTGAAACTCTTCGCCTTCGGCTTGAGGAAATACTCAGCGAGTTGGAGAAAGAGAAGGAGCGATACATCCAAATAAACCTCATGGAGTTGACCCGAGCCCAAGCCTATATCTCAGAGCGAGCTAATGCAGCGCGTTTGGAGTTTTTACCTATTCCCAATGCATTTTCGACGGAGTCGTCAGGACGCAGTCGTGTCCACCAACCGCGATTCAGCAGCAATGGTGTGCTGGAAAACTGAGAAAGGCGAGTTCGTGACTTGTGTTCAGTTCAGATAGGAAAGGTGATCCGATGGGTACGAAAGTGGTCTGGATGTTGTTGCTGCTGTTGGCGGTGACACCGCAAATCGGAAAGGCCGAAGCAGGAAAACCCCAAGTTCTGCTTGTCGTGGTGTCGCACGGTCTTGACTTCAAGATGCGTGAGAGCATCGGAAGAGAGCTTCTCAAGTGGGTCGAGAATGGTTCCCCAGGAGACCAACTCATTGTAGTGAAGGGGGCCATGCATATGCCTTGGCTGAATTTGTCAATTCCGGTTGTGTCCGGACCTGCGAAGCTAAAACACCCCGAAATTCGCGAATGCCTCGCGAGGGTGGCTGTCTGGATACGGAACGGAGAAGCGACCGAGAATCTTCAGCCGGGACAGCCAGGGCTGCCTCGTCTGGCGTCGACTTATCACTCACTCGTCAAAGTCGATTCCCCTCAGGTCCGCATCGTAGCGATCGGCGATCCGGTGTACGATGATCTTGACAACAGTGTGTGGTCTATGGCAGACCGAAAAGTGCCGTCGGACTCGGCGGCAAGATCCACTTCGACGCCGTTCGCCTTGGGAATCGATAATCAACTCCCGGAAAAGAGTCAGGTACGCCTTGTAACCCCGGTATCGTGGGGGTCAGGGCTGCGCCACCAACAGGCTGTCATCCGTTTCTGGAGGCTGCAGATATCGATTTCGGGGGGAGAGCTCTATCGAGTGACATGCGATGTACCAGCAGCCTTTGATTGGGATTGTGACGCTTCGTTCGACCGTCCAGTCACTGAGGTTGAGGGACCAATTGTGGTCTGGCGTTTGTCAGAAGGAGGGTGTTGGGAGTCGTCAGAAAGACACCAAAGAGGGGCCAATCAGGAGCGAGAACCCGCGTCGCCGAATGGGCAGTCCAGAACGACCGAGCGACAGCCCGTGCCGAGCACTGGTACGTCTGAGTTTCGGGAGGATCTGCGACCCGGGACCGTCGAAGCTGAACGACTGCCCTCGGTTCTAGACAGGCGCGGGGCTAAGCAATCGGTGTCATCACCCGGTTCGTCGCCCGAAGCCCGCGAACAGACTCAGCCCTCTCAACAGCCCGGAACGAACGGGCAGGTGCCCGCAAGGGGGCAACGCTCAACCGATATTGACCCCTCTGAGTCTCGGTCTGTCTCTCGGCCTGCGCGAAACCCCCTCGAGCCGAACCTCGCACCTGGAATCACGCCGGAACCAGCTCCAGCCCCAGCGCCTGCGCCGACTCCAGCCCCAGACGCCGCTCCTGTCCGTCGCGCGGGGCCCGCTCCCGCTCCCGCTCGCGCTGACGTCGACACTCCGTCACGGGCGGCCGGCTCGGCGACTGGTGGCGAGAAGATTCGGCGCCCGGCGGCCGACGTGCGGTTGATTCCCGAGAGTTTCAAGACCGCCGTTCGACAGGCAGTCGAGGGGGCTGCGGAGGACAGCACCGTGGTGATGGCTGTCGCCGCCAGCGACTGCCCGCATAGCGACGTAAACTTGGGTTTCACAGATCGGCAAAATCGAAGTCTCAATGCCGCCGACAGCAGAAACGACCTGGGCACGCTGTTTGCTAGCCTGCCCCGCAGCGGCAACCCCAATCCGCCCCCGCAAGAGACAACCGAATGGGCGGTGCTGAAAGGTCCGCCCCAGGAGATCGAGGTCTCTGTAAGCTGCCTCAACGCCCATCGCGAAGTCATTGTCCGACTGATCACCATCCACAAATCACGCAGCTCCGAGACCCGTTTGACGATCCCAGGCCAGGCCGTTGGGCCACCCGCCGTTCCGCGAGTCTTTGCACTCGATTCGCTACTCCGCAATTGAGCTCGCCTTGATCGCGGGTGCGTGGTCGGAACTGCTTGGGCCCCCGGCACGAGACGTGCCGGGGGCCTTTGTCAATTGCTGCGATGAATCGTAACGCACGAGCCACCCTAACCATGGTCTCCGACGAGTCGGCCAATCGGTCGTTCTTTTTGGGACAGTTGTGTTGCCTGCCTCGGCAGACGCAACTGTCGCTGATGTTGACGTCGTGAAATCACCCTGTTTTTCAGCCCGGGATCCATGCGCCGCACGGGACCGCCCCCTACTGGTGTTTGGCGCTTCCCCGGGATCGTGGACGAACCGTCAAACCCCGGGAGACGAATCGTGAATTTCGACCACAACGGCGGCTTCAACCAACAGCGATCTTGCGTTGTGCCTGGATCGCACAATCTCTTCGAATGAAAGGTGAGTGAGAAATGAGTCGACTGCTGCTGACCCTGGTTCTCGTGTTGAAGTTGGTGACCGACTGTGAGGCTCAGGTTCGTCCCCCTGGGCCACCTGACGGGACAAAGGAAGAGAAGCGCATTCAGTGGATTGTTGTGATTGGTGAGGGGGCTGAACGGGGGCGACGGGAAGCCGTTCTCCGCGAAGTTGGTCGACTGGTGACCGAAAGTCCAGAAGGAACCTGTGTGCATGTCATTCGGGCACCCGATCACAAGCCTCTCGGCAGTTTGATGTTGAAGGTTCCAACCAAGAACCGGCTGCGTGACAGCGCTGTGAGCGACTTTCTCAACAAGGTGAGGGAGCTTCTCGCGGATGAGGGGCCGGTCCCCCCGGACTACCGCGAGCAAATCAATTTCCCACGGCTCTGGGCCACAATTTTATCGGTGAAAAAGAAGACTCCACACGCGATACGCATGGTCCTGTTCGGCACACCTGTATACCACGATCCGAAGGAACCTCAATGGTCGTTTCGAGAGGGGCGCTACCCAAATCGTGCCTCCCTGGAAGACGTCGAGAGCACACTCGGCGCCATCGACGTGGAGGGCAAACGCCAGGTCAGTTGCGACATCACATGGTTGGTCCCCCCAGGGTTGTGGGGCCAAGACATACATCACGAAAAGGCCCTCATCGATTTCTACCGACGGGCGTTTAGGGTGTGGGGTGGCCGGCTGAAGCTCCTGACATCCGATCCAGGAGTCGCCTTCGCGCCCCAGCCGCATGATCAGGCATTCATCGAGCTGCAGGACGACGGCGTGCGTCAGGACGAGAAGCCGGGGCTGACACGCTTCGAGCGGCTGCGGCCGGTTCCCGCGCCCGTCGAGGCCGCCGCGAGTCAAACAAGCCAGACGGGAGACACGGCGATTCAGACTGAGATCCAGGCCGCCCTGAACGATGAAAAAAAATCCCTGATTGCCATCGGCTGGAACGGAACCCGGAATACCGATATCGACCTCTGGCTGACTTCGAAGGGACTGCCGGGCGAGATTTGCTTTGCCCAAATGTACGCTCCGTGGGGTCATCTCGTGCGCGACGTGCGGGTCCCGGGAGACTTCACCGAGGAAGCGAGGTTTGAGTCTTGGGAGCTGGCGAAGATCGAACACTCCCGTCTGGAGGACCTGGGTGTCTGGCTCAACGCGTTTGAGGGCACCGGGCCGGTGGACCTGAAGCTCATCGTTGTCCACCTTGGAAAAAAGTACACCAAGACCCTCAGATTCGAATTTCAAACTGCGGATCGGGCCTCTGGCCGGAACAGGCGGTCTCTCAGCCAGGCCTGGATGCAGATTGATCTCCCCAGTCTGCTCCGGTAATCGCGGTAGGAAAGCTGAGAAACCCGGCTCGCCAAAGTGAAGTTCGGGCCAGCTTGTGGCTTCAGAAGTTAGCAGGGGCAGAGAGTACGGCTGACCTCCCCCAGCCGGTGCGGCCACGCACACCTCTCTGCCCCTGCCGTCAAATGGGCCGATTCACCGCCCCGCCCCAACTGTGTGAGGGCTTTCGAGCGCACCACTTCGGAGTGCAAATGTGGGGTGAAACGGCGCCGTCGGGGAGTTTTCCTGTTTTCTCTTGAGCAAGGAGTTCGGTCATGACTTTCCAGTTGTCCCAGTTATCACCGCGTGATCTGGCCGTGAACCGTCCTGTTCCGGCCCACCCCCTCCCGCCCCGGTCAGGCCGCCTGTCTCATTGGCTCGGCGTGCTGATGCTGACTGGCGGCCTCGTGTTTCCAGTGCCGCCCAAGGCAGAGGCCAAATGGCAGCCGTCAATGCGTGCCAGCCGAAACTCCGGGGGGAAATCCAAAGCGAACCGTGCGCCTGTGAACCGCTCAGCGAAACAGCGACGGGCGCGGCGACTCAGCGGAACACGTCAGAATCGCCCCTCACGGAATCGCGGCCGCAGCACAGCCGGCAGCAAGAAGACCCGTTCCGGCACGATCGCGCGACGGAGCCGGCATGGGAACTCGGCGTCGTCAAATCGCCCGACGCATGTCTACGTCATCATGAAGACATACAAACCTGGGGGAAAGCGCGTCGGAAAAACCACGATTGAGAAGTTCGGGATCAGTGGGTCGACTCCCCGAGTGCGTCACGACAAAGCCAACGCGAAGATGAAATATCTGAGCCCCCGGGCTCACGCGCAGGCCCGCGCTCTGAACCGGAAAGCCAAAGCGGAGAATTCGGGATTCGTCTACTCGACACGCATTGTGCGGTTCATGAACCCACAGCCGCCCGGTCGCCAGACCGCCCGGGCGCGGGCACTGTCTCTGGAACGGGACTTCGTGACACGGCACTTTGATCGACGCAATCGTCGGGTGCCACCGCTCAATCTGCGCCCCAGTCCCTTTCCGCAGTCTGGACGGTCGCGCTCTCGCTAGACGGCAGCGCCACCCGCAGTGGTGCTGACTTCGACGAGCGACCAGGAAATGACCCTTCGATCGAATTGTTTCGCTGCGGCTTCCGGACCCTCTTCCAGGGTGCGGGGCCGCAGCCCAATTCGCCCCCTCAAGAAACGCTGACCACATTAGGCCGGTTCTCGAGTCGTCGCGACTGCCGCACCGCGAACGGTCACCAGCACTGCAGCCGGCGACCTCGCGGTTGGGGTTGCACAGCGACGCCTGGTTGCCGAGAATCGTCTGAGACAACGAAAAAGAGGGTTCCATCGCCAGTTGGACGATGACAAATGGAGGCCAGTACCGCAAGATGCTGGAAGCACGCGGGAGCAGTGTGGCTTCCGTCCTGAGGTTCTTTGAAGATGTCGAGGCGGGGTCGATGGATCGGGCCGCTTCGAAACGGGAGCCGCAATCGATGACTGACCTGCGAAAGGTAGACTCCGAGGACGATGAGCCTTTGGCGAGGCGGTATCACGAGGCAGCACAAGCGACACGCGAGATCGTTGCAGAGCTCAACCGGCTTTTGATGCTGGCGGTCCTCGCTACGCCTGGTTCCAGTGTTTTTGGGAAACGGGAACAGCAGGTATGGTGGGCTTTGGAGAATTCCAGGTTTCTCTCCCCGGACAGAATTGAGAGAAGTTTTCGCCAGAGCCACTCCGGCGTCGAGGCGGCGGCAGTGAGAGACAAAGCGATTGATGTACTGCTGAAGGGGATTCGCAACGGCAAATGCTACGCACTGTACAAGAAGTACATCGACGTAGGAATACGTAACGCGCACCAGGCACTGAAACGATGGGATTCGAAACTCACGTTCTCTGGATCGGTCACTGAACACGAGCTATCCAAAAGGACCACTGATCAAGAGGAAGACCTGAGCGAACCTGAACTGTTTAAGACTTACTGGGTTAAGTACATACGCTATTTCGCCCCGTCTCTGACCGCCCTTGATCACGAGCTGATCCAGATGTTGATGGAAAACAAAACTCAGAGAATTATTGCCTCTGAACTTGTTGTGAGCGAAAGCCGCGTTTCGCAACTGATCAAGAATCTGGAACTGAAACTGGGCGTGCCCGGACTGCGAAAACTGTTTCAGACAAAAACCAATGCGCCGGAAGTGTGGCAACCAACAGGCAGAGCATCCGGCAGTCGGTCAACTGCCGAGAGCCAGGTCAGCGTACGACAGCAGGCGATCGAGCGAGTCGAGGAGATATTGAGAGAGTATCCGCAACGACTCGTCCTCTTGCAGCGAATCCGGGACTCACGAGAAGTGACAATAGAGGAGGTCAGCAAGGAACTGCACTTGAACATCGATGAGTTGAGAATGGAACTGAGCGAGCTGCACACCATGTATGTCGTTTTAGCCAAGGCGTTAGACAACACCGAATAAAAAGCATTGACTCAGACACATGGACACCCTTCCCAAATCACGGAGCCCCTTGCCAAAGGACTGATGTATGTCGCACCTCACCAAAAGCAAACACCCTCTTTTCGAAGTAGAGAGCCGCTACAGCCAACTGCGGGGAGAGTTCTTTCCGGCTGAGAAGTGGCAGGGTTTTTTCGCCGATGTCCGTTGGCAAAATGGCCAGGATGCCAGGAACCGGAATCCGCCGGCTCTGAGCAACGCCCCGATCACTGAAGGGAAGGCTGTCTTCGAGCGCCAATTGACTCTCAGCGCAGCCTCGGGGAATGTCCTGGAGTGCGTGCTGGCCGTGACGACGGATGACTCCCACGTTGAAGTCCTCGACCGTGAGGTGACAGTCAGGATCCTGAAGAAAGCGGGTGAAGATCAACAGGAGGGCGCGAAGTTGGTGGTGCAGGTGCGTCGTTTACCCGCAGGCACAATCCACTGCCGCTTGTTTCCTGTCGTTCCCGGGATGCAGCAGTTCCTCAAAGACTCGGACCCCGAGTTGGCAGTGGCCGATCATCAGGAGTTCTGCCGGAGACTGTTCGATCCGCGTCGGCTGGCGACGAATCGCGAAGTGATCAGGATTCTGTCGGGTATGACCGATCTGGACGCGGTGGCGAACGAGTCGGGATTTGTGTCGTTCGAGGTCTCGCTGCCACTCGATATCGCCAATTTGCCCAATGAAACCCTCTTGATGATCGTCGGTAACTGTGAAAACCCTGGGCCGACCATAAGTGCTGTCGACGACGACAATATGTCAGGCGTGCAGCATGATTTGCCCAAGGCTGATAAGGCCGAGCGATTGAGCGATCCAAGTGTAGCTCCGAAACTAATCGGCTCCGGCATGTGGGGTCATCGATTGGCAAGGAGAGTATGGAACATGTCCACAATCATTGCGAGCGTAGCCGGGGGATTACTGATTGGGTTGCTTCTGCGTGTTCCATCTGACGCACCTCAGGGAATTGAACCGCTTACACTGAGTTCCATGCAGCGAGCAGCACGCGGAGCGAGCGAGTCCAATCACCGCGAATTCACAATAATATCGAAGCGCCCAGGATTTTTGAGTGTAATCAACATCATAGGTGATGAGGAGTCGACGCCTTTCGTAATTGATCCCGGGCTTGCGGCAGAACCGATCGAAGTGCGTGGCAACAGCCCGATAACCTACACGTATCAAGGCCGGAATGCACCTCAAATGTCCATCTTCATCGTCACTGAAACACAGGCGGACGGCACATTGCGGCGAGCCTTGCGCACTGCCCAAATTCCGCGACGCGACCGAAGAGAACTTGAGGCGTATGTTGTGGCGAAGCTGAAAGCGAATGGTTATCAATGGATTGCAATGGAAACTTCCCAGAATAACCAATGATTGCCGTTTGAAATCAAACCACTGGTGTTAAACTCCTTGGGTCGACTTTGTGAGAACTGCACATGTACAGATCAGTGATCGTTCTGATGTCGTCAATTGCTTTGGCTGGTTGCGGCAGGACCAATAGCACACAAGAGACATTAAATGAGATTTCAGCCACTGATGACACTGAAATAAATCCCTTGGCTGAGAGGGTATCGATTAAGCAAACTAAGAAGAAGTCGTCGCATGGCTTGTATGGGGCAGTGCGGTTCGTCTCAGTTGGAATTGACTCCTTTAAAAATCAACGAATTCCGAAACTGGGATTTGCGGAAAGAGATGCAGTTGCACTAGCGAATGAGTTAGGTGCTAGATATGGATTTGACTGCCGAACACCGATTCTCGGTGAAGCGGCAACTCGGGATGAGATTCTTAAGGTCATTCGCGAGGAGGCGGGCGCGCTTAGTGAGAGCGA
>Ga0315899_10009792_pt1 | contig 10284 bp, 15 predicted proteins | sample LakEriMetagenome_2_FD_203518 | JGI IMG/M metagenome (GOLD analysis project Ga0315899, IMG submission 203518) | Freshwater fungal communities from buoy surface, Lake Erie, Ohio, United States - Buoy 4 MA112 | ecosystem: Environmental > Aquatic > Freshwater > Lake | place: USA: Lake Erie, Ohio...
TTTACTGGTTCTTGAGGTTGAGCAGATGATTGTAACGTTTATCACGCCATTGCCGATATCTTGCGGAGAGTTGTTTGAATCGTCGCAAAAAACTTTCCAGTTTAGTACTGGCACAGACGGTAGTGGGATGTACTTTACAATCACGTCTCGTAGAGAGTCCTTGAGGGTTTCCACGTTAGACGCGTCTAAGCATTTACCATTAAAGGGCTCAAAAGCATTTTCTATATCGTTGCGAACTCGTTCCACGCACTTATTCGTGTACATACCACGTGCTGAGCCCTCAGCTTCTTTGAGGCTGCCCCAAGGACCCGAGTGTTCTTCCTCGTTCAACCAGCACCACTCACAGTGATTGTACCTGTATATCTCTACGTGATTACAGTCCACTTTCTCCCATGGCAGGGGCGGAAAGTCAATAAAGTAGCTTCCGTTGGACTTGTACAAAGGGTGGGGTGTCATCTAGAAAATATCTAGGTTATGTAGCAATTATACCGTTTCTGCCAAGCAGAAACAAGCCGGTAAACCGCCCCAGAGTAAGCGGTTAACCGAATATGTGGGTTAGTAGCCATCTGAGTCCAAGAATAAGTAAGGCCAACCACCGGCAATTACTGAGACCGCCAGAATCTCGGGTGGCCAGCCTTGCCTCAAGGCGCCATAAGCTGATCCGCATGCCACGGCAAAGTACAGAGAAAGTTCGGCCAGCAACTTCGCTCCCTTTACTATTCCTTTAACCTTTCGCACAGACTAAGCCTCTAAAACTATGACTCTCTTCGTTACCATGGGAATTTCAAGGTCAACAAGTTTACCGTCAAATTCGTCTCGATACTCACATTTAGTGTCCACGAAGGAATAGTGATCGATGTTGCTCTGCCACTTTGTGGTATAGCCACAATGATTTACTTCCATGTTGTCTATGGTAAACTCGTTCTCAAAGCAATAGCCGTGTTTTCTGCGAGTAGCTAGAATAACCTCTGTATCATCAGGGTAGCGGCTTAAAAGTTCTTGTAGGCGCTTATTCAACATAGTTAGCTCAGTCGTAGCAATCCCAAAGATTGCTATAGGTAATATCTTGAGTTATGGAATCCAGTTTAACCTGCCCATTCACAATAAGGTCCGTAATTCTCTGTAATTCTCCGAGTATCTTATGCCCATGAACAAAGTCGTCCGGTGCGGTTTGCTCAGGGTTGCTGTTTTGCTGGGGAGGTAGCTTATAGCACCCACTCAATGCTTCCTTTGCCGTCTCTAGGCACTTTTTGCAAGGAACTTGGCGACTCTCGCCCATTTGAGCGCACGCAGCGTGGTCTAAACTCTGAAACACCCCGTCAGAGCTAGAAAGGACTCTCCCGCACCAGGATGTCCTCTTTAGGTCCTCATGGGTGTGCCGTATACACTGCCCAGAGTCAGACATAGACGTACTCACGCCACTCTTCAACTTCCGCCGTGCTAATTGTAACGGACATTTTGCTGTAAGGTGCCTTCGGCTTTGAGGCGAGAGTGGTCCCACGTCGAGTGACTCGGGTTTCCATCATCCCAATCTGAAAGCTATCCCAGCTAAAAGGCAGTGAAGAAACATTCGTGGTTTCCTTCGAAAACACCTTCTTCAGGGCGACCGCCCACTCTTCCGGAGTGCGATTGTCCTTGCAGTTGTTGCACTCAAGGCAACTAGTAACGAGATTTTGCCACGTGTCCTGCCCTCCTCTTGACTTCGGTATAACATGGTCCAATGTTAGTTTAGGACCGGAGTACTCGCAATACTGACAGGTGTGATTGTCTCGTTTCAGGATCAAGGTGCGAGAGGGTTTCGCCGCTGCCATCTTGGCTTGGGGAACCTTAACGTATGTCTTTAGGCGAATGGTGCGGCTGGACACGACATGGGCCTTGTCCTTCAATACAAGCACTCTAGCCCTTCGCCACGAGGTCTGGTTCAAGGGTTCGTACGTGGCATTTAAAACCAGAATGGTTTTCTTGTATGCGATTGTCTTGTAGTCCATGACCTTGGTGATTTAGGTGTTTCCCCATCGCACGATGGAACGTTAGTTCTTTCAGAATTATACCCTGGAACAGGGGGGTGTAAACCCCCTTGTACCAAGCCTAGGCCGCAGGGTAGAGAAGTCGAGTACGAATGTTAGGTAGTGAGTTCACATCCTCCCCGTAAACAACGCTGTTTAAGAACACGGTGCGAAGCTCGCCTCGCTGCTCTTGCTCACGAGTCTGCTGTTGATGAAGAACAAAGTTCTCCCCATCCTTTTCAACTCGCAGTAGACCCAACGCCGACTTTTTCGTGCCGCGATCTGTAATAGGGTCCTTCATAGTTTCAACGGCGATACCGTTAATTTGCCCCCAGGTCGTTTTGTATGCGATACCGAACGTATCGCGTGTATGGTATTGATAGGTGTAGGAACCGATACCGAACACGATGTTTTCGGACGCCCACCCAAGCTGCCTCATGTGCTCCAGGATGGCCCTGGCCCGTGGAAGAGTGATTGAGTCGCCGTAAATTAAGCCAACTCGAGGGTTCAGTACCTTGAAACCCTTCTCGTTTACCGTTCCTCCGAAGACCTCCCATAAAAGCTCAAGCGAGCCTTTGTACTCTCGGCTACCTGGCTCAGCGTCGGCGTCACCGCAGATGATTTTCTCAGGGTCACCGCTGTCGGGACGGAAGACGACCTTGGCCAGCCCTAGCCCGTTTGGCTTACGGCTCAGAATATCTTCTTTCAGCTTGGGTGCAGTAACTGTGAGAGAGTTCCAGTAATTCCACGTGTCAATTACTACACTAATAACCCCCGAGGGGTAAACTTTCGAGATAATCCGGCGAATTGTCTCGACTTCGTTTTCCCTGCCTCCGAGGCAAGTTACACTGTGTTCTGTGGCGGGAACACTCCCCCCAATAAACTCGGAACCGCATTCGTAGTAATCTTCCAAGTAGTCAATGGAAAGGATTGTATCCGTGCCCTTGAAAGAAAAAAGGTGTCCGATATTGTGTGCAGCGGCATCATGAATTCCTCCGACTCCGCGAGCGGAGAAGTCGTGCCCCTGAAAGTCAACAAACTGCGGATTACTCCCTGTGATTTCAGCGTAGCGGTCGAGAAGGCGACGAAACTCGTAGGCGATGGTTGCCACGTTGATGGGCTTCCAAATCTCGGACGACTTGGCGGTTTCGACATAGTTGGTTAGCCACGGGGCCAGCCACTTGAAGTCATTGTGAGTGTTTTGCGCCGTCAGAAACGGTACTCCGATGTTAACACGGCTGCCCTCGGGTAGTGCCTTCACATGCAGCGGCATGTAACCCATGTCGTGAAGTTCAGCAATGTGGTCCGTTCCTACGACACCTTCTCCGAGCGAGGAGTCCATTCGCCGCTTGTATTTGTCCAACACCTTGGCCTTGGGTTGCTGAAAAAAGGTCTCATTCCAAAGGTCCCTAAGCATCCACTTCATTGTCCCCTGGATGTTGGCCACGACGATCTTGTGGTCGAAGTCAGCGGGCATGTTCGCCAGACGGTCGGACCTTGCCGTCATGTTGGCGTAGATTACTTCGGTGCCTTCAGGGTTTTGCGAAGGGTGTCCTGTCTTGTAAAAGTCGGTTGCGTGGGGCGCAAAAATTTTCATGGTTGGTTGCGTGGGGTGGGGTAGTTTTCGGTACGAAGGTAGGTCAAGTACGAGGGTAACTCTTGGTAAAAGGTTTTATACGGGAGCAAGTTCGCAACGTAAAAGTTGTCGATTAAGCTCCCAAACACCTTAAAACCCTTGGAGAAAATTCCGTGAGTTACATAGAGGTCAATTCGAGACGGGTCGAACTGACGTAGCACCTTGGCGAGTTCGATAAAGGTTCGACCGCCATCGCAGATGTCGTCCACAATCAGAAGGTTTTTGCCCTTGTAACCGACGTCTTCTGGAACTTCCGTCCTTAGGATTTGCCCGTCTTCGGGGTTGCGAACTTTCGTAGCGTACACTACAGAGTGGAGCCCCAGTGCTTGTTGAACGAGGGTTGCTCTTTCGACTGCACCTTTATCCGGAGCAATCACAATTGTCTCAGCACTAAACTCTTGCCCCCGGTCTTTGAACTTCTGGAGAAACAGTTGGGGTTGTAGGTTGTTGAACTCGCAGCCGATTTCGGTTCGAAAGAGCTCATTTGCAACGTGGCTGTGCACGTCCCATGTGTACACCCGGTCGCACACTCCCTTAAGATAAGGGGCGAGAGCTTTTACAAAAGTTCTTAGCGAAAACGCTTCCCCTTCAGCGCACTGGCGGTCTTGGCGGCTATAAGGTAAGTACGGGATGTCCAATTGCAGACTTCGCAGCACAGGAAGGTCTTTGATGGCCGACAGAGTCAGAAGAAGTTCTGCGAAACTTTCTCCGCTGTGTATGTCTGCGTCTACGATAATGTCAGTCGAATTTGTTGGAGTGTCGTGCAACCGGACCTGCCTTTCACCGGCACTGAACGTAAAGGAGGTCTTTGAAATCTTGTACAGGTTTTGTCCGTCGCGATTCGAGTAAACCTCAATCGGCTCTGTTTTCTGATACTCTTTAGTTTCGGTCACGTTCATTGTTGTTTTACGGTGTGAGCTTACTATAGCTTGTTTAGGGGCGAGGGTAAAGGACGGTTTCCCGCTGCGTACGGAGGTGAAACTAGACCGTGTACCCACTTCCGCTGCACTCGTACGGTAAGTCCTGCAGTACTCGATAGAAAAGCTCACGGTATGCCTCGAAGGCGACCCTATCCATCCACAACACGCCGGATACCTGTATCCCGAGAGACTCTGCAAATTCTTTCGCAGTTGAGCGAAGGTAGCAGTCTCCAATCGCCCCGTCTCTCTCAAACTTCTCATAGTCTTCGATTAGTTGTTGGAGGTTTTGCTTGGTCAGTGCTTGGATTCTGTCTCTGAGGATTTTCATTAGGTTTGCTCCGGCAAGTGTGTTGTCTGAGAGAGGATGGTGCGAAAGGGCGGTACATACTGAGCCTATCCGGATAAGTCGAGACTTTCTTGCGCGAGTTGCTCGTATGAGAGCAGCTTAATTGAGAGAGCACAATCGAACGCTTTCGCCACTTTCACAAGGAGCTCTATGCTATGGTCGTTTATCTCGGGGTCTTCTAACCTCTCTATGACTCTCACTTTAACTCCAACCTTGTCTGCAAGTTGTTGTTTTGTTAGACCTCGCTTTTGCCTGTTTATTTTCACTTGCCAGGAAATAGCTTGCTCAACGGAGGCTTCCATGTAAGCTTCTCGGTACTCTTTGTCTTTCCAGGCTGGTCTAGATGTGAGGGCCATGGGACTGTGTGTTTCACTCACCTGAACGACCTTTCAGTCTTACGCTCGTAAGATTTCTGTTTTATTCTCATTAGTGACTCGTAGTCCGCGCCAAACTTGATGGCAATTTCTCTCCACATATTGTCAAACCCTTCCCGCAGTCCTTGCTCAAGATAGAAATCCTTGTTTTTCTCATATTGTCTGAAAGCTTTCAGCTCGGGGGTCCATGAGAGGTTAGTCATTTCAGCGAGGTGTTTTCCATAAACTAAGTATACCGTGTCTGCTCCGTAGAAACAAGCCGGGAAACCGTCCTCGAAAGGTTAGGTTAACCGGCTCCTTGGCCAACGGTATGTTTAATTAGGGGAAGCTACTGGAGGTTCCTTTGCTGCCCCCTCAAAACTCATCTATTTGTTTGTGCGCCCTAGTGCTTCACTTATCAGAAACAGCCTAAGTAATTTAAAGTAAAGAGGGGGGTTCACCCCCCGTTCTTCTGACGGTAATCAGAACTTAAACCCGAGCCCAACGGTGCCGACAGGGGCGTAAGCCGTTCCGGAAATACCATTCGTCTGGGTTGGGAATTTCACATCAGCGAACCCGACGAGGGAAGGTGAGAAAGAACGCTCAACACCTGCAACGAACAGGAATTGGGAGCCCTGGCCCACACTCGTCTGGTAATTGGCTTGTCCGTTGTTCGTCAACGCCCATTGACCACCCACACCAACGTAAAGGTTTGTGTCACTCAAATACGAATCAGCAACTTCGCGACCGGAAAGAGAAAAGTCAATGGTTCCAAGGACACCAGCGGCAGAGCCAATTTGGCTGTCGGGGCCAGCCGCAAAGTTAAAGAAAGGGCGAGCAGAGGCGGATACCTTGGATGGCTCGCTCAGACGGAACCGAGACTGAACCGCAACTCCAGCCACAGTTCGATTCGAAGTGTACTCAGTACCGTCAACTCCTTGGCGGTTAAGATTCACTCCAACTCCGACGTAGTTTCCAACCTCGGACGCCATTACCGGGGTTGACAGGAAGGATACAGCGGCCAGTGCGGCAATAAGTTTAAAAGTCATGTTTGTTTTTGTGTGTGTTTCTGTACAGAACCGGGTTACAATTCCCGGAAGGTAGTTGTAAGGATGCGAACCTTAGCAAAACTTTGCTAACCCTCTTAGAGCTACAACTACGGTGGTGGCGTTAGTTACCAGTGTTCGGACCGTGAGTGCAAAGAGCGACAGGGCTGCCGTTCTCCGTGCCTTCGGTCCAGTTTCCCCCGGATCGAACACAGTCACTCATTCTGTTAGGACTTTTACCAAAGAGTAAACTCGATGAAACAGAAAGGAGTATGACAGTAATAGCCACGCAAATTACGAGTTCTATGAGAGTGAAGCCGTCAGGTGCTTTCGGCTTAATCTGTTGCATTTTCATGGACTAACCTCAAGAGAAGGACATTTAATAGTGAAAGACGGTGTTGCACGGAAAGGGGTAATCCTGAGCGCAATCCCAAGCACTTTTGCAACATCTGCCACAAATCCCACGTCTACCCTGGATCCGCGCTCAATTTTTCGAAGAAGTTCTACGGGTGTTTGTGCAGCAAACGCAATCTCCTGCTTGGACCACCCTTGAGAAAGCCGCGCTTCGCATAACTGAGTCCCAAATCGTTGAGCGGTGGCTGAATCGTTGAAAATCATTGGGAAAGACAGCTAAGGAAAAGGGTGACAACCAGGGTCATCACCCGAAGGAATCAAATGCGAGTGATGCAAACGTTAGCGAGTCCACTCTCAGTTACTCGAAGGCGTTGAGCAGATCCGTGTCCCAAGTCGATGATTCGTCCACCAACGAACGGTCCCCGGTCGTTAATGCGAACGTCGGCAATAAGACCGTTGTCGCGATTGACAACTCGCACCCAAGACCCGAGGGGGAGGTGCGGGTGAGCAGCGGTCATGGTTCCAGGTCGGAAAGTCTCTCCGTTGGCAGTTTTATTTCCGTAGAGGCCTGGACCGTACCAGCTGGCGAGACCACACTGCTTGGCTTGAGCGGGTGCTCCGGAGAGAAGTCCGGCGGCGAGAAAGAATGAAGCGAGTCTTGTAAGACGCATGAAAAAAGTAGAGTTCAACATCCGTGTTCGTTGCATTGCGCAACCACGGCTCAATGCCTGTTGGCCCAGCGAAGGTATACCTAGCTGAAGCCGTTTCAGGCTGGACCCAAGTTTAGCTCGTGAAGGGCCCAAGGTAAAGTTCGGGAAACCGCCCATCAACCTTCCTCCTGGCGCAACAACGCCAAGTTGTTCTCATAGAAGAGGCGAAGGTTGTCGTAGGTTTTAACCGGCTGACCGTAGTAGCTGCTTCCATTGTAAGTTGGAAGGGAAGCCCATTCTGGTGCGAGTCTTGCGAGTAGAGTTGGGGTAATCTTCCCAGAGTCAGCGATGTGCAAAGCGTCGCGTCGCTCGATTAAGTACAAGGCAGCCTGATCCTGGTTAGTGGGACCGAAATCGCTCAGGTTGAGCTTTCGGGCTGCCTCATACCAAGTACTTGGCAGAAACTGGTAGGCCCCCGCTGCTGCGCTAGCATAACGCGGCGAGTAGCGTACTTGGTTAGGGTGTCGGTCTAGCGTGGATACCATTCCACCCCCGAATACAACCCGGTAGCCATCATTATGGCCTCTTTTCCAGGTTCCCTCGGCGAAGCGAATGGTGTTTAGTAGAGCTCTACGCTCAGGAGTGAGTTTGTAAGCGAGAGTCGGCAGAGAATTGATTGGACCGCAGCCTGTGCAAATGAAGCGCGATTCGAAAGTTGTTTCTGGGGCAATGTCCCTAGCGGCAACGGTGTTGCTGAAGGGGGTTGCAGCAGTTCCAACGAGGGAGACGGCCACAAGTGTAGCAAGGTTGAGCATTTATTGAAGAGAATTCGTCATCCGTATAGGAAACGGTCACTCACCTGTTTCAAGGTGCGTTTTCCCACGGCACATTTAATTTAAGAGCGCAATGTTAGGCTCCGAGTCCTACCTTGTCTGCGAAGACAGGGAACCCACTCATAATGGGCGACGTATTTACGTCTCAGGACTTTCACAGTATATCGCTTTCTCAAGTTGGTAAACTACCCGGCGTTGAAGGCGATAGGTATGTGTTCTACGCAATATTCACGGAATAATTCTTTCGTTTCTTCCCAGCTTTCTTCGCTCGCTGGCTTTCCGAGTGCAGCGGCTGCTTGAGGAATGTTCCACTGGGCTGTGAAAAGCTTTTTCATTGCTTCGCCATAAGCAGTCTCACCGCAAGAAAGTCTCACAGAGTTGATTTGTATCGGTTCAACCCTTTCAGAAAGGTTTTCATGTCTGGGGTCTGGGCAGCATCCTGTCGAAACTGCTCACGGGAATCCGCTGCAATGTTCTGTATAAGTGCCGCGAGAGTGCGGCTGGTTGTAGGGTCGTTAAGGTTCATTTTAGTCCGGTGTTAATTCGGGGTCGTTTGCTACGATGATTGCCCCCCGATTGAGAACGACCCAGAAATCTTGGCCGTCTGTTTGAGGAACTCTGTACGCATGTATCCCGAGTGATGCAGCGGCGGATCCAACATCGTGATGATCGTAACCAGTCGTCTCTCGCGCTTTCGTCAATGTTTCTTTCTCCCATTGACTAAACTGTTTACCCTCCCCTTCAAACTGAACGAGTCGAGCATCGGACCGGAATGCAAACGCTGAAACCCTTAGTGTTTTATTTCCACTTTCCCCAGAGTAGTCTTTCGCTGTATCTTGAGCCCACTTGTCATGCTTAACGTTTCCGGTCAAGGGTGAAGACGCAGAGTAGCTGCCACTTCCGTATATTCCAGAACCAGGGAAGTGTTTGTCTCCATCCGGTCCCCCACCCTTAAACTGTAAAGAGAACTGATCTGAACTTATACCGCGATAAGCTACAATTGGTCTTCCGTCAGGGTTCCTGGCTATATCCTTTCTTGATTCCAGTTCCGATCTCGTTGCAACAACCTCCGGTCGAGCATTGAATCCTTGCCGTTCGTATACAGAAGAGAGAACAGGGGGTTGTAAGTTCCCCTTGCGAGCATTCGATAGGTTACGGCCGAGATCCATGCCCTCCTTTTGGAGGTGTAAAAGCTTCTCTCTTGTCAAGTCGTCACTTGGCTCACCTAAGGCTCGTACTTTTTTCTTTAGTGCGTCAAGTTCCTTTTCAAGAAGCTCAATCTCTTTCTCAACCGTGGCTTTCGGTAAAGGTTTGTTGGAGCCTGGTGTTTGCGTGTACTTCGGTGAGTTTCTCCCTAATTCTTCGTATTGACTCTGAAGGGGTCCCTTTTGTTGTGTCTGCTCTGCCTTCTTCTCCAAGTGGGACTTTAGGCGAAGATACCGCAAGGCGGTAAGTGCACTCTCAGTGAGAGGTGTGCGGTATCCCGGCTTTGACAAGAGCATTCCCTCAAGAGTCTTTAGATTCTTGTTTAGAGCGTCAGAGCCATTCTTTTGGTAAAGTTCTACGCTCTTAAGCACAGACTCTCGTCGAATGCTGCGAGTTTCCTTTGCGGACTCCACCCCCTTGCGGCACTGTCCGGCTGTACCGTACACCCCGCCGTCTGGCTTCACACAGCGAGTAAAGTCGTGTACGAACGCTAGGGTATCGGGGGAAATTTCTCCGTACATTCGTACAACCGAACTAAGCACTAGGGTACTTTACCCCTCCGCGTGGTTCACCAAGCGGTCGGGCGCCGAAAAGTTATACTGACACTGCATCCTGAACGGAACCCATAAAGGGAACTCAGAGAGCAAATAACGGTGGTCTTCATCGACCAGGCACGCTAGGGCACTGGGGTCAAACCCCTTGTAGTCCGGATCGTGAAATTCTACCACCTGGAGTCCGTAACTCCTAAGAACACACGAGAGTTGCAAAAGCTCCCACTTGTTCTCAGCCGATATCCATACGAAAGGTGGGTGGTCTTGGGCTAAAGAATCAGGGTGTACTCTCGCAAACTCAACTTGTGCGTGAGCCGCCTGAATAGCTTGCTGAGCAGGGTCAAGGTCGCGGCGTGTGATCGCGTAGAAATGCATTTGCGGTT
>Ga0315899_10009793_pt1 | contig 10284 bp, 11 predicted proteins | sample LakEriMetagenome_2_FD_203518 | JGI IMG/M metagenome (GOLD analysis project Ga0315899, IMG submission 203518) | Freshwater fungal communities from buoy surface, Lake Erie, Ohio, United States - Buoy 4 MA112 | ecosystem: Environmental > Aquatic > Freshwater > Lake | place: USA: Lake Erie, Ohio...
AGACAGATATATATCACACACACACACACACACACACACACACACACACACACACACACACACACACACAATATATATATATATATATATATACACACATATACACACACACAAACACACACAAACACACACAGGGGCTAGGCGAGCGGCGCTCAAGGCGGTGGGCCCTCTTGGGGCGACAGCAACGGGGGACATGCAGCTGATGATTGAGGGGCTGGACCCTATTACTCTGACGCTCGGCGACTTTTCAGGTAGTGTTGCTAAGGTGTTGCTAATGTGTTTCTAATGTGTGACTAATGTGTTGCTCATGTATTGCTAGTGAACTTATGATGCAAGGGAGGGTTTAGACCCCATTGCTCTGATGCTCGGCGATTTTTTTTTTTCAGACCAGAAGCTCCACGGGTTTCTGGAGAAGCTTGACGCCGCCGCAAACCGTCTGCGCCCACGCCTCATTCAACACCATCACGCCGACCCGCGCCTCGCCCACCCACACGCCCACGACATGCCTTCAGCCAACGCACATCCATACAGGGGCAGCCCGCAAGGGATGGACGAGGGGGGGGAGAGAGGGGGGGGCAAGGGTGGGACGGCAAGTCGCCACGGCGAGATAGTGGCGGGATGAAGGAGGATACTGCACGTGCTCTGGATCAAGTTGTTGCTGGGCTTGGTGTGTTAGCCAGGGTGGATGGAGATGGTTGTAGTTTGGCGCTCACTGCGCAGGAGATGCTGGTATGTTGCATTCATGTGTGTGTGTGTGTGTGTGTGTGTGTGTGTGTGTGTGTGTGTGTGTGTGTGTGTGTGTGTGTGTGCGTGTGTTGCATTCATGTGTGTGTGTGTGTGTGCGTGTGTAAATAACATATGAATACTGCTGGTATGTTCCATCTATGCGTGCGAGAGAGAGAGCGCGTGTGTGTGTGTAAATAACATCTGAATACTGAATACTGCTGCTATTTTACATTCATGTGTGTGTGCGTGAGTACTTGCGTGTGTGCGCGCGCGCGTGTGTAAATAACATATGAATATATGTATCTTTAAATATATATATCCACAGGTGATGGAAGAAGGGCGGGGCGAACGTCGCGAGAAATTGGCGCACGTCCTCGGAGTCCGCAACCGTCCCACCGGCGATCTTGAGATTGAAATGGCTGGAGGTCTACCGATTCGCATCCGGATGGCCAAGATGCCTGCGGAAGCATTGAGCAAGTTTTTTGCCACTATGTCGCCGCTCACCGAGAAAAACGCCGCTAACTCCAACTCACCGTCCATGCGCCCCCACTCCTCAGCACAAGAGGATGGTCCTCGAGCGCTACCTGCGGGTCACAGCGCAGGTAGCCCAGACCTGGGCAAGTCAGCGCGGGTTTTAGTGCACCCTACAGACGAGTCGGAGTGGAGGATTGATGCCGTCAGTGCTGCCGAGCTGCAGGCGCAAATGGATGCGCGAATGGAGACCCTTGGAACCACGCCAGTCATCTCGCTCATGGGCTCCAAAAACGCACTGGTTGTCACGGATTTGCAGCTAGTGCTACTGGGAAACGTGACGGGCAACCACCCTGATGGTCGTGTGCTCATGCTCGCACGTGTCCGGAAAATTGTGCGTGACGACCAGGGCGCGCACGAAATTCGCACAGCAGAGGGCTTCAGATTGAGGATTGTGGCCCAAGGGTTTGCCCGCACGTCGCGCGAATGCGTTGAAGCGTTAGACGATTTCATTGCAAATGTAGCTGGGCGCGTCAAGGCCCTCAAGTCTCCCGATCAGCTCACGCTGGAGGCGGAGGAGGACGAAATGGAAGCAGCGGCTGCTGCACGCGCACGACACATGGAGGCAAAGGAGGAGGAGCGCCTGAAGCGTCTTGCAGACTTGGAGCGCCGCAATCAAGCACGAAAGGCAATGCAGGGAGGTGGAGAGGGCGGACACATGGGCCCACTTCCCAAGGTTAAGCCCGAGGCCGCCGCGCTGCTCCAGGCCGCCGCCGGCGTGGTGACGGCGCAGATTGTGGCGGTGCTGGAGGCCGGACGCGAGCAACTGTTTACGCTTTCTGTAAATGAGGTCGTGTGGAGCCGTCCCGGGGATCTTCGTCGCGAAAAACTGTCGGAGATTGAAAAGGTGAAATCTTCGCCCGAGGGCAATCTGCTGCTCGAAATCAAGGGCTACGGGAAGGAGCCGCTTCCTATTGAGGCCGCAAAGTTTAAGATGGATGAGCTTGGAGCATTCTTTCAGTTTCTCTCTGAGTTTCACAGCAAGGCGATTGAGGCGCGGCTGCAGAGAGAGGAAGAGGAGCGTCGCGAGAAAGAGCGCCGACGCCTGCAGGAGGAGGAAGAGTTGACGAAGCGTGGTGAGGCTGCAGTGGAGGCAGCAAGGCTGGCTAAGATTGCTGCCAAGGAGAAGCTCAGGGCGAGCGTTGTCGGAGAAGAGCAGCGCAAGCTCGTCAAGGAAGTGCATGGTGCCGAGTGCGTCTTTGCCGTTTCTGACGACGAGGCCCTCTTTGCTGATGACCAGGGGCTTCAGGTGGCACCTCTAAGGAAAGTCATTTCTGTCAGAAATGTTTCCGCCTCCCCATATGACATGCATGTATCCTCCTCCCCATATGGCCAGGTGGCACCTCTAAGGAAAGTCATTTCTGTCAGAAATGATCCCACTTCCGGGGCTCTCTTGCTAATCATCAAGGATGATACGGGCGAGAGACCCGGCATAACCGTCCCGGTAGATGCCTTTAGCATGGAACAGCTCGGAGAGGTCTTTGGAGCGATGAGCTCCTTCTCGGTACGCAAAGTGTCAAAAGAGACCTAGAAATAGACCTGTTTATGAGTAAAAGATACCTACTAACTACTTCACATACACTACAGGTAGGGCTCCAGCGCGCTGCTCGCGACGAGCAAACGCGCTTGGAGGAGGAAAGACTGGCCAAGGAGAGGGAAATCCGGGAGGCTGCAGAAGCGGAGAGGAGGAGGCAGGAGGAGGAGGAGGCTGCACGAGAGGCAGAGCAGGCGCGACTTGCAGCCGAGGTATACATACACACACACACACACACACACACACACACACACATATGAGCAGGCGCGACTTGCGGCCGAGGTATACACACACACACACACACACACACACACACACACACACACACACACACACACACACATGTATATATAGGCCAAGGCCAAGGAAGAGGCGGAACTGAAAGCCTTCAAGGAAAACATGCAGAGCATGCCAAAAGTCGCGGCCAAGAAGGCAAGGGACCCAATTCTGCTGCAGATTGAAAAGGAGGGGCTGATTTTGGCACTGTCTCGCCAGACGCTGTATGTCGTCACCGAAAAGGCCGAGATGAAGACCACCAAAATAAGGGAGATCGAAAAGGTTGCCATGGGGCCTGATGGAGGAAGTATGGTTGTTATGGTAGGTGGTGAGCCCTTTGTGGAGATTGTAGTGAGCGAGTTTCCGATGGAGCAGCTGGGCGCATTCTTCCAGAAGCTCACTCCTGCGTAGAGAATGTGCAACTGGCGCAAAGGGGGGGAGGGGAGAGAGAGGAAGTGTTATTGACAATCAAGAAGTCACTGAATGCTGTGTAGGGAAGTGGTTGGGAGCGGCAGAGGAAGCGGGAAGGCGGAGGATGCGGTCATTCATTCATGAGCACGCCAGTGGAGGAAGAAGACGAGGGATATGAATGAGGTGGAGTCGGGTGGACGACCAGGAGAGAGAGAGAGAGAGAGAGAGAGCGAGAGAGAGAGAGAAGTTGAGAGAGAGAGAGAGAGAGAGAGAGAGAGAAGTATTATTGACACTCGGAAGAAGGTTTTGAAACCAGCACTGCACAGTGCTGTTTAGGGTTTAGGGTTTAGGTTTGGGTTTAGGGTTTAGGGACGACAAGGAAGAAGGGTTTGAAACCAGCAGTGCTGCGTCACTGCTGACAGTGCTGTTAAAAAGTGCTGGCTGCACTGCTGGTTTTTAGCACTGTGCTGTTAAGCCAGCCAGCACTGTGCTGTTAAAAACCAGCAGTGCAGTGCTGTTAAAAACCAGCAGTGCAGCCAGCTCTGCTGACAGTGCTGTTGCTCAATTGTGAAAGTGTGTGTAAAACGATTATTAATTGAATAAAATGCAAATCAATTCATTTGAATTCATTCACGTCATCAACTTTGGGTAAAGCAATTGTTAATTTCATGAAATGCAAATCAATTGATTTTGACGAATCGTCATCAACACCTCATCTTTGGGTCAACTTTGGTTAAAGCGATTGTAAATTGCATGAAATGCTAATCAATATCAAATCAATATTGATTTTGACGACACGTCATCAACACCTCAACTTTGGGTCCCCCGGGCTGAGGCGGCAGGAAGATCTAGATCGAGAGAGACAGAGAGACAGAGAGAGAGAGAGCTTTATGAGGACTTTTCCATAACGGGGGGTCTAGGGCGGAACGGCACGCGCTCACGGACTCCGCATCACCACGCTACGGTCTGCTTCCCCACACACCCTTGACGTCGAGATCTCAAGATCTAGTCCTCAACGGGCTCATTCGCCATGGCTTCTAGACACCTCTGTACCCATCTCCTGGTATAAGAGAGAGAGAGAGAGAGAGAGAGAGAGAGAGAGAGAGAGATGATAGTTATGGAGTACAGTTTCTCTCTCTCTCTCTCTCTCTCTCATAATGAAATCAGGCGCTGTGTCGTTGCGCACCACCATGCCGCCCCGGTGTCTCACTGTGTCCCGGTTTAGGGTACAACGTTCAGGGCACAGGGTTGAGGGGCAGCCGCCCCGATGTATCACTGTGTCCCGGTTTAGGGTACAGGGTTTAGGGCACAGGGTTGAGGGGGGCCACAAATCTGTTACGTGCGGGATCACCCGAACGGCAAACCTAGGACGGGGTTCCAAACACACGTATCGGCCACATGTTGCAAGCCCCAGGTGTGGTGTGTGTGTGTGCGTGTGGTTTTTTTTTGTTACTATTACTGCTCTGTCCGCTGCATCTGTGCTGTCTGCAATATAACAATAACAATAGCAAATATAATAATAATAATAGTTACACACACACACACACACACACACACACACACACACGCGCGCGCGCGCGCGCGCACATTTAGTATTAAAAAAAATATATAAAAACAATGCATTGGCACAGGATGTGGGTTGGGGAGTAGGTCGGCTGGTTCATACAAGAAGTTTGACGCTTTGTTAGAAACGTAAAGGGACGCAGGGAAGAGGGAAAGAATGAAACAAAGAACGTCATTGACACACAACTGTCGGACACTCATGGGAAAATTCATTGGAATGTCCGAGTATGTGAGGTGTCATGTGAGGTGGCATGAGAGATGGCGTTCTCTTTCTGATCCGCCAGGGAGAGCGTGTTTCAATGATGATGCTTGTGCTTCCTGGCTCTGTCCGCCGCCGCCAGCTCACGCGTCAGTACATCATCCAAGAAACTCTCCCTATTGCTATTGTTGATAAAAGTACGTTCCTCAAACTTTTTTGACGTCGGCGCCTCCTGACGGCGCGACGGTGACGTGTCCTGACGGCGCCTCGCGCTATGGTGAGCTCCGTGTGATTCGCCATTCATTTGATCTCGTGGTGTCCTCTGTAGGCGATTTGGCGACTTTTCTGGGTTGCTCCGATCCTCCTTGCGGCTGGTTGGGGACTCTCCGCGCGGCAATCTGCTTCCTACTAATCCGCCTCCTAATGTCGCTGTAGAGCATGTCTCAGATGATGAGAAATTTTCGAACGATGTTCCTCGCCTCGGCAGCAGCCTGCTGCTTTGATGGTCCACTGGTAGCCAGGGTGATGCGGCGCGTGTTTCTCCGGGCTGACGTGACCGGCTCCTGAATCAGAGGGTGACTGTGTCAGTAACAAGCGTGTCCCTTTGCACCCTCCTTCAGGCTCACTGCTGCATACAGAAAAAATTCTGTTCCGTAATGGGGACCTGACCTTGGCTTTGGCTGGACGGTGGCGGCAGCAGTGGGCTGGGTCGGGGTCAGGAGGCCAGGAGAGGCTAGGACCATCCTACTTCTTCATATCATTGGTTCATATCATTAGTGTTCTCTAAACAGCCTCTTATGGTATGGAGCTCGGCTCCTGTTTTTTGTTTCTGCAAGAACAAATAAAAGACATCTGCTGAACCGCAGCACGTTGCAATGGCGTGCGTGCGGGTGTGCAGACCCGCAGCACATGTCTGGCTTGCATTCAAGAAGCTTGTCGTCTGGCTTGCATCCAAACAGCTCACATGACATTGTTGTGCCCATCTTCCTCTGCACAGGGCATTAACGGCTAGATGTCTGATGATAAGTGGATTTTATTGGTAAACGGAGGTGTGGACAGGGGCCAAAAACCGGAGGACGATGAGGACTGGTACCTAGGTACCAAGGCCTCCGAAACATTGTTGTTTCTTTTGTTACACAACTCAATATTGGAATGGTAGTTTTTTTTTTTTGGGTCTGTTGTGCAAAAAACATTTTACTCACCCGTTTTTTTTCTGATGAGACTGCTTTGTTTTAATTCAGTGATGATTCTGTCAGATCATCATTACAGATCTCGGACCCACGTGGGTGTTGTTGACTTTTTGTTAGCAACCGTACAACCCCAAAAGGTCTGTCTTCCTTATCCTCCCCTCCTCCCAAGAGCAACTTGTTAGAGCTCGTTTCAGTAACTCACGACCGTCAGCTCACACGAAACGTTGCAAAAAATGTATATTCGGCCCAAAGATCTTGAATGAACCGTTTCATTTCCACAGCGTGATTTTCTTAATTACAAATAAAATACATTATCAAACGATGTTGGATTGAAACTGCGGGCAGCGGCAAGCATCTTTGATTGGGCTCCGCCCCCGGTGGAAAAATGGCTATGGCCGCACGCAGTGCAGCCGCCGCAGTCGTGGCGGCGAGGCAGAAGAAAAACTCGTCGCGCGTGCACCATCACGATGATCAGGAGGTCCACTGGAGCGCAATGCATATTCCCCATGAAGAAGAGATTGAGTACCACGGACAGATATTTAAGGAGAAGAGCGACATCAATATTGACGCATACCTCACAAAAAATCACAAATTTGTGCTGAGCAAAGAAGCCTCCAAGGTCGTACTTGACTACATTCCCCTCTCTGAGGTCACAAAAGTCGTTAGAATCGGCGATGCTGAGAAGCTGGAAGATTTCGGCACCCTCGTGCTGCTTGCCAAGAAGACCATGAAAGACACAACATTTCTTTTGAAGGCGAAGGGCCTGGTAAAAAGGGATCGATTCCAAGGCTCAGACAGCAAACTTTCTCTGCGCGTCTTGCTCCTCCAGGATCAAGACGAGAACAAGGAGTTAGGCAGGCTCGAGGCGGTCAAAAGAGAAGAAGCAGCTCAAGACCGAGACGGTCTATTTGCATGTCTTGGAAGGTTGGTTTCTGATCCACTGGATGTCTTGCACAATCCAACCTTCCAAGACATGCACATAGACACGGGCTCTCCGTGGACAGCTGAAACCAAGCTTGAGATACAATTCTGGGAGGAGCCACGTGATGTCGAAAGTAAGTTCCGTAAGATTGGCTATGTCGAGGTGACCGTGGGGGCAATTTTGACGGATCATGCCCGGTACTATCCCTTGAAATGTGCCGAGCTGCAGTCACTTCACACGGGTCGGAGTTTTCCAAGTTTCCTGCATCAGAGTGTCCTCGTTTTCCCGCCAACAGAAGAAGAAGAAACAGGTAACGGGCGAGGAAACCCGGGCGAGGCAACAGAAGAAGGAGAAACAGGTAACGACGAGAAGCATCGCTTCTGTTTCACGCTCGAAACTTGCAAAGCAGGGATCAACGATGGACACAAATTTGTCCTATTCACCGCGTGTCTTGAGGAGAGAGATAAATGGGTGAGTCTCCTCAACACCGCGGCGGCAGCAGCAAAGAACCCCATTCAACAAGGGAGGTGGAGGAATGTGCTCATGGTCCAAGAGAAAGTGCGCGGCATTTTTCAGTCAAATTTTGTGCAGGGGCTGACGACTCTCGTGATCGCGTGTGCATTTATCACGAATATCATCGACGCGGAGCTGCAAGCGGACGAGGCTTCAAACATATCGCGCATGCTCAAAAAATTGGAGATCTTTTACGTCTACTTTTTCACGGTGGAGTTAGTGTTCAATGTGCTCGCCAACGTGTTCTGGCCGTTCGTCATCGACCTCTGGAACTATCTCGACATGATAGTTGTCATTGTCTGCTGGATCAGCTATCTCAACCCAAGTTCAGGTGGGATTTCAGGAATAAGGATTGTGCGGGTGTTGCGCGTCGTCCAAGTCCTCAATCAAATCAAGTCGCTACGGCGCATCCTCAAGGCCCTGGTCGCCTCGTTGATACCAGTGTCGTACAGTCTGATGTTGCTACTACTGGCAACCACTATCTTTGCGGTTGTGGCCACTGATACCCTCGGTGAGAGGTCGCCCGAATCCTTTGGCTCCTTTTCCATCGCCTTCTTTACTATGTGGCAGGTGGGCTCCGGAGACGGTTGGTCAGACGTAGCGCGCACGTTCCGGCGAGAGAGCGACGGTAAGCTCGACCCCATGGTAGCCGTGTTTTTTGCTGGCTACGTCTTTGTCATCGGGCTGGTGCTCATCAACATCGTCGTCGCGGTGCTCCTCGACGAGTTCATCTCGACGATGTCGCAAGAGAAGGCACAGGAGGCGGAGGAGCAAGAAACCCACCGACGTGAAAACCTTGCAGGGGGTGTGCTGACACTGACGGGGCCGCTTGACCCGATGCTGAAGCACCTGTGCGAGTTCACAACGCACGACGAGCTCATGAAGATGATCGACGACTTGTTTGGCAAAATAGACTTTCACTCCAACGGTGCCGTGAACTTTGAGGAAGCCTCCCTATCACTCCACAAAAACAAGGTCCACATCGACGAACACGATTGGCAGGACATGACCGCGGGACTGCTCGACGATCACAACAAGCTAGACGGCGCAGCCTTTTCTGTCATGATTCGCCGCCAGCTCAAGGCGTATACACAGCGGCAGATTGTGAATGCAATTCGGTCACCCCATCATAGAGGACACTCAAGCGAGGCATTTTACGAAACACATTTGTGTCTGAAAATGCTCATGGAGCTTGACCCTACGGAACGGATGGGGGGAAAAGGGGATGAGGGGAATCAGGGGAGGGGGGACGGAGAGGCTTTGGCAAGGTTGGAGAAGAAGTTGCTTGAGCAGGAGCAAACTCTTGAGGTGATGCACTCGTTGCTCCAGCGCCTAGTGCCAGAGAGTGAGAGTCGCATCAGCACGCTCCCTCCCACAGTCCGTCCGTGCCCCCCTCCCTCCCTTCCTCCCTCGCCAGTGGGGGCATTGTTGAGGAGCTTGGAACACTACTGCCCTACTTCAGGGAAGGTGGGAGGGGGGGAAGGGGGAGAGGAGGGGGACGCTAACAGTGGGGGGGGGGGGGGTGAGAGAGAGAGTGGAGACGCTGAAGAAGGCTGTGGAGGAGGAGAAGGTGAAGGCTGTGAGGCTGGATGAGGTGATGGCGTTGAAGAAGGCCGTGCAAGAGGCAAAAGGGGAGCAGGACGTCCTTCTGAGAGCTCTCGCTCTCGCTCTCTATCGTTCTGGCGCAGCCCAGTAGCTAGGAGGAGGAGAAGGAGGAAAGAAGGGAGGAAAGAGAGGCAAGAAAAGAGGCAGAGAAGGAGGAGGAGGAGGAGGAACGCTCTCGCTCTCGCTCTCGCTCTCTTTCTTTCCGGCGCAGCCCTGTCGTGCTCATACTTTGCACAAAGATCAGGTGAAAAAGGTGACGGTTGCTGCCAAAAGAGCACTGTGGAAGAAGCTTTCCAAGGGCTGGACAGATTTGAATAAGACTTGGCGGAAAACAGTGAGACGGAACATTGACGTTGGTAGGTTGGAGCAGGAAGGGAGGTCTAGGGTCTGACAACCCGAGCCCTCAACGGAGCGGAGCTGGTAGCGAAGCACGCTGCGATCCGTCCTGTAGAATTGACTTATAAGGACCTAGAATCTGGCAAACTCTAAGTCGAGGGGAGCGAGGTGGAAGGCAAGAACCTAGAGTCGGCAAACTCTAAGTTAAGGAAAACGAGAAGAAGGAACACTCTTGCCTAAGTGGGGGCAACGAGAAGAAGAGGAAAGAAGGAAAAGTTCATGACGTATGTGCACGGGCAGGATCTGAACGATTGTGGGATAACAGGCGGAGTTGCTCAGGAGTCAATTGTGTGCACGCATCCAGAAGACACTGAGAAAAGAAGGCAAAGATGAGAGGACTGGTGGTCCTTAAGTCAGGAGGAGCGGCTGCACCAGCCACCGCACACTCAACCCTGCCCAGAGTCTGGAGAGAGTCAGG
>Ga0315899_10009794_pt1 | contig 10282 bp, 13 predicted proteins | sample LakEriMetagenome_2_FD_203518 | JGI IMG/M metagenome (GOLD analysis project Ga0315899, IMG submission 203518) | Freshwater fungal communities from buoy surface, Lake Erie, Ohio, United States - Buoy 4 MA112 | ecosystem: Environmental > Aquatic > Freshwater > Lake | place: USA: Lake Erie, Ohio...
ACCTGAATGTTGTTGACTGTACCGCGTCTGTCACTGTCGCACGCCGGTCTTCCATCTCAGTCTGCCCAACGTGAAAGATAATGGTTTTTCGTGCGGTATATCTTATTCTTGAATTCTGAAATAGTAATCCGTAGTAGGTCATTTTTGCGGAAGGGAATCGAATTGTCAAATACTGTGTCGTAGTCTTGAATTACTTGTTTGGTGTTTCCAAAAGTAGTCAACTTCCTTTTTTGGCTTCTTTTTTATGGCTCCGTTCGAAAAAAACCTAGCTGCGCAAAAAGACCCGACAACTCAGTCCGATGGGGGCCGTGACATGATCCCCCCGGCTGGGGTTGATAATAAACGGAACACACACACGTGTTTTTCCGCTACGGGGTTTCCACAAGAATTCAGAACGGTGCGATTTAACTCGCAGCCTAAACTGTACAAAAGCGTTTCCCTTTCAGCTAAACGGCAACATGGGTCACCGGAGAGAACATGCACTTTTGATTTTACACTTGTTCGGAACCCGCGCCGGTAGTCTTTACTGCATCCGACACTAACCGTTGCACGTTAGCAGTAAAAATATTTCAGTCTTTTTTTTTTGATAAATTTAAAACTTACGGTGGACTTAGAGGGGAGAGGGCCCGGGGGGGGCGTGAACGAAGGGGAAATGGGATAGCGACCAGCAAGGCGTCAAACCTGCGGCGTGTGGAGTGCTGCATGCACCCGTGAAGGTGTGAAGGAGGCCGCGCCCGCCGCGCCACCATCTGGGGCGGGAGCCGCGCACGCGTGCTGTGCAGCAGGGGAGGCCTACAGCAGCTACCACAGACAGCGGGAAGTGTTATTGATAGCGGCGCCATGTTCCGAGGACACCAGAGCGGTTCGTCTCGCGCGCCCCTCTGTGCCCTGGCCGCTCTGCACCATGCGCGCCTGCCAGCGCCGTCGACTTCTGTTGCCGGCGTGCTCTGCGTGCTGCCTGCGTGCGCTCCCGGGCGACGGCGGGCCAGGCCTGCACGCGCCTCGCTTCGTGATGCGTCTCGCGGCGGGGGCACCGGAGCGGAGTAGACCGCCACCCCGAGCGAGGACGACCGCGCGTCTCACTGCGGCCCCCGTGCCATCCCCCGCCCCTCCATTCCACGTCTCTGGCCCCTATCCGTGACGTGCAGCGCTAGTGCCAGGGCGGCATCCATCGCCCAGCTTTAGCTTCTCGTCGTCGACTTCAGAACAATCAGGGCCAGTGCAGCAACGTCCGAGTGGCAAGCTGCCGATTGCTGCCGGGAATCCGGTCCGCTCTTCCACAAAGGAGGAGCCCGGCGTGTTTGCCGGGTTCATTGGCGATGCCGTGGACAGAAACCAGCAGTATCCTCAGGGCAGATACGTGATCACAGCCAAGCTGGGCTCGGGCACGTATGGAAAGGTGCTGGCGTGTACGGACAAAAAGTACAACCTGCCTGTGGCCATCAAGATTGTTCGCAAGGACCCGCCCATATATAAGGAGGCGGCCAAGAAGGAAATTGCGGGTGGGACGAGTGTGGCAACATTGTACACGTTTTTCACCACCTCTCTGTTTTGATGTGCCGTTTTGCGGTGCATGATTGCAGGGTTGTGATAAGTTTTTTTTTTTTTGCGATTTATGGTGCAAGTTCTGTTCAGTTCTTTCTCTGACATAAAATGTACTTTGTGCATGAGTGCCTGTGCAGGTTGTCATGGCGTTTAGAATTTAGTTACCTAAACTAAACCCGTGTTCTTCTGCTTGTGCTCAGTTCTGCGGCATCTTGGAGGAACACACGGATGCCTGCGTCTGCTGCGAGATTTTGAGCATGACGGACATTTGTGCATTTCGATGGAGATGTACGGCGAAAACCTGCAGTCCTTCATGAAACGCAAGGGCAAGGTGAATTCCTGTATCTGCTGGGTCCTAATGGTAGAAATGGTTAAAGAGAGAGCAACACACACACACTTTGGGAACGAACCAAGTGCCCGAACAACCTTTTTATCTCCACGCGGAACGCGCGGTTGCGAAGAACGTGAGATATCGTGATGATTGTCATAACAAATGCTGCGCTCTGACCTTCCTGCCTCCCCCTTCTGCCCATTCAAACACCCCATGGACGATACGTTTGAAGCCCTTCGAGCTGCCAGCAGTGGCCAACATCGGACTACAGCTCGTGCACGCCTGCGAGTACATGCATTCCAAGCAAATAATACACACAGGTGTGTATATGTATGTACGTATGTGCGTGTGAATGAGAGTGAAGGGAGTGTGGGGAGGGGAGGGAGAGAGTGCAAACTTTCAGGCGTGCTTTCGCAAGCCCATGGACCGTCTTCCCCACACATACAATTATTGAAGCAAATATCCGAGCAACCCTTCAATCCCCAAAATCTGATTGCAGACATCAAATGTGAAAACATCTTGCTGGCGGCCGGACCGGAGGGGTCCTTTACAATCAAGCTCGTCGATATGGGGTCGTCTCTCTTCAAGTCATGGTGGCATCCTCCCATTATTGGCACCATGGAGTACCGCGCACCTGAGACCCTGCTACAGGTGCGCATAGGGTGTGCATAGCACACCGAAGAACTTCCGAGTGTGCAAGCGATCTGTCTCATGCTGCGCACGTACACGTACACATGCACGCATGCGCACACACACGATGCTGTGTCGATGCAATTTTGAGTAGCAAATTCGTATGTATGTGCGGAAAATGCAGGCGGGATGGTCATGCCCGGTGGACACCTTCGCCACCGGATGTGTTTTCGCAGAGCTATGCAGCGGCGAGTACTTGCTGCCGGGCATGCGTGAGGAAGAGCACCTCAAAGGGATTGAAATTTGTCTGGGAGAGTGCATCCCCCAGGTTCTCTTTTGCGCGCCCGCGCTTGTTTGTAGATGATGGCCTAAGGGGTATCCGAACAAGTGGCAGTGCATCCATACGAGGTTGCATTGCAGATGTCCCAGCCGGCGGATTTATCTAGACACTCGCTCACTTGCTAACGAATACGAGTGGAGATGTGTGTGTGTGTGTGTATGTGTGTGTGTGTGTTCGCTGATTGACCTTGGGTTTGTCCGTCCTGCTGATCCAGAACCTGCTGAACCTGGGGAGGCAAAACATGAACCAATACAACCAGAGGCTAATCGTGAAGCGGACAGGCTCTACTCTATATTCGATCCCTGATGTGGTGCTTCAGGCACGTGGGAGAGGGAGGGACGAAAGAGAGGAAAATGTGTTTGCGGGCATTGGAATCGCCGGCACCTTCATCCCACCCCCTTCACTCTCGCGAGCACCCCTTCTCTCCCCCGCCTCCTGCCCTCAACCCTCTCTCTCTGTATGCGTTTGCGTCTGTGCGTTATCGTCACTTCGTCACTGCTTTCTGATTTATGATGATGTTGTTTATGATTGATAGACGATCGCGCTGTCTGAATGACTATTCAAAAGAGACCTAATGCATGTCAAAAGAGGCCTAATACTGGTCTCTTTGATGTTATTTATGATTGATAGACGATCGCGCCGTCTGAATGACTACTCTATGCGTGCTGCAGCATCCTGTTAAAAAGCTTGGTGTTGTGATCAAGGATGCTGAGCTCTTGGATCTCTGCAAGGGTCTGTTGGCGATTGATCCTGCTCTTCGCTTGGAAGGTGTGCAGCCACAACACAAAGACACACGTTCGATGCACGCATACGCAACCCACACAATTCAATGCATGTGAGTCATGTGTGCACGTACATCAATTTGTGCGTGTGTGTGCGTGTGCGTGTTCAGCGGGAGCTGCTAAGGAGCATGCTTTCTTCAAGCGGTCGACCTTCGATGTATCCAAAGTGGACGAAACCTTCTGCCTGCAGGCGCGTGTACCGGACGAAGACGACACAGATGGTGTCGAATCCTGTCCCACCAAGTACGAACCCAAAAACAACACGCAGGTAATTTCTGAGAGAAATAGATTCGGATCATAAAGGATCATAAAGGAAGTGGGGGGTACAGAGCACGCAAGCAGGCTCCAATGGTGCGCTTGATCCCAATGCTTTGGTCACGTTCTTTACTTTCTTCTTCGTCTCTTGTCTCCGTTTCATCCCCCATCCTGTGCCCGCCGCATCCGCTCCCCACTGCTGTGCCTCGGCAGACGCCGCCGCAGCAGGCTGCTGCTGTGCTTGCTGCATTCTGCCATTGTTGTTGCTGCCGCAGCAGCAGCGCATGCGCGGGGTTCTGCGCCCCTCTTTTTCTCACTCTCGTTGCCTTGGCTTCCATCTCTGTTTCTCTGTCTGCAAAGGTGGATGCGGGATCCCTGCCCCTGGGAGGTATCTCCGACTACAAATTTGTGCCCAACGAAATGGAAGACGAAGTGGAAGACGAGGACGTGCAGGTAAAGAGGGACTGCGTGCTCCAGGATGATTTTCTCAGCATGCTTCTGTGTATCGCTTCACATACAATCTAGGGTTCATGACAATGTGTGTGTGTGTGTGTTTGTGTGTGCGTGTGTGTGGTGTGTAGGACATCATTCAAAGCAACAGCTCAAACAGCTCAGCTCAAGCTCAATCGCAAGCAGATGCACCACCACCTGTGCGCCTTCCTCCCGAAGCACCAAAGCCCCTCACTCGTGCTCTCGACAAAAGAGAGCTCTCGGGAAAATCACTCGATTTTCCCACACAGGTTCACACGATTTGTAATCATCGAGAAAGATTTGAATATGTTAGAAACATGCTAGTCACAATATTTTGTCAGATCCACACCCTCGCGAGCAGGACAGCGCAAACACACGATGGTTGATACTGCTTTTTTTCAAAAAAAAATCGCAGAGAGAGCATGTCAAGGCGACTCGTGCGGCGCCCCCTCCAGCGATGAAGATGGGAGGGGACACCTCGTGCAGCGCCCCCTCCAAACAGGATGAACAAACCACATTGGTACGCGTCAGACTGTGAGTGTGAAAAGAGGCGTATATTGGAGGGAGAACAGGGGTCCGAAGTCAAAGTTACCGCTGGCGTTTGTGCACGAAAAAAGAGAGTGCCCTCGTGTCTTCCGTGCATGCATCCACACCCTATGTGCATTCTGAATGCACATAGAGTGTGGATGCATGCACGGAAGACACACATTACAAATGTGTGTGTACGTGTTTGCGTATTGTGTGCTGTTTTCAATGCTAGGGTGCACCGCCGCTTCGAAATCTGCCCTCGGTGCCAAAACGGTTGCCAGGGTCCCCCCACCACCAGCAACTGAACAAAGCTGTGACGAAACTTCAAGAGCCAGTGCATGCCCGCCCGTCATCTATGCCATCGACGCCTTCCAAGCCTCCGACGCCTACCAAGCCTCCGCAACTCCTTTCTTCGAAAGGTGCGTGTACTTCAATGACCTTGTTTGTGAATGTTTGCGCGTTATGTGCGGTATCGCACATGAGGTTACACGCATACCCATACACTTCTGCAGGCGCTGATCTGCAGAAGAATGTGCCCACATCTTCGCTCAATGATGGGAGGGTAAGCATGCCAACACCAGCACACAAAAGCCAATTTATCAGCCCCCTCTTTGGCCCAGAAGAAGTGTCATCTCAAGATGTGCGGGCCAATCTGTCGCTGTCTTCTGAGAAATTGAGGAATCCGTACGTCAGCCCCATGCTGCAGGTATGTGTACGTGTGCACTCATACGCACGCTCAGACATTCGCACAACAACTTGCATCACGGTGCTAATAGCGCGAGCGAGAGGGCGATCGCCGACCGGTGATGGCCATTCGTGCGAGCGAGCACATGGCATGTGCTGGACATGACGTCTTTCCGTTGCGGAATATAAACACAGCCCGTGGATATACCTGCGGAAGGTGGAGGCGCTCATTCGCCCTATGGACAGATACCCACGCCATCCAGACAGGTTGGCAGACAAGCAGGCACAGACAGACAGATAGATACGCGGACAAATTCATAAACATGCAAGTATGCATATTTCCCGACGTCCTGAGATAACTCTGCACCACCTGCAGGTTCTGCAACGATCTGCTGGGCCACCGGCGGCGAGAAATCTCGATATGCAGAATCAAAATTCTGACTGGGAGGTTGGACAGGCAAGCAAGTTTGAAAAGGATTCCCCGAAAGGCAATTTGGGATTGCCCGAAAGGCAATTCCAAACACCACCACCGGCAGGGATGCATTCGCCTCAAATCCCTGGTTTATTTCTGTGAGATAAGCGCGCTTCGTGCGCTCCTTAAACGCGAGGTGTTCATAGTTCAATGGGCAAAGATATTTGATACGAGTGGCTTTGTAAATAGACGTAGGCTGCGTGTGCGCGGGTGATGCATGTGTAGATATTATCGTGTGCCCTGTACTAAGGGCTGACATGAGTGTGCTTGTATGTGCTTGTATGTGTTTGTATGTTTGTATGTGTTTGTACGAACGTACGCAGGATTCAACATCTCGGTTGTTGGTATTCTGAGCAACTTGACGAGTGCCGTAAAGACCACGATGAATTCTCCAGATATGTCCCCTTCAACAATCGTCAACAGCCCGATACCAAATTCCATGGTCCCTCAAGATGAGAATACACATCTCAACAGCAGAAAAGAATTTCTAGGTGAGTCTGCATGCGTCTACCCCTATTTCTCTCTGTCTGTGCTTGTCACTGACAAATGCATGCATCTCAACTCCAGCGGTAAATTGTAGCCACGTCTGTACCTGTGAAACTGTACACGTATGCATATACTTCGCCGACTGTGGTTTCGCAGGCGTCAGCCCTCCTAATGTGTCGCTAATGTGTGGCTAGTGTGTTGCTAATGGAGCGCTGACTGTGGTTTCGCAGGCGTGGGCCCTCCCACCTACAAGCCACCAGCATCCACTCCGAGTTCTAATGGGGGCCCAGCGGGGGAGGGGGATGCTTACAACTGGGAGAACGATCTTTCCGACAGGTGACGCGTGCCTGCACTTGCTGTGTACACGTTCGTGATTTCCCAGGTAGATGTACGTACATATTTGCGCAATTCGAAACACACTTCTAAGGTACCTGATACACGTCCTCGCGAAGACGCCAGGCATCATATTGACGCTCATTTCCCACGCACAGGCTTGCGAAGCTGCATGAGCGGTTGATGACATGTATATCACATGTATATCACATGTATCCTCCTCCACAGGCTTGCGAAGCTGCATGAGCGGTTGACACGCCTGCGGCATGAAAATTCTATTTGGACTATGGGAAAGAAAGAGCGGGTAGCTAGCCTGCGCGAAGGGAGAACGTCGGAACAAGGCTCGGTATGTATTGCCTTGTGCGTGTGACGGAGTATGGCCCAAGCATGCATGAGTGAATTCAAATGCTGTTAGATTGAAGAAGTGGCGGCCAACAGGGTAGAATGCATGTGCTCACTGCTTGATTATGAACTGCAGCTGGAGTCTTCGCCGCAAACGGTCCCCTCCGTGTAATGGCTTCAGCGTGGAGCAGCCGTATAGCAGCAGGAGCTCATACTCAGTATCTGGTAGCACCTGTGCCGCGATGACCCGCCGTTCACGAACTGTCCCAGGTTCACGCTGTCCCACGCAAGAGTATTTCAACGGAATTACGTCTGCAGGAGAGCAAAGGGTTAGCGGGCAGTGGAGGCGGAGGAGAGGGAGAAGATCAGAAAAGACGAGCAAGACTGGAACAAGACTTGAAGGGTTTAGCTAGCTTCCCTAAACCGTAAACCGTAAACCGTAAACCCTAAGGCTGGAACAAGACTTGAAGCTGAAGTTGTGGTGTCAGCTTAGAGCAGGTGTGAGCTACGAGAGCGAACATTCAATATGCAAAAGAGTGATGGACAGAAACTTTTTTCGATAGTCGCTGAGCGGGCAACAGAGGCGAGGAGACGTCATTTTTGTTGGCTTTAGGGTTTAGGTTTACTAAACAACACTAAACAGAGGCAAGGAGACGTCATTTTTGTTGGGTACTTAATTCCACATTTCGTCTAAGGAGACGATTAAGGACCATAACTTTCAAGAGGATTCCTAGTAATACCCAAACAAATGCTAAGTACATTCTGGTTTATATCGTTGGAGCGACTTGGCCAATTGCGAAATCCTTCTCAGCGCCTCGCGCCATCCATGCCGTGTCACGCTCCTTGCGTCACCGATCGTACGGCACACGGGCCTCCTGATAATTGAGGTCGCGCTCCTCCCACCGCACTTGCTTGGGGTGCTTGGCCAAGGTTGGCACCTTGAGCTCACCGAGCTCCAGCGTTTGGGCCTTGAGAGTCGCGATCATGCGCGCTACTTACGGGTTCGGAGCATGCGCTAGAGCGCGCTCGAGCAGGCGCTCGCCATTGTGTGTGTCGCCAACGTGGCGCACGAGCATGACACCATAGTTTGACAGCGAGTGCCAGTCGTGTGGCGCCACCTTGAGGGCGGCGCGAAACAAACCTTCGGCGCAAGTCATGTTGTCGAGTTGACACTGCACCTTACCGCGCCCGCAAAGTGCAGGCACGTGCCATGGAGCCAGGAGCAGTGCTCGCTCCAGCAGGGCATCGGCGAGACGGAGGCGTGAGTCCATCCCCATGTCGACAGAATTCTGAATGCGGTGATCCTCGTCATCCGGATGGACACCCGCTGCGGCAGTTGACGCCATGTTGGCTGTTGACGCCGTTCGCCCTGCAATCAACTGCATGTGTTAGCTAAAATATATTATCAATATTTCCAGGACGAGTTGAACTACTACAGTGAAAACTAGGTTTATATTGCCTTAATGACATTGGCTTAATGATAACATGAGATACCAGGGTCGTGACCTTAATGATACGATACCATGGTCGTCATCAGAATATGCTACATACAAATCCATGTACATGAATATATATATTCATGAATATTCTCAGATTTATATATATATATATATATATATATATATAAATTGAATATACATAATGTACATATAAATTGAATATACATATATACATATAAATTTATACACACGAATATACATATTCATGTATGTTCTCAGATTTATAGAATATGCATGAATATACATGTAAATCTGAATATATATACACATAAGTTCGTGATCAGGGAATATACACAAGAGTTAACAGATAATAGCAATGCATGTCAATTTGTTCCAATTTACTACGTAAATTAGTAAACAAAGTAAATTTCAATGAACAAGTAAATTTACGTGGTAAATTTACGTGGTAAATTTACGTGGTAAATTTACGTGGTAAATTTACAAAAGAGTTAACAAGATATAGAGACGGAACAAAAGTACTATGCTAACAGATACCGAAACGGAACAAATTTACAATGCTAACTAAACGGCACAAACTTACAATGCCAAACCATGCTGCCCAATGAACAGATCTAGAAACGCAACAACTTTTATTTTTATTTTTATAATAAAAATAATTTTTAATTGCTAACCTGGAACGAACTGGTCTGTGCCATTGGGCAAGCCTGCGCAGACCAAACACGTGTCAAAAGAGACCCACTTTAGGGGCAAAAGAGACCTACTATATGCGGACTTTTGAGAGCTTGCCTGCAGGCGGCACAGACAGGACCGCCGCGTAACCGGCCAGTGCATCAACGTGCGACGGATTCAGTTGAAGCACCGTCTTATAATTGGCTTCCGCGCCGCCCAAATCCCCTTCAACACTGAGGAGCATAGCCTTGTTCATGTGCGCCCCCTCCTGAAACATGCCATAAATGGCAATAAAACTATCAGATTATTGTATATTATGTGTGTGTGTGTGTGTGTGTGTGTGTATGTGTGTGTGTATAACAGAAGCATAGCCTTGTTCATGTGAGCCCCCCCCTGAACCATTTCATAAATAACAATAAAACTATCAGATTATTATATATTATGTACGTGTGTATATAATCAATATATATATATATATATATAACAGGAGCATAGCCTTGTCCATTTGCGCCGCCTCCTGAAACTCATCAAACAACAATAAACCCTAAACCTTAAACTCTAAACCCTATCATAAACAACAATAAAATTATCAGATTGTTGTATATATATTACAATCCCCATCTGTGACACCAACATCCGTGGCACATACATGCAAGGCACATACACGATATATATATATATATATATATATATATATATATATATTGTAGGTTGAGTATGTGATGTAAGTGAGTAGCGTGAGTAGCGTGAGTAGCGTGAGTTCGTTAGTGGGATTCGTGAGTAGCGTGAGTAGCGTGAGTAGGTGGGTGGCTATGGGAGGCAATGGGAGGCGTGGGAGGCCACTCCCCAAACTTTTTTTATTTTACTTTTATTATAGAATACTTTGGGGGGTGGCTACATATATATATATAAGGCACATACATGCAAGGCACATGCATGCGCGGGTTCGTGACA
>Ga0315899_10009796_pt1 | contig 10281 bp, 15 predicted proteins | sample LakEriMetagenome_2_FD_203518 | JGI IMG/M metagenome (GOLD analysis project Ga0315899, IMG submission 203518) | Freshwater fungal communities from buoy surface, Lake Erie, Ohio, United States - Buoy 4 MA112 | ecosystem: Environmental > Aquatic > Freshwater > Lake | place: USA: Lake Erie, Ohio...
CGTCCTATGACAGTTAAACAGTGACATTTCCAGCGGAAACTGTCATACAATGAACAATGATGTACCTGTAAAAACTTTCGCTGTAAAATTTACCTGGTAAATTTACAGGTACAGGTGCTTTTTACAGGTACAGCGCAAGTTGCATAGCGCCCATGCAACTTTTGCTGTACCTGTAAGAAATCCAACTTTTTCCAAAAGACTTCTTTTCAGTTTAAAAGCAAATTTACCACACCGGGCCAAGATTTATGTGTCTTATAAAAGTTATGGGAGTGCGTATATAGTAGTACAACAGAGCAAGTGGTCGCTTCACCTACGGAGGCTGATAAACCCTTGCACGGCGAGCTGAGAGACCGCAGTGCACGACACGGCATACCGTGCAGGGGCAGCACTGCCGTGCTGAGGAGCTGCAGCGCAGGTCTTCTCACGCGTAGGCGAGCATCCGAAAGGGGGCCGCCTATCGCTCTAGGAAGCCATGAGGGTTCTTCGCCGCTGTGTGATGGTGGTGGCGCTGATGCAACAAGGCGACCTGGTGTCTGCCTTCTTGCCGACACCGCAGTTGCACTTGCGCGGAGCTGCGCACAGCGCAGTGCACGCCGCGGGGCCTTGCTCCCCGCTTTCCGTCACGGGCCGCCTTGCGGGCGGCAGGTGCGCGCTGCGGCTGCAAATGGGGAGCGGGCGGGAGGCGCTGGCAGAGGATTGCGTGGGGGGGGCAGATCTCGGGCGGAGGCCATCTGGCCCCGACCCCTTCGCGGTGGTCCAAGGGGACATCAAGCGCATCAAGGCGAAGATCAAGAGAATAGCCGAAAACGCCATGAGCCCCAGCAGTGCGTGCCCCCTTGTATGCCGAGCCCTGTTCCGTGTCCAGGGGTGCATGCTGTGTTCTTCTCACTCTGAGCTTGAACGCTGAGCTTGAACACTCTGAGCTTGAACGCAGCACTGACTGCAAGTGTGCGTGCCCGCAGACATGAAAAAGGGCGCTGCTAGCATGGGGATCATGGGCGGCAGCATGAACTCGCTCTTCAAGCGGCCGGAAAAATCATGGCGCCCGGCTGCCATTCTGCTTCTGTTCGAGGTCTTTCCCTGCCACTTCTCCCCTCTGTTCTTCTGCGGCCCGCGCTGCTCAAAGCTCCATGCACACACCGATGCTTCTCTTGGTGGCACGTGGCGAACGCAACGCGGTTGAGCGGCGGCCGTGTCGACGCTGTGAAGCAGATATGCCCCGGGGGCTGTGGTGACTGGGATTGGACATTGCGGTTTGTGAACGCAGGCTCTGCATGCGAGGCCGAGCGCAAACACCCAGCTTGATCACTTCAATGGCGGCAGCGAAACCCGGGAGGAGCAGAAGAGGGAGGCGTTGGTCATGGCAGAAATTATCGAAATGATGCATCTCGCCACCCTGATACATGACACGGTGCTCGAGGAGGACGACTCGCTGGAAAAGGGCAACCCCGCGCACAGTATCTACGGGAGCATTTCAGCGGGCAACAAGGTGTCGCTGCTGGCGGGGGACTTCCTTCTCTCGCGCGCGTCAGTCTTGTCTGCGTCGCTGCGCAACATTGCCATAGTAGAGGCCGTGGCCAGCGCGCTGCAGAGCATGATGGAAGGGCAAGTGCAGATGCACAGTCCGGCCGAGGAGACGTCGCTCAACACCTACATCCGCAACACGAGGCGGCGCGGGGGGATGCTGCTGGCGCGGGGCTGCGAGTCCGTAGCCCTCGTGGCAGGGCACGCCCCGGACTCCAAGGAGGTGGAGGCGTCGAAAGAATTTGGCCTGAACCTCGGCATGGCATATCAGCTCCTCAGCGACCTGCAGCGTACGGAGGCCAACTATGCGAAGGCGCTCGACAAGATCCGCACCGAGGGGTCGTCCTCGAGCGGCGTGAACTGGACGCCTAGGGAGATGGACGCGCCGCTGCAGATTGCCGGGCCCCTGCTGTACGCCGGCATGCTGTTCCCGCAGCTGTACGAGGTAGCAGGGCGGGGCTTCGCCACCTCTGCGGAGCTGATCCACGCGCGCTCGCTCATAGATCGCTGCGACGCGGTTGCGGGCATCCGTCGGCTCGCGGCATACCACGCTTTGCAGGCTTTGAACGCGCTGAAGGAGCTGCCCGAGTCGGATGCCAAGGAGTCGCTGGCGCTGCTTGTGCACTATGCCGTCGAGGCCGGGCAGCCGCGGCTGCTGCGTGCAAACTACTCGCCCGAGGGCGCATTCCAGCTGAGCAGTGAGGCACTGTCAGCCGCCAAGGCCATGGAGCGCGCCGAGGTTGCAGCCAAAAAGGAGATCTACGGCACCCTTGACTCCCTCTATGGCCGCGCCGCCACCGGCGTTCGCGCAGTCAAAGATTCGCTTATGCGTGGCTACTTGGGGCTCAAGGATCGCGCTAGCTCCGACATTGTCATGATGCAGCGCGTGGCCGTTCGTGACTGCGTCCTGGCGTACGGCAAGGCGGTGGAAGTGGCCGTGGTGGTTGACTATGTCAACGGGCAGTGCGCTTTTCGCGTGTCGGCCTTGGAGGTGGAGACAATGCTCCATCAGGAGATCCAGTGGCAGCTCAAAAACGGGATTGAGACAGAGGACGATATCAAGACCCTGGCGGGCAGGGGCGCTCCTGCAGCCTGGCCGGGCGACGAGGCCAGTCTCCTCGCCTGATGTGCAAGGAACTTGATAATTAAACAATTCTGTCGCCGACTTTGATGGTTGGTCATCACCCAGCGTTTGTAAGAATTTCGTCGTCCGCTGTGGACCTTAGCTCATATCCTCGTCCTTGCTTCGTGCGTGGACGACGCGAGTGAGGAGCGAGAACGAGGAGATGAGCCCAGACAGACAGCCTCGTACTAAGAAGAGAGAGAGAAGAGAGAAAGCTCTTTGCGTAGACAGACTCGATTGGGAGGGTTCAGGGGGTTTAGGGGGTTTAGGGTTTAGGTTAGATACCTCGTGAGGCCCATGAGCGTTAGTTCTTTATTCACCAGTACCGCATACGTAAGGTGATCACAAGGTTATACTTTTGTCCCGCGTTTCGGCGTCTGTTTCAGAGATTTATACTTGAAGCTCACGAGCGAAACAAATCGCCGCTCAGGGGCATTCGGGCAACCCAAGAAACACCCAAGAAACACCCAAGAAACACTCAACGTAGGCAACTTCGCAGAACGGCCAAAGTCTTTGGGCCCCCTCCACTAAGGCGGATGCGCTGCGGGCTGAGTTTCAGGCTGTGCTGCTGGCTGTGCAGCCTGAATGCCAGCAGGCTGTGCCGCGGGCTGGGCTGCGGGCGCCGCAGGCAAGCTCGCACCAGGAGCTGCCGCAGCGCCTGAAGAGGCAGAAGGGGATGATGACACCTCTGCCGCTGCCTCCTTGGCACTATCTATGGCCACCTTCGGGTTTTCCGGACATTGCGCCCACTGTGTGCAGAGGCCTTGCATGTCAGGGGTGCTTACATGGTACCTCGAGGTATGTAAGTTTTAAAAACGCACTGCCGCCAGAGCGCCAAAAGCAGGGGGGTGCGCGGAGTGAGGAAGCGCGCGCCCCAGGGGCCTGCATCGCGCACGCAAACGCGCACGTTGACGTGTCGTCTTAGACCATGCATGTGCTAGCTTGGTCCGAGAGGAAACGCGGCAGTGGCATGGTATTCAACCTTGGCGCAGGCTTGCTTGAAGGCATCTCGGTGGCTGAGACTGGGGTTTGCCTCCTTGATTGATTGCAACTCTTCGCGCATAAATTTGTTGTAGGGCGTCAGCGGCATATCGCGATACTCAGATGGGCCGCCTTTCCTGTCCTTGCGTTTGCGCTTCCTGTTCTCCTCGGCTGCCGCGGCCGGGTCCGGCTGAATCACCTTGTGCACGGCATAGCACTGGCAGCACTGGAAGTTGACGACACCCGGCGGCAGCTCAATGTAGAGCTGCACTCCACAGTTTAGGCAGCTCACCTTGTACTGCGTCCGGGCACCCGCGTGTCACACACACACAAGTATCTCACACACGCATACAAGCGCACACTTACACATAAACCACACACACACACCGAGGCACGCACTCGCGCGCACGCACTCGCGCACACGCACTCGCGCACACGCACTCGCGCGCACACACACATACGAACGCGCGCGCGCGCACACACACACACACACACACACACACACACACACACACAGCTGAGCGGCAGCGATTTCAGCCAGCGATTCGATGACAGCCATTTCAGCCAGCACGCAAGCGGTCAAATGCGCGCGCGCCCGGCAGCTCTGCAACATGCGCGCATACCTGGGCCATAAACTTTCCTGGCTGCTTGCCAGCCTTCTGCTGCTTTGGGTCCTCGGCCGCGAGATCGGTGCCCGTCTGCTCGGCGTCGGCGGCGGCGGACCCAAAGCCCGCAGCGGCCCCCGCGGGCGAGGGCGGCCGGCCACTGCGGGCACCCCCGTCCCTCTCTCCATCTGCTTCTCCATCCTTCTCTTTTTCTTCTTTCGCCCCGCCCTTGGCGGACTCCCCGCTTGTCTGCGGTGCGTGTGATTCGATAGCAGAGCCCTTTCCAGGGGATGCGCCGCTCGCAGCCGCAGCAACGCCCTCGGCGACGGCGGCGGCGGCGGCGGCGGACTCCCCGCCCCCACCATCGACCTCCATCGTGTCTGCCATGCTCTCTGGCCTTTGCCTTTTCCTGCCCGCTCTTCCCTCCTCGTCTCCTGCGTCGACTATCACGGCCAGTCCGTGACCTCGTGGGTGTATGCGCGTTCAACGCCGCGTTGCTGCGCTGCTGCTGCTGGTGTGCGTCGCGACCTCTGGCGACAGCGGGACGTGCTCCGGGCACGAGGCGTGCCGGTCGGCGCCGACGCTGTCCATCATCTACATCACCAAGCGGTGCATGCTCACGCTGTGCATTGAGAGCTTCGCCGCTCTCCCTCCGCTGGCGTGGGAACAGCCTGCAGAGGGGCGTGAGAGCAGAGAGAGCGCGCGTGAGATTGCTCACACGCATGTATGCGGTGCATTAGACGCCGCTGTGCTGCCGCGTGACGTCCCACTCTAAGCTGCACGGTTCTCACGCTCGTACATGACACGCTATGAACTCGCCACGAGACGCCTGTCATCAACGGCATACGCAACTCTTTGAGCTAGCGAGGACACCCAGGGGTGGAGACCTGACCAGAAGTGACGATTTGTCCGCTGGCAGACCCGGGGGCTACGATGTGCTCTTCGAGTCGCTGGCGCGGCAGACATCCACTGACTACGAGTTGATCTGCATCGACGACACCGGCCCGATGGACAAGGAGACCGGCGTCCGGGGCCCGCCGGCCCGCCGCGCTACCGCCGTTGCGTATGCTCGCCGGCGTGGCGTGCCGCTCGTCGCCCTGGTGCCGAGCAAGAAAAAAGTGCGGGGGCTGCGGTTCGGGCAGTGCAACGCCATAAATTCCGGCCTCGTGCTGGCGGCTGGACAGTTCATCACCGTGGTGCAGGACAATGTGTGGCTGCTGCCCAACTTTGTCGAGCGCACGCTCGCCTTTTTCGCCACGCATGACAGGGACGTGCTGCTGTCGTACCCCGAGCGCCGCGTGGCGCCGCCCCCGGGGCGTCTCAATCGCGAATGGATGCAAAACACCACGATGCTGCGCATTTTTGACCCGCCCGTCGAAATGGACCCTGTTGAGGCTGGCTGGGAGATCCAAAACTTCAACAAGTATGGCCCTCGCCCGCGTGCATCTCTGCGTATTTGTGAAACGTGCGGGCAAGTGTGCCCTGCACGCTCATACACGATTCACCCACATCCGTGCGCGCGCGTGCTCGTGTCGATGAGGCTTGCGAGGCAGTCGTCGGTTGGAATGTTTGCATCTCATCTGCGACATATATGTCAAATCTTGCTTGGTGCCTGCAAGCGCGCGCACATGCACATATTTGCGAGTACACGCACGCACACACACAGACACACACATACACAGACATTTGCGCGCGTGCGCGCTTGCAAGCAAGCACGCACACACACACACGCGTCAAATGCACACACACGTGCAACCCCCCCCACTCACACACACACACACACACACGCACACACACGCACGCGTCACATGCACACACACGTGCAACCCCCCCCACTCACACACACACACACACGTACACACACTGGCAGCCATGACTGAAGATTTCGCTTTTTATGTACACACGCACGTGCATACGCTGGCAGCACCATGACTGAAGATATTTGGGGACATATTGGGGAAAACAAGATCATTCAGACGCAGTGGTTTGAATGCGCGGCGTGTACGGCATCGTGGGACTTGTATGCGGCTCTAAATGGGCTCGATGAGGTCCTTGATGCTGGTGACGACTCGCAAGAAGCAAGTACTGTCCCCATGCACACGCCTCGCAGTTGTCGCAAGCAACATTCACACCCGAATCTGCCTTGTACTTGCCAGCCATGCACACGCCAACGCTTCCACACGCCAACGCATGCACACGCCAACGCTTCCACACGCCAACGCTTCCACACCAACGCATGCACACCAACGCATGCACACGCTCACGCTTCCACACGCCAACGCATGCACAAGCCAACGCTTCCACACGCCAACGCATGCACACGCACTCGCACACACGCACTCGCACACACGCACACGCACACATGCGCACGCACACACAGGCACGCAGTCGCGCGCGCATACGCACACACAGAGAGCACACGCGTGCATGCCCTACACACACGCGTACGTATGCAGCTGTGCATACACGCATTCGATGCATTCGATAACGCGTATGCCTGCATGAATTTCTGTGTGCGCGCACAACCAAAACACACACAGATGTCAAGGATCGCACAGTCATGGAGGCCGGGACGAGGCGGGAATCTGGCGCCGATCTTCAGGGCATCGGACAGACGTGGAATGATTTGGCGAGCCCCGTGATTCTGATCGACCATCATCAATTCGAGTCGGACGAGACTTGGGCGCGGTTTGAGCGCGACACCAACGTCTACCGCTGGCGCGCCATTAAAGATCTGATCGAATTCCAGGTCTCTTTTGACACTATAAGGTCTCTTTTGACACTATATCTATAGGACACCAACGTCTACCGCTGGCGCGCAATTAAAGATCTGATCGAAATCCAGGTGCGCATGTCCCTGCGCGGCGTCTGCGCCTGCGCCGGCATCGCTCAATGCCCCTCTATCTCTATCGTAGGTCTCTTTTGCCTCTACAGTATGTCTTTTTCCTTCAGTATAGGTCTCTTTTGACAGTGTTCTGCCTCTGTACCCCTCTATCTCTATCACCCTCAGTCCACTTGGATGCACCTCAATCCCGATGAATCCACCACCACCTCCTCCTCCTCCTCCCCACCTCCATCCACCTCAATTCACCTCGATCCACCTACCTCCGATTGGTGCCTGCGTCTGTGTCTGTGTCTGTGTCTGTGTCTGTGTCTGTGTCTGTGTCTGTGTCTGTGTGTGCAATCGCTCTGCGCTGAAAATTGCTCCTCATTAGCGTGTCATCGCTATGTGTGTCCGCATTAGCGCGTCATCGCTGTGTGTGTGATGCCGCAACATGAAAGGGATTGCAAGTTCTGCGAGGATCCACAATGAGATCTGCGCTCACACACGCTCCCACGAATTCAGGAGTATCCAGTGGCGTCGCCAAACAATTTTGAGTTGACCTTGGTGCGCCCGCACGATGGCGTGAGCCGCGCACATGCTCTGTCCATTGACGGCGAGGGGGTAGTGGAGTCCGTGGCCTGGGACAAGCTCCTGCCGCCTGTCTCTTTGTCCTCTGACGCCATGGAGCAAGTGGAGCGCGTGATGAAACCGAGGTTCGGGTACAAGCCCGAAGTGCTTTTTGTCTATGCGCTCGACGAGTGGGATAACCATGCCTGGGAGGACGGGCTGTCGCGCGCCTTGCGCGAACTGAGGCGGCACTTTCACATGACCTTGATGAATGTCGGCCACCTGCGCATCGAAGACCAGCCGGAAATCGGTATGACACGTATACACACAAACATGTGAGAGAGGAGCTGAATGCGTGTGTCGTGCGGGCCACTCTGGGGGCATGGTCGTGACCGACATGTGTGCAGACAAGTGCGTTTAAAACGCAACGCATCAGGAAGCATTTTGGGGACTAATAGGGAAACGATAGGGAAACAATAGAAAAAACGATAGGCTTCCAGAAGCACTTGTCTGCACACATGTGTACACATGCTGTGCAGCACCCGTGTGACATGTACAAAAACAAACACATTAGATAAGAGCTGAACGCTTGTGACGTCCGGGCGGTGTACAGATTTCCAGATGAAAAACACGTTTCACTTTTTCCTTGGGTATGGACGGTTCATGGGCCACGCTGATTGGTTCATGCGCAAGTACAACGAGGTTATCAATCCGATCAAGAAACAAAAGGGCGAACAGCTGGTGACGTTCTCCTTGTTGCTCCGGGGAGGCCAGCACTTTCCAGACGACGAAGCTCTCAGACTCTACGGGTCCCTTATCACCGATACACACATGCAGGCCGACGAGCTCAAGCAGGAGCATCCAGATATCGCTGACAGAATCTTCCATGGAATCGGCGTCGATCCGCAGCATTGGACGCAGCCGAAAGAGGCCGCTGCGCGGGGGGGCCGCGACGCACACAGAGAGTACGACGTGCTCGTGTTGGCTGATCTCAACAGTGCAACACGCCCTGAACTACTCCTAGAAAAACGCGGGCGGCGCATGTTCGTGGGGCGAGCCGTTGACGCAAGCTCGGGCGACATCCGCGAGGAGCTGCGCGCCGCGGGGGTGGAGGTGTCCTCGTGGGTCAATGCCTCAGAGCGAGCACGGCTGTACCGATCCGCCGCGCTCGTCTACTTCCCGATGAGCGACGAAGGTGCAGGAGAGGTGCGAGACGGCCTTTGTGGTTCTTGCAACGTGTGCATGGGGCATGCTGCGGTCCTTGCGCCGCGCAGACGAGCTCTGCGTAAGGTTTCGGGCCCCCTTGGGTAGTTTGTTTCTACGTTGCGTGCAACAATTGACCGTAGATTGTAGTCCGCAAGGCAGCGACCGTTGACACTTTGTGCGTCTGGGCTCGTTGCACAGATGGAGCTGCTGGAGGCGCTGGCGTGCGGTGCGCCTGTGGAGATTGAGGAAGACAACTCAAGACTCAATGCGCTCTTGGCGCATTCGCTGCAGCATGGCATTCCAAACCACATATCGTATGCCGGCACGCTCACACAGGCTGTGTGGTCGGTGCTCGCCGCGGGCGCTTCTCGTTAGCGCAGCGTCTATGGAATAGGTCTCGTACCATTGTAACACCAACCTCCTTGGACTGATTGTCGTTATACCAACCTGACAAACCCCGTTACCCTCAGCCGACCGATGTGACTGAGATGCCCTACTGCACGTTTTTTTACCCCGGTCCATTTGCCCGAGTAACTCAAGAGGCGTCCGTGGGGAAGGCCCATCACATGGGGGGCATGGGGGACAACCCTTGCCTAAAACGGATCCCAGGGGCCTCAAAATCCTGTCTCGGTAATCCAGGCTCGACCCGCCCGGTTTCTATCAAGCGGCAGCGCCGGTCAGAGTCGGCCCCGGAGGGCATCGTGAAACAATAAACTCCACAGACCCCCCCAGTAAAACTTGAGCCTAGCTGGCTTCCGCGTGTTTGGTTTTGTAGGTGCCCGATTTGCTCAGGCTTAAAAGACGGAACTCTCTCTCACTTCAAGTGCTCGGCAAAATTCCGCAACGGGGTGAGGGCATGAGACTCGGACTTTCCCTGTGCACTGGCAACCGTTGAACGACTCTTCTCAGGCTCTCAGGCTTCAAGTTTCACACAGTGACCTGTGACGCCGGTCAAGGGTCCTAACTCGCTCTCGCAGCCAGGCCCAGTGTCTCCTGGCCTTGGCGAACAGGCTCAACGGCACAAGCCGGCGAGCCTCTCATCAGAGTCAGGGGAAAGTCTTCGCCATGTAGGATGCGTGTGTGTTTTATTACTGCAGGACCTATTACAAAGCTGTTCGTGTGGGGGAGGAGGAGAGTGGAGGACATGTGCTATGAGAGACGACGAGCCGAGGCCTGTGTGGATGAGTCTGCCCATCACGCACTAGTGAACGCGGGGGGTAGGGAGATTGTGTGAAAGAAGGAGGGGGAGCAGAAGGGGAGTGCGAGAGGGAGCGTGCATTGGGGTTGCTACTATGCCACAGCCCTGGACATTGAGGTTGACCCTCAACGCTGCTGCTTTGGCAGCCGCCAGTCCGACTTTGCTCTTCAGGCCGTTGTAGAATGCCGCGCGCTTGAACCTGAGTGCTTCCGAGTTGTTGGTTTGCGATGACATTCCAGCGGCAGTGAAGTGT
>Ga0315899_10009797_pt1 | contig 10281 bp, 11 predicted proteins | sample LakEriMetagenome_2_FD_203518 | JGI IMG/M metagenome (GOLD analysis project Ga0315899, IMG submission 203518) | Freshwater fungal communities from buoy surface, Lake Erie, Ohio, United States - Buoy 4 MA112 | ecosystem: Environmental > Aquatic > Freshwater > Lake | place: USA: Lake Erie, Ohio...
ATGAATTAGGCTTTCTGGTTCCGTACGATCAGCTGTAGCAGAGCAGTAGGTAAAGTCAATCCCGTCGAGGGTCATGAGCAGAAAATATTTCTCCTTATGCATGCCAATGGATATAGAATGAGCATAGACAATATGCAAGCGACGTAGGGCAGGCAAGTCTGTCTGAGGCTCATTCGTTACAGAGCTGGCCAAGACACTAATCTGATGTAGAGCAGTAGAGGTTTCGGCGCGATGGAGCACACGTTTTGCAGGCTCCGCTGTATGCGGATGATAATTAGAAGAGCTGGGACATCGGTAGGAATCTGTGAGATGACTTGCCAGACCCTGTGCGCTCCCGAAAATACGATGACATCTTTGGCACGGCAACTGCTTGATAGCTGTACCAGAGTCTTGCTTTTGCGCCTCCTGTTCGCTTGTGCGTTTGCGCAACGTGTGCACTTGTGACTTGGCTGCGGCCACTTTGACACGCTTGGAACTGCGATAGAGACGTGTGCGCTTCGACACCGCGCAAGTGGCACAATGAAATTTGCGAAGCTTAGTAATAAAGCCTCTCGGGAAGCCAACATCTCCAACGCCGTGCCTTGAAGATTTGCTCCTTCTTGTCGTTGCCAGGATGGCACCACATGTCGTGGACAAGTTGCATGGCTTCTTGGTCTGGAAGAGAAGGTTTAGCCAGAGCCTCTAGAGCCGCTGCAGTAGGCACGAGCGCTAAAGTATTTCTGTTGACAGGAGACGTTTCATCATTAATGTAATGTACTGGATCACTCCACATAGGCAAACACCATAAGCTGTCGCCGAAAATCTTGCGAATCTTTTGACCGTCGGGTGTCACAAGGTATCCACCAAACATAGGATCTTTCTTAGTGACGGTCACGAACTTGACGTCGAAGCCGGCTTTCAGCAACACTGCGACGCTCAGTAGCGTTTCAGTCTCCTTGTCCACAACCAATGTTTGATTTCGCATGAAGATGGCGTAGCTCTTGTCTGCAATAGTGGTCACTGGAAAAGCTACATCCGCTCGCTCAGCGTTGACAGTGTCACCAGTGATGCCTTTCAACAGGATGGGCTGCCCTTTGCCGCTTACGCCTCGGCAAACGTGCAGCTGTGCGGCCGTGTGGACGGTGCCGTGATGGACGCTGCGCTGGTCAAGAACCGCTGCTGCTGAAAAGGCGATAGCATGGGGAGTAGTATAGATATGTACAATAACGATGTCGGTAAGAGATTTATGAAGCAAACAGGCGCCCTAAAGGACGCCACCCTTTATTTTGCTTCATAAGCTTCATAGGCATATACAACCCCCTTACCGACATCGTTATTGTACATATCGTTTATATTAATGAAACCAACTCTTAAACCCATTCCTCCGCCCACCCATCCGCCCATTACTCCGCCCACCCATCCGCCCATTCCTCCGCCCACCCATCCGCACCCTCAAAATCCCTCCGTCAAAAGCATGGGGGCAAGATTTCAATGGAACAACCACGCAGCGCACCGCGCAAATGCAACCAGTCCGTAGAGGTCCGCGCATCGCATCCTGTACAGCGCACCGCGCAAATGCAACCAGTCCGCAGAGGTCCGCGCATCGCATCCCGTACAACGACCGCGCAGCGCACCGCGCAAATGTAACCAGTCCGCAGAGGTCCGCGCATCGCATCCCGGTAAGAGAGAGAGAGAGGTTTAATTGACAACCAAGAATTGGGGGGACAGAACAGTGCGCTGTAAGTCCCTGTCACTCAATGCTTGACAAATCGTGTCCTCTACGCGTCAAGCCACATGCTCTACATAATATCGGTTGCGGCCTTCCTTCAGGATTCCTGGCCTGGTGACATTGGGCCACGCTGTACCATAGATGCGGCAGTCGCGTATATGTAATTCTGTGCCCCACGCACGCGCTGCTGGGCCTGGCGCAAGCCCCTCTCTGAGAAGCCAGCCAAACTCTTCCTCGTCTTCCTCATTTGAAGGCCCGTCGTGCTCGAGCCGTTCATCGCCGATGCTGACGAGCTTATCAGCGCACCCCATATTACCCCAGTATCGAGTTCGTGAGCCACGACTATGGTGTGCGACGCGCTCTCGAATTTCACTATGGCCAGCACCCTGCGGCGCCGCAATGCGCTGCGCATCCATCGCCTTTGGCCCTGCAGCAAAAGCGGCGCCGCGATTCTCGCGAAAAACGCAACGTTCTGCCCGCACTCGTCCCCTGCCGCACACCGAAAGGGCACACGAACGGAAGAAACGGAAAGAAGTGTCGGACACCACAACTTGCCCGTCGTCGACACTTCGTGCGGCTGCGCCCTTGAGCATTCCCGTCTGCTCCACACAGCAAGCTGAGAGAGAGATAGACGCATTATGCATAGCTACCACACCATCTGACGCAAAGATCTTCCCCTCTCCCTTTGCACACAGCTTGGCACCCATACCCCCTATAGAACACCTTCTCATCGACACCCTCGCCTGCGCCTCGCACATTAGGCACTGCCCGCCACCACAGCGCACCCCGCAAAAAGACAACTCCCAAGGCCCGCCAAGGACGCGCACACACTGCTCGCCTCCGTCGACGAAGGGGCGATAAAAAACCGCCAGGATGTCGGTGAGCGAGCCCGACGAGTTGCCTGCCATTAGCCACTGCCCCCGCGTGCTGGACAAGGGAAACAGCGGCCTGTGTGTGTGCGCGCGTGCGTGTGTGTGTGTGTGTGTGCGTGTATGCGTGCGTGCGTGTGTGCGTGTGCGTGTGTGTGCGTGCGTGCGTGCGTGCGTGCGTGTGTAAATGTTGTGTATGTGTGTGTGTGTGTTGTGTATGTGTGTGTGTGTGTGTGTGTGTGTGTGACAGAGAGAGAGAGAGAGAGAGAGAGAGAGAGAGAGAGAGAGTAACACAAACATATGCATAATATAATATATATTACAATATATATCTTATCATATATATCTTGTAATACATACATATATAACATACACAACCGAAGCGGAAACTGACGCGAGGCGTTGGGGGCGGGCGCCCCGCGCACATGCAGACACTTGCGCTCCAGACGCAGGAAGCGGTTGCGATCGATGCCCTCGATGCGCGGGAGGATTTCTCGCCACGTAGTTGCCGAAAAGATGGATGGCAAGTACGTGGGGAGGAGGGCGTGGAGGGGGTAGTAGGTTTTGCGATAGTCATCGTACATGACACGGCCCGCCGTGCGATCGTCGAAGGGCTCGTACTCCCAATCCGTGAGCGAGCGCATGCGCTGGTCTTCGTATTCGACCGCCTGCTCCTTGGCACTTTTGCATTCCTGTCGCCACTTGTGTCTCCCTTCCTCCAACCACAGGGTCTGGTTGTCGCGCAGGCGCTCGATGGCTGTGTACAGCGTCATCGACGATCCTACTGGATATATCAGCGCGCCATGGGGCGGGAGCACTTTGCCGCCAGCCCGCTGCTCCCTGCTGGCCCCCTCCAACGCCTCAAAATTACCCCCTGCTGCCCCGGCGGCCCCAGGCGCTGCTTGTCCCGCTGCTTGTCCCGCTGCTGCTCCTGCGGCGGCTGTCGTGTGAAAGAGGTCCGCGGGGCTATCCTCCTCGCGATCTTCTTCCAGCGCGGCAGCGGCAGCAAGCTCGCGTTTAGCCCTGTCAACATCAGCATAGTCGACAATTACTCGCCGGCCGTCGACCTCCTCGCTCGATACGTCAGCCCCGGGATTCTGCGCCATTTTCTGGGCGACCCTGCGCTTGGCCTCCTTCATGCCTTCCTTTTCTTCTCTCCGGATCGCCTTGAGCTCCTCGGGGTTCAGCACCTCCCAAACGCCGTCCGCTTTGCCGTAGTGCTCGTTGTCATGCGCCGCCTGCTTCTGGCGCCGCGCAATCGTGCTCGCACGCTTCGCCACGACCTTTGAGAGGTGGCCCAGCTTCATCCGCGTCTCACCACGCGCTACGCGCCGGCGCCCGCCCCCGCGCAGCCGCAGCTGCAGCGGCTTAACCAAACCGTCTACGGCGGCGTGGCCCGGATGGCAGAGTGCGACGCCCGCCGCCTGCGGGCGCAGCGCGCCCAATGCTACAGCGTATCCCAGGAACAGCGCTGGAAACGTCCCTGATCCCCGCTTCCGCGCACTTGGGCCGTACGCGGCCTCGCACGAGGTCGTCATAGCGACGCAGTCCGACGGGAACGTGACCAGGCCATGATCATAGCCAAGTTTTGCACTGAAATTTTAGTTACAAAAGTTAAGCTGCTTGCGAAGAGTCATAATCGCCTCGAAATGTCGTCTTCCCTCCGCACCTGCTCGCTTACTTGAATTTCCGCCCCGCACCAGAGGAACCTGCCTCAGGCAGGGGAGAAAGACGAAAGACGCTTCGAGAAGCGTAACCTGTGCAGCCGCGTGCTTCGGCTGCGTTTCCATGTAGCGGTTCTGGTCTCGTGCCAAGAGCCGCGCAGTGAGGGGGACGCTGTGCGGCGCATGCGCGCGCGGGTGACGCGGCGCGGCGAATGGAATCGGCTGACGAACGCACGTGCGCGCGTGCTCCCGGTTCCTGGCTCCCCACCTCGCCTTTGTTGTGCTGCGTGAACAGGGAGAGTCGCCGGCTGGCTTTCCTGAGCGTGGGCCTGGGGAGCCTCGGGCTCCTCTGCCTCCTCGTGGTGATGGTGGGCACGTATGCGCCTACCAAGACCATGCTGAAGCAAGAGATCCGCTTCCCGTACAACCCCGCCTCCTCGATGGCGGGCTGGGAGAATCGCGGCCGGAACCAGGCGCTTGCGGAAAGGCGCAGGATGGTGGTGATGCCCCCACCCCCCGAACACTACGTGGCCCCGGTGCCCAAGACTCAGCAGCTTAAGCTCACCTTCCAAGGTGAAACCCCTCTGGGGGACGACGACTTCGACGCCGCTGGCTACAATATGGCATAACCTCTCAAAAGTGAACCACCCCCTCAACTCGCTAGTGGCTTTATGTAGTAAATGTGCTAGACCACTGACTTTTTGAGAATTCGCAACAGGAGGGCGTTTGGGATTGGAAGCTCGGCAGGTTCCGCTCCCCGAAGTTCGAACATGAAGGGGTCATCGAAGCCTATAAGGATCCCAAGAGCGGCGAAGGGCTCGAGATCGCGGACTGCACGCCGGACGACGCTCTGCCCAAGGCGATCCTCTATGACGAATGTGGAAAGTGGCCGTACTGGATGTGGCATTGGGAGTCAAAGTGCGCGAACTCTTGCGCTGAATCGGGCTCGCGCCTCGACGCGGGTCGAGGTGATCAAGGTCCCAATGGTGAAAAATGTTATTGGGTGAATTATTGGTGGGGGGGTTGCTGGCGCCTCGAGTATCACCCACTTGAGATGCCCGATGGAGGCGATCACGAACTCCCCATGGGGTTTTTCGCCACGCTGGGCGCCAAGTGCTTTGACGACAGGTGAAAATCTGGGAACAGGAGCGCATTCTTGCGATGGCAAAAAGCGTAACCCGTGCTCGCCTGTAAGCGCTCGCACGGGTGTCATGCCCGCAGAAGCATCTCGAGATTGAACTAAGCGCCTTGCGCAGGCCCATCGACATTGTGAAACCGCGCACGAGGACTGAGGCGGCGTGGATGGGAGGTTGCTTCCTTGATGGTTGCGTAAAGCCCCAATCGTGCTCTGCCATCGAACTTCCTGACGGTGTAAACATCCAGGTACTGCATGAATGGCCACATCACTGTGTGTGAGCGGGTATTTGGTTTCGGCTCCGCGAACCGCATACCATGAAAAGAGCCCCTGACTGTCTGTTGATCTGTGGAACACAGCTGTACGACCAGCCCAACTTCATGGGCTACACCATCAGTCTCCAGGGCCCTAAACAGATCCCTTGCCTTGATCAGTGGGGATGGAATGACCGCATTCAGTCCGTGAAGGTGCAGAATTCTATTGGCTTGGATGCTCCGGAGCCATTGCCCAAGGACCGTATCCACGATTCCAATTGGTATGAGTTGTTGTGAGTGGATTTTGATCTGTTGGGCTATTTGTATGCTGACATGTGCACTCGCATACATACGCACGTAAGCGCGCAGCGAACGTGTGTGTTTATATCCGGGGTACACATTCGTAAGCACTTGTTTCCATGTATGTGCATGTTCATGCAGGTAGCTGCTGTTTATGACGCACTGAATTCAACCCTTCCGTGTCATCTGTTTGCAATCGCAGGATTTACCCCGGCGGCCCCGATTCGTCTCTATCCAAGTATGACACATACTTCAACCAGTGGGATGAGCTCGACAGTTCGCCCCACGACTGGCGTGTGAGTCAAGCAGATGCTCTAAGCAATTGACGCTAGCACGAAAGCGAGCGAGCGAGTCTTACTAAGTTTGAGTTTTACGACGTTCATTAACTTGCAGAGACGATCAGAATCGCGAACGTACATTGCGTTGCCTCTTTTCCCCTTGCTCACCTCCGTGTGTTCATGTGCAGGCCACGGCCGAGGGAATGGACGGCGACGGCGTGGACACCGTCACGCCCGAGGCCTGGCAGGCCGACGTCAACAATCTTTATTAAGTACTGCGTATATACGCACTGTGCAATGTTGTCACATTTCGACACATTCGAATGTCAATGCAAGCCGAATCTCACATCTATCATACTATGATTTCCTTGCGGGAGGCTGGCAAGTATTGTTTGGTCGTGACATGTGGGCCAAAGTGATTTTGCAGTAAAAGACAAGGTTATTTTCTTCAGCTTTGAGATTCATCAGTCGCACTGGTAGTGGATATGATCCCGCATCGACGGAGCGCGTTTCGCTTTTGGGAGCATCGTGGTCATTAAGCGTGAAGAAACACACAGAGGGCCGCTGCCCCGCCTGCGAGTGCATACATGAGTTCCGTGTCTTGTATGATGGGTCATTAAGCGTGAAGAAACACACTCAGGGCCGCAGCCCCGTCTGCGAGTGCATACATGAGTTCCGTGTCTTGTATGATGGGTGAAGATTCCGCCGCACCCCAGGTTGACAACCACAGAGGCTCCTGTGCAAAGAAGGTGCCGCATTCAGTTGTTGGGTATTCAAGGAACCTGTTTCCACTGGCGAGGGACGTACGCCCAGCAATTTATCGTCTGCTTCTTTTGCTATCTTCCTCCTTTTCTTAGGTATCTCCTCACTTTCGCTTTCTTGCACTGGACAGCATACCGCTTGGGTATTCAGCTGCACAAATACCCTCTGAATGTCGATAGCGCCTAGGAACCAATGAGGATTTTGTAGTTTCGGGAATTCTGCCCAGAGTGTCGTTGGGGGTAGACGATCGGGGGGCAGCTTAAGAAGCTAGCGCACCGGGCGGGCAAGGGGCGCGCCTATCATTCAGTAAAGAATTCAAGTCTTGGGTTGCACATGACTCTCCCTGATACAGGAGAACCCTGGGTAAAGTATTCGCCGATGGCGCTATTTTGTACAGCGGCGTCATGTGTGTACATGGCTCATTGAGAACATTTCAGCATGGGGATTGTGCCACTACGAATACATTCAGTGGAAGGGCAGCCGCTAGGGCCAATACGAGTAATCTCGGAAGTAATCTCGGAAGTAATCTCAGTAGTAAACAAAACTAGGATAAACGGTCTAGAAGGCTGGACCTTATTCGATCCCTTAAAATTAGGGCCGTTGGCCCCGTTGGTCCCGTATCCGAATGGCAATAAAGGGACCGTGACCGACTCATGAAGTCTCCTTTATCGCTTACCCTAAACCATGAAGGGATTGGCAGATCGGCAAGTTCCGCCATCGGCGAATACTGTACCCTAAACCATGAACCCCAATAGCGCCATCGGCGTCTACTTTGCTCGCCGAGAAACCAGGTTATTCAAGGGACCGCTTTAACGTTGAGCCTCCTCCTCCTCCCCTCGTGCGATCTCTAGGCATCAGGCATCAGGCTTGTTGCGAACGGTCACGTCCCCCTTCTGGACGGCGGTCTGGCATGCAAGGCGGAATGAGGCCGGGTCTTTGGCGAGCAGCTTGCTCTGCAAATTTCACATTCAACCCAAGTCATGTTCCTATGCCGGTCGCACTAGATGTGCGTATTGTGATGCGGAGCCTGTGCATGCGGGCGACGCCCTGTACCTGCCGTTATGGAGTATCGTTCCTAACAAACTCATAACCGCCTGGTATAGAGCATCGTTCCTGAAAAAAACTCACCCTCTCTCCCTCTCTCTCGAAAAAAACTCACCCTCTCTCCCTCTCTCCCTCTCTCTGCGTTAGTGCGCGCGCCTAGCTCTGCCATGGGCTCATCTTAATCGCCTACGGCGTTGTCTATAAGCGTGAAAGACAGGTGCGTGCGTTCCGTGACAGTTTCTGCTTGGCGCACTCATCTCTCTCTCTATCTCTATATCTCTCTATCTCTCTATCTCTCTCTATTTCTCTCCCTCCCTCCTCCCTCTCTCATGCCACATGGCGCATGTTTTCCTGCCAGAATGTGCATGACAGGTTGAGCGCACTGACGAGGCAGCGCCTAGGTCTTAGACTAAGCGGTGATTCCCTTGAGGCTACCTTCTTCCTTTTCTTAGGTATCTCCAGTTACCACAGCGTGCAACAACGCCCTGCGGGGAATCGCCGCGGCAGCGCGTAGTCTGAGACTAAGCGGCGATTCCCTGAAGGGCTTTGCTGCACGCTGGGGTAAATCTGTGGTCTGCAAAGGTAGAGCGCACAACGTACTCATGACATATGCATGCATCAATCCGTTCTATCGCTGCAACTCTACACACCTCAGCAGCAGTACGAGGAGTGACTGAACCGCTGATCAACTCAACTTTGCAAGTGCCGCATTGGCCGTTCCCGTTACAATTCCACACCTTGCCTGCGGTTCAGAATTTAGGTTTAGTTAGTCTAGTTCCCTGCAGCTGGTGCTTTAGCTATCACTAAATCTGATGCTTTAGTTAACTTAGCATGCAAGGGCTTTGCAAGCGCGGCATCGACCTTTCCCGTTCCAATTCCACACCTCTCCTGCTGGTAGTGTCGGGATCAATTGAGCCCAACAGGGGAACAGGATGACAGAAAGCTCGCGCAGAGTACGAGATGCATGCGTTGTTTCCCTAAACCCTAAACCCTAAACACCTTTCAGAGTGTAGTAGAGTTCGGCGTTGCCGTTGATCATCACCTCGCGGACGGTGTCCCCGCTGCAAATACACACGCACATTCAATGCCCGGCTCTGCGTTCGAGCCTGTGGGCTACACAAAGCATCATGCAGCACATGCGTACGGAGGCGTGCAACTCTGCTCGAACTCACTTTTCGCAAGGGATCTTGGAAGGCCCGCCTTGCACGGAGACGGACGCCATTTGCGCAGAGGAAATGGATGAGGCCTGGGCGGAGCGGGTGGAGCGGAGAGCCAACGGGGCATTTGGGACGAAGGCACTGGCTGCCCCGGCAGCCACGGCGATGAGGGCGACCTGGAACAGATCGGCACGGGAATCAGCGCAAGAGACCGCAGCGGCACTCCGCTGGCGCAGCGGGCGTTGACACGAGCACTCCGCTGGCGCAGCGGGCCTTGAAAAGAGCACTCGCGCCATGGATAGACGTGCTGCGCAACCGTGTGGAGCGCAATCGGGTGCCTCTACCGTCTTCAGCATTTTAGGCGAAGGGTTTTGCCTTGGATGTGCACAGACGAACTGTATTATTCGAATTATCTGGACAGGCGTAGCCTGGTAGTGATCGGAAAACCATTCGTTTGCAGGGGGTTATCTTTAGTACAGACTAAAAAGAGTCGGAACTACTCCAAACGCCTATCAGCAACCCGTATGATACGCTGACAATCAGAACATTTCTTTTCTCCCCGCGATCGTTAGTACCTCCACCCGACCCGCATGCATGGCGAGTTTCTGCGTCTCCTTTTTCAAAGAGTCTACAGACAGATTTCTGCAAAAAATGGCTCAGCATGAAAAACAGCTCCACACGGCGCTCCACGCCCAGACATCCTATCACCATGGCGTCAACGGCTAAGCATCTCTATCCCATGCCTGTATGTGCACTGGCCGCGATCTTATTGACTTGTGACTTGTGCCAGAGTCTCGTGCGCACGGCTGCCATATGCAGAAAACCTTGTTTCCTGGGACATACTGGGTGCATAAGAGGACGGGTGTGCTCGGGCCGTTCATAGGTCTCACCCAGAAATTAGATGCGTCTCTGAGAATATGGCTCAACTGCGGAACAGTACAAGTAACTGTAGGAGGCGCAACAGGTGGAGGTACAGCTATGACTTATAGTATAACTCCAGCTAACAATACTTTTTCTAATACATGCCCTTTATTAATTAATTATGAAGCTTCAAACAAAATTGTACCTTCCACATGCACTGCAATTGTAGCAGGAGTTTATGTAGCTCGC
>Ga0315899_10009798_pt1 | contig 10281 bp, 3 predicted proteins | sample LakEriMetagenome_2_FD_203518 | JGI IMG/M metagenome (GOLD analysis project Ga0315899, IMG submission 203518) | Freshwater fungal communities from buoy surface, Lake Erie, Ohio, United States - Buoy 4 MA112 | ecosystem: Environmental > Aquatic > Freshwater > Lake | place: USA: Lake Erie, Ohio...
GCCCGGAGGACGCCCACGACGCGCTGACACAGTGTGAGGGCGTCCCCCGGGCGACACACGCAGACATCTGATGAAACCAAGCGCCATAAGACTATGAGCGCTTTAACGGTTTGATGGTGATTTCCACGAAATTACCTATCGTGAAGGATTTAATTGAAATAATTACTCTCATACAGACGTACCAGAACGATATGAAGATGGTTCTAGATAGGTACACCGCTTTACAAGAAGGGTTCGGCGTAAAGTTGAGACACATGTAAAGATCTTTGATACATGTAAGGTTCAAGGAAAAGACATGTAAGGAATTTCAGAAGATCTAAAGAATCCTTTAGACATCTAAGTAACTTTTGTTACGAGTCATTTCCAGTTTTAGCCCATAAAACCCATCAAGACTCTCCGAGATTTTATCGGCCTTGATAGCTCGTTACAGACACTCTATCAATAAAGTCAATCTTACTACCACTCTGACCCTCACGGGTACCCCACTCGGATCGCTGCCTACCAGCGCTCCAACTTCGCTTACCGCTTAACCCGGTACTCCGTCACATCCGCGTGTGAGTCCCAGCAGTGGAAGACCACCTGTAGAAACACGAACAGGGAGCTGCGCCCCTGCACGGGGAAGGGGTTCATCGCCGGCGCAGGACCGCCGGGCAGCGCCACGCGGCCGCCGGGCCGCGTCCGGGACCCGCCCCCGCCGCCGACCGCCCCGCCGCCGTACGTCACTAGCACGGGGTTCGAACTCGTCGGTCGGGTCACGATTTCCGTGACTCCCTGTCATGTCAGGGTTGGTCCTTGTGACTCCCCGTACTGCGGTTCAGGGGGTCACGGTCTTGCAGTGAAGACCATGTTCCGCTTTGAACCCCTGTCTCGGATCTTTGACGTCAAGACCTGGGGGGATGCGCGGACACTACAGTAGGACGCACTGATCCCCGTGCGTCCGCCGTGGCCGTAAGTCAGCTGTGGTCAGGTTTAGTCCCATTTGGTGGTAACCGGCTGCTTGGGCAGTTAGTCCCTTCATAGTGACGAATTCAGACCACCCTGGCCCGGTCAGAAGGGTGGGGGAAGATGTGGAACCTCCCGGCGGGAGGCAAATGTGGCATGAAGTGATTCGTACCACCTCTCTGTTGGAGGCGTGAAGTCCAAGGTGCATCAAAATCTAAACGTGAGAGAGTCAACGCTGGGCGGACCAGGTTCTTCATGGCGCTGACATTGCAAATAATTATATGAGCGTACGTGTCTTTCTGCAAATCGTTGTCTCACAGGGTGGCGTATCAACATCCACGTGCGCGCAGGCAGGCGTTCCCGCCATCCGGGCGTGCAAATGGATAAAATCTACTCACACTTTTGTTCAAATTTATTCATTCCGGACAGTTTGATTATACATTGAACTTACTGAACATGGCCGAAACTCTGTTTACACGCACTGCTCTCTGCCGGCTACTGTTTGCTTATCGTAGCCACTTGCGCACGTCCACTCGCAGTTGTTGCTGTTATAGGGATTACCTGAGTACACAAGCGGTACAAAAACACATAATAAGCGTACAGACGCTAATCATGAACGCGCACACTCAAATAACAAGTCACAAATAATGAGTCGCATACACCAATCGCGGGAAAGACGGGTGATTAGACTAACGTCAGGCGATCGATGCTCAAAACATTTGGCACAATCAATTGCAGGACAAAAACATGAATGACCGGGCGAAGTGTAGACTGCGTGGAGTGTAAGAGCGTTCGTGCACCGGATGCACTGGCCCTTGACATTGCCTGCGTCTGGGAACACACACCTGCAATCCGACACAGACACTGTCATGACGAGCATCTCAAAAAGCCAACAGCTGCAGCAACTCAGCTCTCCTAGTCATTACCCCGCAACGCAAATCAATGCGGATGCATATCTGAAAGGTTTGCCTGTGTCATACAAATTAAATTAATTTTGGCCAGAGGTGAGGATTAGGCTCTCTGCGCTTAAATTGCAACGCCTTTGCGCCTGTTAGGACGCTTTGTGCGTACCTGTTGATGCAAGGACCGCGATAATAGCCGACCTGACACTGTGAATAATTACGCATCACCCAGCCACCCTGATATTCGACTGAAATGCCATCACATTCAGTGCATGTAAGGTTGCCAAAGCCGTCGCACGTGGCGTATTCCCACTCATAGCACCTGCCAACCACATTACGCCTTAGCCTAAAGCCACACACAAATGATCAAGAACAGGTAGCTTTTGCGACCAGAAGACGGATCAAGAGCAAACTTACGGGTTTTCGAGCCCAACGGCCGAATTCGACTGGATCAGCTTTGGAAAAGGGCATTGACCAGCAGAGCATTCTTGCAAAAGCTGCTTACACTCCATGCCGTCTGCATACATGTTGGACGGACATTTCCAAGGGCAGAATGGCAAATCCAGCACGCTGCCTGGTCCGCTGTAGTTTGCACCCAATGGTATGGCATTGGTACATCCTTCGCACGTGTTGCCACTTGTGCGAAAGTATCCATCATCACAGACCCATTCACAATTATCGTCATGGACAGGATTCCCGGGGGTAGAATAATGCGAATGGGCCGGCCTTGTGCTTTGGCATGCCACACAGTAGCTATCTTGGCTCGCATTACAACGTATTCGGTATTGTCCGATTTCGCAGAGCGAGACATTGCAATATAGACAGGCCGTGTACGAGTAAGGTCGATCGTGGTCAAAGGGTTTGTCGGCAAAAGGTGGCACCACAGTCGATCCTGCCATCGGTCTACCATGTCAGGTGAAAAACATCATGCATGGCAATTTTCTGCCTGTTCTCCACTGAGCTTCATATCTTTGGGCACTGGGAAAATGCAAATGCTGAGTCAACTCACCATTTGCATATGTGTCGACAGTCGATCCTGCGACAAGCCAACGATTTCTTGTCAGATCTCAGACAAGAAAAGCACCGTTTTTCAATGATGTTTGAATTTCAAGTCACAGATTGACTTCCAAGTCACAGAAGTGAGCAGAAATCAATTACGGAAAAAAAATCTCACCATTATTTTGACACTGGTACGGGCAACTGCCGGGTTCATAATATGTCTTGTAACACTGCCGGTTCAAGACGCGAGTAACAATGCCAAAATGAAAACGCAGTACATCGGTGCAATTGAACGACTTCGCCCACTCCACTCCCGCGTTGGGATTATCCACTAACTCTGGGCGTATCACACCAGGTCCCAGGTACCGAGATCGAGCAGGTCCATTTTTACATGGTTCGCAAAATCCTTTAAATCTAATCGTGCAAGTGGAGAAACCTTCAGTGCAATTTTCACAGGCTAAACAAGCGTTGTTTCCAAACGCTTCCTTGTACTGTGCTACTGGGCAGGTTTGGCAAGCGCCTTCAGCCACGTCACCAGCGTATCCAGGCTCACATTGGCAATCAGTGAGATTGACTGCGCCCTTCCTTGGCGATGCAACGCTCACTGTTGGATCCAGCTGTGCCTCGATACCATAATATCTGAACGCGACTAAATTACAATTGAGCCGTTCCAGGTACGAAAGGTTGGCCAACAGACATTTATCTGTAACCGTGAAAGAGTTTGAAGGACAGTCTGTGCAATCTTGATTCCCCGAGCTTGGCTTATATGTCCCCGGCAGACATGCTTCACAAGGGGCACCAAGACCATTGCTGCCTTCAGCCTCCACTAGGCTTTTTTTCATGAAAGCTCTCTCTGGGAAAAACCCTGCTATACATGAACAGTTTTGAATTATAATTGCAGCGCTACCTCCAAACGTGTACGTATTCGCTGGACAATCTGTGCAGTTGTCTGATCCTGACGTCGGCTTATACTTGCCCATGACACACTCTGCGCAGTTTTGCCCGTCTGGTCCGGTATAGCCCGCATTGCACTTGCAAAAGTGGCTCTCAGGGCTAGCCGGGATCGAGTGTGAGGCGAACGGGCAGTCGCTACATCGTCTTGTGCCATTTCTGTCTTTGTACGTCCCAGCAAGACACGCAACGCACGCAAGCCCATCCGGTCCGTGATAGTCATTCGTGCACTCGTCACATGCAGGGTCGAGCGATGCATTGCACGCGTAATCAGGGCTACAGATTCCCGCAGTGTATCCCTTTTCGCACGTGCAATTCAATATCAAGTGACTTGCCTCAGCAGACCAGGTATGCACAGGGCAACCGTAACAGTCTTGCAACGGATTTGACACGTCAGAATTGCCGGTAAAGTTTTTGTACGTTCTTTGTGGGCAGGCCTCGCATTGCTCACCGTCGTTACCAAAATAGCCAGGCCTGCACGTGCAGTTTGTGCGAAGGTGAGACGCAATACTTGAGTGCGTGTTCGCTGGACAATCTGTGCAGTTGTCTGATCCTGACGTCGGCTTATACTTGCCCATGACACACTCTGCGCAGTTTTGCCCGTCTGGTCCTGTATAGCCCGCATTGCACTTGCAAAAGTGGCTCTCAGGGCTAGCCGGGATCGAGTGTGAGGCGAACGGGCAGTCGCTACATCGTCTTGTGCCATTTCTGTCCTTGTACGTCCCAGCAAGACACGCAACGCACGCAAGCCCATCCGGTCCGTGATAGTCATTCGTGCACTCGTCACATGCAAGGTCCCCCCACCGTCCATAACCTCGCAGTAGTGATGCACCGCCGCTCAATACAGCAGGGTTGCTACGCCCACTAGTGTCCACCACTGTAGATGCTTCTACGCCGTTAAAATCGTATATGCCCACAAGTGCGCTCTCTGACTCGATTTTTCGACCCTGCATCGACGCGAGGGAGGCAACCTCGGGCCCAGACAGCGCTCGCGTGTAAAAAACCAAGTCGTCAATGCTGGCGCTCACAGGCTCATCTACTGGATCCTCGGCGACAGCGCCAACAGACAGATTGTTGTAGCATGTGAAGTTGGCGGTCATTGCGGCAGTTGTTTCTGCAACCCCGTTCGTAAACACCACCAGACTCATATGAGCGAAATCAAAAGCCAATGCCCAATGAGTCCACACGCTGGAGCCATTCGGATTATATAGTGATGTAGGAGCCCCGGCGTTGAGAACATCACCGCCAAGTAGTAAATGCGTGTTGTTTTGGAAGGAAAATCTGAACTGCGAAACACCATTGCACGTCAGGGAGAGAATAGAACGGTTTCCAAAGGATTGCAACGTGTCTGCATGAATTCGCAGCGAAAAGCCCACGGTAATGCCTGTGCTTACAACACCTGCAGGCAGTCCAAACAACGCTCGAGACCCGGGAGCGCCGTCCAATCCAAGTGCATTTTCAAAGATCGATGCATTGCACGCGTAATCAGGGCTACAGATTCCCGCAGTGTATCCCTTTTCGCACGTGCAATTCAATATCAAGTGACTTGCCTCAGCAGACCAGGTATGCACAGGGCAACCGTAACAGTCTTGCAACGGATTTGACACGTCAAAATTGCCGGTGAAGTTTTTGTACGTTCTTTGTGGGCAGGCCTCGCACGTTGTACCATCAAGCCCGTAAAATCCTGAATTACAAATACAATTTGTCTGGTTTTTGCTTGCGGCTGGGGAATTGGTATTCGAAGGACATGCGAAACAACTGGAGACATTCTTTTGATTCGGGCGAGAATTATACGTCCCCAGTGGGCACGGATTGCAAGTAAGGCTTAATTCAGGCACGTTCTGTGTGTCATGCACAAAGTCCCCATAGTAGCCTGTTTCGCAACTGCAGTTTGTGAAGGAAGGGCTAGCGGCTGCTGAGAACGCATTTGCAGGGCAGTAAAGGCATTCCGACAAAGTGGTCGCGTTTGTCCGCGAGTTGAACGTGTTAGCGGGACACTCAGCACATGCTCTTCCTGGGGGTCCGAAATATCCCGTAGTGCAGACACAATCAGTCAGATTCACACTCTTGGATCCAGAAGTCTGACGAGTCGGGCAGGCCATGCAATCTGATTCGTTCAAAGCTCCTATTTGTTCTCGGTAGGTGCCAGCTGGACATTCCGAGCAGCAATCATCCCCGCATGTCAAGTTATTTTCCAGGTCACCATAGTATCCTGCGACGCACTTGCATGATCCACGGCCAGTGCTGCTTGTGTGCGACGTTGTTCTCAAAGGACAACTCAAGCATGAGGAAGGGCTCGTACTGTTCCGCTGCGGATTGTAAGTGTTCTCGGGACAATCGACACAAAGTGACTCGCCTGGCACCGTCTTGTATTTCCCGGCTGCACAAGCTGTGCATGTATCCCCGTTGTTACCCTGAAAGCCAGCATTGCAAGAGCAACCTGCCAAAGCGCCCGTACCGTTCGGCGAGTTTGAATCAGGCGGGCAGTCCAGGCATACACTGGCGGCTGCAAGGGAGTATTGAGCAGCGTTGCATTCCCTACACTCAACGCTCTTCTTCACCGCAGAGTATTTTCCCGGCTCGCATGAAAGACATATATTGTTGTCCGTCGGCACACCCTGATCCAACCCGTAATACCCTGCAACGCAATGGCAATCAGAGCTTGCATTACTTCCTGGAGCTGAGATAGAATTACTCGGGCAAGCTGTGCACGGGGTGCTCGGAAGACCGGAACAGCAAAGTCCTTCGTGACTGACCGAGGGGCACATTTGGGATGGAGTCTGGCTGTATCCATACGCGTTGGGACATTCAGGATGTAATGGAACATTGCTAGAATTGTCTCCCGTAACATTGCTAGAGTTGACTCCCTGAGGCAATGAAACATTTCCCTGAGGCTTGTACAGTCGCTGAGGCTTGTACTTTCCAGCTGCGCATGAAGTGCAGGCGCCGTCGGCGTCTGGTTGGAACCCAGCATTGCACACGCAGTCCGCTCTGTCGTCACTGGCAAAGCCCGAGTACGAGTGCTCTGGGCACGCCAGACAGAGGGTGAGGGCCTCGCCATCTCCAATTTTCCCCAGGAAATCCTTATAAGTCCCAAGTGGACATGGCCTGCAAATGACCGACTTGTTATTGGAATCAGGCGGTCCGTTGTAGCCCTTGATGCAAAGACAGTCTTCATACTTGGTCGCATTTCTGGACAGCGTGCTGGTGAGCAGCGGGCATGCTGTGCATGGAGCTGAACCCGTTTGGTTTTTGTACCTTCCCAATTCACATGCAGTGCAATTTGCGGGTGAACCTGTGTAACCCTTTTCACAGATACAGCTCGAATTCGAAATGCTTCCGCTGCCAGAGGTTCTGGAACCTAAGGGGCATACGGTACACGGCACGGAGCCCGATGTGCCCTTGTACGTACCAGTCGCACATGCAGTACATTGCTCCCCGTTATTTCCGGTATATCCTCTATTGCAAGTGCAATTTATGATATTTACACTTCCCGTAGGCGACTGAGAGTTCGAAGGACAATTACTGCAACTACTCGAGCCTGTCGTATTCTTGTAGGTGTTAGAACTGCAACGAGTGCATGTTGTCGTCCCGGAAGCCTGGTAGAAGCCTGGTTTGCAAAGGCAACTAAGCTTTGCCGAGGTGCCCGTGTTCAAGGTCACTGTATCCCTCGGGCATGGAATGCATGATGAATTTCCAGTCTTGTCCTTGTAGGTGGCCACTTCGCAAGCCACACATCCTCTGCTGTAATCTCCAGTGAAACCGACAGAACATATACAATCTGCGATGGAGGTTCTTGCATGAGTCGAAGTCGTAGCGCCAATGGGACAAGCATAGCAGGCATCCGCCTCAGTGAGCCTTCCGCTTGAAGTTCCAAATTTTCCCACAGCACATGCGGAGCACGGTCCCCCCATGGGGCCATAGTATCCAGCGTTGCAGGCACAGTCAGTTGGGCTAGACGCTCCCTGCGGTGCCGACGTATTCCCTGCGCAGTTTAGGCACGACGTGCTCGCCTCAATGGGTCGACCATATTTGCCTGGCGGGCAGAAGCCACAGGAAACGGCCGAGCCATTCGTACTTTTATATTTGCCCACAGGGCACGCTGTACAGGGACCGCCGTCAGGGCCACTGTATCCGGCCAAGCACATACAGTCTGTCACTGCCCCACTCAGCATACTGGCTGGAGAAAATGAGTTTTCCGGACAGCTGGTGCACGATGGGTCGAATGCCCCTGATACGGAGTACGAATCTGCTCTGCACATGGAGCATGCGATGCTACCCACAGTAGATTTGTACTTTCCCCGTTCGCACATTGTGCAATTACTCCAATTACCAGTCCAGCCCCTATCGCAGTAGCATGAGCCGCTTGCATTGCTCAGAGTTGTGGAGCCTGTCGGGCACGCCAGACACACCGAGCTGCTGGAAGCAGCAACGTGCACAGAATACCTCTTTGCGCCACACTCAGTGCAGACTGACGGTCCCACTGCCTCTTTGAATGTGCCAGCGGCGCAAGGCGAGCATGACGCGCCATTCGAACCAGAGTAACCTGCTATGCACTGACAGCTGGTCAAGCCTGTTCGATTGCCGACTGATGTGGAATTACCAGGGCAGGGTTCACAGCACACGTAGCTCAAGTCCCCGAAAGCGCCGGCAGCCCACTTTCCAAACAGAACCGGCAACGCGCAGGACTGCCACGGAACTCGGCTGAAGACCTTAAGGCTGGACTTGACTGTACTCGGCGTGTTGCTGACTCCTGGCCAATCTGCATTCGGTTCCCCCACGGGAACAACGTTGGAATCACGTGCTGCCAGGCCGTATGAGGCATAACCAGCAGATGTGCTCCCTCTGAAGGTCCACTCGGCCGCCGTCATTTGGCCTGAAGTAGCTTTATGCGTACCGTCGATCCACACATGCAATGCCCATTTACCAGTCGATGGTATACCGATTTGCACCACTACCTCGTGCGCTTGCCCATCTTGGGGAAATTCTGTCAAGTCAACCCACGCCTGACTCGATCCTGTAGGAACAACACGACCATCTCCCACCCTGACCCTAAACACGGGTGTGCCCGCTGAATCGCGGACACCGGCCCACGCGCCAGACGTATTTGAGCCAAAATGCCACAACATTCCATCCTGCGGAGTAACAGGAAAGATGGCCGAACATGCTAAAACGACCTCTAGGGAGCCTAAACAATGCGCGTAAGGATCTGAACAATGACCAGAGAGGTGATCTTGAGGCTGGAATTGATCGGAAACATGGAAACTGTTCTCGCTCGTACTGCTGTCAAACACTGTCTTGTTTACTGCATACGATACATTGCCGCAGGTGGATGCGCATTCCGTGGCCTTGGGCGGGGAGAATTGACCTGCCGGGCAGTCAGAGCACGGTTCGGTTCCGGTGCTTGTCTTGTATTTTCCTGGTGCGCAGGCCCAGCATTCTGCACCAGACCATGTGTCTCCTGGAGCACAACCACAGTCTTGCAATGTAGAACGTCCCGTTTGCGAGCTGTCCGTGCCCAAGGGGCAGGGAGTGCATGTGATGGGACCCATCACGTCTTTGTATTTACCGGCCGGACACGCGGTGCACACTGTGTCTGGGCCAGAGTAGCCGGCATTGCAAGCGCAGAGTAGACTGCCTGCTGGACTACTTGAATCGGTAGGACACGCCAAACATGAAGACCACCCGGTCGTGTTCTTGTATGTGCCCGGGGCACATGATGTACACGGCCCTCCGTCAGGTCCAGAAAATCCTGCATCGCATGAGCAGACAACACTACCATTGGCAGCGCTTGAATTGCCTGGGCACGGCAAACATGTTGAAGCCCCAGTCTGATTCGAGAAAGTGTTTGCGGGGCACGCCAGACATGAGGAATTGTCTACCAGAATTTTGTAATACCCGTGTGCACATGGGAGGCAGCTGAGCCAGGCGTTGTCGGGTGAGAGCCCCATGCCGCAGGTGGGATGATTGACTTGAAGTGCCCCCCCGGGCACTCCGTTCTCAGCGGCCCATGTCGTGAATGCATCTTGCGTAAACAACGCTTGCGTCTGCTGAGTAGTAGTCGATGCAACGGTGATTTGGAATTCGACGCTGACCGACGGATTTGTCGAACTGAAAAGCCGTCTCAAAAATCGACGTCTAGCAGCCTCAGAGACGGATAAGACTTTGACATAGCTTGGATGGACTTTGGCGATGGATGCGATGCCCTCCTTGTACTTGATTTCGTATTCGGCAAACGTCGTCTTGTTGAATGGTAATGTAACCTGTACGATCAATGCACGAATGTCGGAGCTGCACGACGGGCTGCCAGAAGAAGACGAAGTACCTGGCGGGCACGCCCGGCACGAGCTGGTATTTGCGGGCACCTCACCAACAGGACACGACTGGCATGCAGACATGCCCTGAGCAGCAGAGAACTTGCCGGCGGCGCAGTCGGAGCAGGTGTCACTGGCAGTGGCACCCTGAGCAGCAGAGAACTTGCCGGCGG
>Ga0315899_10009800_pt1 | contig 10280 bp, 15 predicted proteins | sample LakEriMetagenome_2_FD_203518 | JGI IMG/M metagenome (GOLD analysis project Ga0315899, IMG submission 203518) | Freshwater fungal communities from buoy surface, Lake Erie, Ohio, United States - Buoy 4 MA112 | ecosystem: Environmental > Aquatic > Freshwater > Lake | place: USA: Lake Erie, Ohio...
ATATTCACCCGAAATTTTTTGATGCGGAGTCCCGCATCAAATCTTTGATACGGGAGGCAAAACGCGCTAGTGAGCACGCACACGCACGCAGCCACCGACACCGTGCGTATATGGACACCCACACCCATACACCCGCACAAACACACACATAGTGGTACTACTTTGCGGTATCGAACGTGAGGAAAGGGATGACGTACAAGTTCCGAATCATTAACTTCTACAAGCGCAGCAGCATGTACAACAGGGGTCTCCGACCTCTTCTTTATTCGGTATATTCAAACAGTGTCAGTAGCAGTTACATGAACTACACAGTGTCAGTAGTAGTTACATGAACTAAACAGTGTCAGTAGTAGTTACACAGGGGTCTCCGACCTCTTCTTTATTCGGTATATTCATGTGCATATATATGGAGTATATACATGTGTGTATGTTCGCACACGTGTTTGTGTGTTTGTGTGTGTGTGTGTGTGTGTGTGTGTGTGTGTGTGTGTGTGTGTGTGTGTGTGTGTGTGTGTTTGTGTTTGTGTGTGTGTGTGTGTGTGTGTGTGTGTGTTTGTGTTTGTGTGTGTGTGTGTGTAAATGTAAGTAGTATATCCTGGACTGTTTTCTTGTTTATTGCTCCGCAAACACTTCATAAACATTACAATGGCGGAGGGGTGGGTGGAGGGGTGGGCGATGGTGGGTGACTTATGAGGCTTATGCAGTAAAACATTTACTTCGTAAATGACTGAAGAAGGTGAAACCTCCGGGATTTTATTTTTGGTATGGTTATGTTTATGAGGTGTTTGCGAAGCAAAAAAAGAGGAAACGGTCCAGGATTTACGGCTCATGTATGTATAGATGTATATATTTATATATTCTGTTTCCCTAATGATTGCAACGGCGAGCATCTATGTTTGCGTGTGCATGTGTGGATCTGTTTCCCTCTGTCTCTCTCCCTGAGTACTAAACACACACACACACTCACACACACACACACACACACACACACACACACACACACACTCACACACACACACACACACACACACACGCACAACATACCCACACACACACACACCCACCCACCCATCCGCCCGCTCACAAGCACGCACGCTCTCTCTCTCTCTCATGCATGTAATACAGCATACATAATCATTTCATATGGAATGCCATCGTATGTGTACAGATATGTACGCGCACACGCCCATGAGTGCATGTATGTGTGCCTGTATGTGTGTGTGTGTGCTTGTATGTGTGTGTGTATCGCAGGAGAAAATGGAGAAAGAAAAGGGGCTGGGGTGGCATCGCTTGGGATCGGATGTCCTGTACAAGCGGAATGAGTACCAATATACCAAACCCAATTCTAACTACATTCGCAGCTTCTATTCTCTACATTTCAGCATCCAGGTAACTTCAAGGGGGCGTAGGAGATGCATTATACGAGCGTAAAGCCTAAATTTAGACCAATGGCTTAATGCCTTAATTGAGTTAAATTAAATTGCGGCGTCGTAATACGAGTGTAATGCCTTACTTTAGACCAATTGTTTAATGCCTTAATTTAGTCCCATTGTTCAATGTGCCTTAATTTAGACCAATCGTTTAAAGCATTAATTTGGACCAATTGTTTAATGCCTTAATTTAGACCAATTGATATATATTTATCATGCCTTAGTTCAGACCAATGCCTTAATTAACACCAATGGTTTATGAGCGTTGGTTGAGAGGTTTATGTTTGTTGGCCTATTCCTAAAAGTGACCTACGGGTTTAGCAGCTAACGCTAACCAGTCCCAGACTCCAGAATCCGAAAACTTGCAGCTTTGTATTTTGAAACTTCACTTTGTACGCTAGTGCGCACATTTGCACATGAATGCACAAGTGTGCGGCCAGGCTCTCAAGACAGTTAAATGTGTATGTGTGTGCGCGCGCCTCTCTCTCTCTCTCTCTCTCTCTCTCTCTCTCTCTCTCTCTCTCTCTGCGCATGTGTGTGTGTGCAGTTCCCTCACGACGACGATACGTGTTATCTGGCACATTGCTACCCTTATACCTATTCAGGTCAGTGCAGTGTACTTTTCGATATAGATATCAGCTCGTATTTTTGATATTCTTCAAGAGATCAAGACATCAGCTACCCTTGCGCGTGTTCAGAATAAAAAATCAATAAATAAAAATACCAGCCAATAAAAACAAAGTATCAGCTACCCTTGCGCGTTTTCAGGTCAGTGTTAATCTGATATATGTGCCGATCTGTGTTGGTGTTGAGAATATTGGTGTATAGAATATTTGTGTATGTGTTAATTTTTTTTTAAATACGCGGGGTAGGAAATTACTTTGGCGAGAGGGCACATGATTGGTGAGAGAGGGAGAAGGAGCGGGAGTCAGAGGAAGCGTGTTGAGGGGGATGTTTACTATGACATCGGTTCAAATGATCAAAGAGACGTTTGCAATATATCTATGCATGCATGCATGATTGTGATCATGAATACATATGTCTGTATCACTGTAATATGTTAACGCGCTCGCGCGCACACCTCAAGTCTCATAATACATAGATATGATATGCGTTTCACACACACATCCACGTATACATATACAAAGCAAGAGGCCATAGGGCGGTATGATCCCCGATAATATCGCATTTGAAACACAGCCACAAACGCGATACGTCAGGTGCACGTGTGTGCGCACGTGATTTCCCGCCTGACCATCCTCACCCACTCACATATACACAGACTTAATGAACCACCTGACGAGACTTGAAGCCGATGCCGACACTCGAAAAATATGCCGCCGCCGTCTCCTGTGCCGGACCATCGCCAACAATAGGTAATAATACGGTATGCGCTGTAGGGATAGCGGGTCGTAGAGGGATTGGAAGCAACAGCGGCCGTAAACCCTAAACCCTAAACACTAAACCGGGCATCGTAGCGCCTGACATGGGTAGCAGGCCTTGTGTGGCAACATCTGGTCTCCACCACCACCCCGCCCGCGAGTCTTGCATTTTGGTGTGTGTATATGTGCTTGTGCGTACGGTCGCGGGCCCTTGCCCATTGGAATTCGTGTGTGATGGGATTCGCCGGAAATGGGCTCTGAGCGCTTCTTTGTACCCTTGATCCGTGCATTTTTCTTTCATCTGTGCATGCCAGTGCTTCTTTCGCTGATTGATGTGCTTGGTGATTTCTCTCTGTCTCGCGCGCTCCCACTCCTCTTTTCAATTCTTTCAACCTTGCGCGTTCTTTCCCGTGCGATGTTGCTTTTTTGCTTGTGTGGTCTCAGGTGCGATGTGCTGACGATAACAGCGCCGAGAACGGAGGCTGAAATAGCTGCGGATGACAACAAGGATGATTTGACATCGAAAAAGAAACCCTGCATTGTCATATCTGCGCGAGTCCATCCGGTAAGTCATACTCGTAATCAAGGCGTCTTCATGATTTTCGCGCCTTGAATCCATCTAGCCTACGTCCATCTAGTCAGTGTGCGTCGCCTCGTACAAGTTTTGCCGTTCCCCATCGCCAACTTTCGCTTTCACTGTGCGCGCACACAGGGCGAAACAAACGCATCATGGATGATGAAAGGGTGCATAGACTATCTGACCGGCCCCTCGGAGGGCGCACAGCGGCTGCGCCAGAAGTTTGTCTTCAAAATTGTGCCCATGCTGAATCCCGATGGCGTCATTGTAGGCAATTACCGCACCGGATTGGCAGGCATGTATCTCCACACCCTTGCTTAGGCCCAATGCAATCTTGCCCGTAATGGACTCTTTGGCCTACATAACGGGGCGTGCACTGGGCTGGCGGGTAAGCATTTCATGACTCCTATATCTACCTGATGATGATAGCTGGATTTTACCTCCCGACTACTCTCCCTCCCCTTCCTCTTTCTTCCTCGGTTTGTGCGTGAATATATATCAGGCACGGACCTCAATCGCAAATGGAAGAACCCGGACGAAGACCTCCATCCCACGATCTTCCACATAAAAGGCATGATGGAGCGTATGCGTGACGAGCGTAGCATTGGTACGTGCACACATGAGCAGACCAAACAAAGTCTGAAGAAACCCTCACGCCGATGGAGATTCGTAATGCAGGGAGATTAGGCATGACTATTTTTCATGCATATCGGCGAGAGCTGAATTTCATGCGGTCTGCACTTGCCCTGCAGTGCACTGGCGCTTACCTCACTGCCAATGCAGCGAGCTGAATCATGCAGCAAGTAACATAGTTTTCTCTCTCGCTCGCTCACGCGCATGCGCGCGCGCTCTCTCTCTCTCACACCCCCCCCTTGCCCCCTGGCCCCCCCGCTCTCTCTCTCTGCTCCAGTCTTGTACGTTGATTTGCACGGGCACAGTGTGAAGAAGAACTGTTTCATCTACGGCTGCGACGCCAAATTTTTTGACGAGGCTGAAAATCACGCTTCTCGCGAGGTGTTGCTCTCCCTCACTCTTCATCCAGCCCTTGCTCTTTCCCCTCCTCTCTCTCATGCTTCCTGTCTGCTTTCTCTTCTTTTTCTTGCCCTCTGCCAGTTGAGAGAACCCCTAATTCGCCTTTGACACCATCTCTGCACAGGTGCCTCAAGAGATGGAGAATCGGATATTCCCTGCCATGCTTGCAAACAAGTGTGCTATGTTCAATTTCCAGGACTGCCGCTTCCACGTCAGGAGACGCAAAGAATCATCTGGGCGCGTGGTTAGTCTTTTACTGCCCTTGCATCTTTTCTACCGTCTTTACTCTAGTTTGTACAAGTCGTTACATCCATTCCACGTCAGAGAACGGGAAAAAACATCGGTCCATGTGGTTAATCCTTATTGACCCTGCCAGCTGGCAGTATGCAAGCCCGGGATGTGTTCTTGTGTGTGTATGCATGTTCGTGCTTGCGTGTGCGTTACTGCGTATGCGCGTGTGCAGACGTTTTCCCTCTTCCTCCTCAGACGATACTCTCCCTTGCACACTCAAAGCTCCTGCCCTCACGGTCCTGTTGTTCAGGTGGCGTGGAGGCAGTTTACCAACAACAGTTTCACCTTAGAGGCGAGTTTTGGCGGTGCAGATGAGGAACATCAACCTCCGAACCAGCATTTTGCCATCAGCACGTATGAGCAAATCGGCATCGATCTGTGCCACGTAAGATGCATTCTGTTGTGAAATGTGGGGTGTGTTTTATTGTGTTTGTTGTGTTGTGTTTGCAGCGCGCGTTCTGGCGTGCAACTTGCTGTCCTGGAACGTGACGGGGACTGAAACCATCTACGTCGTCGGTGCGACAGACAATTGAAGACGTGCTGTGCATCCCGGACGAGGAGAAAGAGACCATGCGCGCGGCATTGCTCGCCCAGATATCTGAGGTTGCTCTGCCAGAAGGTGATTCAGACGATGAAGAAGGAGCTGGTGAAGGGCGCGAGTCGTCTGACGACGGCTCTGACAGCGACACGGTTGAAAACGTGGTGCTTCCGAGCAGGTGTCACTCGCTCATCTCAACACACTTGGCGCTGCTGCAACATCACTCATGCACGGCCACTTGAATGCCGTCGAATGAGTTAACTTCCTCATTGGCATACCCCTTCATGCTGACTCCCCATACTCACTCTCTTCGTTGACTCACCTGTCCCGCACACACTATCGTAGGGTGGAGAAGGCGCGAAAGGCAAAAATTCAGATCAAGAAAAAGAAGCCAAAGCCGCCCGTCAAGCCAGCGAAGCGCGAAGACAAGTCGCCAGAGCGCCCTGCCAAGCCTGTAGTGGCCAACCAGCCCAAAAAAGAGCCAACGCCCCGCGAGGACCCCCCCAAATCCCCCGTGCGCCCGGACCCGAAACCCGAGCCGAAGCCAGAGCCCCCCAAACATGAAAACAGCGATCTTGGCACATCCCGATGCAACTGTCCGTCGTGCCAGGCGTACGAGGAGTTTATTTCTGCCAGCCTCCCCAACTTCAATCAAGGCCCCGCGTCAGGCAACCCCGGGCCTTCCAGCCGGCGACGTTCCGAGGGCGTCCTCCAGGCGCGCTCTGTCCCTTCCGACTCTGTTCGCGGCTCGCCGGGCCCAATGGCACAACGCGAAGCAATGCATTCCTTTGTCGGCGGCGGCGGCGGCGGCGGCGGAGACGATGCCCGCGAAGGTTCCACACCCGGAGACTCCCGCCGGTCAGTACCGAGTGCTACCTCGTCACTGGGCGCGGTGTCCCGCAGCTCAAACAGCGGGGGTAGCCACCGAAAGGGCTAGTGACTAATCGTCACATAGCTACTAGCTAGCGCTGACGCGCTTGCCCACGGGCAGCAGGGCTGTCTCAGTTGCAACGTTGCATAAGTCACGCCTCGTGCGAACGCACTGGCACACGCCACTCTGCATGCAGGCAACTTCGCAAACACCTTGCTCAACCCCAGTGCGGCGTGGGACATACGCAAGCCAGACTGTACGCTGAGGTGGAATCGCTGAGTTGGAATCATGTCGAGGTAGGAGGTCAGCGGCCTCCGAGCCCCTTTTATTACGCGTTCCAACGGCTGATTTGAGTTTCTCTGTATGCTGCTTCAAAGCTAAACTCATACGAGTCTCAAAACCGTGACTCCCCCGAAGTAGCTCCAGACATCACGGTGGCTACAGACTGCATAGAAGCTGTAGTGGAATGATGAGTATTGGTTTTTATTCACGAAATGGCAGGTGGCCTGATCCTAAGAGCTCATGACAAAAGTGGGGCGCTGGCTATTTCCCCTACTATAGTATATACTAGTAGGCAAGCATGTGGTCTTCCTTGACAGCTTGATGCTCCGCCCAGGGGTCGACAGCCCTGTCGTAGCCGAAGTACCTCTCGCTCCTCTCGCTGTCGTCCCAGTCCTCTTCCTCGGTGGCTGATGCTGCTTCATCCTCCACCTGGGCTAGTGGAATGCCCGATGGACACACTGTTTCCTCTTAAATTTCCAACTGCCCTGAAAAATCTTGCCGAGGCCATGAAAAGGAATAGGGGGGCTCCACAACATACCTGCTAGGATGGGGCCTAGTTCGCTGTCCACGCAGGCGGAGCCGGCACAAGCATCCCTCCTCGGACCGGCCACTGCCTCCTTGGACGACGCCGTGCTGTTCGGCGTCACATGCTGGAGCTGAGCACGGTCAAAATACGCGCAACTGGTCAGCGGGTGTCCACAGTCATCATGTAGCGCGTATCACTGGCAACTTTTTTTTCTTTTTTTTGAAAAGGCGTCATGGAGACCAAGGCGTCGGACCGGCGCTCGTGCATGCGGAGACTCCTCTACACCATGACTGAATACGAATAAATATCCACCTCCCTTATGTGACATCGCCTCCTGCTGCACGTAGCTCTGATACGGCTTACTCAGGCTTCTCAGCAAATACGTAGCGTTACAATCAAATTCGTTCCCATCCGAGTGCCTTGCTGAATCCCCTCTCAGGTCATAACTGCAAGTCTCTCTCTCTTTGTTTGAATGTGAACCATTTCGCAAAAGCAGCAGACCACCCATTCGACCTCCTCGACCTCCATTTGTGCACCGGTATGTGTGTACCGGTATGTGTGTACTGGTACGTATGTGTGCATGCGGTTTGTATACAACAGGTGATGGCAGCACCGAAGCATGTATGCGTGTACGTATGCGCACACGACGGACGCGAGACGAAGAGCCAGGCAATGCTGTACACATCGTTCAGGCTTGTGAGCAGGCAAGTCGAGGGGGGGCGACAGTGAGGTGGCACGGAAGCTTCCGTATGCGGAAATGATGCGGTACCGTGTGCGGAAATGATGCGACTAGCTCGCTAGACAGCGGCACTGTCTTACAGCATGCCCACCTCCGCACGTGCGTAGTTATTGAATGAGCAATCACGCATGATTTATGTTGCAACTGCAGTGCACTGTTGAACTTGGTATCGCCCTCTGTGCTCTGGGCAATGGGCCACGCCCTTTTTGTCCCCCTACACCGGTATGAAGACACTATGGGCTTGGCCGCATTCTTCAGAGGGCATTGAAAAGAAGCGTCGAGTCGGGCTCCTCAGCCGCGTGTGAATCCGGGCACAAAGGGTGTACGCCCCATACGCTGCGCACAGGAACAGCCATTGGGCGAGGGCGGGCACGAGAGGGAGGGGGCGAGGGAGGGAGGGAGAGACGGTGATGAGTGTTGAGCAAGTTAATAATATGTGGGGTGTGCGTGTATATATGCGTGTGTATGTATTTATGCTATACGTACATGTATGTACATATAGCCCACGAACTAGCCTGTGATCAAAGGAATATGTATGTTTAAAATACATGTACGCATATACGTATAATTCACATGGTGTATAATTTTCATGGTTTAGATTGAGGGTTTAGGTTTAGGTTTAGGGTTCAGGGCTTAGGTCTTGGCATCCGCGTGCATAGCTTTGATGCGAGCATTGGCCAAACTGATACCACAAGAAGTCCCCTCACTTGCGTGATGCAGGATGATGCCCTTACTTGCGCATGTGTGTGTATATCAGCACGTGCATGTAGCGTGTGTGTGCACATACACGCGTATGCATACATACATACACACGTTTGTATACATACATTATGTACGCATACATGATGTATTAGACATACACATACACATACACACAAGTGTACGTTTATGTATAGTGTAGAAAACTTGCAGTTTCAACCATCCTGATAGGCAGAGATCCCCGAGAAAAAAAAAAGAAATTGCAGTATCAACCAACCTGATAGCACAGAGATCCCGGTTATGGAAGATGATACCCTTCCCTGCTTGCTGCGCCTTTCGCAGGGCCTTGTGGTGCGCAGATGCGGCAGCCATGGAGCGCTGCGGCTTGGCGTGCAACGCCTGTTGCGCAACTACAGTCTTCGTTTCCACCTCCCCTGCGGCCTGGTTTCCGGTGTTCCCAGTTTTGATCTCGGCCGTGTTCACCTTATTCCCCGGCTTCGGCGCTTGTCCTGAGGGCTTTATCCCTGATCCGCTGTCTGCGTGCAGCACTGGCTGGGCAGCATCCGCCTTCTTGTTCGTAGCAATTTCAGACAAGGGGCCAGCCTCGTCTGGCAGAAATTCTCACGAGTCAATGTTTTAGTCTATTTAATATAGACAGTCACGATAGAGTACTGTACTCTTGGGAGAACTTGTCTCAGGTCTACGATATACAGCCACTATAGAAAATAGAAAATACTTTTGAGAATGTGTGCCTGGTTCCACAGCCGGCGCATGCGGCTCGCGGTAACGGTCCGTCCTGTCATACGAATTGGAGTTGACTGTGCTCAAAAACGCGCTGAGATCCGAGGGCTTTGACAGCGCCTTGTTCTCCTCCTTGTCCTTCTCCACATCCCCGTCCAGCTGCGCCTCCGCCGTCGCCTTCTGCTGACGCACTGCATTATCCTTGCTCGCCTTCCGGGGCGCGGCGGCCGCCTCCGCCTTTTTCTGCGGCGTGGGGGGCACCACACTCTCGACTTTGGCCATGTTGGACCGGAACGCCTTCTTCATCTCCGACAGTTTGTGGTTTGCAGTGTCGGCCTGCGCCGCAGCCTCCCCGACCTTGACGGCCTGCTGGCGAGCGACGGCGGCGAGGTGCTCGGCCGAGAGGGCCTTGTGCAGGTCACGCTTCAGAGTCGCTGCTCTCTCCGTGGCGCGGTGCTCGGCCGCGTCCGCCTCCTGCACATAAGGCAGCGCCGCTACGACCGCCTTTCCGTCCATTTTCACCAGCTTCTTGCTCTGCGCGTCGAGTCCAAGGGCGTGCTGCGCGGCGGCGTGCACCTTGGACGTGGTGTGCTGAGCGGCAGCGTGCTGCGCAGCGGCGTGCGCACCGGGCAGGACGGCGGTACGGAAAAAGTCGTGTACGGACGCGGCAGAGTGCAGCTTCTGCCCCGCCTTGTCAACCCGCCACCCCTTCGCCGGCCAGCTTTCCGTGCCCGGGAAAGGTGAGGTTGTATGGTACTCGCGGTTTGGGGAGATGCCCACGTTGTAGGACGGCTCCAGGTTCTCGGCGTGCTCCACCATGGAGTCGCCCCACTGCGTGTGCTCGTCGCCTGGGTAGAATCATAGCGTAGGTTGTCATACGGTGTTGTGTGTCGTATGTGTGTCGTATGTGTGTGTGTGTGTGTGTGTGTGTGTGTGTGTGTGTACGTTGCTCATTTGCATATCTCTCGAGTCTCTTCGCCAGCCGCTAGTGTTGGAGCACACGCTTAAGGACCACACGCATAAGGACGCATGCATACGCACCACATCCATAAAGTCCACACGCACGCACGCACGCACGCATATATACATTATATCATATTATATATATTATATATATATATATATATATATATATATATATATATATATATATACAAGTGTTGACTCCTAGA
>Ga0315899_10009801_pt1 | contig 10280 bp, 13 predicted proteins | sample LakEriMetagenome_2_FD_203518 | JGI IMG/M metagenome (GOLD analysis project Ga0315899, IMG submission 203518) | Freshwater fungal communities from buoy surface, Lake Erie, Ohio, United States - Buoy 4 MA112 | ecosystem: Environmental > Aquatic > Freshwater > Lake | place: USA: Lake Erie, Ohio...
CTCACACACTCGCGCACACACACACAAACACACATACACACACACACACACACACACACATACACACTCACATACACACACACACACACACACACACACACACACACACACACACACACACACACACACACACACACAGCGTGCAACTCCGCCAACCTTTCGCGGAGCCCAAGCCCAGCTCCCCCCGCCCGCCCCCCCCTCACTTCCACAACCGCTTCTGGAATATCATCCCCAGAAACGTATCGTCCGCCTCCTCCTTCTCCTTCTCCTTTTTCTCCTCCTCCTCCTCCTCCTCCACCTTCTCCGGCAGGAAACAAGTGCTGCAAGGATAGGGTAGGCTGCCTCCCGTGCACGCTCTCACGTGAGTTGAGTGTGTTGAGGTGGCGGAGGAAGGGATCAATGACTGGAGGTGCCTCGTCTAGGACGTGCGACCATTCATCATCTTCGCGCTCCTCTTTAAGGGACCTAACACACCAATACACACATACACACACAGACACACATACTCACACTCACACACATGTATATCTATATGTATACACACACACACACACTTTCCGGGACCTGAGGAGCTTGGCCATGGAGCGGGGACGAGCGCGAAAGGTTCCTGAAGTGTCAAGCGAGGTGTTGAGTTAGAGAGTAGCGTCAGGTTTAGTTTAGGTTGACTTGCCCCAAACTAAACCTGAAGTGTCAAGCGGCTGTAGACCCTTCTTGCTCCCTCTCCCTCCCTCCCTCTCTCTTACAAGCCCTTGGCGAAGAAGGCGATCAGAGGGATGCATTGGAATATCGTGAGACTCCTGTGTGTGTGTTGGTGTGTGTGTGTGTGTGAGTGTGTGTTTGTGTGTATGCATACATATGTATGTTTATGTGTGTGTGATGTGTGTGTGTGTGTGTGTGTGTGTGTGTGTGTGTATGAATATGTATATATATGTATATATATCGCAATCTTTTTGTATTGTTTTTTCTTTTTTTTGTTTCTTACCTTGGCCAATTTGAGCAGACTTTGGGAGCGTGACCACTTGGACGCGCTCACATACTCCCGAGCCAACTGCCAGGCATCTGCCACCTGCGTGTACGAGAGAGAGAGAGACAGCGAGCGAGAGAGAAAGAGAGAGCACTATCACACACACATCACACACACACTATCACACACACACAGAGAGAGAGAGAGAGTGTGTGTGTAGTCACACACGCGTAGGGAGAGCATCATCACATAGAGAGTGAGAGAGTACATTCACAGTAGCGTTAGGTTTAGTTTGGGTTAACTAAACCTAAACTAAACACATAGAGAGTGAGAGAGTACATTCACAGAGAGAGAGAGACTTAGCACGATCGCACAAGGATAGACTCAGCACTGTATCACATTGAACACGAATAAATTCCTCCTCCTCCTCCTCCCGCAAGTGTGTGTGTGTGTGTGTGTGTGTGTCACTCTCCCTCCCTCCCTCTCTCTCTCTCTCTCTCTCTCTCTCTCTCTCTCTCTCCCCCCCCCCCCCTTCCCCCCCCCTCTCTCTCTCTCTCTCTGTGCGTGTGTATAAGGAGGCACCTTGCCGTACCCGCCGCCCACGCGCGTGGAAAAGTGCCCAATGACCGCTGACGCGTGTACCAGGTCAACTAGATGACTCCTCGTCACCTGTGTGTGTGTGTGTGTGTGTGCGTGTGTGTGTGTTCGTGTATGTGTATGTGTGTGTGTGTGTGTGTCTGGTGTGTGTGTGTGTGTGTGTGTGTGTGTGTGCGTGTGCGTGTGTGTGTGCGTGTGTGTGTGTGCGTGTGTGTGTGTGTGCGTGTGTGCGTGTGTGAGTGTGCGTGTGTGTATATACACTCACACGCAACTCGTGGAGGCATCTGGAAAGGGAGAGACAGAGCCTGGAGTCTCTCGCCTCAAACTCGCCCACGTTAGCTGCAGCAGCGCGCAGAAGCACTTGAGTAGACTGGTGTAGGGTGTAGGGTGTAGGGTGTAGGGTGTAGGGTTTGGGGTGTAAGGTTTAGGGTTTAGGGTAGGATAGGGTTTAGGCTTTAGGCAGTGCAGAGAAGCACTTAGGGTTTAGGGTTTAGGGTTTAGGTAGACTGCCACTCAGCCACAAGGCACACACAAATTCTCAAAAGTCAGCACCCCGGTACATTTTCAAGTCACTACAAACGGGGCTTTTCTTTCTTTCTTGAAAAAACAAAATAGCAGCAACAGGCCTGCTGCTGCAGGGCTATTGCGCGCTCGAAGCGTTGGCGTTGTTGATTGGATTGTCGCGCCCAAGTATCTTGCCCTTGGCTTGCCGCCTGGGCCAGAATCTCCCTTTGAGTCACGAACTGAGACGTGGCGCGCTGAAGCGCCGCGCGGTCTGCCTGCGCCTTGCCTTGCCTTGTTACGCAAGTGTTGAGCGAGGAGTTGAGTTAGAGCAGCGTGAAGTTTTGTTTAGGTTAAACCTAACTAACCTGCGCCTTGAACTAAACCTGCGCCTTGAACTAAACCTGCGCCTTTGCCTTGTAACACAAGTGTCGAGCGAGGAGTTGAGTTACAGTAGCGTTAGGTTTAGTTTAGGTTAACTAAACCTAAACTAAACCTGCACCTTGCCCTGCCTTGTGAAACAAATTCTGGAAACTTCAATGCCTAATTTATTTACTAAAGACACTGCAGAGACAGAGAGAACTATTATTTACTACAGAGTAGAGACAGAGTTCTATTATTTACTACAGAGTAGAGACAGAGAGTACTATTATTTACAGAGTACTACATTCACAGTAGCGTTAGGTTTAGTTTGGGTTAACTAAACCTAAACTGAGTACTAGTACTACAGAGTACTATTGTTTACTAGTAAGAGTACCACGGTTTTACTACAGAGACAGAGATAACAGAGTACTGTTGTTTACTACAGAGACAGAGATAACTATTATGTACTATTTATGAACTATTTAAAGACACGACAGAGATTATTTCTGCGTATTTTTGACTGCGTATGTTTGAGCGCCGGCCGAGGTCTGTTGTTCCTAATAAAGCTCTCTCACTCTCTCTCTCTCTCTCTCTGTGCGTTTGACCTGGCCTTGCGTCGACACAAATTTCGAAATTCTGGAAAAGTCAAAGCCTAGTATATTTGAAGCCTATCGGTTCTACAGAGAGCACTTTTGCGAATATGTGCCAGTCCACATACACACACACACACACTTTTTCGAATGTGTGCCAGTGCGTTGCTTGCCACTCAGCTTCAGCTCGCTGCACGCGCAGCGACTGGCAATCGGTACGGAGCGCTGACACAATGTCGGCCATCTCCTGGCACACCATTGCCGTCGCGTCCTTGCTCTTCTCCGCGCGCACTGCCGCGTCCTTGTGCAGACCTAAGATTATCATAAGAGAACACATTCTTGTAAGAGATCACATTCTAGTAATGTCAAGGAAGAAACCTTGCTCTCTTCTCCGCGCGCACTGCCGCATCCTTGTGCAGCAATACTCGCAGACCGTACGATCACTCATATGATAAATGATTATCCATAATCAAAGAAATGTTTTGTTTTGAATGATGTCTGCCGCGTTGTTGTGCAGACCTATGTCGCGCCTTATCTGCTCCATGCTTTTCTCCAGTTCTATATTTTTCTCGAGAAGCTCGAAAATCTTGCCCTGAAGCCGGACGCCGTCTGAGGCTTTTGAGTCACCCTCCTTTGTAAGCCTTTCATGGAGCCGGGAAACCTCGCTCTCAATCGCCCTGCAATGCGCCGGTGCATGGTTAGAGGACGATGTATCTCACGAGACGTGAGAGCACATCCCTGAAAGACTAGTGGACTCATGTGCCTGCAGTGATCATGCGTGTAGGATATGTGTGAGTGTGCGTGTGAGTGAGCGTGTGTGCTAGTCACGGTGTGTGTGTGTGTGTGTGTGTGTGTGTGTGTGTGTAGCAACCTTAGTTCTTTGTCTTTTGCACTGTTCTGCTCCTCCAGACTCGTAATCTGCGTTCGAAACTGTTTCTCAATCTCCTTCTTCAAGCATTCGTCACGCTGATGTGCCTTTGCGATGATCAAATTGGCAGCTTTCGTGATCCAGCTCACGTCATTCCAGACGTCGCTGCGCGGAAAGGCCCTCACTGCCTCTTCCTTGATATGAACCTGTGACAAGCCGTGCTGTCGTGGTCACCCGTCGGCCTAAGAGGCATACAAAATGCTACTACATATTTTTGCCCTGGCGTTCTTTGTCACTCTAAGAGGTTCACTCGAAGTGTCACTCGAAGTGTGTCCTCAGGGCCTCTTTTTCTCCTCCTGCCCCCCTGTGTGGACTATGGAGACTCGAGGTGTTTCTCGATAACAATAACTTGGGGAGCTTGCTACCTGACACGCTTCCATAAAAGCAGAAGTAGAAGTGCATAGGCCCTCTTCGACGCCAGCGTGCTTGGTTCCTCGCGTCGCGGCGGATTCTCTCGAATTCATTCCCAATCGACCCACTCTCACTCCATCAGGCTGTGCCGGCAAGGGCACTTTCAAATGTGCTTGTGAATTAGGACGAGATTTGAAAAATATTGAAAACCCCAAAATTTGGATTCCCGATTTCCAAATGTTCTGACACATTTCGATTTCTCAATGCCGGTATGAGTGGTCTCAGATCCCCTGATGGATGGGAAGTGGTCAGATCCTATGGCGATGCGGAGACAGACAGCGCCACTGTCTCTGCATCGCCATCGCGCTCGTCGCACTCGTCCGGCCGGCATGGACGTTCGCGCCGGCGCTCGGGCACCACATGCTACGGCTTGCCTGCGCGCGCCCCACCCGCGACACTGTCTCTGCATCGCCATCGCGCTCGTCGCACTCGTCCGGCCGGCATGGACGTTCGCGCCGGCGCTCGGGCACCACATGCTACGGCTTGCCTGCGCGCGCCCCACCCGCGCCCCGCCCTCGCCTCGCTGTGGCTCTCAACGGCGCGGCCGGCTCATGAGCATGCAAGATGTTGAGAGCACCGTGTTCCATGCCAAGCTCGACGACAAGCGCGTAAAAAAGCTCTTTGCGTGGCTCAATCGCGCCTTTGGTACGTGTGCGTATGTTCGCGCGTCCCTCGCTCCCTCTCTGTGGTTTTGCGCCCATCGTGACACTCCTGCGGCGCGCAGCGCGCAGAGTGTGTTTTGTGTATCACCTGCCTCGATCTATTTCTCTGTAATCAATTTATTTCTTTATACTCATTGTGCTGTTGGGGCATATCAGCCGGCGATAGGCGGTACAACAATCTGCTGCACGCCTTTGCCGCTGTTTTTGGCGAGGAGGCCGAGGGTTCAGCGCTGGGAGGCGCGATCAGGAAAAATGTTTTACCTTTCTTTCCACAAGACGTGCTCGCCAAGCTGGTCGATGATGCCCTTGCGGAGCTCCCACCCGAGGATGTGGTCCTAGGCCAGCCCTTCTCACTGCGGGAGCGCGAGCAAGGCTGTCTGGGCGCGATGGGTGCGGGCCAGTGGACGGGGCAATGGCGCACCAGGCCACACGCACTGCTCGATGTAAGGCAGTACGAGAGCGTGGATGAGTGGGTCAAAGGATTGCCGCGCGGGTGTCGCCGGACCCTCGCCAACGCCAACGCGCAGGGATTTAGTGTCGTGAGCAAGCCGATCTACGGAGACAAGCCAGCGCCGCACTCGTCATTCGAGCACTTCCGCTGCGTCATGGAGCACGAGGTGCGGCTGCTCGCTAAGTCGCCGGATTCCTTCTTCGAGGCGCTGCAGCACGGCATCAGCCGCTACCAAAACTGCATCGCGCAGGGTGGCGAGATCCGCGAGTACCGCGACGCGGAGGGACGCGTGATTGCGTTCGCACAGGAAGTCACCAAGGGTCGGGTGATGCGCGGGCAGTGGTTTTATGCCACCGACGCCGGGGCCAACAGCTTTGTTTGGTTCCACTCGGTCCAGGAGCTCGTGCGCAGAGCAATTGAGGACAAGGACGTGTACTATGCTGACCTGGGTCCGAGTGGAACTGACGCCTTTAGCGAGCTCAAGAGTCGGTACGGGTTCAAGTCTGTAGAGGACTGGCACATGGTCGCCGACTACAGAGGGCCCTTCCGATACGTCTTCGGCAGCGGCGAGTCCTGGGCGGAGCTCGATCCTCCCGACTACCTCTTCGAGCCCAGCTTCCTAGAGCGCATGCTTGAAGCACGTCAAGGCAAAGATGCCCAGCGCACCTGAGAGAGAGAGGGGGGGGGGAAGAGAGAGAGAGAAAGAAGTTTTATTGACAATCAAGAAGTGACTCAAGGTCGGTAAGTGCAACGCCCTGTCGGGTAACACCGCCTGTGGGCGCACGGGCCCAGCATATGACGGCGAGTACTATACCCCCACTCTCCGTTTGGTCATGTGGCACGCCTTGGCGGCGGGCACAGGGGTGCTCAGACATGCATCTGTCCGTCCCAATCACCTAACCGCTCCTTCGAGACTGCGCTCCCAGCCGCCCTTGGGAAGGTTTCGGGATCCCAAACCGATCTCCTCCCCCCTGGTACGACGGGCGGGCCGAGATCATCCCTTTCCGGTATCTGCCGGAGAGAGAGAGATAAAGACTCGGTGATTTGCGAGAAAGATTCGGTGATTTGCGAGAAAGATTCGGTGATTTGCGAAGCGAGATTTGGGCTCTGCACAGCCCCCGAGCTTGAGCTCATTGAGCTATCAACCTTTTGAACCTTGGTGGCAAGTATGAACCTTTTGAACCTTGGTTCCAAGTACAAACGCCATTTTTCACTGAGCCTTGAGCAAAGGTGTCCCTGCGAGATAGTGGGGCGCTCGCAGGGACAACTTTGTTCAAGGCTCCCTGCGAGATAGTGGCTCCGCCCATTTTCGGTCTCACAGGGAGTGGCCATCCGCCGACTCACACCATAATTTCAATTTCCGCCTCCTCGCTGCGCACCAGACACAGATGTTGCTGCTCACGCGTGTGAATCTTGCCTGCATCCACACTCCGTATTGCACCTTGCCTGTCTCCCACACTACCCTGGCCCCATCCTACACAACCCTCACCCCCTCCGACTCCACCTCCTCTTTTTCCACCTCCTCCAACTCCCGTACCTGCCCCATCCAAAAGTCCCCAAGTCCCGTCCCCTCCATTGCTTTGAATAAACCTTCCTCCTCCTCCTCCTCCTCCTCCTTCTCCTGTCCCCACAAGATCATCATTCGCTCCGCTGCAGCCTACCCTTTCTGTAGAAATTCTCAAACGTAAGCTGTTTAGTGTCCCTGTGTAGCAAGTACGTCGAATATGTCGCTGTGTAGCAAGTATGTCGCTGTGTAGCAAGTATTGTGACAAGTATCCTAGGACAATGACCTCGGAAAAAGACCCAAAACGCGGACCGCGACTTTTCGAGAATCTTTACCCCCCCATGTCCTTCTGCCTGTGTCCTCCGTGCCCTCTACGCCCCATTGTGAGGGAGGGGAGGCATATTGCTTGGCGCCCGCGGGGGCGTCGACTTTGAACTCAACGTCTTGCATTTGCAACCGTCGCCTTTGCGGCCGCGTGACGCAGACATGGTAACCTACGAACCCGCAAACCAAGAGGAAAATGCCCACTCCACCCCCCACCAGCCCTATCGATACCTGGGGAGAAATTCTGAAAAATCAGCATATTTACAATATAAGGTCTTTGGACTTTATTCATTTATTAAGTATTATATAGTAAATATTTTTCCATAATGTGTGCCGGCTTGAGGTGCAACGATGATTTAGATGAATGTGAAGCCGTTTGCACGCCACTGACAGATGAGAGGGCAGGACGCGGGGCTGGGGGCGAGGGTATTGCAGGCCGCGTCGAGCCGTCCTCATTGATGATCTCAAAGGTAGTCAGCAACTGCACGTGCAGAGATCAGAGTTGCGACTGTTGATCGAAGACACAAAGGAGCGCATTCTGCACAACCCTGAGACAGTCTTACTCATACTTTAGCCCAACCCTTCTCAATTCTACGGACATTTACCTCGACCGCCTCAGCGGGCGGCAGCCCTGCGACAGACAAGGCAGAGTTGACATTCTCTAGAGTCAACTTCGTGGCGACTTCCACTCCCTCTTTTCCGTTTGGCGTCAACACCTGAGCAACAGCGGTCACGTCAACTGATACGCACAACGTGTTCATGAAGGGCGCACCAGGACATGCTGCGGTAGTGCTCTGCAGTACCTAGATTTTGTATACTCCTTTCTCATATTGACGCACGACGTGTTCGAGTGTTAGTTGTAGTCAAGAAAAACTGATACAAATTCGGCACGGCTCGTGCTGACATGTTGACCAAAGATGCGTGTGGATATGCTCAGACTTGTGAGTGTGTAGGGTGCCTGCACGTTGGCCTTGGATGATTCAGCGTTGATGGACCTCACTTTCGACACTATGACGGCTGACCACTCAACTTGTGCTGCGAATGCCTTGCATAAATTCTCAAAACTCAGTGCCTTTGTACAATTATTATATAAAACTCACTAAATACAGTACTTGGAGAATAGATTGCCACAGCTTGTCGCAGCTTCTCCGGCACGAGCTCATTTGTGGGCAGTGGCAGAGCAACGGCAATCTCCACAGTTATTGCAGCCTGAGCCCCGGCCATCATCATCGCCATGATGACGGCTCTCATTCTGCTGCGCACCAGAATCTGAGCCATCCACCGTCCGATCTGTACCAACTGACCGTTAAAAGCGAAGGTTCGTCAACAGCATGACAGCCACGCCACTCACCAAGGAAATCCGATCATGGTATGGCGATCCGCACGACCCTTCAGGTGACAATGTGCGTGTGCGTGTGAGCACGTGCAACTTTCTCCTGCACTCACGCGCGCACCCACTTAAACGCATATTCCCATCACACACACACTAACGCCGCTCTCTCTGCAAAACAGCTCAATTGGCCAAGAGCTTCGCAACATTAAAAGGCAAGAGAATCACAGATATTTTGCCCGTCGGCTCCATCCTCATGCCTTCTGCCCTCATCACCGCTGCCCAAGGCCGCAGTAGAAGCTGCGGAGGCTATGCCGCGATCAAGATGGGAAGTGGCAGCGCGGGAGGGACCGGTGTAGGGGGAAAAGACAGAGTTAGACCGGAAGCAACTGGGTGGGAAGGGGCGGGAAGGCACACATTCTAAAAAGTCCTGTCTATAGAGACTTTGTATGAAGTATTTTGACTGTTGAGAATGTGGAGAAGGAGGGGCAAGGGGAGAGATTCGCAGATTTCAGAGTTGAGCGGCGCGTCCTCGCAGAAGATGCGTGAGGTGGAGGCGTGTAGGATCCCATCAATCACGCCGACGCGCGAGCAAGTGGCGACGATGCTAGCCAACCTGCTGGCCAACGTAGACTCTGAGACATCTACTTCAGACCCGACGCGTACTTCTTCTGCAAAGTCGGGGGCGGGTGCGGGGGCGGGAGCAGGGGCGGGCCTGGGGGCGGGGCTGGGAAAGAGATGCAATGCATTATCGCCGTCGAAGCAAAAGCGGTTGCATCAGTTGGTATGCGCTTCTTTACCCTCCAGAGCACCTGGCGACGCGGCCGCGGGCGGTGTGCAGCGCTATGGACAGCTGCAGTCTCAGGATGTATTCGAGGCGCTGCAAAAGGTAGCAGGAGCAGAGAACGAGGTAATGGCGGCTAAGGCGATAGAGGCCCTGCGCGACATCCTTGTTCGCGAAAATGGCGTGCGTCTTTCCAAGATGCAGCGGGGGGAGATTGGAGGAGGAGGGGGCAGGGGGCAGGTGGGAGGGGGGAGGGGAGCAGCGCAGCAGCCGGTGGCGGAGGAGGTGGGCGGCTCGCGGCCGCAGTCGGGGCCCCCGGAGAAACTTCACAAGCATCTACGCGTGCACCAGACACATCATTTAAAGCACGTGGCAAGTGTGCGAAACGAACTTAGGTTGACTCAAGTTATGTATATGTATATGTATATATGCATAAACGTTAAAAAAATAATACAGGTCACGTCCCCATTGCTGATGCAGAAAAAGCTCGACGAATTTGGACTCTTGGCCCTCAAAGACACCAAGGCCCATGACATGGAACAACGCACTCTCGAAGCACTTAGGCAGGTGCGCTGGATATCAACATGATGAGGAATGGTGATGATAATAAAAAAAATTAAATGATAATAAATAAAATAAAGGTGCGCCGAAGGAATCTGGTGGCCGGATTGGACGTGCAGCTGTCTGAGTATATGGCGCAGGACATGCAGCAGAAACTGGAGGCAAAGAAGCAGGCGCATGAGGCAAGGACGCAGAGGGAGAAGTGGCTGAGGGAGGATGCGGCGCTGCTCGCGCTCAAAGCTGCTGATAAGGTACGGCTACGGCAGGACACACACACACACACACATACATACACACACACACACACACA
>Ga0315899_10009803_pt1 | contig 10280 bp, 10 predicted proteins | sample LakEriMetagenome_2_FD_203518 | JGI IMG/M metagenome (GOLD analysis project Ga0315899, IMG submission 203518) | Freshwater fungal communities from buoy surface, Lake Erie, Ohio, United States - Buoy 4 MA112 | ecosystem: Environmental > Aquatic > Freshwater > Lake | place: USA: Lake Erie, Ohio...
CTGCGACAAGAAATGTAAACGAATTTGTTAACATTGCGCACACGGGAAGCATCACTCATTTTCCTGATATGCGACAATTGAAGAATCCAATATTTGAATTATCTAAGTCTAAATCATTTAGAGAATCAACACGAATGCTTCTTTGTGGTTGGAATAAAGCAAACGAATTTCATTGGAAGCAGATGGGCGATTGGTTTACTGCTGGCGAGAAACTCAACTATAAGATTCTTGAATCGATGCCCGTAGATTTGTACATGAATTTTTATCAAGAGGCTGATATATTACTTGCGCCTTTACTTGATAATAAATTTAATCGTATGAAGTCAAACTTAAAGGCATTAGAAGCTGGAGCAAAACGGATTCCATTGATGGCAATTAAAAGAGCGCCATACGATGACATACCAACGGTGTGTTGGGTTGATAATTGGGAACGTGATATTAAACGAATGGCATTTAGTTCACAAATGAGAACGGATTTTGGCGAGTCAAACGCTGAATATGTTCGTGAGCATTATGACATATTTAAAATTAATGAGGATAGATTTGCTATTTATTCTAAACTCATAGAATAATGCCAGTAATAAAATGTTCAAACGGAAAATGGCGCATAGGAGAAAGCGCTTGTATTTATGAAACGGAAGAAAAAGCAAATGAAGTATGGAAGGCTATATTGGCAAGCGGAGAATACCGTGCAGATATTAACAAGGTTTCTTTTGATTTCGATGACACATTGTCTACGGCAAGAGGTCAAGAGATTGCGAAAAGGAATATCTTGCAAGGGAAACAAGTTTATATTATAACTCGAAGAAACGAATACAATTCTTCTGAGGTTTATCGTATGGCTGAGAAGTTAGGAATATTACGTTCAAAAGTATTTTTTACCAATGGTCAATATAAATGGATGACAATTAAACGATTAGAAATTGGAACTCATTACGATAATAATGATTTAGAATTAAAGTTGATTAAAATTAATACCGATACCAAAGCAATTAAATTTTAATGGTAACAGATAAGGAGTTTTTTGATATTGAAGTACAAGCTGGAATAACTCCTGAGAATCCTGATTATTATAATTTGATGGATGCAACGGCAAACATAATAATTGAATATGCTAAAGATGTAATTGAGATAGGTGCTGGCATGGGAACGCTTGGAGAATGCTTGCAAAAGAAAGGTATTAATTACTATGGCATTGAGCCAAATAAATATCATCAAAGATTTGCCTATCAAAGAGGAGTTAAATTAAACGATATTACTGACTATCCCGACAATTGTCAAATGGTTGTAAGCATTGAAGTAATGGAGCATTTAACCGATGAGCAAATCAAGGATTATATGCATAATATTAATTGTGAATATTTCCTATTTTCTTCAACTCCATATTTTACAACTCCTGAGCAAGATGAGGCTTGGGGTCATATCAATATTAAATCCGAAGAAAAATGGATTGAGTTCTTTGCTCAATTCGGATTTAATTTAGAAAAGAAATTAACTTTACCGACCGAGTGGTCCTTATTATTTAAAAAATGAATATCACAACAACCAAACTGACCGACATAAAGTCGAATCCAAACAATCCAAGAATTATCAAGGATGACAAATTTAAAAAATTAGTTGCATCGATTAAGGAATTTCCTCAGATGCTATCTTTAAGACCTATTGTCGTTAACGATGATATGATAGTACTTGGGGGAAATATGAGGCTAAAGGCTTGCAAGGAAGCTGGACTAAAAGAAGTGCCAATAATAAAGGCAAGTGATTTAAATGAAGAACAACAAAAGGCATTTATAATTAAAGACAATGTTGGATATGGAGAATGGGATTGGGATATGCTTGCTAACGAATGGGATGCTGAGGACTTGGTTGAGTGGGGTTTAGATATTCCAAGCTATGATATTAATGCATCAGAATTAGGAACTAATTTTGATTTGCCAAATGGAGATAAATCACCTTTTCAACAAATGACATTTACTTTGGCAAATGAGCAAGCAATTCAAATTCAAAATGCAATTCAGGATATTAAAATGACAGATGAATATAAATATGCTGAAACAATGGGCAATGAAAATTCAAATGGAAATGCTTTATATTTAATAATAATGCAATGGGCAGAGCAAAAGAAATAATTGTTAAAGTAATTCCAAGCAAAATCGCAAATGAATTTATAAAAAAAAATCATTATAGCGGTAAGGTTGTGCCAAATTCAATTCTACATTTTGGAGCATTTCTTGATGATAAGTTGCATGGTGTTTTAAGTTATGGAAGTCCAATGGTTAAAAAATCTGTAATAGGATTAGTTACAGAAACAGGTTGGAATCAAATGTTAGAACTAAATAGAATGGCTTTTGATGAATATTTGCCAAAGTATAGCGAAAGTCGATGCATAGCAATTACTATTAAATTAATAAAAAAAAATGCACCACAAATAAAATGGATTTTAAGTTTTAGCGATGGAACTCAATGTGGAGATGGTACAATTTACAGGGCATCTGGTTTTGTTTTAACAAAAATAAATTCTACCTCGCCAACAAGAATTATGCCTGATGGTACAATTTTAAGTAGAATGACAGTAACAAAAGGTAAACATATTTTAAAAACAGGTGGTAAAGCTAATTGGCCAAAAGAAGCTGTTCCTTTAATTGGCTTTCAATTTCGTTATATTTACTTAATAGACAAAAATTGCAAAATAAATGTTCCAATATTACCATTTAGTAAAATTGATGAAATGGGTGCAGGAATGTACAAAGGGCAAAAAATAAGCCTATCGGAAAGACAGGCTTTGAGCGATAAGGTAGAATCGAACTCCCCTTCTTGACTGGTTGCCAAGTGTGCTACCACTACACTATTATCGCATTGATTAACAAATATATAAAAATTATGTAAAACAATATGGCAAACGAACAAAATTTAGTAAGTTTTAAGAAAGGTCAATCAGGCAATCCAAATGGTCGACCAAAGAAATACGTTACGTTGTTAAAGGAATCAGGTTATAATATGACCGAGATTGGAATAACGATTCGTAAAATGCTTGCTATGAATATTGACCAACTTAAAGAGATATTTGATAATCCTGAAAGTTCGATATTAGAAAAGACAATTGCTGGAGCAATGAATAAGTCTTTAAAGAACGGCTCATTATATTCAATAGAAACTTTATTAAGTAGGGTATTTGGAAAGCCTAAAGAATCGGCTGACATAAAACAAGATACTGAAATAACCATAAAATTTGCCAATGGAGATTATCCTACCGACTCCACACGAGGCGCAGAAAAAAGTATTACAGAGCAAGGCGAGGTTTAGAGTGCTTATGTGCGGGCGAAGATTTGGCAAGTCCTTGATTAGCCAGGTCATAACTTGCGTGGAAGCATTACAAGGAAAGTCAGTTGCTTACATAACTCCGACTTATAAATTAGCCAAAGTCTTTTTTGATGATATTGCTTTAATTCTTCCTCCCGAAGTAGCAACTTCTAACATATCAGATTTGACTTTTAAATTGGCTACGGGTGGAGTCATTCGATTTTATACGGGCGAAAGATTAGACAATCTTCGAGGTATGCGATTTCACTATGTGATTATCGATGAGGCTTCATATATTCCCGATTTAGAGAACGGTTGGAATAATGCTATAAGACCTACCTTAACCGATTACAAAGGCAAGGCGCTATTCCTATCAACTCCGAGAGGCAAGAATTATTTCTATTCTTTATATTTAAAAGGATTAGAAGCAAACGGAGAATGGGAATCCTTTAAGTATTCGACTTACGACAATCCTTATATTGCAAATTCTGAGGTCGATTCAATTAAAGAATCAGCAATTCCCGTAGTATTCGAGCAAGAGTATATGGCTAACCCAGCCGAGAATGCTGCGAATCCATTCGGAAGTGAGGCAATTCGTAAGTGTACATCGGATATTTCTACCAACATTGTTAAATGTTACGGAGTCGATTTGGCAAAGTACTCAGATTGGACGGTAATTATCGGTTTAGATAATAGTGGCAATGTGGCTTACTATGACCGATTTCAGAAAGATTGGGCATCGACTCAGAACATTTTACGCAATTGTCAAAAAGCACCGATGTTAATTGATAGTACTGGAGTAGGCGATCCGATAGTCGAGCAATTACAAAGGGAAGGCATGGACATAGAAGGCTTTAAGTTTACATCACAAAGCAAGCAAGAATTAATGTTAGGTCTTCAAGTGGCAATCCACCAAGAGCGAGTACACTATCCCGAAGGAATGATTAAAAATGAATTAGAAGTTTTTGAATATCAATATACATCACACGGAGTAAAGTATTCTGCTCCGACTGGATTTACGGATGACTGCGTTTGTGCTTTAGCATTAGCATGGCGCAAGTTTGATTTTAAGTCAGGAACGGGCAGATACAACTTTGTTTAATTAGCTATTTATAAATATGAACTGGAAAGATGTCACGGTATGGCAATGGCAACAAATTCAAAACTTGCTTGTAAAAAGGGAAGGTTTAACCGAGTTGGATATTGCAGTAAAGTCATTAGAGATTTTGACTTACCAAACGGAAGCACAAATTGATTCTTTAAGTATTAAGGAATTAAATGAGCAGTTAAAGAAGATTACATTTATTACTGAGTCAGCACCCATACCAAAGCCAAACGATATTATTAAGATTGGTAAAAAAAGATATAGGTGCGTTTATGATATTCGAAATATCCCTTATTCAAGGTATTTAGAAACTAAATTCTTTGGGGATGATATTATAAACAATTTGCATAAGATAGCAGCTTCGATGGTTATGCCTATGAAGTTGACCTGGCGAGGTTGGAAAGTAGCCAAGTACGATGCAAGCAAGCATGAGGAATATGCTGAGGATTTATTATCAGCAAGCTTTGAATCGGTTTATGGGAGTGTGGTTTTTTTTTGTCAAGTATTCAGCGAATCGATAACGAGTTTAAAGGATTATTTGAAAGAGGAGTTGACGAAGAACGGGATGGACAAATTGGAAGCAGAGGTAACGATAATGGCTTTATGCAACGTTATGGATGGATTTACCAGGCTACCATCATTGCCGAACACGAGAGAATAAATTTAGCAGATGCGTTTGAATTGCCAACGATTCAAGCATTAAATGATTTAAGTTATATCAAGGCGAAAAATAGTTTTGATAGGGAGCTAATGAAAAAGATTTATGGCAAGCATTGAGCAAGCACAAAAAGCATTAGGAGAAAGTTTTGATTTTGGAGGCGATACTAAGCAAGGCGCACTAAAATTAAATGCGGTTGAAAAGGTGATGTACGATGCTGCGACTAAATTCATAGGCTTGGCTCAACAAAGAATCAATGCAAAGAAAAAAGTTGATAGAGGTAATTTAAGTGATATATCAGTTTCCACCATTCAAAAAACGGGAAATAAATATTCTTTGACAATTGGATATGATAAGACAAATCCAGCATCTGAGTATTACGATTTCCAAAATAAAGGAGTAAAAGGAATAAAAAGCGGTCAACCAAATTCGCCTTATAAATTTAGAACGTTAAGCGTTTCTAAAAATATGGTGGAGGCAATTCTTCAATGGTATTTAAGGCATAAGAATTATATTAGAAATGAAGACCAACGCAAAGGATTAAGTCCTTTACAAATAAAAAGAAAAACGATTGCTAATGTTGCTGACCCTAAAATAAAATTAAGACAATTAGCAATTAACACGGCTAAGAATATTAAGAAAAAAGGAATAGGTCGAGTAGGTTTTTTTGATGACAATTTGGATAAAGCATTTGGACAAGAATTTCAAACAAAATTAGCGCAAGCATTAGGACAAGATATAGCATTAACGATTACACAAACATTTAAGAAATAATGGCAGTTACAAGCATTACCGCTCCAGCTTCATATACTTCGGCTCACGATAGCTTATGGCATATAGCAAGTTCAACCAACGTAGCAGAATCCTCTTTTAAATATGTATTTGATTTACAAATTGGTGGCACAACCGTTGCCACTCTTAAGAACTATCCCGACTCAGGAGGATATGGTGTACTTGATGTCGCTCCCATTGTCAGAAACTATCTTGGAAGCGGTTTTAACCCATCAGGAAGTACACTCTTACAGTTCGCTGGCTCATTCTTATTCGTCGACTATACCGTTTTATTCGGAGAAGAATTTGGAGGTAACCCCCCAAGTTTAAATGAGGATTCCGTAAATGCTAAAGGATGGAACTATTCATTAAATCCTTTTAGGGTTTCAATTTCTACTTATGCAAATAAGTTTTTAACGACACGAGATAGAAGCGCTGGCGAGGTTATAAATGGTGAAAAGTTTTATATTACTTATTTCAATGCCAACTTATCAGCAGTAACGGCAACGATTCAAAAGATAAATGAAGATGGAAGTAATAGCGGAAGTGCTTCAACTGGAGGCACAATATCAAGTCTTTCATCTTTGCTTTTGGATTTAAGTCCAAGTGCAATAAATGCTTATTTAGGTAGTTCATTTATTACCGATGCAACGTATGGTTATAAGGTAACGATTGGCTCGGATACGATGACAATGAAGCAAGTTTGTGCGCCAAGATTTACACCAATTAATTTAGTATTCCAAAATCAATTCGGAGGATATGACACTTTTGGTTTTAGGTTACTTAATCGCCAACAAAAGAATTTTAAAAGAACGACTTATCAAACTGCTGATTATCAAAGGAGCGGAACTTCGATGGCTTTTAAAAATAGTTCGGGAGTTCATTACGGAGGTGTGCAAGCATTAGCCACTCAAATCGATTGGAGTTACCTTGTAACAAGTGATTATATATCGGCAGTAGATTATGCTTTAGGCGCTGAATTACTTGCTTCTAACGAGGTTTATTTACATTTAATCAACGGAGGGACAAGCGACTACTACCCTATCGTTATGAAAGACACAAATTGGCAAGAGAAGGTAAGCACTTCGGACAAAATATTTAATTACCAATTACAATTTGATTTAGGGCAAAAACAATATAGCCAATTTAGATAATGATAACCGAAATAATAATTGAACAACAAAGGCTCGATTTATTTGAAGATATAGGAGCTGAACTAAACTACGCAATAGATGACATTAAAGACTTTTCAGCGAGGAACTCGAACTATTCTAAAACGATTAACATACCTGGCAACGCAAATAATAATAAAGTGTTTGGTCATATCTATAATTTTACCAGCGGTAATAATTACGGTGTTAGTGACCCTTCTGCGACAAATGTTGGCTATAATTTTGACCCGACCAAGCAAGCAAATTGTCAGATATTTGTCAATAAGATTCAAGTTTTTAAGGGAGTTCTTCGCCTTTTGGAGATAACCATTCAGAACGGAGTGATTGAATATCAGTGCGCCGTATTTGGTGAGTTAGGTGGTTTTGCCTCCGCAATTGGGAATAAGGTTTTAGATGACCCTGATATGCTAGGTCATTTTAATGATACCTACGAAGAATATTGGACTGCTGATAATGTAGTTGATTCTTGGACTGCTTCGGGTGTTGCAAGTGGATTGGGTATTGTTTATCCTTTAATCGATTACGGCTTATGTAAGCACCCCGATACTGGTGGAGGTAAAGATTGGCATTTAAATGCTTTTAGACCAGCATTTTTCGTACATGAATTAATAAGTAAAATAATTGATTTTTCGGGATATACATATACTTCTGCATTTTTTGATACACCATATTTTAGAAGTTTAATTATTCCGAATAACAAGGCAAACCTTGAGCAATTGACAAGTAAGTTATTACTTGTTGAATCTACAATTTGTGTTGAAAGTGGTAGTGATGTCGGAATGACCGATTACATTACATTTAATTTAAATCAAAACCTAGTTTTATTTAGCACGGCAGACTATAAAACATATACGTTTAATAATGCAGCGGAAACGTTAGGTAAAATTAAACTTTATGGATGGCTTACGCTTTCAAGTCCAGGCTATTTTACAATCAATGTAAAAAAATCGGGGGATACAATTTTAACTGAAACATTTACTCAAGGGGTTGCAAATCAAAACATTCCTATCGATTGGGTTATTGATGTATCCTTAGCCGATACGGACACGATTGCAATACAAGCTATATTTTATACGGGAGTAGAGTATTCAACGCTATGTCCAATTGATTTAAAATTAGAGTTTGAGTCAGACTTTGCTCAAGTAGGATTAGCAACGGAAGGAGACCAAATCAATATCGGTAATTGTTTGCCGAAAGGGATACAACAAAAAGATTTCTTTGCTTCAATTTGTCGTATGTTTAATTTATACGTTTATGAAGACCCACAAAAAACAACACATTTGCTGATTGAGCCATACATAGAATTTTATCGCAAAGGCGCTGGATTCTTAAAGATAAACGATGTTGGCGAGTTACTATTGCACGGTGAAGCTGGAGATGCTACTGGATTACTTTTATTATCTGACCCCATAGCCGACTCAATTGATTGGTCGAATAAGGTTGACTATTCAAAAGAGATTTCGATTAAACCAATGTCGGAATTAAATGCGAGGTATTACGACTTTGTGTACACTCAAGACGATGACTATTACAACGAGTCTTATAATAAAAAATACAACGAGTCGTATGGGGATAGGAAAGAAGATACTGGATTCCAATTTGCTGAAGATAGGTCTGAGGTAAAAATTATATTTAGTCCAAGTGTATTGACCAAAAGTACTGACGATATAAAGTTAAGAGCCAACTTATTTAAAGTTAGTAACGAAACTGAGGAGCGTAAGGATAACAATGTAAGAATAATGTTTTTCAAAAATATTGAATTGCCTTATCCAAGCACTAATAAATATAAAATCAAAGATTACTATAATGGAACGGGAACTGCTCCAGGTGGTAACTTAAAAAATGATGTCGAATCTTATGGTTATGCTGGTCATTTAGATGACCCTATACTTCCGACTTCTGATTTAAATTATGGCGCACCTAAAGAAGTTTATTTTAAGTTAGATAATCCTTATCCATCGGCTAATTTATTTAATGCTTGGTGGGATGAATATTTGGCTGAAATAATAAACAAAGATAGTAAGCTATTAAGTTGCTATTTATATTTGACCGTTCAGGATATTCATTCGCTTGACTTTGCTCAACTTATTTATATTGATGGCGCATTATGGAGGTTAAACAAAGTAGTTGATTTTAACCCAAGCATTCCCCAAACAACCAAATGCGAATTGCTTAGAGTTATAGAATTATTTTATCCAAGTTAAGAAATGGCTGAAAATGCAAAAGTAGGTATTGATTTAGTTGCTGACACACGAAGTTTAAGGTCACAATTAAGAGAATCGGTACAAGAATTAGCAAGGTTACAAAATACTGCTGGCGCAAGTGCTAAAGAAATAGCAAACGCAGCCAAGAGGGCAGCCGAATTAAAAGACCGAATTGGTGATGCCAAAGCGACCATTGATGCATTTAATCCCGATGCTAAATTTAAAGCATTTGGACAATCTATTCAAGGAGTTGCTGGCGCATTTGCTGGAGCGCAAGGTGCATTAGCCTTATTCGGAGTTGAATCTGAGAACGTTCAAAAGCAACTACTTAAGGTACAAGGTGCATTAGCATTTTCTGAAGGCTTAAATACTATCTTAGGCTCAATAGATGGGTTTAAAAACTTAGCATTAGTAATTAAAACTCAGGTTTTACAAGCATTTACTACTTTAAGAGGGGCAATTATTGCTTCGGGAATTGGTGCATTAGCCATTGGATTAGGTTTATTGATTGCAAACTTTGATAAAGTAAGGGAAGCAATATTAAAATTAGTGCCAGGTTTAGGAGTTATAGCTAATACAATTGGGGATATAGTTACAAAAGTAACTGATTTTGTAGGCATTACTTCGGAAGTTGATAGAGGATTAGAGTTATATGCTAAAAATTCAAAGAATAGAAAGGAGCAATATGAAAGAGAATTAAAAGTTCTTGAATCACAAGGAGCATCCGAAAAGGAATTAGCTAATAAACGTAAACAAATAGCCCAAGAAGATATAAATGTACTTGAGGCTAAGAAACGTAATGGTATAAGATTGTCAACTGAGGAAACTAAGCAATTAGCCGATTCTAAAAATGAGTTAATTGTCATTGAAGGCAATTATAAAAAATCAGTTTTAGCCACACAAAAGAAAGGTGATGACGAGTATTTAAAAAAGCAAAACGAAAAGATTGACCAAGAGTTAGCCAATGAGTTATCAAGAATTACAAGATTAAATGAACTTGCTGAAGCTGGCTTATCTGAGGAAGAAAAAAAGATAGTTAAAGTAAAACAACAATTAGAAACAGATTTAAT
>Ga0315899_10009804_pt1 | contig 10278 bp, 8 predicted proteins | sample LakEriMetagenome_2_FD_203518 | JGI IMG/M metagenome (GOLD analysis project Ga0315899, IMG submission 203518) | Freshwater fungal communities from buoy surface, Lake Erie, Ohio, United States - Buoy 4 MA112 | ecosystem: Environmental > Aquatic > Freshwater > Lake | place: USA: Lake Erie, Ohio...
TGGAAGCGCCGACGATAACGTGCATTTTCAGAACAGCATGGATATGGTGACTGCATTGGTAGCAGCCAATAAGCAGTTCGATATGTTTGTTTACCCCAATAAGAATCATGGTATATCGGGAGGCAACACACGCTTGCACTTATATACACGCATGACTCAGTTTTTGACCGATAACCTGTAACCGATCTTTTCTTTGCTCTTATGAGATTTCATTTATTCACTACGATAGTTTTATTCCTAGCTGCCGGCCTTATCACGAATAGCTGCGCTCAGTCGCCTGAGCAGTACGAGAAGTATGGCGATAATGCCGTGCTCGATCGAAACGCATGGGACGAGGCCTTCGGATATTATAAGCAGGCGTATGCGCTCGACAGCAGTTCGTTTTTGTTGCGCAAGAAATTGGCCGATGCTGCCCGCGAGGTGAAGTATTATCCCTTGGCTTATCAGCTTTATACACAGAACTATTTGATGGATGAAGGCAAATCTGATCCCAATGCTCTATTCTACATGGCTTGGATCGAGAAGACCATGGGACGTTATGAAGACGCTCAGCGTAACTTTAAAAAGTTTACCAAGAAGTATAAGGCAACTGCAGAACGACCGCTCGTCGAGTTTGCTACTCACGAGGTGAAGGCATCGCAATGGGCTTTAAATAACCTTTCCAGAAAAGACGAACCCGATAGTTTACTGATGACAATGCTCGGCTCGGATTGCTACGAAGTGAAATGGAAAAAATCGAAGCTTCCCGACCATATCGTTGGTAGTTCAAGTGAAATAGCCCCGCTGCAAATGCACACCTCCTTCTATTATTCCGACTACGTGGATGAAAAATGGCATATACACCAAGCCGATGTGCTTTACGATAGTGTGCGCACCGAAGCCAATGCACCGACATTCCAGAATATCCGCGACATTCCGGGTTTACCGCCTGCCGAAGGTGCACAGGCCAATTTTTCGCAAGTGGGTGATAGAGTTTATTTCAGTCAGGTGAATGGCTACTTTACCCAGTTGATGACGGGAAGTTGGGACGATGATCATATTGTGACTGCTTATGTGATGGATGTTCTGAATGCAGATGGCACAATAAATACGATGCCTCACATAGCTGTTATCGATGGGGTGGAGTATTTGTTTTTTGTATCTAACAGAGCAGGCGGTGAAGGTGGACTGGATATTTGGTATTCAATCAATGATGACGGTTGGAAGAAACCAAAGAATGCCGGTAAACGTGTGAATAGTGAAGGTGATGAGTTAACTCCCTTTTATCGTGATGGTCGTTTGTTTTTTGCCAGCAATTGGCACAATGGATATGGCGGACACGATTTATTCTATGCCAACCGCAAGGGCGAGTCGTTCGACAAGCCGGTAAACCTGGGTAAAACCTACAACTCAACGTTCAATGAATTGTCGCCTTCTGTTGCGGTTTCGAAGCCCGATGGTCGCATTAATTTTTATTTCGCTTCCAACAAGCCCGACAGTTTGAAGGCAGCTTCTGCGTGTTGCAATGATTTGTATGTGGTGAGTGCTGTGGTTCAATGCGGAGAAAAAAAGATCGATACGACGCAAACCGTTTTGAATAGGCTTATGAAGGAATTACCAGTGGTGCTTTATTTCCACAACGACGAGCCCAACCCGAAGACCATGGATACGACCACAACGCTAACCTATCTGGACGCATATCAATCGTACACCTCATTGAAAGAAGACTACGTGCGCGAGAATAGCACGGGGCTAGAGGGAGAAGCCAAGCAAGACAAGGAGGAAATTACGCGCGACTTTTTCGAATTGAAGGTGGAAAAGGGATTGCAAGATCTAGAGCGTTTCTCAACCGCTCTATTGGAGGAACTGAATGCAGGAAGAAGTTTTCGTTTGTATGTTCGAGGTTTTGCCAGTCCGCGTGCTAAAACCGATTACAACCTGAACCTCACCAAGCGCCGCACTGCCAGCTTAGTCAATTTCCTAAAAGCAGATAGCAGCGGTGTGTTTCAGCCTTTCTTGAAAGATGAAGCGGCCAATGGTGCGCGGCTCGAAGTTGTGCTGCTACCTTTTGGAGAATTGAAGGCCGACATGACCGTGAGTGATAATCTGATCGATGAACGAAGCTCTATTTACAATCGTGCGGCATGTTTGGAGCGACGCATTGAAATTGAACAAGTCATTTCCATTCCGCCCACCGTGCGTAAGCCGGAACTGGAGTTGAGCGAGCCTTGCGTGGATTTCGGAATCATTCCGCGCACAGGTTCGGTTGAGCATGAGTTTTTGTTGTGCAACAGCGGCAATGCACCGATGGTTATCGATAGTGTAACCACCGAGTGCGGCTGCACTACGCCCACGCTGGATAGAAATATTGTGTTGCCTGGTGAGTTCGCTACGTTGGTCGTTGGGTTCAATCCGCTGACACCTCAAGGCAAAGACATCAAAGAAGTCTATGTGCACATCGCGGGTGAGAAGCCGCGTGTGATTCTGTTGGAGGCCGAAAGAAGGAAGCGCGATTGATGCGCTTCATTCTATGTTCTTAGCGTTCACGGCTCCTTTTCGGTAAAAAAAAAAACAACCACAAAGGCGCCGAGCGTCGCAAAGGATTAGTGCTGAAGAATTACCTGTTGAGTTGTGATTGAACTTCCATCATTGATGTGCAGCGTGTATATACCTGACGGAAGTGCATGCGTTTGCAGCGTTGTTTTCTCCCCGTTCACGTTTGCTGAAAGTGCGATTTTACCCAGCGCATCAATCAATTTGATTTCTGCTTGTGTATGCAATGGCAATCGAATAGTGAGTTGGTCGTTGCATGGGTTGGGATATGCCATAATAGATAAGGCTGGTGTTTCCGAGACGCCAACAGTGGTGTACGTTAACTCGATGTCATCTACCAGCAATATGCTGTTCGAATCGCCATTCGGTTCTGTTTCGTCAGATACCATGGTGGATACAAAGCCGATGGTCAGATGATCGGGAGCCGGGCCGGAATTCCATTGATCGATGATGTTCGAGGGGATGTTAATTTGGAACTGCGCCCAACCCGTCGTAGGTGGCATGTATTGATAATACTCGTAAATGCTGTCACATCCACCTATATCATTGATTGCAGAGTAATACAAATAAAGCGTAGCCATCTCGTTGGCATTGCCTGCCGTGTAGTTGTAAAATCCGCTTACCGAAGTTGCGGCTTGACCTTGTGCCATTTGTAAACTGGCATCACTACAGAAATCGGATTCGGGGTCACCTAAAATGATATAGCCAAGAGAGCCACCGCCAAACGAAGTCGGCTGATTGGTTATGCGAGCGCTGTGGCTTCCGCTGTGTGGTTCGCCTTGTGTAACGCTGGGGTTGGGAGAGGTGAAGCCGTTGGTTGTGAACCAGTCATCAAGGCATTGAGAGTTTACTATATTCCAGTTTTCGAAATCGCCTCCCGGAATATCGTCTCCGCTGCCGGTATTGTAGATAAGGTGGATATCATCTATGTACAATTCGCCTCCTAGCGATGGATCGTCGCCTGAAGTAATGGTAAGTGACATTCCATTGGGGGTTGTGCCGGGTGTAATATCGACCGCGGCAGAATAGTAGGTGTATTCTTGAACAACGTCATTGAATGTAACACCACCAAAACCAACTTCTACTCCGTCTTGGTAGAGAATAATCACGACACTTCCGAATTCAATATCGCTGATGGTGTGTTTTGCCCAGAAGCTGATAGAGTCGGGAGTTCCGGTGAAGGTCAGTGGAGTTGTAGAGCCAGACATCAAGTCCATGCCAAGGCTGATAAGTCCGGGAATCTGCCCCGAAGCGTCGACGTGAGCGTAGGCCGCGTAATTACCACCGTGAGCGTCGGTCGTTTGTTCCACATTGAATCCGCCGCCAAACAACGAAGAATAGATATTGGATGTTTGAAACGGAATCGGTTCTTGAGCTGTCGGACATGCCGTCCAGTTTTCAAAGCCATTGTTGGGGATGGTTTGCGACCAGGTCAGATGAAATACTAGAGAAAACGAAAGGAGAAATATACTTTTCATGGAAATAAGATTTTCCGTGAAAGTAATGTGTAGATAAACATGAAAAAGGGTAATTCTGGGGACTATTCCCCAACTTCCCGTTTATTAATCTCGTCCCGGATTTGCGAAGCCTTCTCATATTCCTCATTTGCAAGGGCTATGTCGAGTTGGCGTTTTAGTTCATCGATACTCAAGCTTTCGTCGCTTGGCGATTCGGTGGGCTGGCTCTCTATATCCGAGGTTTCCAGATTTAATTCCTCCTCTTCTTCGCCACTTACTCCTGCTGTTTCAATGATGAATTCATAACAGTAAATAGGGCAATTAAATCGAACGGCTATAGCTACGGCATCGCTTGTGCGTGCATCGATTTCGGCTGTTTTGCCATTGTAAGCTGCAATGAGTTTAGCGAAAAAGATTCCCTCAACGAGGTTATAAATAAGAACCTCTTCGATTTCGATGTTGAAGGCATGGGAAAGACTTCGAAACAAATCGTGGGTGAGGGGTCTGCTCGGGGTCATTTTTTCGAGCTCGATAGCGATAGCTTGAGCTTCAACACCACCGATAACAATGGGCAAACGACGCATTCCATCGGTTTCTGCCAAGACCATAGTATAAGCACCGCTTGTGCTACCACTGGGTTGGATGTTGGCTATTTGAAGTTCAATCTTGTTCTTGTTCATAGAACAGAGGTTCAGCGATGGGTTGCAAGCTTATTTCTGAAAGCGAAGATACTCGAATCGGGTCGGCTATACAACTGATGAAAAGCAATTAATGAGCAGCCTTGAATGCTTTGGCTGCTTCGATGATTTTGGGCAACACTTCGAAAGCGTCGCCTACGATTCCGTAGTCGGCGGCTTTGAAGAAAGGTGCTTCCGGATCTTTGTTGATGACCACAATCGTTTTGCTGCCATTTACACCGGCCAGGTGCTGAATGGCGCCGCTGATGCCGACGGCGATGTACAAATTGGGGCGAATGGTAACGCCGGTTTGTCCAACGTGTTCGTGGTGAGGGCGCCATCCTATATCGGCTACAGGTCGTGAGCACGCTGTAGTAGCGCCAAGAACTTTAGCCAATTCTTCAATGGGTCCCCAATGCTCAGGCCCTTTCATGCCGCGACCGGCACTCACAACGAGCTCAGCTTCGGGCAATGGAATTTCTCCGTCTTTGTTCTCGCTCTTCACTTCTTTTACAGTGATGCGCGAAGCTCCTGCATCGAAGGCAAAGGCTTCCACCGCAGCGTTGTTGCCGGTATTTTTAACTCCCAACGAGTTGGGGAGAACGGTAATAACCTTGTTGCCTGTGTTGATTGCAACTTCGGCAATGGCTTTGCCGCTGAACACATTTTTGCGCACTACGAAATCACTGCTTGGCAGCGCTGTTGCTCCCGGTACTAGTCCGGCATCCAGACGCGCAGCAACACGCGGGGCAATCATCTTACCGGCAATGTCGTGCGAGAAGATAATGACCGTGGCCCCGGTTTGAGCAGCAACTGCAAGAACCAGTTTACTCATGATTTGTGAGTCGCTGGCAGGAGCATTCGCAACCAACACTTTTGAGGCACCGGCATTTCCCAAACCCCCATCACCGTTGATGGTTCCGCAGGTAATGGCAATGGCTTGTGTACCCATCATGGCTGCCACATCGGCGCCATAACCAACGGCTTCCAGAGCGCTCTTGGGGAACTTACCGTTGTGATTTTCTGCGTATATAAGGACTGACATTTTCTTGAATTCTTAGGGTTGAACTTAGATTGCTTTGGCCTCTTCGTGGAGCAGTTGGATAAGGCTGCCGGCATTTTCTGCATCGATGTATTTGCAGCCGCTTTTGGCAGGAGGTAGCGAATAGTTTTTCACCGAAGTAGAAGCATCCGCAGCAGCGGCAGGCACAACCTCGAGGGGTTTTGTGCGAGCAGCCATGATGCCGCGCATGTTCGGAATGCGCTGTTCGGCCATGCCTTTGGCAGCGCTCACTACGAATGGAGTGCTTACTTCAACTACTTCTTCGCCGCCAGCCACTTCACGCTCAATCGTGGCCACATTGCCATTCATGTTGAGTTTCATGGCCAGACTCACAAACGGAAGGTCGAGCAATTCAGCCACCATGCCCGGCACAACAGAACCATTGTAGTTGATGGTTTCCTTACCGCAGAAAATGATGTCGAAACCTTTGCCATTCGCATAAGCAGCAATTTGTTTTGCCACATACAACGAATCGCTTTCGGCAGCGTCGATGCGAACTGCATCGTCCGCCCCGATGGCCAATGCCTTGCGTATGATGGGTTCATAATCCGCGCCACCAACAGATAGTATGGTCACGTTACCGCCGAGCGTTTCCTTTAGTTCGAGGGCTCGCACCAGGGCGTACCACTCGTCATAGGGGTTCACAATGAATTGAACACCGTTTTCATCAAACTTGCTTCCACCATCGGTAAAGGCAATTTTCGAAGTTGTATCGGGGGCTTTGCTTATGCAGACAAGAATCTTCATGACTTGTGTAAAAATTCGGGCGCGAAAATAGGGCTTGGCCGTCATATTTGCGTCATGGATAGAAAGACTCTTGTAAATCAAATTCGAAGTCGCAAATCGTGCCTGTGTGTTGGGCTTGATACGGATCCGGCCAAAATTCCTGCGGGCATGGACATTCTCTCGTTCAACAAGGCCATCATTGATGCGACAAGGGAATTTGCCGTGGCCTATAAACCCAATCTAGCATTTTACGAGGTACTTGGCAGTAAGGGATGGGATATTCTGCTGGAAACAGTGGCTTATATCGGCAAGGAGCATTTTACCATTGCCGATGCGAAGCGAGGGGATATCGGTAATACCTCGGATTATTACGCCCGTACTTTCTTCCATACGTATGGTTTTGACAGTGTGACTGTGGCGCCTTACATGGGCCGAGATTCGGTTGAGCCGTTTTTGAAGCACGACGGTAAGTGGGCAATTGTATTGGGACTTACAAGCAATCCGGGAGCGCACGACTTCGAAACGCTCGATGCAGGCGGTCGGCCACTCTTTGAACAGGTGCTCGAAAAAACGGCGAGTTGGGGAACGCCCGATAATACCATGTTTGTGGTGGGAGCAACCCGTGCCGAAGCCTTGGTGGCAGTGCGCAAGGTTGTGCCGCACCATTTTCTGCTGGTGCCCGGCGTAGGAGCGCAGGGAGGGAGTTTGGAAGAGGTAATGGTACAGGGAGCGAACCCGGAAATAGGCTTGCTCATCAATGCATCGAGAAGCATTTTATATGCGTCATCGGGAAGCGATTTTGCATTGGCAGCTGCTGCCGAGGCCAAAGACTTGCAGCAGCAGATGGCGAAGTTTATTGCAGGGTAGGTTAATTTGCTTTGTGCGGTTTTAGGAGTGCTGAGGTGAGTTTTTGTTTGAACCAACTGCTCAACGACTTTTCACCCACATAATGAATGAAGGTCGCCACAATAAGGCTTGCCGGCAACGCCACACCCAAGGCTGCCTGAGGCAGCGTCAAATTGTGTTTCCACATGAAGTAGGGAATGAGCAGGTTGATGCTCAGGTATTGATGGGTGAGGTAGAGTGGATACGATATTTTTCCGAGAAAAAGCGTAATGCGGTTGCAGATGAATTGCAGTTTGCCACGCGTGAACGCATAAAACGCTACAAAGAAGATCGTGAGTACGAAGAAATACTCTATCTGACTCATGTGTTTACAGGCTCGCCACGTGTGCGGAAAAAGCGCCATCTGAGTGGTGAATGCAAGCGCTAATCCGAAGAATAGTTTGCCTCCAGAGTTTTCACCGCTATACATGGAATAGAAAATGATTCCTGCGAAGAAGAGAGGAAAGTGATACAAGAGCGGCACTTTCATGAAGATCTCCTTAAGCCAACCTATCTGATCCACATACAATGCGGCAATGCCTAGCATTATGCATGCAACTCCTCCAATCCAAAGTATGTTCTTCAGTTGCCGCATCCCAAAAAGTATGGCCATTACGATATAGAAGAGCATTTCGATATTCATGGTCCAGTAGGGGCCCTCCAAATCGGCATACCCGAGGTAATATTGAAACATGGTCAAATTGGCGAATAAGGTTTGAACAGGCTCAAGAATGGGGTATTTCGCGGAGTAGTGAAAGTGAATGGAGATGATTGCAAACGAGAATAGAACGCCCATCCAATAGGCAGGGAAAAGCCTGCAAAAGCGGTTGACGATAAACTCTTTGACGGATGAAATCTTTTGCAAACTCATGAAGATGACGAATCCGCTGATGATGAAAAAGAGGTCTACTCCTGTGGTTCCGAACCGAAAAATGTGATCGTACCCTTCGCGATGCAAGGTGAAGTGAAACAATACCACAGCCATGGCGGCAATGCCTCGAAGGGCATCGAGTACTTGTAAGCGTTGTGTGCCTTGGGAACTCATGGAATGGGACCGCAAAACTAATTGTTTGCAGGCGCCTTGCTACCTTTGGCCCTATGAAAGCCATGATGAACCGCAATGCGCTACTGGTATTCCTGACAGCAGCCGTTTTTTATGCCATCAACTTCAGTGTAAGCGAAGGATTCAATGGTGGGGCCGATACGATTACGCATTATCAGATGTCGAAGTATTCGTGGCAACACGATTATTTGTTGATGGATCAGTGGGGGAAGCCTGTCTTCACCATCTTGTTCTCGCCCATTGCACAACTGGGATTTAAGGCAGTTGTGGTGATGAATATGGTGCTGATTTTTCTGGGCGCTTTTTGGGCCATGGGTATCGCTCGCGATTTGGGATTGAAAAGACCTTGGTTGGTAGCCATGCTTACACTTTGGCTGCCGGTGGTTGTCGGCAACAGTGTATCCTCGCTCACGGAAATGATTTGTGCGTTGTTTCTCATCGGGTATATCCGATTGGCCTTGCAGCAACGCTTCGTGCTGGCAGGAATTGTTGTCGGGTTCATGCCGTTTGCGCGCAGTGAGGGCTTCGTAATCGTTGCATTGATTTTGTTGTTTTATGCATTCACCTCTCGGTGGAAATATATGCCGTGGCTGCCGGTGGGCAGTTTGGTGTTCAACACGCTCGGTTATTTCATCACAGGCAAGACGCTTTGGATTTTTCAGTCGAACCCTTATGTGAATACTACCTTCGATATGTACGGGCATGGCACGTTTTATCACTTCTTCCAGTATGCGTTGCCACTCTTTGGCTTCACTTACTTGCTGTGGCTGTTGCAAACTGTGCGTGAGGTTCCGCTTGCACTTCAGCTTTGGAAGAGCAAGTCGTGGACGCTCAACGATCAGGTTTGGATTTGGTTGGTGGCAGGTTCGGCATGGGGCTATTTTTTAGCGCATACAGTGTTGTGGTGGCAGGGCATGTGGGCATCGCTTGGTTTGGGACGGGTGATGTTTGTGATTGCAGTTCCCATTGCCTTGATGTCCGTTAAGGCCATTGAATGGTTGCTGGAAAAAGGGGGGCACATCTATCAGCGCACTCTGCTGGTGTCGATAGTCGCCATTACGCTTGCTGCACCGTTTATCATTCGAACATTCTCGTTTCAGGAGATCATGATTTTTCCGGTGTTGGGTGAGGAGGAGAAGCAAAATAAAATTGCAGCCAATTACCTGGAACAGACTTTTGATGCGGAACACACCAAGTTTTTCACGGCGCATCCGTACCTCAATTTGTTGCTGGATGTAGATCCGTTTGATATTGAAAAAATCGAAACGCTCAATAAGGTAGAGAATGCAAAGTCCGGCGATGTGGTGGTGTGGGACGGTCACTTTGGCCCCAATGAAATGGAGCTGCCCAAGGAGCAATTGGAGCGTGATTCAACGATGGAGTTGTTGCAGGTAATTGAACCCGAAACGCTTTTCTATACGCTCAATAATTATCTCTACGAAATTCGCATTTACCGCAAGAAGTAGACTGCTTTAAGGACAAATGCCTTCAAGCAATTACTTTTGTCGACTATGCTCACAACCATGAAAACACTTTCTATTGTAATTCCTGCTTACAACGAAGGAAAAACCATTCACTTTATTCTAGATAAGGTGAAAGCGGTTCAACTTATCGGTGGCTTAACCAAGGAAGTCATCATTGTGAACGATTGCTCCAAGGATGATACAGAAGAAGCTATAAAGCGTTATCAGGCGGCCAATCCCGAACTGCACATTCAATACTTTAAACACGAGGTGAATCAGGGCAAGGGAGCTGCTTTGCACACAGGAATTCGCATAGCAACCGGCGACATGGTGATTATTCAGGATGCCGATTTGGAGTATGATCCGGAGGAATACAATATTCTGGTGAAGCCCATTCTGGATGGCTTTGCGG
>Ga0315899_10009806_pt1 | contig 10276 bp, 5 predicted proteins | sample LakEriMetagenome_2_FD_203518 | JGI IMG/M metagenome (GOLD analysis project Ga0315899, IMG submission 203518) | Freshwater fungal communities from buoy surface, Lake Erie, Ohio, United States - Buoy 4 MA112 | ecosystem: Environmental > Aquatic > Freshwater > Lake | place: USA: Lake Erie, Ohio...
ACCTTCTCATCGTATTCCACTAAACCATTGCTTGTAAATCCGGCAAGAATCTGCAACTCACTTCGATCTGCGAACCACTTATTATCGAACGATGCGAAATGATTGCTAAACAGCTGTGCAGGCAACGTATAGCTGCGGCGTTGAGTTTCAACCTGAAAAGTCTCCGGCGTAGCCGTGCTGTCGTGCGTATGCCCGGGTATGCCCGAAGTAGCGTTGCTGTAGGTGTATCGGAAGTGATGAACGCTTCGTTTTCCGTTCAACGAAAGCACCGATTTCACAACCACTTCATTGAAGCGAGAATTTTGCGCATACCGCCCGGTGGGCAATTTGAAATCGGCGTGATTGGCATAGGAGGCTCCCAACTGCCAACGAATCTTTTCACGCGCTTCGCGATACATCACACGTTGCGTTAAGCCCAACGTATTCGACTGAAAGAGCGAGGACGACTCTACTTGACGGGTATTTACCGCAGCATGAGGAGCATCGTTGAAATAGACAACACCCGCCAACGCATCTGCACCGTAGAGCAAGGATGCAGGGCCTTTGATGACCTCAACCGTTCCCAACCCCAATTCGGATATACCCATTCCATGATCACCTCCCCATTGTTGGCTTTCGATGCGTAAACCATTCATCAGGGTAACCACGCGCATGCCCTGCAATCCGCGCACAACGGGCTTGGCTATTCCATTGCCGAGGCTCGATTGATACACACCCGGAATGCGAGCTATGGCTTCGCCCATGTTCATCGCGGCTATGGCTGTCAAATCGGAAAGTTTGCGCGACTCAATATGAAAAGGATTCTCAGCACGTGACTGCGACGTAGCACCCGAAACGGTTACTTCGTGCATATCGAGATGACGGGGAATAAGACGCACCGACACCTTTGAATCGCTAACCGGCACCAACAGAAGCGATGTTTCATATCCCAACGCTTCCACACGAAGATGAGCTGCTGATAACTGCGGGGCACGCAAACGGAAAACTCCTGCACTGTCGGTCAAGGTGGCTTCTTCTGTTTCTGTCAAAAAAATCAATGCATACGCTACAGGCTGTGCATCTTCTCCATCATACACAACACCTTCAATATACTGAGCCAGCAGCCCACAGGCCGAGCACATCAGTAAAATGAAAAAAAATGCTATTCGTATCATCACCCTAGGCATCCTCAATAAACACTTACTTCAACATCATCATAAAACAAGGTATTCGATGAATTGTTGCTGAGGTAAAAACTCAGTTGTGTATCCTCTCCAACAAAAGGCGGAACCACAAAGAACAATTCCACAGCCTGCCATTCCGCTGAAGGCTTCATGTAATCACTGAGGGATCGCACTTCGTGATACACCTCCTTGCCTTTGCGGGTCATGCCCATAACCACTTCTGTTCGAATTTCCTCCTCGGCGAGCACAACCATGCTCACTAAAGCCGCATGATAATCCGAACCGACCACAGCACACTTCGTAAATTCCATCGTCAACCCCGAACCGAAATCAGGGGTAAAGCAGGCAGACGCCATTCCGGAATAAGCCTTCTCCGTGGTGCGCTGAAAGCCTCTCCAAGCTGTGTAACCTTCTATTTCAAAATCAATGCGTTCCTGAATGCAGGTTGGCGTTCCACCAAGACCCAAAAACGTGAGAATGGTCTGCTCATTATTATCATCCTTCACACAAACCGTGATGCGACCGTTACTACCCACTTTGCGAATACTGCGAAGTATTTCCGGAAATCCGCGATACACGCGATCCATGAAGTATTCATTCTGAAAAACAATGTAATCGTAGTCCCATTTCAAGGCGTGCTCAATCATGCCTCGCGAGCAATCGAGCATTACCAGCCCCTTGCGGTCCATAAGTGTCAACGGCATGTTGGGAGCCACGGCATCGATTACGAGCATAGTGGCATCATGCGAAACACCCAGGCTATCGAGATAACTCGCCGAACCGGCAAAATTCTCGATGGTATTCTGCAATCGATTGTTGCTTCCCGCTTCATGCCTACTGCGCTGCGAACGCACCGGCATGCGAAACGCAAAACCAATAAAAGCGACCAATATCAGCCAATAAACACCCTTGGTAATTGCATGCTGAGACCTTGGAACGATCGATAAGAGAAGTACGAGCACCAACAAAAAAGGCAGATAAAAAGTGTCTAAGAAATAGTAATCATGATCTTGAAACTGCTTGAGCATAGCTACCGCAAAGAGCAAGCATCCGAGCAGATAAAGACTTGTGAAACCCAAAAGAAATGAAGGGAACGACTCAATGCTCAACCGCAACTTTTTGATTCCAACGAAAACGATGGCTCCTAGTCCTATCGCAGCCAACAACCCATAATGAATAGAAGAGAAATAGACCAACCACCAATGCTCCCACACGTAATTCAATAGAAATCGCGCCTCTTCCATGCTCTCTGCGGGTATGAGACGATGAAGAAACATAGAACCATTCTCCAACCGAAGAGCATCGTTGTGCATTCGGTACAACATAAACACCAACACAACAGGAAGTATGGAAAGTACTCGCATCCAAGGCACTTTTCGCGTTCGAACCATTTGCAAAAACTCTAAACCAAGCAAGGCAATAAACGGAATTACAAACGTGGTCCGACTCAACAGCGCCAATGCAAACAGCACAACTGAAGCATAGAAACTGCGCTCCTTACCCGTGGTTCGAAACAGCTCGTAGTAATAAATACCCGCCATTGCCAGCGCTAAGGAAGGAATGCTGGGCAACAACGAACCCTGATAATACACAAACACAGGAGAGAGCGCAGCGAACACTACTACCATGAGTGTTTTAACCGTATCCTTCAAAACAAGCTGAGCCAGCTTTCCCAGGAAAAACAAGAACAGACAACCGGCCACAATTACATAGACCCTGAAAATCCAGGGAGCGTGGTTGGATGAAATGCCCATAATGGCTGCCACCACATAATCGTGCAAGGGAAAATCGACTGCTGAAACGGTGGAAGAATTCTGTATCAGGAAATCGCCCGGATAAATGTGATTGTAGACATACGTTTCGGGATGAAACAGATCGAACCCGTTGCGCAAAAAACCAAGCGACAACGCATAGCGATCTACCTGCGCCCAACCATGAATGAACCCCGGAAACTCGAAAAGATAGGGCCCTTGCAAAATCGCCGTTGTAGCGAAAATGAAGAGCAGGAGTGTTATTTCGAATCGAAACTTCAAGGGGTGGAATGAGTTCTCAAAAGTAACTACTGTTCTAATTGAACCGCAAAGGCGCCGAGAACACAAAGAGGAGTTCTTCAAAATCAATTACTCAACATTTTACTTCTATAACAATCTTTGCGTTCACTGCGCCTTCGCGGTTAATTCAAAGTAATTTCGTCGCATGTCGCGCATACTCATCAAGAACATTAAATCTCTTCTGGGAGTCTATGAAAACGCTCCTTCGCTGCTGGCAGGCAAAGCCATGAGTGAATTGCCTTCCATCGAAAATGCCTGGCTGGCCATCGAAGAAGGGATAATCGTTGAATACGGTGCGATGGCCGACTGGCCCGGAATCAGCGACTGGCGCGGATTGGAAGTGATTGAGGCCGATGGCCGAATGGTTCTTCCCGCGTGGTGCGACTCGCACACCCACATTGTGTATGCCGGATCACGCGTCAGCGAATTTGTGGATCGGGTTCACGGTCTCACCTACGAGCAGATTGCCGCACGTGGCGGTGGAATACTCAACTCGGCAGCTCGCTTGGCATTCACTTCGGAAGAAGAATTGGTTGAATCGGCATTGCGTCGCTTGGAACAAATACAATCGATGGGCACGGGTGCGGTGGAAATAAAAAGCGGTTATGGTCTAACGATGGAAAGCGAACTCAAAATGCTTCGCGTAATTCAAACGCTGAAGAACCTATCGCCCATCACCATCAAGGCCACCTTCCTCGGTGCGCACGCAATCCCCAAAGAGTTCAAAGGAAATCCGGATGCGTACGTCGATCTGCTGGTCGATACCATGATACCCGAAGTAGGTCGCCAACAGCTGGCCGAATACATCGATGTGTTCTGCGAAGAAAACTACTTCAGTGTGGCGCAAACCGAACGAATCTTGGAAGCAGGTGTTAAGCACGGCCTGCGCCCGAAAACACACGTCAATCAGTTCAATGCCATTGGTGGCGTGGCAGCCAGCGTGAAATACAATGCGCTGAGTGTCGATCACCTGGAAGTCATGACCGACGACGACCTTGCTGCTCTTCAAGGCACCGGCACTATGCCTGTAGCATTGCCTGGGTGCTCACTTTTCATCAAAATACCCTACACACCCGCCCGAAAAATCATCGACGCGGGACTACCCTTGGCACTGGCCACCGATTACAATCCGGGCAGCGCTCCGAGCGGCAATATGAATCTCGTCAATAGTCTAGCCTGTATTTACATGGGCATGACTCCAAACGAGGTCATCAACGCATCCACCCTCAACGGCGCCTATGCCATGGGGCTCGAAAAATCGCACGGCACCATCACCATCGGCAAAAAGGCCAACCTCATCATTACTGAGCCACTCAGTGAAACGGGTGAAATGATGTACAGTTTTGGAAGAAATACGGTGGAACGCGTGATTCTAGGAGAATAAGATTTCAATTGTTATTCTCCGTGCCCTCTGTGTCCTCTGTGTTTTATTTTTTTACCACAGAGGACACAGAGGGCACAGAGGGCACAGAGAACTTCTTTTTCTTTCTCCAACCGATGTTGTCATCCATATTTGCAATCGCAAAAAAGAATGCTATGCAAAGAATTATTGAGTGCATCCCCAACATCTCGGAAGGCCGCGACAAAGCGAAAATCAACGCAATCACTTCCGTTGTAGAAACCGTTCCGGGCGTGATGCTCTTGGATGTGGATCCGGGCGCGAGCACCAACCGCACTGTAATCACCTTTGCCGGTGAGCCCGAAGCCGTTGCGGAAGCGGCATTTCAACTTATCAAGAAAGCACAAGAACTCATCGACATGCGCACACACCGAGGCGAGCATCCACGCCAGGGTGCGACCGATGTATGTCCGTTTGTACCCATCAGCGGCGTGAGCACGGAAGAGTGTGTTGCCATCGCTCGTCAGGTAGGCGAACGCGTGGGACGTGAATTGGGCATACCTGGATATTTCTACGAATACGCTGCGCAAACCGAAGAGCGTAGCAACCTGGCCACGTGCCGTAAAGGAGAATACGAGGCCATTGACAAAATCGCAACGGCCGAATGGAAACCCGACTTCGGTCCTTCTGCCGTAAACGACAGCGTGCGTAAATCGGGCATTACCGTGATCGGAGCACGCGACTTCCTGGTTGCATACAATGTGAATTTGAATACCACTTCTACGCGTCGTGCTAATGCCATTGCCTTCGACATACGCGAAGCGGGCCGTGTGGTGAATGATGCAAAAACAGGCAAGCCGTTGCTCGATGCGAACGGTGAGCCGCAGCGGGTTCCCGGTACACTCAAATCGGTGAAAGGCATTGGCTGGTATATTGAAGAATATGGCATCGCTCAGTTGAGCTTGAACCTCACCAACATCAACATAACACCCGTGCATGTAGCATTTGAAGAAGCATGCAAGAAAGCCGATGCGCGCGGCGTGCGTGTAACCGGCTCGGAGTTGGTGGGATTGATACCCAAACAATCGTTGCTCGATGCGGCCGATTATTTCCTGCGCAAACAAGAACGTTCATTGGGTATTTCGGAAACAGAGAAAATCAAGATTGCAGTGAAGTCGTTGGGTCTCGACGACCTCGCGCCTTTCAAACCCGAAGAAAAGATCATCGAGTTCCTCATCGAACAAAAACTCGGCAGCAACAAGCGTTTGGTGAACATGAACCTTACTGCCTTTGCCGATGAAACCGCCAGCGAATCGCCTGCCCCCGGCGGTGGCAGCATCAGCGCGTATGTAGGTGCATTGGGTGCATCGCTCGGAGCAATGGTAGCCAACCTATCGTCGCACAAGCGCGGCTGGGATGAACGCTGGGAAGAGTTTAGCGCATGGGCCGAAAAAGGAATGACCTACCAAAAGCAAATGCTGCAGTTGGTGGATGAAGACACGGCTGCGTTTAACAAAATCATGGAGGCGTTTTCATTGCCCAAAAACACCGACGAAGAAAAAGCAGCCCGCAGCGCAGCTATAGAAAGCGCATCGAAATACGCCATGGAGATTCCATACCGCACAGCCGAAATCGCCTATGCGAGCATGGAAGTAATGGAGCGCATGGTCGAGATTGGCAACCCCAATTCAGTAACCGACGCAGGTGTAGGCGCCCTGTGTGCGCGCACCGCGGTGTTGGGTGCTGTCATGAACGTGCGTATCAATGCAAGCGGCATCAAAGACAAGGCGTTTACAGATGCACTGTTAGCAAAAGCAGACGAGATTGAGAAGCAAGCGGAGGCGAAGGAGGCTGCGATACGCGCGATGGTTGCTGTGAAGATGAAGTGATTATTTAAAACCAAGGTGCAGACAGATAGGCCGAAGTCAAATTCCGAAGTCTACTGCAAACTCAATGAAACGCTATCTAGCCTGAATTTTTTTTGACATTTTTCACTTCAGCCTTCGGTTATAAACTAAACTGCTTTACATGACGCATCAACGGTTATCCAAATAGATGGTGCGCTGCATACAACTCTGACGCTGGTAACCCTCGAGCAACACACGCGGTTTCCAGGAGTCATCATTCATTCTGAATGGTCTTTTTGATCGTGCTTCGTATCGAATTGCTCCTCGGCAACCTCCTGTTAGCTTTGTGGAATCGCCGGGCAGAATATAGAAGTTAGGATATAGATTGCGCATCGGGGGAAGCACTACACCATCAATGGTTGGCGTCTCCATGTTGCTGAGGTATCCCAAATACATTTCGAGTGTATCCGAGGTTGTATTCACAAATTCTATTTCGCTCCTGCACCCGCAGCGTCGATTTTCCCTTCTTGCACAGCGTCGATTGCTAAGACGGAGGGATTTGCTTAAGAGCAACGTTTCTGACCCGTTCGGATACACTTTGATGTTCGGTTCTGCAGCGACCACAACAGGCTGCGGTTTACTCACTGGTATTGGTCGAGGATTGGAGGGTTTTTCATCCTTTATGGAAATATTGCCGGAGTTGGCTGTCATATTCTCGGGCTTTGCAACGTTGCGTGTTGTGACATTTTTCTTGCCGGCGGAAACAGGTTTTACCGAATGGGTTTTTACCGAGTTTTTAGTATTGACTTTCTGTGGCTGTTGGGTATTTTGATTTTTTTGCGCAGTTAAATCAGAAATACTGAGCATGATAAATGCAAATGCTACGGCGAAGCTTAAGGTAGAGAGGTTTTTCATACTAAAAAATTTTAGGCAAAACATCCAAATGCATCTCAAATATAAATGATTTATTTATGATTTACAACAAATCAATGAGTTCATAAAGCGACCGTGTAACCTCCCTATTAGCGCTTCAGGAAGCGCGCTGCGGCTTGATCATTCAAGAGGATAGTATAAACGCCTACAGGCAATTGATTTGTGTTTACTTCAGCGCGCCCGCCGGAGAACATCAATTTACCCGACACTACTACTCTACCCGTCAAATCCATCACGCCGTAGGTCATGCTTCCGCTAGCATCGCCTTCCAAAAACAAAAACTCCGTGCATGGGTTCGGAAATACCAACATGCCCTGAGAGTTAGATTGTGCAACAGAACTCAAGCATTCAATCAGCATTTCGACATTCGACTGCGTGTCGTCGTAATTCTGCAACGTGGTATTTCCCGTGCTGAGGTCTTTCAAATGAAAATCGAAAAAAGCAAGCAATAAATCATGGGTGATGACCTGTTGTTCTGCTCGGCTCAATCCATTAAAACCAAACTCACCAAAATCGCACAGCGAACCGGAATCGGCATAACCGCAGTGCGAGCCGTTCAGAATATCGACGAAGATTTTACACTCAGAAGCGGTGCCTTCATAGATGGGAATGTGATGATTGGCGGGAGGTGTGACTGCATCGCTGCTTCCCGATAAAACAAGGGCGGGTACATTCACATTCGACGCTGCTGCACTAGCTGATGGATTGGTTTCGGCCGGTGCTAATCCTGCTATGCAATCGACACTTTCACTGGTGTTTGCTGCAAGCCACGTGGCGCCGCCTCCCATGCTATGTCCCATAATGGCGCAACGGTCGATGAGGTGCGATTGAAACAGCGAACCGGCTGTGGAATTCTCTTCATAAAAATGATCAGCCACATACGCGAGGTCAAGCCCAAAGTCCACATGCGCCGGTGCAAATCCTCCTTCCGTTTCAACGTAAATCATCACATAACCCGAAGCAACAAGGACATCGGTGATATTCTGATACGCGGTGTAATCCATCACAAAACCATGTCCGAAAGCAATGAATGGAAACGTTCCGTCCGCAACAGGAACTGCATCGCCAGTCGAAATTGACGGATAATACACTACGCATGCAATCGATCTGTCGGAGCGTGTTGGGTCAGTGTAAGTGGCAGACACATGGCCTACTTCGAATTGAGCGCATACACGTCCTGCAACAAGCAGACTAAAAGCAAGTAGAATCAATTTCATGGTGACGTGAATTTAGTAAATGAAACCATCGAGTTGCGCAATTCCCAGAAGATGTGCAATGTATAATTCCCGGCCGGTAAGGCTTCAACGGCATTATCGATAGTGAAAGTGCCATGCCCATCCACAGCAACCAAACCGGCACTTAGAAAACACCGTCGTCCCATGGCATCGTAAATCGCATACTGCACATTGCACGATTTGGCATCATCCAAAATAACACGCATCGACTGCGTGCACGGATTGGGATACACCGAAGCGCTGAAGTCTCCTTCCACAGAAACTGGACCTTGCATCAATTGCCAGGCCTTGTAATAGTCGGCTATTCCATTGCCCAGCGAATCAGTTGGATTAGCATAGGCCGAGGCACTGCGCATAATCGCATCGCGCAAGAGCATCGAAGACGCGTTGGGGAAAGCCTGATACAAACAGGCCGAAGCTCCCGCAATAATCGGCGAACTAAATGAAGTGCCGTTTCCCGTTCGAATGGTGGAGTCTTGCGCTGCATAAGCCGTCGCCGCGCCCATCGCCGACACATCGGGCTTCACCCTTCCATCAGCCGAGGGTCCATAACTACTAAACCAGGCGTGGTTCTCTTGCGCATCTGCGGCACCCACGCACAAAATCCCTTCTGCATCGGAAGGTGCAGTGAGAAATCGCCACGGATCATCGCCCGAATTGCCGGCACTATTCACCACCAGAATGCCTTTCCTGGCCGCTATCGACGCAGCAATTGAACAGTGAATCGTATTTCCATTCATGTCCCCGTAGGAAAAGTCGTAGGCCGGATCATCAAACAACGAATACCCCAAACTGGAATTGATGATATCGATGCCCAAGCTGTCGCACAGCTCGGCTGCAACTACCCAATTATCGGTCTCTACCGGAAACTCACTGAATGGATCTTCGGTGCGGAACAAGTAATAATTGGCTTCGGGGGCCACACCCACCATTTCGCCCGGCAGCCACGATGCCATAGTGCTCAGCACAGAAGTTCCGTGGCTGTTGTAAGAATAGATATTCGGATTATCGGGCCACACAAAATCCCGGGTCATCTTGATACGCCCCTCGCTTCTCAATCGCTCGAAAGCAGGCAGTAAATCGGTTCTACTCCACCCGGCATCGAATTGTGCGATGTCGATACCGGCGCCCATAAAACCGAGCGAATGCAGCCAATGCGCATTGATCATTTCCGTTTGTCGCCAAGCCATTCCATAGAGCGGAAACGTATCACACAACGTCGTTTGCTTGGGCAATCCGTAACCTGAATCTTCTATCTTGAATTTATTCGGAAAGGTTCTTTTAGCGCCGGAAAGTGCTTCATCGTGAACTATCGCACTCCTCACCTCCGCCACAAACGGTAAGGCGCTCACCTCAGCGAGCCAGGTAGTGTCTTCTGTTGAAATGGTGATTGCGTTGAACCACTTGCTCTTGTGGTGCAAAACACCCGGACCAAGAGCAAGAACCTGATCGATGTAGGTTTGGTTCACGGGGATGTCCAACTCATCGAAACCGAGGCTAAACACATCACGCCGATGAATACACTTCCACGAAAGAAATTCCTCCGGACGCGAAATGCTGTAAGGAGAATTGTTTTTGTCGGTAAAACGCACCCAGTACTTGCCGGGTGCTGTTTGGGCTTGAACACCGCAAAAGCAAGCATTCGCAGCAATTCCAACAACAATCAGCAAGCGAATAATCAGCCTCTTCATAGCAAACGAAGATAGCG
>Ga0315899_10009807_pt1 | contig 10276 bp, 12 predicted proteins | sample LakEriMetagenome_2_FD_203518 | JGI IMG/M metagenome (GOLD analysis project Ga0315899, IMG submission 203518) | Freshwater fungal communities from buoy surface, Lake Erie, Ohio, United States - Buoy 4 MA112 | ecosystem: Environmental > Aquatic > Freshwater > Lake | place: USA: Lake Erie, Ohio...
CATGTGCGCGCGGCGACGCGCAACCCGCATGCCACAAAAGGCACGCCGCATTCTTCACGCCGCGCGCACGCCGCGCCCCGCACGCCGCCGACGCTCTTCGCTCTGCCCACCTCCCTTTGGGTTTAGAAAGCGATGCGAAGTGTCGTGTATGAACAGCCGTGGCCACGGTCACGGCCGTCACGGTGAGAACATTTTTTCTTTTTTGTCGTTATCCCCAATGGCCTTCGCACGGCCGATCGGGCAGCCGCGGAGGAGCGTGGAGGCGCAGATGATTAAGGCGCAGCTGGCGGAGGCGGCCCCAGCATTGGTGGCGTGGGAGGCGCAAAAGCAGAAGCTTGTTTCGGCCAAGGACCTCAAGAAGCTGCGGAAGCACGTGAACGAGAAAATGCAGAATGCGCTCGCCGTCAAGAGCGAGATGGGCTCAGTGCAGGAGCAACTCAAGACGCTCAGCCATGCGGTAGATGCGCTGTCGCAGATCCTGGTTGATGAACTCGATGCGGTGGGCGCCGACATGCGGCAGACCAAAGTAGAGACGTCGGACCAGCTGACCACGCTGGCCAAGGGCATGCAGGCCTTTACCCACGGGCTCTCGGGCCTGAAAGCGACATCAGACCAGTGCAAGAGTACCGCCGAGGCAGCAAGTACGTCAATCGCCAAGTTGAAGCGCTGGACCGAGACCGGTTTTCGCCGGCTGAACGAGGCGCTGACTGTGCAGCAGCAAGCGCTCACTGTGCTCGACAGCCAGATAGCAGGCTTCAACGAGCGCATGCACGACGGGCATGCCGACCTCGTAAGCTGCCGACAGGAGAGCGCTGATTGCAAGGCCGAGTTTGAGCGCATGCGCACCCAAGTCTCGCAGGTCTTGTTGAGTAACGAGAAGTTAGTGCAGGAATACCGTGATCACATCCGGATCATGCAGAAAGCAACGGCCAACTGCGAAATGGCCACGGCTGAGCAGGAATCCCGCACCACAATGCAGCAACATGAAATTTCTCACGTCGAGGCGCTGCTGCACGAACATCGCGCGATCTGCGAAGGTGCGCGAGTCTGAGCTGTGTCCTCACAAGGCTTCTGTAATAGCTTCTGTTTTCGAGCCTTCTGTTTTCGAGCTTCCTCCGCTGTTAGCTTGCATAGATGTTCTCGATTCGGTGGTACCAGTGGAGAGCTGGAGTAGTAGCTTCTGGGATAACAGCTTCTGTTCAGCAATAGCTTGTGCTTTCGAGCTTGCTCCGCTGATAGCTTGCATAGCTCTTCTCGATTTCACGCTGGAATGTTGTTTCCCGTGCGTGCGCAGCGCGGCTCACGGCCCTGGAGAAGTCGGTGCGCGACCCGACGCCGCGTGTGAGCTCGGCCTTCTCAGAACGCCGCGTGTCGGAGCTGGAGGAGGACCTTGCGCAGGCAAAGCGCCAGATGAGTGAGCAAGATGATCGCATCCGCGAGCTGCAAATGCGTCTCCAGACGCAGACCGAGAAGGCCGCCCTCACGCGCTTATCAGACAGACAGGAGCTCTCGGAACTGGTGCAGCGAGCCATCCACGACTACATGCGCAAAACCCCTGCTGCGCGCACCTCCACATCGTCCTACGACGAGCCAGCCCGGGCGTGGTCGGCCTACAAACCCCACGCAACCAGCGGGGGCACCCTGTCCCCACCGCGCACGGTGGCGCTCTCCAACACGAGCCCCGAGCGCCACAGAGGCGCCCCGGGCGGTGCAGGGCAGGTCCCTCCGCGCCCTCCTTCAGCGCTTTCTTCAGGTGCCGCCCTGCACGGTGAGCACGTAGGCTTTTTTGAGGAGCATGGGCGTGCTCGTTCCAGGTCTATGGGCCCAGTCAGTCGCGTCATGGAGGAGAGCCAGGATCGCGTCGAAGCCATGCGCCGCGAAAGCATGCAACGGTAGATTTCCCGCCCCGCTTCCTCGCTGGCTGTGCCGACGCACCCGATTCCAGTGTTGACTTGCCACCGGTTCCCAACTCCATTTCTTTGCTATCCCCCATGTGTTTGTGGTGCTCTGTGCGACGGCAGGCAGCTCGCGCTGAGCCGCGCGGTGGAGGAGATAGACGAGCGAATCCGCACATCTACTGTTAGCACCGAGCGTCCATTCTGACGGCGCCGTCACTCGTCACGCTAAGTGGACTTCAAGCTCACGTGGGTGGCGCACAGCTGAATCGGTGCAACCGGTGCCGCGCCAACACCTTTGCCCACACAGTCTGTAGCGGGTTCTGTTGCCGCGCTATGGCCCACGCAGGATTCACACCACGCAGGCTTCGCACGTGAAGAGATTTGTTGGTGCACTGATATTGAGGTATATGATTAAATTTAACGATGTCCTAGGGTGACTCGAATGAGAAGAGAGTAGAAAGCCTCACGTGGAATGAGCTCTGTGCTTTAGAGACCTAGTAGTGTCAAAAGAGAACCATTAGTGTCAAAACAGACCTTAGTCTCTTTGTGTGAATGGCGAAGTAGGCCATGTGCCGTTGGACGTTAGGAACGATTCGTCAGTAGGTGTGGAGTCACGTTTTAGTGAAGCCGTTACCCGAAAGTCCTTTTTAGACCCGGATTCCGGGGTCGGGTTTTTGGTGAAGCCGTTACCCGAAAGTTCTTTTTAGGCCCGGATTCCGGAAATAGCAACATTCCTCTTTTCTTCTTTCAATGTGTACATAAACCTTACGTCATGAGATATGCGGGATCGCTAGACGTCCGATGTGTGCGTACATGAGTGTGTAATCCGACAGCAGCCAAGGCTGTCGAGGAGCTGCATGCGCGTAGCAAAGGGTATTCATCTTCAGTTGATTCAGGTGGTGGGGGTCAGACAGTTTATTTCGCGGCTGTCATTGTCCCCCCCCCGCAATCGCTTTCTGTGGCACTTACGCACTCCCTTTCCTCCCCATGCGCTCTCTCCTCTCTCCCCTTCGCCCCGATTCCATTCCTCTCGCTCTCTCCCCTTCGCCCCGATTCCTTTCCTCTCGCATGGAAAAGGGTGAAGAAATAAAAATGAAAAATAACAAATAAACAACGCACCTCCCCATTCACAACAACGGGGGTCCAGACGGAGCTACCTTGGTGCCTTCTCTTGCACGGACCCACCTTCGTGGCTTCTTTTGCGACTTCTTCATTCGTGCAGCACCCACGCCTTACAGGGGTGTGCGAGCGCTAAACGGTCTCGTGCTGCGGCGACACAGGTTGACGATACCCCATCCACACACGCCAAGCCTCTCCAAAGACGAGGCATGGGTCATGCCTTAATCGCCTTAGCGGCCTCGACGATTGCTCCTAAACCAACCTTGGTTGCGCTCGCCATCCGCTTTTGCATGGCCACCTCGTTGGGCTTCGTCACGTCTCCGAGCTCGGCGAGGACCGCGTTGACTGCGTCGTGGTGTGGCACGGCTTGCATGCGCTCGCACCAAGCGGCGACAGAGGCCGGTATGCTGTGGTTCGCGCCCATAGCGTTGCAGTACTTTGGCAGCAGCTGGGCTACCTCGCCGTATGCCAAAAAGTCCGCCACAGAGACCTTCGGCGAGCCAGCGATAAAGTCGGCTCCGTCGCGCGCAAGGTACACGTCCCCAAAGGTCTCGAGCGTCTTGGCTGCCGCTTCGCGGCGCTGGGCAAGTCCTGCTTCGTCCACTGCACCCGTCAGATCCGGCCGAAAGAAGGGCGTAAGCGTGTTCGCCAGTGTTCTCGTGCCGTGGTGATGCCAGTGCATAAAAGAGTTGATTTTTGCACGGGCGGCAGGCGACGATGTCGGCGGGTAGAGATCGTCCCAGCCGCGCGAGTCCGCAAGGTAAGCCAGAATCGCGGGCGATTCCCAGAGCACGAGGCCGCTGGGCTCCTCGATGACCGGCACTGTCGCGAGTGGCGCCTTTTCCATGAACTCGGGAGATTTTGCGCCCATCTTCCCCCCCATGCCGGGCACCTTCATCACCACTTCAAATGCATGGCGCTTGTAGAGCAGCGCCCACGCCACCGAACGGAATGGCTGGCTCAGCGGTACGCCGTACAGCTTCAGCATCTTCGTCGTTTGCTTATGTCTTCTGTAAGCATTCGTGAGAGAAATGAGCAACAAAATTACAAAATTAGTACAAAACATTAGCAAACACATTAGCAACACATCAATGGTAAAGGCTTTAGTGCTAAGTTTAGTGCAGTATAAAACGCACAACTCTGAAGTGGTACACCGTGAAACTTTGCGTCATCAAAAAGATCAAGTGAGCGGCGGTGGCGCATGAGTGGGGGCGGGAGCGCAGGCGCACGCGGGGCTGGGGGGGGAAGAAGGAAGAGGAGAGAAGATGAAGGAAGAGGAGAGAAGGTGGCGCAAGGGCGACCGGGCGCGGTGCTGGGAGCCGGCGCGGGAGCCTCCAGCCCGTGCCGGAGGCGCGTGCAGCACAGGCGATGGCAGGCGCTGCGTGTAGGCGCCCCGCGCTGCATGCAGGCAGCAGAAGTTTGCAGTGGCGTTGAGCCTCGCTCTGCTGGTCATGCCGTTTCCTCGCCGGCAGGCGGGCCCACAGTTGGTCCTCACAGGCGCCTAATGAGAGATGGCGGGCAGCCGCAGCATGTTGACCGTATCTGTGTCTGTGTGGACAGTTTTCACCATGGGGTTTTTCACTAAGCTTAACGGGATCCCTGAGCCTCCCGAGGGCTACGTGCCCCCGCTGGGCTCGTCAAGGGCGACGTGGACCAACATCTACAAGAATAAGGGCCGCATCGACTACTGCGTGCAGCAGTTCGGGGTAGCTCCCCCAACAAATTAACCCGTTCACTCACGTCTGAGCACTGTAGGCGCATAGCAGCGGAGGCGCTCGCGGATGGTGGTGAAGGGGGGAAACAGTAAGGGCGGCAAGGTACCAGGCTCAGAGCACGACCCCATGCATGGGCCGGAAGGAAGGATGAAGAAGTTTTTTTGATGGACTCACCAGGAGGCAATTTTCCCGACGCGGCCACGGAGCAGGGGACTGCGGTGGACGAATGATGGACAACAAGGACTTAAGCTGCAGAGATCTGTGGGGCCGTCTATCAGACATAGGGGCCCATTTGACACAGGGTGGCGTATTTTGCTGGTGGAGCTGGAGGGAGGAAGATCACTGCAGTTTTAGGCCTGGCGTGGTTGTTTTCGGCAGCGATTTTTTGTTTGGCGTGCGTGTTCACTATTCTTGTGCTGTGTAATTGATCTGTGGTTTGTGTGTTGCAGTACCTGTCCAACCGCATCAAGTGCATCGACAAGCTCACCGGTGGCCCTTTCCTCGAGTAAATGCGCAATGGAGATCGGGGTTTAACCAATCCAACGGGGTGTGGAAGTGCCGACGTCGTAGAGAGGGGCCAAGGCGCAGTAGGGCTGGGTCAGATCTGGGTCAGATCAGATGATCCTGACTCTTGGCAGTGGGGTGTCTCTGAAAGCTAGGACCACTGTGAGCTGTGACGCGAGGGGATGTTGGGGCCGCAGAGTGCGCTTCTCGTCTTCACGTGGTTCCGGAGGCATTTCAACTCGAGTAATACTATGTTTGTGTGTTTACTTCTCCTCCCTCCTGTCTTACGGAAGCTTCATGTTCCCTATCCTGACGACGCCCCCCTTGATACCGCAGGGAGGAGGAGGAGAATACGAATAACGTATTCGTATTAGTTATTCGTATTCAATGATACTATAGGGGGGCCAGGGACCGAAGGCGCCTGCGGTTAAGCTTGAGCGCATCATCACTGAAGCCTGCGCTTCACACACAGTGCGCGCTGCGGTCAGCGTAGAAAACGCTGCCGAGTTCCCTCCTGTAGATGAGTCGGTTTAGCACGTATGGTTAACGCGGCATCAGGTTGAGAGTAAGATGATTTACTGGAGAGAATTGATTTCTAGAACAAGGCGGCAAGAAGCGCCGGCAAAACACACGCTAGGCGTTGGCGTTTGGGACCGCATCGGTACTGCTGTTACGGCTCCGAGTCTGCCGGCCCCGGATCATCATTAATCCCAGTATTTTACAACTAGTAGTACGCATATTGCGACGGGCTGACCGGATCTGCGTGCACAGCTTCAGGCGCAGCAGCGGGCTTGATACTGACCAGGGACTTGTCCTTGGTAGGATCGTACTTTTGAAGCCAGTTCAGTATGGGATGCTTGCGAATCGCCGGGTGCAAACCAAATACTCTGTCTGTGCGTGGGCCTGCGGCTCGTGGTGATGCAGTGGGACAATCACCGGCCTGACGATCGCCCCCGCGGGGCGACATGGTCTGCAGCATCTCCAGGCCCTTTTGCCAGGGGGTGCGAGCGCTTTGCAACGCCCGTGTGCTAGGCGTCGAGGGAAGGTCCTCTTCGATGAGGTCTGCGCCGACAGAAGATGGTCCGGGAAGGTTTTCGCGGGAGGGTCGAGGTGGCAGCGGGCCCAACTTCGGCGTTGCAGATGAGAGAGTTTCAGAGATGTTGATCCTCTGCTCAGGAATTTGCAATGAGTCCAACTCTTTCGTAAGCTGCAAAATTTCGTCCACATCCTCCCACGCAAACCCCGCCTTCTGCAGCAGCGTTCTTGCGTCTTGAAGCGCAATCTGTTGGTCTGTCTCAGGGCCCTCAGGCTCTTGGTTAGAGTCTCGTGTGATCTCCAAAAAGTTCAAACACACCATCTTGTCAACGAAGGCCATGCACCGCTCTGCCTGTGCGAGAGCAGCGCGCTGCGAATCAGGATGATTAGGCCAGAGTTTGCGTGCAGCAGAACGCTGAACCGCAGAACAGTGTCTGTCAGCACCTCGCCACTTGACCGCCCTTGCCTTGGCCTCGTCGCGTATGCGCTGTGCGTCGGCCTCGGCCTCGTCGCGGATGCGCTGCGCTTCGGCCTCGGCAAGTGCGAGGATTCCTGAAGCCCTTGCCTGGGCTTCTGCCCGGATGTGCTGAGCGTCAGCCTCTGCCTCTAACCGCAAGCGTGAAAAATGGGGGAAGACTGACTGTGCGTCGCACAGTGGCTTTATGGATGATCGCAGAGCAGCGTGCTTGTCCTTGTCCTTGTCGAGCCAGGCTTTTAAGGGCGAGAGCATTGACCGCTGCATGATTTGCGGGGATGCGTGCATTTTCATGCTCTTGCATATACCGTTGAGGTTGTTTTCGTCGTTGACCACAGGCGAACCTGTACTGTTCTGCGCTCTTGCCGAGGGCTGTGAGTGGTCGCGCGTGGGCGGTGGAACGGCGTGGCTTATTGCAGCTGCTGCAGGATCCCGTCCGCCAGTTTGCGACGGCGACAGTCGAAACACGCCTCCTATCCCCCCGCGGGGGGATAGAAACGAGCTAAGGTGCATCCCAATGCTTTGACTTGCTGATAGATTACAGTGTGTCGGCGCACAGCGCTCTGCTGCTGGTCCCCCAGGCGAGGGGTGTGGCGGCAGAATCGGCAGCTCGGCTATGGGACGCACGCCGTGTGGCTTGTCCCTGCTCCGCGGCGGGGACGCCTCTCTGCACCCCCCTCTGGAGAACGGGCTCGCGGGCTGCGACGGTGGGTTGGAGTCATCCGTCTCGCCGCTGCCCGTGTGATACACGAAGCAGCGCGTGCCAATTTCGATGAGGGCATTGTCCTCGAGCCGACACCGGCTTTGCACCGGCGCATGTGACACCATCGCCGCGCCGCATAGCGGGGTGAACCACGCCTGCGGGGGGGGCAAGGCGCGTACTGATAAGACAGTGCCGACATCATCGCACCGGCGCCCGAGCCGCCGAGAATCGCACACTGCACGCACCTGGTTGTTTTGGTCGATGTCAATGTGCGCCTGCTCGCTGGCGAAATGCGCCTGCTGCACATTAATTCGCACGTCGCAGTTCTCCCCAGGCCCAAAGACGTAGTGGCGCTTTTTGAGCGGGATACGCGAGCAGCGCGTGCCGTCGCGCTTCACCATCGAGATGGCGCCGAGCTGCATGGCATCGACCATTGCCCCCGTGTCCGCGGCTAACGCCTCGCGTGTCGATGCGGCCTCGTTACCTCTGGGGGCCGGAGAAAAACGGTAATTAAGTGAGGTGTAGTAATAACCCTAGTATGCAGGTTTCTCTTTCCGAAGCGTCATAAAACATGCGGTGGAAGGTGAGCGCTGGTCGCGTTCTGGCATTCGGACGGCTGGGAGCGCGTAGCGTCTTGCCTGCTGACATGTCGGGCTTCTTCGTGTGTGCGCAGGTTCGCCGCATGCCGCGGTTGCCCGCCGCGCTGCTCCTGGCGGGGCTCTGTCTGGACTCTGCCGCGGGCGACGCGTTCGTGCCGATGGCCGGCGCCGCGGTGGGGCAAGAGGGAGAGGCGATGCGAGGGCGGTTCCAGAATGTGGTGGAAGTACCTGCGCGCACCACGGCGCTGCTGGCAGGCGAGACCGCCGCCATTGTGCCCGGGGACTACCTCGCCGAGACCAACGCTTGGCGTGCCGAGGTTGGTGCACCGCCGCTGGTGTGGGACGACACAATCGCCAAGGTTGCGCAGTCGTGGGCGGACAACCTGGAGAGCCAGGGCTGTGACATGGTCCACAGCACTTCAGAGTGGCAGAAAGCGGCGTACAAGGCGGCCGGCGGCCCGGAGGAGTCCCTCGGGGAGAACATCGCATGGGCCTGCTGCGCGGACCCGCCCCAACAAAGCGGCATACAGGTCGTGGACATGTGGGCGAGCGAGAAAAAAAGCTACGCATACGGCCCGATCGGCGACGAGTGCACCTCGCACGACGGTGGCACCGTCGGCCACTACACGCAGCTCGTGTGGGCCGAGTCGAAGAAAATGGGGTGCGGCATGGCCACGTGCGGCAACAAGGGCACCGTCTGGGTGTGCAACTTCTACCCGTCAGGCAACTGGATGGGCGAGGCGCCCTTCTGCAAGGCCAACGTGCCGAGCACCATGCCCACGTGCTCGAGCATCGGTCCGGGCGTGGGCGCGGGCGACACACCGTGCCTCCCTCCCTCTGCGACGAAGTGCGGGTACGAGGAAAAATGCTGCTCATGCGAGCCAAAAGGCGGCTCTGGCGAAAAGGAAATGGAGGAGGGCATACAGGACGAGGCACAGGGCGCTCGCGACAGGGAGGAGGGGATGCGGAACAACGACCCGTCCGAGGTCCAGGAGGGCAGCGATGAGAAGCGGGCGGGTCGCCTCGAGGTGGAGAAGGGCAAGGCCAAGGAGGAGGAGTACCTCATGACCCACGAGTTCCACAAGGTGGTCGAAATAACGGGTTTGGGCAAGACGGACTTTGACGAAGTTAAGTTCCAGGCGGCGATGGCCGAGGTCCTCGGTGTTCCGCTGTTCGACATCAAGGTACAGCAGCACATTAGCAACACATTAGCAACACATTAGCAACACATGTCCTCGGTGTTCCGCTGTTCGACATCAAGGTACGTATGTATATGTACACATACATACATACTTTCATACATGCATGCATGCATGCATACATACATATACATACACACATACTAATGTAATATAGCATAATATAATGTGTGTATAGGTGGGTGCCCCATGTATATGTACATGTACACATACATACATACGCACGTTCAAACATACATGCATGCATACATACCTACATACGTATATATATATACATACATGCATACATACATACATACATACGTAAATACATACGTATGTACATACATACTAGAATGTAATATTGAATAGTGTAATGTGTGTGTGTGTGTGTGTGTGTAGGTGGGTGCCCTCGGTTCCCGGCGAAGACTTCTCTCAGACACTCTCAAAGTCCCCGTCACGATCGTGTGTGACGGTCGCGTCGCCTGCAAAAATCTGCTCAGCCAGCTCGAGGGTACGATCTGCAACGGTGCGCTGGCCCGGGCGCTGTCGGAGGCGTTCGGCGCCACGATCCGCACCCCCAACTGCCAGGCATTCAAGACGCCGCTGGAGCCCTATGACCCCGAGAACGCGCACACAATCACCTTCCCGGATGACTACCCCAATTCGGTGCGGCACTGGCTGCTAATTGGCGCCCTGTGCATGGCGCTCGGTGCCGGGCTGGTGTTTATGTTCACGTTTGTGCCCGCAAAGACGCCGCCAATGGCCAACGTCGTCGTCTTCATCACCACCTCTGTCGCCCTGTGCTCATATTATTGCATGTGGGCGGGCATTTTGGTCGATTACAAAACCACAGATGTGACCCCGCGCGTCATTTTCTATCCCAAGTACATGGACTGGATCATCACGTGCCCGCTTACCCTCGCCGCAATATGCCTCGTGGCCCAGTGTGAGGCGGCCCTGCTTGTGTCGCTTATGGGGAATGCTGTCCTAATGGTTTTGTGCGGGCTTGTCGGTAGCTCCGTCGTGGCTCCCTACAAGTATCCCCCC
>Ga0315899_10009808_pt1 | contig 10276 bp, 8 predicted proteins | sample LakEriMetagenome_2_FD_203518 | JGI IMG/M metagenome (GOLD analysis project Ga0315899, IMG submission 203518) | Freshwater fungal communities from buoy surface, Lake Erie, Ohio, United States - Buoy 4 MA112 | ecosystem: Environmental > Aquatic > Freshwater > Lake | place: USA: Lake Erie, Ohio...
TTCGATGCGCTTGCGCACCGCAGGGTCTTCCAGGGCCTTGCGCACCCCGGCGTTGATTTTGTCCACCACGTCTTTGGGCAAGCCTTTGGGGCCGTAAATGCCGTAATAAGCCATGCGGTTGACCGGCTCCAGGCCCACCTCTTTGAAGGTGGGCACATTGGGCAGCACCGCCAAGCGCTGGGGCGCGGCCACCACGATGGGCACCAAGCGGTTGTCCTTGATGAAGGGCAAGGCCGAGGGCAGGTTGTCAAAAATCATCGGCACCTGACCGGCCACCGTGTCGTTGAGGGCTGGGCCTGCGCCGCGATAAGGGATGTGGGTGATAAAAGTTTGCGACAGGCTTTTGTACAACTCGGTTTGCAAATGGCCAATGCCGCCCGTGCCCGAAGACGAATACGAGTACTTGCCCGGATTGCGCTTGACCTCGGCCACAAACGCTTTGTAGTCGCGCGCCGGAAACGATGGGTGCACCGCAATCACATTGGGCGTGGCCGCAATGTTGATGATGGGGGTGAAATCGGTCTGCGCGTTGTAAGGGATTTTGGGGTTGATCGCCGGGTTGGCCGCGGTGGTGGACACCGTCGCCATGCCCAAGCTGTAGCCGTCCGGTGCCGACTTGGCCGTCTCCAAGGCCCCCACCACGCCGCCACCACCGGCCTTGTTCTCGATCACCACGGTTTGGCCCAAGGCCTTGCCCAAGGGCTCGGCGATCACGCGCGCAATGATGTCGGTGGTGCCACCCGGTGCAAAAGGCACTTGCAGTTTGATCGGTTTGCTCGGATACGCGCCTTGGGCCAAAGCCCCGGCAGCGCTCACAGCCAAGGCGCAAGCGCTCAGCAGGTGTCGTCTCTGGATCATGATCTTGTTCCCCTATGATGGCCGTTAAAGCTTTGCATTCTAGGTGGGGGCACTCGCCCAAACATACGCAAATCCACTTAAATTTCAACCCACCCCGATGAACACCGCCTCTTTGCTGCTGCCCGACTTTGCCCTCATTTTGTGCGGCTACGTGGTGTGCCGCTACACCGCCTTGAACCGCAGCGTGTGGGAGCCGGTGGAGCGCTTGGTTTACTACTTCTTGTTCCCCGTGCTCTTGTTCCACGCCATGGTGCGCACCCCGTTGGATGTGGCTGCCACCTCCGGCCTGATGGGCGCGGGCATCAGCCTGGGCTTGGTTGGCGTGCTCATGGCCTACAGCCTGCCCCACCTGCCGGGCCTGCGGCGCACCGACCGGCACCTGCACGCGGGCAGCGCCCAAGTGGCGTTTCGCTTCAACTCCTTCATTGGCCTGGCCCTGGCCGAACGCTTGGCCGGTGCCCAAGGGCTGCAATGGATCGCGGTGCTGATTGGGGTCTGCGTGCCCATTCTGAACATCGCCGCCGTGTGGCCCATGGTCGGTGGCGGTGGGCGCCAATTTGCCAAAGAGTTGCTGCGCAACCCCTTGGTGGTGGCCTCCGTCAGCGCCTTGGCGTTCAACCTGCTGGGCGGCAACTTGCCCGAATGGCTGCTGCCCACCACGGCGCGCATTGGCTCGGCCTCCATTGCTTTGGGCTTGATGGCCGCCGGGGCCGGTTTGCAGCTGAGCCAACTGGGCCTGGCCCCGCGTTTGAGCGGGGGGGTGTTGCTCATCAAACACCTGCTGATGCCTTTGGCGGCGTGGGTTTTGGTGGGCCTGTGGGACTTGGACACCACCCAGGCCACGGTGTTGATGGCCTTCTCCGGCCTGCCCACCGCCTCCAGCGCTTATGTGCTGGCCGCCCGAATGGGCCACAACGGACCGTTTGTCGCGGGTTTGGTCACTTTGTCCACCTTGCTGGGCATGGCCAGCCTGCCCTTTGCCTTGGCCTTGGCCGGCATGGCACCGCCCTGACTTCGGCATCGGGACAACAGCGTGGCTTTGGCCGCTGCTGCGGGTGTGCCGCCTGGCATCGATGGCTGCACACCCAAGTGCTTGTGCACCCCGAAGCGGCCCGCCGATGGCACAGACACGGTCGCGGTTCAAGCCACTGGGCGGCCAGGCTCACTCAGGCCGGGGTGAACAAGGCTTTGTACTGCTCGCGCAGCAGGTTTTTTTGCACTTTGCCCATGGTGTTGCGCGGCAACTCGGCCACCACAAAGCACTGCTTGGGCACCTTGAAGTTGGCCAAACTGGCCTTGAGTGCCGCCACCACCGCATCGGCGGCCACAGAGGCGCCGGGCTTGGCAATCACCACCGCCACGCCCACCTCGCCAAAGTCGGGGTGGGGCACGCCCACCAAAGCGCTCTCGGCAACGCCGGGCATTTCGTTGATGAAGCTCTCCACCTCGGCCGGGTACACGTTGTAGCCGCCGCTGATGATCAAGTCTTTGCTGCGCCCCACAATGCGCACATAACCGCGCGCGTCCACCGCGCCCACGTCACCGGTTTTAAAGAACCCATCGGCGGTGAACTCCTCGGCGGTTTTTTCGGGCATGCGCCAATAGGCCTTGAACACATTGGGCCCCTTGACCTGAATCCCGCCCACCTCGTCCACCCCCAGGGTGTGGCCCGCGTCGTCTTGCACCCGCAGGCTCACCCCTGGCAGGGGAAAGCCCACCGTGGCACCCCGGCGCTCGCTTTGCCCGGCATAACGGGCATCGGCCGCATACGGGCTGGAGGTGAGCATGGCCGTCTCGCTCATGCCGTAGCGTTCCAAAATGGTGTGGCCGGTGCGGGTTTGCCAATCTTTGAAAGTCTCGATCAGCAACGGGGCTGAGCCGGCGATGAACAAGCGCATGCGCCCGGCGGCCGCTGGCGTGAGCGCGGGCTCGGCCAGCATGCGCACATACAAGGTGGGCACGCCCATGAACACGCTGGCGCGGGCCATGTCGGCAATCACCCGCTGGGGGTCAAACTTGGCATGCCACAGCATGGGGCTGCCATTGAGCAAAGCGCCATGCAACGCCACAAACAGGCCATGCACGTGAAATATGGGCAAAGCGTGAATCAGCACGTCCCCCGGCACCCAACCCCAATAGTCTTTCAACATGCGGGCATTGCTGTACAAGTTGTCGTGCGTGAGCATCGCCCCCTTGCTGCGCCCGGTGGTGCCGCTGGTGTAGAGGATGGCGGCCAAATCGTCCGGCCCGCAAGGCGCGGGGGTGTGTTGATCGCTGTGGTGCGCGGCGCGATCGAGCAAACTGCCCGTGCGGTCATCGTTCAAGGTGAACACATGGCGCGTGCCCGCTTGAAATGCCAGCTTGCTCACCCAACCAAAGTTTTTACCAGTGCACACCACCACCGCCGGTTCGGCATTGCCCACAAAGTAAGCCACCTCGGCACTTTGGTAGGCGGTGTTGAGCGGCAAAAACACATGGCCCGCACGCAAGGTGGCCAGGTACAACAGCATCGCCTCGACCGATTTTTCCACCTGCACCGCCACCCGCGAGCGCGGGGGCAAATCCAAGTCGTCGAGCAAATTGGCCAGCATGGCGCTGGCGCGCTCCAGGTCACGCCAGCTGTAGTGCAGCCCGTTGTCGGTCTCCACGGCCGTGGCGTCCAAATCGGTGGGAAAAGCCGCCCGCAAAGCAACAAATAAATTGTGGTTCATGGTCCATCACATCCACGGGGCCAGCGGCCCCATTTGCAAAAACGCCAACTCAGTCGAGCTTGGCCCCCGAAGCTTTCACCACCACGGCCCATCGCTTGATCTCGGCGGCAATGAAAGCCCCAAACTGTGCGCCCGAGACATTGGGGTATTCGGCCCCGTTGTTGGCCCACGCGGTTTTGATCTCAGGCGAGTTGGCGATTTTTTGGCTCCAATCGATAAACCCCGCCTGCGCCTCGGCGGGCGTGCCCTTGGGCGCCCACATGCCGTACCAGGTGCTCACCGTGTAATCGGGCAGGCCCAATTCGGCCGCACACGGCACATCGGGAAAAGCGGGGTTGCGCTTGGCCCCGGCCACCATCAGCGCTTTGATGCGCCCGCCCTTGATGTGCGCTGCCGACGAACCCAGGCCGTCGAACATCATGTCCACATTGCCCGCGATCAGGTCTTGCAACGCCGGCCCAGCGCCCCGGTAGGGGATGTGGGTGATGAAGGTTTGCGTCTGCAACTTGAACAACTCGCCCGCCAAATGGTGCGAGGTGCCGCCACCGGCCGAGCCGTAATTGAGCCGCCCCGGGTTTTGCCGCACTTGCGCCAAAAAAGCCTTGTAGTCGCCCGGCACATTTTTGGGGTTGACCACCAGCACCTGGGGCACGGTGGCCATCAGGGAAAGGGGGATGAAGTCTTTTTCCAAGTCGTAGTCGAGCTTGGGGTACATCGACGGCGCAATCGAGTGGTGCACCGCACCCATGAACAACGTGTACCCATCGGGGGCCGCCTTGGCCGCAATGCCCGCGCCCAAGGTGCCGCCTGCGCCACCCCGGTTGTCAATCACCAGTTGCTTGCCCGTCATCTTGGCAAATTGCGCCGCAAACGGGCGTGCAAATGCATCGGTGCCCCCGCCAGCGGGGAACGGCACCACCACATTGAGTGACTTGGTCGGCCATGCCGATTGGGCGTGTAAACCCAGGTGGGCACTGGCCAGGGCGCCAGCGCCCCATTGCAGCCACTGGCGGCGGTCGATGTTTGTTGTCATTCGTGTCTCCTGGGTGTTGTGGATGTGAACGTGGGTGAACATGGTGCGGCGGATGTCCTTTTGCGGGCGCGCCAACGTTTGCAAGTGAGCCGGCCCCGCAAGCCCGTTACCCATACGCCCATGCACGGTGCGCCGTCACACGGGTGTCATTTTGCCTTTTTTGCCCAAACCCACAAAAGCGCGCCGCCCAGCACCATGGGCACACACAACCACTGGCCCATGCTCCAGCCCAGCCACAGCAAACCCAGGTGCGCGTCGGGCTCGCGGAAGTACTCGGCCACAAATCTAAAAAACCCATAGCCCAGCAAAAACGCACCCGACACCGCACCCACCGGTCTGCTTTTGCGCGCATACCACCACAGCAAGGCAAACAACAACAAGCCTTCCAGCAAAAACTGGTAAATCTGCGACGGATGCCGTGCCAAAGCCATGCCACTTTGCGGAAACACCATCGCCCACGGCAGCGACGGATCGGCCGCGCGGCCCCACAACTCGCCATTGATGAAGTTGCCCACCCGCCCAGCGGCCAAGCCCGTGGGCACACACGGCGCGATGAAATCGGTCACCGCCAACCAAGGCACTTGCATGCGCCGGGCAAACACCACCATCGCGGCGATCACGCCCAACATGCCACCATGAAAACTCATGCCGCCTTGCCACACAAACAACACCTCCAACGGGTGTGCGGCGTAGTAAGCGGGCTTGTAAAACAAACAATAGCCCACACGCCCGCCCACGATCACGCCGACCACGCCGTAAAACAACAAATCGTCAATGGTTTGTTTGTTCCACACCTGCGGCCCCCAGCGCACCACATCGGGATGCGCCAAACGCCAACGTGCCAAAAACACAAACAAGGCAAAAGCCGCCAGGTAAGTCAGGCCATACCAATGCACGGCCACAGGCCCGATTTGCAAAGCCACAGGGTCGAATTGGGGATGAATCAGCATGGCCGCTATTGTGCGACAGGCCCAGTATCCGCAAAAACACGTATAAATAGCACTTTGTTGTAAATAAAACACCAAAACAGAAAAAAAATAGCACTTTTTATTAAATAAACCAATTTTTGAAACCAAAAGATCTCATTAAGCTGTTAGAGTTCGTTTCTATCGGAATGTAGCTATTTGGTACGTATCGATACAACTTTTCAATCATTCTTTTCAGGAGCTTTTTCATGCCAACAACCTTTCAACGCAACAAGACCAACTTGATCATCGCCACCCTGGCCACCGGCCTGGGCGTGCACCTTGCCTCTCTGGCCCAGGTGGTCGCAGACCAGGGCAGCTTGAACATCACGGGTCAAGTTTCCAACACCACCTGTTTGCTCGACATGGGCGACGCGGGCTCCACCGGCGGGGGCAGCAAAACCCTGAGCCTGGGCTCTTACACAACAACTGTTGCCGGCGCTGCCACAGCAACTGGTGGTACGTTTGGCACGGCCCAGACAGTGTTGTTCAGCGTCAAGTCCGCCGATGGTTCTGGTAGTGCTTGCACTTTCAGCGGGGCCACCAAATGGGACATTGGAATCAACGTTGGCGCCACCGAATATACGACGGCAGGTGCCAACACATTGCTGTTGTCCGGCGGCACCGCTTCCAACGTTGCCCAAAACGTGGGCGTGCTGCTGAAAACCTCTGTGGGCGCTGCTGTGACCGCTGGCGGCACCAACCTGAACTTGGCAGCGGGCTCGGCTAGCTATGGCGCTGTGCTGCTGTCAGGCAGCACATCTTCTCCTGCAGCCAATTCCACAGACAAAATTGCCTTGACAGCGCAATTTGCCAGAACCAACGCAACCGCACCCACCGCTGGTGTGTTTTCAGCCACCATTCCCTTGAACGTTTTTTACAAGTGATCGGCTGGGCCCTGGGTGGCCCAAGCTGAAGATGGGCTGGCAATGCCAGCCCTTTTTCTGCTGCCACCGATCCTCGGTTTTTTAGCTCCCTGAACCCATGACACCCTCCCAAGCCTGGTTTGCCTTGGCCCTTTGGCTGGGCATTTGCGCCACCCCTGTGGAGGCCCAAATCACCAACGAAGCGGGCGCGCCTTATTTGGTCTTGCGCGGGTCGATCACCCAAAGCGCCTGCAACCTGGCACCCGCTTTGGACAGCCTGGGAGGCAGCTTGGTGGTGAACTTGCCCCCGCTGCAAACCACTTTTTTGCTGGACACGCCGTTCAGCCCAATTGCACCCCTCAAGCTGCGCTTTACCCTCAGCGACAGCAGCTTGGCTTGTTTGAATGCCTTGGGCGGTGCGTCGAATCAAATTGTGTTTGACTCGGCCTTTGCCGCGGTCGCCCCACGCAGTGGCTTGCTGCGCAACAGCGCCACCTTGCGACCCGCCCAGAATGTGCTGGTGCAGTTGGGCCTGATCGGTGCCGACGGGGTGTTCACCCCCTTAGACCTGAACCAACCCCAGGCGCTCAACAAGGCCATGAACCCCCAGGCCAACGCCGCCAGTGCCAACCTGGGCTTGAACCTGGGCATTCGCTATGTGGCGGAGCGTTTTGTCTCTGAGCAGCTCGCCGTTGTCGGCAGTTTTAACCCCGGCGCCAGCGATGTGACAGCGGGCAATGTGTCTGTCTACCTGCCTTTTGTGCTGAGTTTGAAATAAACCCACCCCAAAATGATGCACACATGCAACAGTATGTAAAAAAAGACCACTGAATGTGTCGCCCTGCCCCCCGCAGCGGCCCCCAAAAATGAAATTAAAAGGACCCAAAAAAACCACCCAGGAGACCACCCCAACCGCTTAAGTTCAAGGCTTTGCCTGCGCGGTTAATGCTTAAGCAGTTCTTGTGCCACCCCCGCTGCTTCGATTCAATCCACCCCATACCAGTGTGTGAATTGACCGTCGAAGCCAAGGGGAGTGCGCATGAACCGCCAAGCCAAATGTCCGCGTTTTGTCAAAGTGATGTTGTCAGTGATGGCAGCCACCGCGATGTGCAGTGCACACGCCCAAAAGGGTGTGCTTGAAATCCACGGTGTGCTGATTTCACCCGGGTGCCAGTTGAGCTTGCAATCCTTGAAGCGCTTGACCGGCCAAACCCAGGTGAGTGGACAGGCCTGTGGCCTGACCTCCGGTGCTGGCAATGCCATGTCCCAAGTGTCGATTGCCCAAGTTGCAGAAGAAACCACTGTCGTGCCCCTAGGTGCGAATAGCCCCAAACGGCTGATGACGCTCAACTACCACTGAGCCAGCGGGCCGCAAGGCGTTTCTTCTCGGTTGGGTTGCTTTTTTAAACCACCGAGAAGACCCAGATGTTCAAAACCTTCACCCCCTTCACCCCCTTCCCTACCGTGGGTTGGCCCTTTTCTGTGCGGGGCATGTTGCGCACCCTTTGTTTGGCCGCCCCAGCCTGGCTGGCCGCGGGCTGGGCCCAAGCCGACATGGTGATCGACACCACCCGGGTGATTTACCCCGAGGCCCGCCGCGAGGTGTCCTTCAAAGTCACCAACGTCTCCAAAGACAAACCCGCCTTTGTGCAAATGTGGCTCGACGACGGCAACGCCGCCGCCGCCCCCGAGGACTCGGTCACGCCCTTCAACCTCACACCGCCCATTGCACGGCTCAAGTCCGATTCGGGCCAAGTGGTGCGCCTGACCTACACCGGCGAGCCCCTGCCCAGCGACCGCGAAAGTGTGTTTTGGTTCAACATGTTGGAGCTGCCGCAAAGGTCCAATGAGGAAAACAAACTCAGCTTTGCCGTGCGCACCCGCATCAAGGTGTTTTTCCGGCCCAAGGCCTTGCGCGGCGACCCCGCCGCGTTGTACAGCCAAGTGCAGTGGAAGGTGCTCAAACAAGGCGACAACTGGGTGGCCGAGGGCACCAACCCCACGCCTTACAACATGTCGTTTTTCAGCGTCAGCCTGGGCCAAGGCGGGCGCTATGACCTGTCTGTCGACGGCGGCATGGTGGCCCCGATGAGCAAGGTCAGCATCGTCTTGGGCGAGGTGAGCAAAATCAACAAACCCTTTAACCAGATCAAAGTGGAGTACATCACCGATTACGGCGGTGCCAACCCGATCGAAATCGCCGTCAACGCTGCCCCCTGATTCGGCCACCCCGTTTTGCACATTTTGGGCATGCAAACCGCACTGTTGCAGCACAGCTTGGGCTTGGGCTCGGGCTTGGGCTTGGGCACGGGCCAAGCTAAGCCCCAAGCCTGGCGCAGGCGGGGCCGGGCTTGGGCTGCCCGGGCCTGGGCTGCATGGGCTTTGGTTGGCATGGCGGCGCAGGCCCTGGCACAGACCGACCCGCCCAACCCGCCCGTGACGGTGGCGTCGCTGAGCATGCTTTCACGGGTGGAGATCAGCCACCAAGCCCGCCCCCCGGTGGGCCCCCCGCTGCTGCGCTTGCAAGGCGACGCCTTCAGCGGCCAAACGGTTCGGTTGACACAAAACGGCTTGGTGTTTTTTGAGCAACAGCTCAGCGAGGGCAGCTTTGTCATCAACGACCTGCGGCCCTTTGAACCCAGCTCCCCGGTGAGCTTGCACCTGATCTCACCCAATGCGCCCGACGAGAAAGCAGAGCTGTCCTTGGCCTCGCTGCAATCGCGCACCGTGTTTGCGCGCCGCCCCGAGCTGATGGCCCCCAAGCCCATCACCCCGCCCAAAACCGCCGCCACCGCAACGGCCAAGCCCGGGCAAGAGGAGGACATCGAATTTGAATCTGACTTTTTGCGCGGCAAAGCCTTTCGCAACCTGGACGCATCCGCCATGAAAAAGCTGGGCCAAGTGCGCCCAGGCAAAATTGACGCCGACATTTACCGCAACGACATGCCCGTGGCCAAGGCCAATGTGTTGTTCACCGCCCCGCCCAACGGGGACGAGGCGCGCGCTTGCATTGCCACGCCGCTGTTCACGCAACTGGGCGTCAAACCCGAGCACATCAGCCCCCAGGGCCAGCAATTGCTGCAAAACACCGCCAGGCCAGACCCACAGGCTTGCCTGTACATGGAGCAATGGGTCAGCGGCACCAGCGCCAAATACGACGCCAGCGAGCTGCGCTTGGACATCAGCATTCCCCAGGCCTTTTTGTTGCGGCAATCGCGATCGGCGGTGCCCCCGGGCATGCTCACCCGGGGCGAAAACGCTGGTTTTGTCAACTACAACCTCAACCACTATGTGGCGCAAAACCAAACCTCCGAATTCCTGGGCCTGAACTCGGGCATCAACCTGCAGGGCTGGCAAGTGCGCCACGCCAGCTTCCTCAGCCAAAGCAACAGCGCCACGGCAGGCAGCACCCAGCAGTACGTGGCCGGCGAGACCTTCGTGCGCCGCCCCCTGATTGACTGGAAGTCCTCCTTGGCCATGGGCGAAATCACCAGCCAAAGCCCCATCGTGGGCAGCGTGCCTTTGCGTGGTTTTCGCTTGGCCTCCGAAGAAGGCCTGATGAGCGAAGACGAGCGCAGCTACCGCCCTGTGGTGCGTGGCGTGGCGCGCACCAACGCCCGTGTGCGGGTGCTGCAAAACGGCGCGGTGTTTTTTGAGCAAACCGTGCCCCCCGGACCCTATGAACTCAATGACCTGAACCCGCCCTCGGGCGTGGGCAACCTGACGGTCAGCCTGACCGAGGCCGACGGCAGCGTGGAGACCTTTTTGGTGCCCTACAGCCTGAGCGCGGGCAAGCTCAACCCCGGCTCGGCGCGCTACAGCCTGTCGGCAGGCAACTTTCGC
>Ga0315899_10009809_pt1 | contig 10276 bp, 10 predicted proteins | sample LakEriMetagenome_2_FD_203518 | JGI IMG/M metagenome (GOLD analysis project Ga0315899, IMG submission 203518) | Freshwater fungal communities from buoy surface, Lake Erie, Ohio, United States - Buoy 4 MA112 | ecosystem: Environmental > Aquatic > Freshwater > Lake | place: USA: Lake Erie, Ohio...
ATACATACATATATATATGTATATATATACATACATAAACATATATATATATATATGTTTATACATACATACATACATACATACATACATAGAACTTACATACATACATACATACATACATACAACTTGTTGCACTCATGAACTTGTTGCAGTCAACCTTTTTTTATTATCGATGATGTCAGAGGCTTTGTTTTATTTATTTTTTACTTGACATCTTTGATCATCAACGATTGCAATACGCGTTAGTTGCATTGGAACATGGTGTAGTTAGTATTTAGTTTAGTTCAGGCTTACATTTTTGAGTTGCATTGGAACATGGAGTAGTTAGTATTTAGTTTAGTTTAGGCTTACATTTTTGATCATCAATGATTGCAATACGCGTCAGTTGCTCAGCCTCGTCATCCTTTTTCTGGTTCTTCGGCGGCATCTATGCGTGAGTATGATTTAGTTAGTATTTTGTCTAGTTTAGGCTCGTCATCATTTTTTTGGCTCTTCGGCGTCATCTATGTGCGAGAGTGTTGGTGTGAGCGTGCGTGCGCCAGATGCTCTGCCTAGTCGCCCCCCTTCTTGTCCTCCGGCCGCATCTATCATCTATCTATCTATCTATGCATACATATACATATGGACGCATCAGCAACAGCACTGTTGCGTCGCGCACGAGAAGCGCTTTAATTCACGCTTCCCGCGCGCCCCCCCCGGTCCTAGCATACCCAGCAGCGCATTGCGGCGATCGCGTCGCCACGGGGGCATCCGGCACGCGTCGATCCCGCGCGAGAGATCGGCCAGCGACCAGCGGCCCGGGCGCGCTCACTGGCAGCGGCCGCGTGCAAACCTGAGGGATACTCTACAGCCGCAGCACTCGGCCGGGCGACCGCACCGCCGGCAGGGGCGGAGCGGTCACGGCACGGGCAGACGCGGGCGGTCCGGCGCGCGTCACCCGCGCCCCGAACCGGGCCCTTCTCTCACCGCTCTCGGCTTGCGCTTGCTCCAGATGACACACACACATGGAAAAAAAACTCCATTTATAAATGTCTTTGTTTTGGGACTTTTATCCGTGCACAGTGTCAAAAAAGAGCTTATTTAAACGGGAAAAGTGTTCTGAGTTTGGGAATTGTAAGCAGAAAATGTTATTTGTGCGTCCCGACACACTCGGCCCGCAATTCCGCAAATTTTTGTGCAGATTTAGATATTTTTTCAAGTTGATGGTTTTTGTTGCCAAGATGTTCCTGCTGGAGTTCGAAGAGTGGACCATGTGGTCACCATGTGTCACGGGAGGCAGTTGCAGCGGCCGGTACATTAAAAGTGCGCGGCTTGGGCGGTCAGCGGCTTGGTCTCTAGTGGGCAGGGGAAGATACCTGTGCATGGCCGGGGAGCGTGCAGACGCTAGTGCAGGAGAAGCAAGCAGGCTCGCGGGCGGCGCGATGCAAGGGGGCGCCGGCTCATCATGGCAGGCGTGCAGCAAGGGCATGCCGTGCCAGCTTTTTCTCGCGCAAGAGCTCCGCCGGGGCATCAGGCGCGGCATGCACGAGAGCTTGTTGAGCATGCAACAGATGGACGGACTCCCGGCGTGCGAGGTGCCTGCCGGCGGGGAAAACGGGGGCGCCGGGGGCGCGGTGCACCGGCCGCGCGAGATCGCGCAGTCACTGCGGCTCGCTGCGTCCCTGTCGCGCTCTCCCTCGCCCTCCGCCTCTGAGGTGGAAATGCGGTCGCACGTCACTTCACTGGTTAGGCCCAGCGAAATCAGCGGGAGCAGCGTCATCCTCGACACACAGATCGACGAGGCGCCGCTGCGTCGGCGGCCAATCACCCTCACGCTGGGAGTAGGACGGGCTGCAAGAGACGCAATGGCCGCCGTGGGTGACGGGCTAGCCGGAGACCCAGGACCGTTGGCGCAGGGCTGCGTGACCCCGCAGTCCGACGAGGAGCATGTGGGTAGGGAGGGGCATGAAAGGCTTCAACTCTGGTCAGCAGTTCCCATGCCCAGCTCGCACCTGTGGTTGGAGGCGCAGCTGCTGCCGCAGCTTCCAAGCAGCGCAGCGGCACTGCGTGCGGCGGTGAATGCCTGCGTGCGGGCGCGGCGCGTTCTCGTGGCCTGGCATGTGCACAGCGCCGCCAATGCGGGCAGGCTCCTGGCCCGTTGGGCGCATCTGTGTGTAAGGGCACACCTCCAACGCGCTCAAGGCTGCACGTCGGAAGCGTCCGTGCTGAAAATGTTTCAGCGATGGGAGCATATGCGTCTTCGCTGCGCCTGCGCTAGGTGGAACACAAATGTGGCTCGAAGACGAAAGGGTGCGAGGGCGCTGCGGAAGATGCGCACTCGCTCAGAACGCAACCGCCTCCGCTCTGTTTTTCTGTGCTGGTGCCTCGATGTGTCGCGGAAACGACACATGCTCTCGCGAGCCCGCGCTTTTTCTTCCCGCGCGCTGCGCGGCGTTCTCTGCTTCGTTTGGGACTGTCTCGTTGCCGCAACGCCCCGCGAGAGAATGAGGCACGTCCAAATTTACGCCGACTGCCACCAGCTGCCGCTTCAACTGCCCCAATTGTCGATCTATTTGCAGGGCGCGGCACAAGCACACGACAGAGACGCCAAACAAACGCGTGCACACATGCGGGTGCATCAGCGTGCCACTCAAACTTCCCTGATGGCGTGGGACCCGCTGGCAGCGACGATAAGATGCTTTGAAACGCGAGGTATCTTATTTATCACATTCCTTTCAGATTTCAGTCTGGGCTTGCTTGTAGACTGACCCGTACGCTTTCACACCTAGGGCTCGGCGAGAGTGACGTGCGCAAACTCGAGGCCAGCATCGCCACCAGCAGCGCCGTGCTCAAACGAGCCCGCGCCGTCGTGCTACGCCAGCAACGCCCACTGCTTTACAGTTTCCGCTCTTGGGCACACGCGCTGCTGCGCACCCGCGCTCTAGAGCGCTGGCGCCGTGAGATTTCAGAGCGTGTACGCTGGCACCGCGGGCGGCGCGCCGCAATGGCGTGGCTCCAAATTGCGGCCAAGCGCCGATATGTCAACTCGCGCCTCTCCTCCGCTCATAGGATCTTCTCCACCCGAAGGACGCGAGGCCTGCTTACGAACCACTTTGGGCACTGGGCTGCCCTGTGCGTGCTGCTGGCGCGCCTGCGCTTTATGTGCGCACGTTCGGCACTCCCGATGCAGTCCTTCGCATCTTGGAATTCTCTCACTGGGACCAGGGGGGGGTGGGGAAAGGGAGGGAGGAGGGGGAAGAGGCGCAGAAAAGGGCTGATGATCTCCGCTTTGGAGTCCAAATGTTCTAGGCGAGTGCTTCGTGGGTGGTTAGGGGCGTGGGGGGCTTGGGCGTTGCGGCAACGCAGGGTGACATTAGCGCAAGGAAAGACAGTACAACGACGATGGCGCCACGACACACGCAATGTCCTCCGACACTGGCAACAGGATGTTGATGTTGGGCGACAGCTCGCACGCATTGTCGACAAAGCCCAGCGGCTACTCGTGCGGCACTTATTCTCAAAAGTACCCCGTATAGTGGCGTTAGATAGTGCATATACTAGGGCACTGACTTTTGAGAACTTCTGCGCAGGCGAACGCGCCATATGGTCCACGACGCATTTCAGAAATTGTCCTTACACGCTTGGGCACACTCCAGAGAACAGCTTCTGTTGCGGAGCGCTGAGGGCTTTGAGGGGAAAATGGCGGCTGCTGCAACGGTTTTGGGGCGGCGCAGAAGGGGTGCTGATGCGAGGCGTCTGTTGGCATGGTTTAGGGTTTAGGGTTTAGGTTTAGGGTTTTAGGTTTAGGGTTTAGGTCTGTTGGCAAGGTTCTTATGCTTACGCGTCTGGGCCGAGTGAGAGAAAGTTTCGTTGGGACGGTGTGGGGGGGGGCAGAGAGAGAGAGAGAGAGAGAGAGAGAGAGAGAGAGAGAGAGAGCTGTTTCGAGAGGCGTACGTGCATACGAAACACATACGCGCGCGCGTGTGCGCTCGCGCATACACACACACACACACACACACACGTGCAGGAGCTTGTACAGCATGTACTGGGCATCGCGCCTTGCAGCAGCACACACAGATCGCGCCAGCGCCCTGCTCACGAACTGCCGCACGAAGCTCGTGGGCAAGTACTGCGCCCTCTGGCGCACTACGACAGCCTCCAACCGTCGCAACCGTTGGCATAAAGCATCCCTCCTCCGCCGCCGTGTCGTTTTCTCCCGTGCGTCGATGTGTCTGGGCCTTCTTAACGCTGCAGTGTTCATGCGCAAACGGTGTGAGAGAGGACTAAGACAGATGATGAGGGAGAAGCAGAGGCGAGTCATGTGCCTCTGGCATGGCCACAGCGCGCGCAAGCGTTTGGTGCGCAACGATCTCCTCCAAGGGTGCGAATATTCGGCTCGTCAGGGACTGAAGCTTTTGATATTTCAGAGTCTTGCAGCCCTTCGACAACGCCGCAGACGTCTATCCCAGACAGCCGAGGCAAGGTGCACAGCCAAAAACACTACCCCTGCCCTAAACGAGTGGAGGGCGTACGCAAACTACCATCGTCTCCTCCGCGCCAGAATTTCACAGTCGAATCGTCTTGTCCTTCGAATAGCAAGGAGGCTGGTGCAGTGTGCTTGGATGGCGATCAAGGAGCAAGCGCAGGATGAATATTTGATGCGCGTGAAGCGCAAACACTTTATGGTCTTGACGCTGTATGAGAGACCTGTGCGCTTCTGCTTCGACGTGTGGTGCACGTTCTTGTTGAGTCACCGTCTCGGCAGCCAGGTGTAATTTCATGTATGTATGTATGTGCGTACGCGAGTGAGTATGTGCCTATGTATGCACAAATGTATGCACGAAAGTGTGTAATGCACATATGTACGTGTGCGTTGATATGTGGGACATATATCTATCTATCTGTCTATCTATCTATCTATCTCTCTCTCTCTCTCTCTCTCTCTATATATATATATATTATGTGGTAAACGTACATACATACACTATATATACTTACACACATGCGTGTATGTGTGTGTGTACATGGTCTATCCTCCCTCCCAGGTACTAATCACCAAGGGGCACGCGCGCATCCAAAAATGGATGCAACGAGCCGTCATCCGGCGAATGTCTATCTATCGGATGCGCGCGCGGCAATTTCGGCATTTGATGCGCTCTTCTGCTCGGCTTTTGGCGCGACATGAAGGCCAGACAGAAGCCGCTCGCAAGCGACAAGGGTTTGAGGGATTGAGAGGATGCTGTGTACAGAAACGGTACCTGACTTCCACGCTGGCAAGGGGCCAGGCAAGATACAGAATGTGCCGTTTGTACCAATTCACATCATTCTGGCGATGGGCGGTGCGCGATGCCGAGCTCAACAAGACCAAGGACCACATGATGTCATCGCTGGTAATGAGGCACAGAGCTTTTCGTACCAAGACTTTCTCGCGCTTTATACGGCTCCGTGCTCTCTCGTCTTGGCGTTCTGTGTCTATCTCGCAGCGCACCACCAAGGCAGCAAGAAGAAGGATCACACGCCTGCATTGTATACGCCTTGCCCAGTCGTGTGTGCGGGAATGGGGCGTAGAGTCACGCGCTGCTCGACTGCATCGCTCGTTGATTCTTGACGCTGTGCGACTCCACGCAATCAGACTCGCGCTCAGTGGACTCAGTCTAACGTCAGCGCTCGGAAGGAAAAGGCGTAAGCTACGTCTCGCTGTCTTGCGACGATTCGTTTTCGAATGGCACGCTCTGCAGGAATATTTACGATATTTCAAGCGTAGTCGCTGCAAGGCTCGGGCAATGTCTGCCCGCAAGCGACACGCGCAGATGGTTGGATACTTGTTTGAATGGCTGTTGGTCACCACTAATGCCCGTCAGCTCCGGTGTCGCCGGCAGCTTTTTATGGTCTACCACCTTTACTACAGGTGTGTTAAACTATCAATATTGTAAACTAAAAATATTTTTTGTTCCCAGAATTTCTTTTTTATCACTACTTGAAATACAGTATCAAGTATTTTTAACATCTTTATATATTTATCAATAATATATCTTACCACACAAACACCTCATCTCAAACAGTTCAGGTCCTGGATCTGAACCCAAAAACATATGCTGTTTTTGGTGGTGGCACCTGTACACACATGCGCACTCCATGAACGCACGCGCACGCACACACACATACCCCCCCCCCCCCACACACACACATGCTCAGACGCGATCACTCGCTGAAACTCACTCGCTTGCATGTGCCTTTGTTATCTTTAATATCTTTCGTATCTTTCGTATCTTTGATGTGTACTTTCGAACTTTATCAAAACTTATTTTATTTTAATCAGAGCTCTCACGCACTTGCTCATGCGCACACTCTCTCGAACAAACTGTGCATACACCTGAAGGCGACTATCAGATCCCATACACTAAACCCTCAACCCCAGACCCACACACGTTTGAACTAAAGCCCGAGCGAAACCCTAAACCCTAAACCTTAAACCTTAGAACTTAAACCCTAAAATGTGTTACACATGCAGGCAACTATCAGACTCCAAGCACTGTTGGCAATTAGGGTTTAGATCTAAACCCTAAACCCTAAAACCCTAATGCAGGCGACTATCAAACTCCATGCACTGTTGGCACTTAAATATCCTACGTCTCAAAGCTTCATTCTCTCAGGTACAGGGCGCAAGTGTAGGGTGCAGGGTTCTAGGGTTTAGGGTTTGGAGTTCAGGGTGTGGGGTGTAGGGTGTAGGTGTGCAGATACTCGTTGCCGGGTGCAGAGTGGTGTGCGTGCAGGGTTACCGTGAAGAAGCAACTGTGTAGGACGATACTAGGTCTGTTTTGCCTATATAATAGGTCTCCTCTCTCTCTCTCTCTCTCTCTCTCTCTTTCGTGAAGCAACTGTGTAGCACGATACTAAGTCTTTTTTTGCCTGTATAATAGGTCCCCCTTCTCTCTTGCGCGCGCGCGCGCTCTCTCTCTCGTTCTCTCTCTCTCTCTCTCTCTCTCTCTCTCGTAAAGCAACTGTGTAGGATGATGGCCTCTGAATCTCACAGGTGAGTGTGTTTGTGTGTGCGCGGGGGGGGGGGGCACAGGGGTGTGCAGGAAGCAGAGTAACAGGCAGACAGGCTTTCCGGCATTCCCAGCAAGAAACGTTGCTCAGGTATAGTTGGTCTCTTTTAAATCTGTACTAGGTCTCTTTCCGGCATTCCCGGGAAGAGAAGTTGCTCAGGTATGCCAAGTATGTAGGCCTCTTTGTCTATAGTGGGTCTCTTTACCTCTGTACTAGGTCTCTTTTGACAATTTTTTGCATACCTCAGCGCCGTGATGAGCGATCACGGCTCCACTGGAGAAGATGGGGGACTTGGAGGCAGTGGCACTGGCTTTGATGGAGGCGGCTCGGGGGTCGGCAATGTCGGGCGAGGGGCTGGGGGGCGTGAAAGTGGAGGAGGAGGCCAAGGAAGAGGAGGAGGAGGAGGAGGAGGAAGGGGAGGAGGAGGAGTTGGCACCAAAGAATTGAATGTCGGAGGAGATGGTGGGTTGTTGGCTGATAAGGCGGGCGATGTGGGGTGCGTGGAGCCGGAGGGCGGAGGGGATGTCCTTCAGAGAGGGGGGCTCTCGATGCGCCGTGAGAGGAACTTGGGGACAGATAGAGGTGGAGTGGGGTCAGGGGGAACAGAACGAGAGATAGAGAGAGTTGAGAACTATGTGAAGGGGGGGTTAACACGGTCCGCTGCTGTCACTCGTGCGCGCGATATCCTAGGATAGTCGATGATTTTTCTGTTTATTGCTGTCATGTAGACACAAAGGATACCCCGTAGGGCATTTATCTAAAGGCGACAAAAGACAGAAGAGGGAGGAGAGGAGAGGAGTGCGGGGAGGAGTTCAGAATGAGAGGCAGTAGAATGAGGAGTTCAGAATGAGAGGCAGTAGAATGATGCACCACACCAAGCAACCGTACACTTCTCTACTGGGCGCCGAAACACCTGCCGGCGTTCCATGCTCTCTCTCTCCCTGAACTAAATTAGTGTCACGCAGTACTAAATTAGTGTTACGCAGCTCCACTCTTCACACATTCTGGTACCACCCCATGGCAAGATGAACTGCCAGTCGAGCCTGGTTATGGGTCGAGATATCGTTCACGACGTTGATCTGTACCTCTCGTTCCTTTTTCTTCTTGCACTTTTACGCTGTGATGCGCTGAGACAGAGATAAGGGGGAAGAGACAGAGATAAGGGGGAAGAGGCTGAAGGGCGCGAGGGGGGATGGGGGTGCTTGGGGGGGTGGTGGTGACGAAAGCCCCCCCTCAGTGTTGAAACCCCTCCCCACGTCCCCCTTGAAGGAGGAGGAGGAGGAGGAGGGGGATGTCGTGGCTGACGGTGGTGGTGTGAGGAGAGAAGGCGTTCAAGCTAGATGTATCCTCCTCCTCCTCCCCAGACTATTTCGACCCAGATGAGGTAAATCTTTGTTTTTTTGCCACAAGTACTCCATATAGTGCCAGGCATTCTCGTTGCAGGAACGTGGCGACGCGGTGGGGGCGCACCAACGCCACAGCCTGAGCATATGTCATCCCGATAGTGCACCGGTTGCGGTGGAAGAAGACGCCGCGGCGGTGACAAAACTCCTGTTTGTGCGCCTGATATACAAAGGGCCGCAAAGTAATCGTCTGCCTGCTTGTTGGAGAGGAAGAAAATCAAGCGCAAGAGCTCGCCGTGGATACGTCCCGAGGTAGACATGCACGCCTGCAAAAAAGCCTCCTGTCAATTGCGTTGATATGGGTAACGATAGTTGCGGATCTTGTCAGCAGCGGCGCTCTCGAGGATGTGATCCGGGCTGTCAGGGTTGCGGAGCTGACCCTGATTGAGCCCTGGCTAGCGCCGATAAAATCCTGGCGTAGGGTGACGTCAATCAGCAAATAGGTCATCTCCGCCCGAAGAACTGATAGAAGAAGGCAACATAGTCCTCCTTCAGTTTCTCCTTGCTGCGGCTGGTCGGCCCATCTGGCCCCACACTGACGAGGCAGGGGAGCAAGAGAGGAGTGGTTTCTTGCCGCCCTCCTCGTCGTGCGCTGACCAGCGCCGCAGCATCTGCATCACCAGCACCCACTGCCGTCGGAGCGGGCGCCACCTTGTTGGACTTATTTTTCTTCTTCGGCTTCGCGCCGCCGGTCCACTCGGCCCCGGCGTCTGGCCCCGGCAGCTCTTTTACCCGTGGATCCATGGCTTTCCGACGCAAAGGATGATACCTGCGACCCTGCAAGTTGCGGAAGGGGAGATGGGTAGCGGCGCGGGCGTGAAGCAGCACCCTCAACAGGGTGCATGGCAATAGTTTAGACATTCGGTTCCGTTTATTCTGGTCCTTAACGTCCGAGCGAACATAGTGCTTTTCGTGTTTTTTTAAAACCTTTTCAAGAGGACGCATTTGAACAACATATCTTCCGAGCGAACAACCGCAACGGTCTGCCAAAAAAAAGATGTGGAAAGAACACATCTCTCTCTTTACCCCGTGTATGAGCGTCATATTTTTGCACCCGGGGATAGGGGGAGGAGAAGGCAAGAGGACGCATTTGAACAACACATCTTCCTCATCGTCCTCGTCCGCGGGAAAGGTGGTGAGCGCACGGCACAGAAGTATATTCGAAACGTGGCACCGGTGATCAACCTGGACCCTCCACCTGACAGCCCCCCGACAAGAATGTTGAGTACGTGGACACGCACGGTGCTCCTGCTGTACATGGCAAACGAGCTGCAGGGCTTTGTTCCCGCCCCCGCAGGCCTATATTCCGCGCGGCCCGTCTGTCCGACCGGTGGCAGGATCGCGCTGCGTGTGCATGTGCATCGCGAAGAAGATTCCAAAACAGACTTGCTCATTAAGCTGGTTGAAACAAAGCTCGATTTTAATGACGTGGCGTCAAAGGTCGAGGGCGCCAAACACATGATTGAGTGCAAGAAGAGCGAGTTGGAGAGCGATGTGGCGTCCAAGGTTGAGAGCGCGATCGTCACGATATGGACCCTGGAGGGCAAGAAGCGCGAGGTGGAGAGCGAGATGGTGTCCAAGCTCGAGGGCGCCAAGCACATGATCGAGGGCAAGAAGCGTGAAATGGAGAGCGAGCTAAGCTCGGCGGCTGAGCAGATGTTCATGCGCTTCGATGCCTTTCGCAACAAAGTGGCCGCGGAAGAAGAAAACGCGAAGCGATCCTTTGAGCGATTCGACCTCTTCATGAAGAAATCTGAGTCTGAATCCGCGGACCAGTGAATGAGCCGCAACAGTTCCTCGAGCCTTGAACATTGGCGGCGCCTTGCGCGCTCTCTCCTGCGTTT
>Ga0315899_10009811_pt1 | contig 10275 bp, 9 predicted proteins | sample LakEriMetagenome_2_FD_203518 | JGI IMG/M metagenome (GOLD analysis project Ga0315899, IMG submission 203518) | Freshwater fungal communities from buoy surface, Lake Erie, Ohio, United States - Buoy 4 MA112 | ecosystem: Environmental > Aquatic > Freshwater > Lake | place: USA: Lake Erie, Ohio...
AAGAATGCTCATTGGTTAGTTCACCCCAACATTTCACCTCTTCAATTTGTTGATACAGCCGGTACGGGATATATTGAATCTGTTGGTGATTCAGGTGGGTCTGTTCAGAATGAGGGAGAAGCATTGCTCATTTTGAAATTATTGGAAGAGTTGAAGTTAACGTGTGATATACATAACCTTTCTATAAGTGTAATTAGCCCATACCGCGGACAAGTTGAGAAATTAAGTCAGATGCTCACAGATTGGAATGTGCAGGTAGATACCATAGATTCATTTCAAGGTCAAGAATCAGATATTGTTTTTATTTCTTTGGTTCGAAGCAATGATAAAGGTGAAGTGGGATTTCTATCAGATGTTCGCAGGTTGAATGTGGCTATGACTCGAGCGAGAAAGTGTTTGCGCTTGATTGGGGATAGCAGCACCATTTCAAATCATAAATTTTATTCGCAATTTGTAGATTATTGCGAAAAAAATAATGCGTATCTCAGTGCGTGGAATTATTTGAGTTAATTTAGGATTTAATAATTCTGATAATGAAAAGTACATATCTCTTGTTTTCTATTCTTGTTATTACAACGTTTTCTTGCAATCGTTGTAAAGAAGAAACGAAGGTTGAACCCAAGTTAATTGTTAAGATTGTTACCAATCCAAATCAAGAACGCTTGAACAATTTAGGTCAGCCCGCTGCTGTGCCTGCAGGACACGCCGCACAGAGCCCAACGTTTCATAAGATTTCTGCACACTACCTAGAGTTTGCTCCGAATATGTACACTGCGCTAGGTGGAGGTGAAGTGGTTTATCACGCTCCAGAAACCATGGCAGGCGGAAGCAACGCCATTGATTTTTCACAATCGAAAGTAGTAGCTCCAGGAGAAGTATTTTTCGAAATGCCATTAAAGAACTTTACGCCAGGGACATATGAATATGTGCGTGCTTCTTTGTTATATCAGAATTACGACATTAATCTATTTGCGGCAGGTTTTGATTTGGTAGGGCGTGTTGCTAGTTTTGTTGGTTTCAATACCTACATCACCAATTACACGATTAATACCCAAACCCAAGCAGTGAATGATGATGTGTTACAGGGATATTGGGGATTTGAGACTTCAGTCTTTGGAATACCCTATATAACATCAGGTCAGGCTCCTGCAGGTGCCACTACAGTGCCCAATCCAATCTTCGCAACTTCTCCAATTCCCCAAGGTAGCTGCGTAGTTACTGGTGCATTTACGCAGCCGTTGGTGATAACTGGCAATGAAACACAAGACATTGTAGTTACCCTATCACTTTCAACCAACAATAGTTTTGAATGGGTAGATTCTACGCCAGATGGTAAATGGCAGCCTGAAGTGAATGAACAGGTGGTAGATATGGGTCTTAGAGGCTTGATTCCTTCTTGGCAGTAACACTTCGTTCAATGACAAAAGGTATAAGGGCTATTCCGAAAAGAATAGCTCCAACAGCTTGTATGGCTAAATGAAACCAAGGGGCTTCCGAGGGAAACAAGGCCAAAATGGTTTGTTTACGAAATTCGTTGTGCGGATCTAAATAACCGTAATTCGCGTGGGTTAAATAATTCACAAGCAAGGCTGCGAAGAAATAAACTTGTGAAAAGGCAACCACTTTAAACCAAGCTCGAGGCTGAGGTTTGATTTTCAAACCATAGACAAGTGTGGTCACGGCTATCATTAATCCAGAGTGTCCAATGACAAAATAGATGTAAGGTATTTCAGGAAATGGGTTATCTAATTGGGGAGTGATTAACCCATTGATACTTCCCATCATAACCCAACACCAGGCAATAGCGGCGAATGTATTATTCTTGGAAAAAAGAGCTAAAGCAGTTATAACATTCGCCCAAGCGCATAAATGCATGGGCAAGTCTTGATCGGCTCCCCAGTAGCCGGAATTCCATCTGTAAATTTGATAAACTAAAATATTGATTAAAAGAAGTGATCCGAATCCAAAGCGAAATCCAGCATGCCAATTCGTTTTTTTACGAATAACTATGGGAACTATGATGCAGAGCAAAAGGGTTATCGCAATGACTAAGAGGTGTTCTGTTGAAAATATTTTCATGATTTTCTATATTTTTCTAATTCATCTTCAATAATTGAAACATAACTGTTGTATCTCGATTCCGAGCATAGTCCAGAGTGAACGCCAGAAATTACAGCACATCCAGGTTCAGTTAAATGCATGCAATTCGAAAATTTGCATTCGGGAAGCAATTGAAAAAATTCTGGGAAATAATGCCCAACTTCTTCACGAGGAATTTCAACCAAGCCAAAACCTTTGATACCTGGCGTATCAACCAAATATGTATTTTCTTTCATCTGAAATAACTCTGCAAACGTTGTGGTATGTTGTCCCTTCCCACTCCATTCACTTACATCTCCAATACGAATATCATCAATGTGACTTATAGCAGAAACCAAAGATGATTTACCCGCTCCACTTTGACCACTGAATAAAAACACACCGTTTTCAACTTCCTGCTCTAATTGCTCAATTCCTTCACCACTTTCTATTGAAGTATAAATGACTTGGTAACCGATCTTCTCGTACATCTTCGCAAATTCCTCAATAGCTTCTCTGTTTTCATACTGATCCATTTTATGAAAAATAAGTGTAACAGGAATTCGATATGCTTCAGCGGAAACTAAGAAGCGATCAATGAATCCGGGAGATGTTTCCGGAAAGGTGAGTGTAACAACCAAATAGGCACGTGTAATGTTTGAAGCAATGATTTGCGCCTCTTTTGAAAGATTTACTGATTTGCGAATAATATAGTTTTTTCGCTCTTCTATGGAAATTATATTCCCTGTTTTTCCATCTTCAGCTACTTCAACCTGCACCCAATCGCCCGCTGCAATGGGGTTTGTGGTTCGCAGTCCTGAAAGTCTAATTTTACCCCTCAATGAACATGAAAGCATCGTGTCTTCAATAAGCACTTCATAGTGCTTTCCCGTACTTCGAAATACCAATCCTTTTTTCACTTGTTAAATGTAATACCTTTCTATATTTGTCGCGTTCTCAAGGGGTGCCATTTTTTTTGGCTGAGATTATACCCTTTTCGTTCTAAACGAAAGGAACCTGAGCAGGTAATGCTGCTAAGGAAAAATATGAACACTGTGCAACTTCCCCGTTGCGCAAAAAAAATGTATCAATGAAAAAGTTTTTTTTAGTCTTCTTGCTTGGCAGCATTGTTTTGAATGCGTGGTCGCAAAATGTGAATGATTCACTTATTCTCTCGCTCGAACCCATTTCCATTCAATCGTCATTTCAACAAGCCAGCAATTTGGCTCCTGTGGCTTCAGTGACTCTTTTCGCGAAGGATATTCAAAAAATAAATGTGGCTCAGGATCTTCCATTTCTGTTGCGATTTACACCTTCTATTGCAGTCACCTCAGATGCCGGAAATGGAGTGGGGTATACTGGACTTTGGATTCGTGGAAGTGACCCAACTCGAGTGAATGTAAACATCAACGGAATCGCGTTGAATGACCCTGAATCACATCAAGTATTCTGGGTGAACACACCTGATTTAGCCACATCTGTTCAACAAATACAAATTCAACGAGGCATTGGGACAAGCGTGAATGGTACTGGATCTTTAGGGGGAAGTATTCATATCAATACAGACAAAAGATTTGATAAAAATTTCACAAACGTTCAACAGTCCTATGGTTCTTTCAACACATTTAAATCGTCATTAGAACAGGGCTTTCGGAAAAATTGGAGTCAGTATTTAGGGCGTTTAAGTGTCATACAATCGCAGGGTTACATAGATCGCGCTGAAACCAAACTGGGTTCATATTATTTAAGTGGGGTGCATTCTTTATTGAAAAAACAAGAAGCATTTGACACCACTTTTCCAGATGATATTTCAAGTAATGCGCATTCATATTCATCTCGGCAGTTGAAATGGTTTGTTTTTGGTGGGAAGGAAAAGACCTATCAGGCTTGGAATGGCACGCCATGGGAGAAATTATTTGGCACTGCTTCTGAAATTCAAGCATTCATAGATCGTAACTTTTGGACAAATGACCTTGCCAATAATTTATTACAGTCTGGCAGATCGTACAATTATTATACATACAATAATGAAATAGACAATTACAGTCAACATCATGCACAATTGAGCTATACCTCTGAAAAGTATGTTCAAGATTGGAAAATTTCGCATCAATCTACCTTGCATTACACCCATGGGCAAGGATACTTCGAACAATTCAAGAAAGATGAGAATTTGTTGAATTATAATATACCAAATATGTTTTGGCCCGATACAACCATAGGCATTGAACCCACGGGAAATATTATTCGAAGAAGGTGGCTCAACAACAATTTTTATGGATACAACGGTAACGTTGCTGTTTCAAAAAAGAATATACAATTGATTTCGGGACTCTCATTAAATCACTACAACGGACAGCATTATGGCAGAGTAGTGGGGGTGGGTCAAAATGAAATAGTAGATGTGGACGTGGAATATTACAAGGGTAAATCAGATAAAATTGATGGTATGGCATATTCCAAGATGGAGTGGACACCGAGCGGGGATTGGTTAATTTATACTGATTTGCAGGTACGCGGAGTTTATTATTGGACTGCGGGAAAGGATAATGACGGACGTACATATTTGGTGAATGAGTACTTTTTGTTTTTCAATCCGAAAGGTGGATTTCGATATTTGCATTCTGACATCAAAGGACAGCAGATATCACTTTTTGGATCAATAGGAAAATCATCGAAGGAACCGAACCGAAGTGATTTTGTAGATGCGTTCGTCAAAAAACCTGTTCCTGAAGAATTGATAGATTTGGAATTAGGAGGTAAATATGTTCTAGGAAGTCTTTTCCAAATTGAATTGAATGCCTATTTCATGAAGTACAAGAATCAATTGGTTTTAACTGGGGCAGTGAATGATGTAGGAGCTCCTGTGCGGACCAACGTGAAAGAATCATTCCGAAGAGGAGTCGAAATTGCTACAAATCTTAGTCCAATGGATAGGTTAGAATTCAATATGAATGTGACGTGGAGTGCCAATCGAATTTCTAATTTTATTGAGGAAATATACAACTATGATTTAGGTGAAGTAATGTATGTGGAAAGAGGGAATACCCCTATCGCCTTCAGCCCAAATCTAATGGGTGCATTTCAATCTAGTTACGCGATTATTCCAAGATCTTGGACCAATGCATATTCGAAATGCAATCATCAAGTGTACTTGTTATTGAATCAGAAATATGTGGGAGAACAGCATTTAGATAATACAGGAAATACAAACGCGACCATTCAAGCCTATTTCCCAACTGACCTTGGAGTTCAATTGAGAAGATTCAAGCAAGTTTCTGACTCACATGAGGTTTCTTCCAATGCAAATAAAAAGGGAGCCAAAGAACTGACCTTAAGTTTTTGGCTCAATAATGCCTTTAATTTGAATTACGAGACAAACGGTTACGCCTACTCCTATATATCCGGAAATCAAGTGACCGAGCGTTTTTATTATCCACAAGCGGGTAGAAATTGGATGCTGAACCTTGCAGTGAATTTTTAATTATTTCATGGTAACTACGTGCACGTGATCTTTCAATTTCACTGTAACATGCTCTTGAAGTGTAGTAGATAATTTCAATCCTACAATATCTGCTTTGATAGGAAATGTTCTGTGTTTGCGTTCAACCAAAACAGCAGTGCTCAAATGCTTGATTGGATGTTGAATCAAATGCGCACACGCCCACATGAAAGTCTTCCCGGAGTTCATGACATCATCAACAAGCACAACACTGGCATTTCTGAGTGACTCTTTTGGTAATTCAAATACAGGATCCTCATTGGGTTTTTCAATGTTTAAATGAATACTTCCAAGGGAAATCAGTTGCTTGGTGTGTCGTTTAATTTCTGAAACTAATAAATTGGCCAACGCAGAACCATTTAGTCCAATTCCAACAAATACAATTGACTTTGAATCAATATTTCGTTCTAATATTTCAAATGCCATCCGCGATATTTTTTGCTGGATTTCTTCATGATTGAGTAATATCGTTTCAGGCATAATGAGGTTTTTAATTTGGTGAGTAAATAAGTAAATACATGAGATAAAGAACGCACACGAAAATAATAAATCCAAATGTGAACCATAATTTTCGCCTGAAAAGAATATGTTTCAATGCCAATTTTAGCTCTGTTGAATCTTGATTATAGATTTCAAGTTTTGATATGGCTGCGCGAAGCAATTGCGTGTCTTTTGATAGAATTGCTTTTCCCGCAATTTGCTGCTGATGCTCCACTAAATCTCTTTTCAGTTTACGTGCAATTTCGGTGTGTTCAAAACGCGGGGAGTCGAAAATGATTTTTTGATATACTTGTTCAGCTCGGAATAAGTTTCCTTCGCTAACCCAAAAAAACAACTCTTTTTCAAAACTCATCTTGACTCAAAGGAAATATTAATATGAATATTCCAGATAATCATATCATCTTGAACTTGTAATAAATTCTGGGTCATACCAATTGTTGTGAAAAAACCATTCATGCGAGAAATCCAGTTTATTATGTTTTGTTCTGTAATTTCCAAATGTTTTGATTGTTGGTTAATCTCGTTTAAAACATCTGATATTTTTTGACGGAAATACTTCTTTTCTAAAATGAGTTTCAAATGTCTATAGTCCAATTCATTCAACTGATAAATTGCACCTTTAAATCGAATTCTATTTTTAGATAAGAAGTGCAATTCATTGTACCGTTGAACGAATTGGTTTTGGGTTGTTTTATACCTATTTCTTTTTCCTCGAATTATCAAGTAAATGACAATCACTGCTGAAATGAAAATGGTAGTCCAAAGAAGGTAGGTTGTTTCGTAAACAATCAATGGATAATTCGCTGTAATGTTTGACTCAATTTCGGACCACAGTCTTTGATCAAGTATTGAATAATTTTGCTTGTTAATGAGATATACAAATTTACCATCAGTCACACAAAAGGTGCTATCATTAGGGTGATTAATACGGTCATAAAGTTTCGATATGCCAAGAGGTAATTTGAGTTCTCCAAATTGCAATGTTTTGAAATCAATACAAAATGGACTGTAATTTTCAGCAGTTCCCGTGAAAATACAATACCGGTCATTGCTTATCAGTTCCGCTCGTTTTAATAAATGGAAATCTATGATGCATTTATCTGAAATTGCTCCTAGATTTTGCCATTTCATTGCATTCAAATCAAGACTGAAGAGTGAATCAATATATACAGATTCATTACTATCAACTTGATTGTATCTCGTATTTCCGAAGCTAAAAAGAGTATGATTTTTTTTGTCGAAGAACAAAAGTTTATTGTTGGTAGGTAATTCAACGTTTGTTGGAATTATTTCCCACTGTCTTGTGTTATTTTCGAATTTTACGAAGTATCCATTGTTTCTCCAAAAACCATAACCTCCATACTTGATAATGGTGTTGTTATATTCAAATAAATTCGCCCCAAAATGATAACCGCCGAAGCGTGTGCTGTCTATACGACTCCATGAACCATCTGATTTTTTTTGATAGACTAATCCTGTTCCATCACCAATGGCATACCAAGAGTCTTGAAAACGAATTAATTGAAATCCGTACTGGCTTAATGGAGAATGAGTGGAGTCAACCTCAACGTAACATGGAGCCGCATGCGTGATTGTCAGATCCCATAGTGTAGATTGAGCGTCAACAAAGAAAGTCACAAGAAATAATGCAAGTAAACTGAATTGTATTTTCAGATTAACGCACGGCCTCATGTGTTCTTGTGATTTGAATTTCATACATGATTGCTGCGCTCAGACACATGGAGAGGAGTAAATGAACGGGTTGAAGTATAATGTTGAAGTTAAAATACGAGAGGGTTATTCCAATTAATATTTCAGTGGCAATCAACATCAATATCAATTTTACTTGGGCTCGAGGTTGCTTAAAGCGTTGATATTGAAAAAATAAAAATGCTGCAGCAATAACAATGAACCATGAAAAACTCCTGTGAATTTTGAATGCAGCATTTTCATGATCTAACAAAAATGAAAGCCAGAGATTTCTATCTAAATGGTTATCAAATGCAACATCTACAATTTCACGAACTTGAGTTCCCAAGAGAATTTGGAATACAACCATTAATAATAGTAACCAGAGTGTTCTTTGGTAGGTTTTTGATAGGGATAGTGGCTTATGTGATGACGTGTGAACGATGAGTATCACAAGGCTGAATGAAATTCCTAGTGTGCCAACCATGTGTAGTGTTATCTGTGAGCCTTCGAGATTTTTGTCTACTACAAGTTTTCCCAACCAAGCCTCGAACAAGATCATGAGTACCGTGAACGAAGACAAAAGCAAAGGCTTGTAATTTTTAGTTTTTCGTGATAGGAGATAACATACAACTACAAGCATAAAGATGGGCAGTCCTAGGAATGCCGTGAGTAATCTATTGATGTATTCAGTCCAGGTATGAAAAACATTGAATATTGCGTATTGATGCTTGGGATAAGGTTTGAGTAGCTTATTGGTCTTATTTTCTGTCCAAAAATGAGTCGAATATTGAAACGTGTTTTCGGCTATCCAAAGTGTATCATTGTATATGACCATTTCGCCTTTTGTATACGTTCTGCCTTCCTCTAAACGAATGGTGTTCTCTTCTGTAGGAGGAATGTAGTAACCGAAACATTTGGGCCAATCAGGGCACCCCATTCCGCTACCAGTAATTCGAACAAAGCTACCAGCAATAACAATCAGGAACATGCAAATAAGGGAAACGGTTGCTAGTTGACGTACCCGAATTTGCAAAGTTTCAGAGGTCATTAAGATGCTTTATGAACAATGGTTTGCATGCTTATAACACGGTATTTCCCGTCTGCAATGCTATGCACAACCTCAGTTAATTTTTCAGGTTGAATGGTATTGGCATCAATCTCAACTGTAACCACGTTTTGTTCTCGACCGTCTATGAAGTCCAGTGAAGTTGATTTTACCCCTGCGGTGGATTGTAAATCTTGTTGAATTTTTCCGCCACACGCCTGAGCGCACATCATGCCTGTAATAGCTAATTTTACTTCTGTTTTTGAGGTGCCATCAATAATCTCAGTAGTTGTATTTTGAGTAGTACCACCTGCGTTTTCAACTTGACTATTTGAGCACGAAAAAAGTAGTGTTGAAAAAGCGATTAAAAGCGAAATGTAATTTTTCATCTTAATTTTTACAATGATTTACGAATTAAATTCAAGGCGCCACCGGCTTTGAACCATTCAATCTGTTGAGCGTTGTATGTGTGATTAACCTGAATATTCTCTTTTGCTCCATTTTCATGAACAAGTTCAAGTGTTAAAGGTTTACCCGGTGCAAACTGAGTCAAGTCAAGGAAGTTGATGGTGTCATTTTCTTGTATTTTGTCGTAATCACTTTCGTTCGCGAATGTGAGAGCCAACATACCTTGTTTCTTCAAATTTGTTTCATGAATTCGCGCAAAACTTTTTACAAGAATTGCTTTTACACCCAAATGTCTTGGCTGCATAGCTGCGTGTTCTCGAGAAGAGCCTTCACCATAATTTTGGTCTCCAACTACTATGGTTGGGATACCAGCCGCTTTGTATGCACGCTGAACAGTAGGCACTTCGCCGTACTCTCCAGAAATTTGGTTTTTAACTTTGTTCTGCTCGTTATTGAAAAAGTTAGTCGCACCAATCAAGGTGTTATTGGCAATGTTGTCAAGGTGTCCGCGATAGGTTAACCATTTTCCAGCCATGGATATATGGTCTGTGGTACATTTACCTTTCGCTTTGATTAACACTCTTGCATTTTGAATGTTTTCTCCGTTCCATTCTGCAAATGCGTCAAGTAATTGCAAACGATCAGAACTCGGATTTACCTCTACACTAATTTGACTACCATCTTCAGCTGGTGCTTGGTAGCCAGCGTCTTCAACTGCGAATCCGCGAGTTGGAAGTTCCTCACCTACAGGTGGAGCAAGTTTAACCTGTTCTCCTTTTGAGTTGGTTAAGGTGTCTGTGATTGGGTTGAAAGTTAAATCTCCGGCAATAGCTAATGCTGTAGTTAGTTCTGGTGATCCTACAAAAGCCAATGTGTTCGGGTTGCCGTCTTGTCTTGCTGAGAAATTTCTGTTGAAAGAGTGAACAATGGTATTTCTCTCTTTTTTCTCAGCACCAACTCTAGCCCACATGCCAATACATGGTCCACAGGCATTGGCAAACACTTTCGCTCCCATTTTGTTAAAGATATCTATTAGTCCATCTCGCTC
>Ga0315899_10009812_pt1 | contig 10274 bp, 4 predicted proteins | sample LakEriMetagenome_2_FD_203518 | JGI IMG/M metagenome (GOLD analysis project Ga0315899, IMG submission 203518) | Freshwater fungal communities from buoy surface, Lake Erie, Ohio, United States - Buoy 4 MA112 | ecosystem: Environmental > Aquatic > Freshwater > Lake | place: USA: Lake Erie, Ohio...
GTGTGTGTGTGTGTGTGTGTGTGTGTGTGTGTGTGTTTGTGCCTGTGAGTGTGTGTGTGTGTGTGTGTGTGTGTGTGTGTGTGTGTTTATGTGAGTGAGATTCAGTTGAGTGAGTGAGATTGAGTGAGAGAGAGAGAGAGAGAGAGAGAGAGAGAGGGAGGGAGAGGGAGAGAGGGAGAGAGGGAGAGAGAGAGAGTATGGGAGCAAAGTCCTGGACCTCCTTGAGCGAACAAAGGTCCACGGCCGCCACAATCTTGGTCATCGTTCCGCTTGTGTGTTCCGTCGAATATTCCTGGGCGAGCTGCAGCACCTTCATGCAATTCTCCGACAGCTCTGTCTCATTCTCAAAAGTTGAGTGATGCAATAATAATAATAATAATAATAATAATAATAGTACGCTATCTGCCATTCACGCAATTCTGCGACAACTCTGTGCACTTCTCAAAAGCTGAGTAATAATGCTTAATAAGCAGGACGGACAAGCACAAACACATATTAGACCACACAGAGGCACACACACACTCACACACACACACGCTGCTGCTCGTGTCTGCCAATTCACTGCACCGGAGCCGCTCCGCACACCCGCGCACGCATCTCTCGGCTCTCAACCGACAAAACGAGGCAAGGGTTTAGGGTTTAGTGTTTTGGTTTTAGGGTTTAGGGCTCAGCCGACAAGACTAGGCAATTGCTCATCTACGAAGCCCTTGCCCACGTTCAGACGCTCGGGAAATTGCGCGTGCACACATGATAGATACGCGCGTTGGAGATGATAGATACGCGCGTTGGAGATCGTGTGCGCGACCTGCTAGATCGCGCAGCTCGGCGCATTTTTCGAGATCAAGTTGACAGGTGTTGTACTTGTTGGTCTGAAAAACACCCTCGCCGTTCTTCTGCACACTCCGCGAAATAGAGCAAAGCACATCATCACAGCGCCACATCCTTGCTCTAGACGACTGCAAGGCAGGGCCCTCCCCGCTGCGCCAGAGACAATCGCCACCTCGCTCTGCGGCGCTTGCAGTCTGCAGGCGCTCAATACAGTGTTCTGTGTCCTCGATCGTGACACTTCCTGGGTGCACAGCGCTGCAACGCAGTGCGGGAACACAACGCGCGGGATAGTGTGGAGGCGCTGATGGACGGGGTGGTCACCTTGAACGCGCTGGAGTGGCGAAGCGCCTCGAAGAAGAGGCCGCGCAAGAGGGTGATGTCTGCCAGGAGGCTCTCCATCCTGCTCTTGACGTCCTTGTCCGTCTGCAACCAGTGCAGGCGCATCAGCGACGGGGCGAGGGAAGACCGAACGGGGCCAGTGGACAGAGCGATATCACGCAGCGAGCAGCGCATGAGCGCTTCCAAGGCCCCCACAGCCATGGTGCGCGATGCGGGTGAATGCAACAGGGCTGCTCACCAGGACGGCCTCGGCCATTCTTTCTGCAAGGCTCTGGGGCTTTTTGGGGGAACTCTTTCTGAAAATATTCTCGAGTTCGTGCGCTACGGTTGAACCGAAAAACAACCGATTGCCCGCACTTTCGAAGTTTCGCAAGTTTCGGAGCAGGTCGAGGCACGATGCCCCGCATCAGCGCAGAGGAGGATGAGGAGTTTGCAGACTTTGAGGCCCGCGTGGCAGACGTCGGCAAGTGTTACGACGCCCCACTGCGTCCTCGCGCGCCATGCGCAGGGCATGTGCGAGATGCGCCACCTTCGAGTGTGCGCCATGTGCATACCCTGCCACGGGTATGCGCGACGCGTGTGCGCTCGCTGCTACCCGAACTGAATTTTTTCTAACGCGCTCCACCCCGCGCCCCGCATACACTGCCTTCCTTCCCCCCCGACCGCACGCACGCGTCGCCCAGATGCCACTATCAAAGCGCTCCTCGAGGGCAAGCTTGATCCAAAGGAGATTGACAAAAAAGAGGAGGAGATCAAGCGCAAGCAGCAGCAGGCCGCCGAAGAGCGCGCGCAGGCGCGGCAAAAGAAGCAGGAGCAGCACGCGAAGCAGATGCGCAAGATGCAGCGCGACCAGGAGCGCAAAAAGTGGGGCTTTGTGGGCCGCTGGTGCCCTCGCTGCCGCAAGGACGAGTGCCAGATCTTCGAGCAGGTGTATGGCAAGGACGACACAAAGTGGCCCAGCAAAGGCCCTGACCACTGCACGTCGGTCGAGTGCGCGGCCCTGGACGTGGAGGTGAAGCTGCTCACGCAGGACGAGCGCCGCGCGCAGCTGCAGGACCGCGTGGAGGACATGAAGAAGGAGCGTCTCGCAAAGGCCCTGGCCCGTGATCGGTGGAACCGTTGGAAGAGCACGCAGAACTTTAATCGCGTTGGCGCCGAGTGGGAGCAGCAGTACAACTCGTGGGACAAGTGGATGCCGAGCGACGACGAGGAGGACGAGCTCCCGCCCGCGCCTCCACCGGACACCCCCGAATTCAAGATGATGGAAAAGGACATGGACGACCGCGCCAAGGACAAGGCTGAAAGGCGTGCAAAGGCCGAGGTGTTACGGCAAAAGGGCAACGTCTTTTTGGAGGAGGGCAAGTACCGGAACGCGTTCACGCAGTACACCAAGGGGCTAGAGGAGGACAAATCCTCGCGGGCGCTCCTCACCAACCGCGCACTCTGCTGCCTCAAGCTCCAGAACAAGAAGGTCACCATCGAAAAACTGGGCGAGGACGTGGAACTGGGATCCTACCAGCAGTGCATCGACGACTGCACCAAGTGCCTGGACATCTGCGAGTTCCTGTACGACAACACCGGCCCCGGCATCAAGCATTCGCGCGTCAAGGCCCACATGCGCCGCGCCGAGGCCAAAAAGCGCCTTGGCATGCTCGCCGACGCTGTCACAGACGTCGAGGACGCGCTGGCCAACATCGCGGACCTGTCGGCGCAAGAGAAGAAGCAGCTGAACGAGCTCATTGTCCAGTTCCGCGCGGACAAGGACGCGGGGGACCGCGTCAAGCGTCTGCGCCAAATCGCGGGCGTCGCCGACATTAGCGTCCTCGAGGCCCATGCGCCTGAAGCCGTCTGCACCTCGGCGGGCGACGTCGTTGGGGAAGTCGGTGGCGGCGTCGCTGGGGCCGACTCGGAGGCAGAGACGGAGCGTGCTCCCTCGTCGCCTGAGTCGTCCTCCGAGTCGCCCAAATCTCAGGGCAAGAGAGAGGAGGAGGCGGTGCCCACTGAGAATGTGGCGGCAAAGATCGAGGTGAGCGCGCCGGACAACGCTGCAGGTGTAGGGCAGGCTTGCCTGGCACGCAAGCCTGCCCAGGCGGCGCTGTATGACAAGAATGCCTCGTCCACTTTGGGGACCGGGCAGCGCGTGGCAATTTGGGCGGATGCGATCCGCGAAGAGGAGGTCGAGGGCATGGTGGCCTTTGACAACGAGGATGGGACGTATGACATCGTGCTGGACGATGGTTCCGAGCGCGATTGCGTCCCGCGCGGGGAGATACGGTGCCTGCAGCAGCCGCCTAAGGAGGTTGCTGAGCATGCTAAAGAGGTGGCTGCCGAGGCCAAGGAGGCGCCAGAGTTTCAGGCCCAACCTCACGCAGCGCCGCGGGCGGCGGGCAGCGTCAAGGCGGTGGCGGCGGCGGTGCAAGTGGCCGCAGCGCCAATCAAGACACAGGTTGTCAAGAAGGAGGAGGAGGAGGCCTCGACGGCGAAGCAGGCATCGGCTAAAGCTGCAGCGACGGACCAGGCGGCCAACGTCTGCAAGAGCGCGCCTACCGATACCAAGAAGGGTGCAATGCGCAAAGTCACGGTGGTGGAGGACGACAGTAGCGAGGACGAGGAGGACAAGAGTGCCGTCCGGCGCCCAGCCGCCGTCAAATGCGCGGACAAACGCGCGGCGGCCTCCTCCTCCCCTGCAGCACCTGCGGCGAACGTCGAGGCCGCGTCCGCACGTGGGCCTGGGACGGTGAGCGGGCAGGGCAATAGCGGCATGGCGGACATCGCAGGCATGATGCCGGGCATGTTGCCGGACCTGTTGCCGGGCCTGGCTGGCTCGCCTAAGGAGATGCAGTCGGCCTCTCTCTTTGCTGAGCGCATGGCCAAGATGATGCAGGACCCCGAGATCGCAAAGAGCTTGCTCAACCCTAAGGTGCAGAAGGCCATGGCTGAGATGATGTCCAGCGGGGCCTCGGCCACCTCCGCGCCCAGCGACGAGGAGATGCTGGAGCGCTACAAGAACGACCCCGAGGTGCTGCACTTCTACAAGAAGGTTTCGGCCGCCCTCGATAGTGTCTTCAAGCAGCCCTACCCCTGCGACGACGCTCCCACCACCACCTCCCGCCCTGCTGCTGCTTCACCTGCCAAGGCCTCTTCCGCCCCCAAAACCACAGGCGGCCCCCAGAAAAGGGGCACGAAGCAGGCGGAGCAAGGCAAGGCGGCGGCCGCTGAGCCCGCTGCTGCAGGCGCGGGCGTGGGCTTCGGGGGGCTGGCGAGCCTGGATGGAGAGTCGCTGTCTCGCCTCCGCGACAACCCCGACTTGCAGGCCGCTCTCCGTGACCCCAAGATGCTGCAAAAGCTCCACACCCTCATGCAGAACCCAGCAGGCGTGGAAGCGCGCATCGCGGCTGACCCGGAGCTGGCCGCGCTCGAGGATAAGCTCATGGCCGCCCTTGGAACCCACGCCCCCGCCACCTCCGCGCAGGCCGCCGCACCTGCGGGCCCCGGCGGCGAGGTGGTGGCGTCCAAGAGGAGCAAATTGAGGGCGGCTGCCAAGGCGCTCAGTGCCGAGGGCAAACTCAAGGCGTCCCTCGCCCTCGTCCAGCGCCTCGAGAGTGCTGTCCAAGCGCATGCCGCTGCACTCGCTGCCGCCAAGGCCACTGAGGACATCGAAGACCAGGACAAGCGCCGGCGGGCCGCGCACAGTGTCCTGTGCTCGGCTGTCGAGGACGTCCTGATGCAATTGCAAGAGTACATTGATGATGACGCGGATGTGGTGGCGCTCGTGCTCGACCAGGGTGGCGTGGAAAGCGCGTGCTCCATCATCGCCACACTGCCGCCGAGTCCCCCAAGCAAAAGCAGTGAGCTTGCCGTGCTGACGGAGGCCCTCACGGTGCTGCAGCTGGTGGGCACCACGGAGGGCTGCATGCAAGCGGTGATGAGCCACGACAAGGGCCGCACCATGGTCAAGCTCTTGGCGTGGATGCAGGGCCTCGAGCACTGCGGGCCAGGCACAGTGGCAGATGTGGCGCAGCTCATGGAGATTGCGCTGCAACACGACGCGCTGCGCCGGACGCTGCTTAAGAAGAGCTGGAGCTACTCGGCCAAGGGGGCAGCTTCGCCCCAGCGCATCTCGCTCCTGGCGGCGGCGGCGGCGGCCTCGGCTAAGCCCGAGGCCATGCAGCACGCTATCGGCTGTATCACCAACGCCGCCTTTGAGGAGCAGGGCAAGGAACAGCTCCTCATTCACGAGCAGTCACTTGCCCCCAGCGGCCAGGATCCAAGCGCCCCGAGCGCCAGCATCCTCGAGGCGGCAGCGCGCATTGTGGAGAGCAACCCATGCGGCGCCAGCTTTGGTGGCAGCTCGCCTGGTGTGCTGCGGGCTAAGGCCATGCGGCTTCTCTTGAACGTGTCAGCCAGCGCCGGGATCCGCGCCCTCGTCGGCAAAGCTGCCGGTCTTCGGTTCCTCGTGCGCGTCTTTGAGGAGCAAGTTGCCGCTTGCGTCCAGGCAAAGTTCTCCGCCAGCGCCGCCGACAGCGTGGAGCATGGGCAAGACGCTCTCGACACCTCGCTTGGGCTGCTGATGAACTTGGGCCTCGATGACGGCCGCGCCGCCGAGCTCCTGTCGCAGGGCGTGCTCGCACCTCTCGCCTCTCTCCTCCAACAGTGTCCGTGGGAAAGCTGCCAGGCGCGCACCGCCTCAGCTGCCGCGCGACTTGTGCGCTTCCCTCTTGGCGCCAGGCAGGGCCGTGAGAGTGGTGTGCTGCAGGGGCTGATTCAGCTGCTCAAAAAGGCGGCGGGCACAGTAAGCACGAGTGGGGTGGCCCCGTTTCCGCCGCCCGCCGGGACTGCGGCTACAGCGAGCGACGCGAAGGCCCAGATCCTCGACCCCTGTGTGCGTGCGTTGGCACAGGCGCTCAGGAACGACGCTGCCTCGGTCGTCGTCGTGGGCGAGGACATTACGGCGCTGCTGGCTGTGGTGGCGGCTGTCAAGTGTGGGCGAGAAGGCACCGTGGGCAACGCGGCACTGGTGCTGCAAACGGTGGCGAATCGCGAGGAGGCTATCCCAGAGTGCCTCAAGCGCCTTGCCCAGGCAGGGTGTATTCCTGCCCTGCTGAATGTAGTGCACCACATGCGCGGGCCCGCTCAGAAGAACGCGGCGCTCGCCCTCGCGCGCATCGTGAAGCGCGAGGAGAACCTGGCTGTGCTGAAAGCGCTCCACGGTATCGACATCCTTAACTGCTACCTCAAATTGTGAGTCTCCGCCACCTGCCCATCCAGCATTGCCGAATCCTGTCGAGATGCTCTCGCTGGGCCTCGCACTGTTGTCGTTGGAAGTCTTGCACGCGTGTTAAGAGTAGGGGCACGTAGGGGCTGGGGCTACGCGCGTTGACGTCAAAATTCACCGGTGCCATCCGCGAGCTGCACTCAACCGCGCACTCAACCGCGCACTGTCCTAGGGCTCACGTCAATACAGCATTGGCCTCGGCCCCGCTTAGTGTTCTGTGTGGCGGATGTCCGGTGCTGCACCAAGCAGATGCGACGAGACGCGAAAAAGTAAAAAACAAAATGAAAACAAAATGAAGTTTGAGCGAAGTGTCGGCAGTCTCTTGTGTTCTTGGTGTTAGCTTTGCTTTACGCATCCACCTGACCACATGGTTTTCGAGTAGTCTCTTTATTTGTCTCTCGCGCACCGTGTTACGAGGCACGGGTTTAAGGAGATTGTGCGGTTGAGGTGCAGCTCGCGGATGGATATGCGCAGTATATCGTCCGGTATCTCGATTCCTCGCACTGCTCGTCCGCACGAAGTCTTTTGTTCTGCACTAGGTGAGTGCTCGGTTGAGGTGCAGCTCGCGGATGGATATGCGATGCATATCGTCCGGTGTCTCGATTCCTCGCACTCTCCGTCCGCACGAAGTCTTTTGTTCTGCACCAGAATTGCCCCCATCCTCGCCTCCCTGTCTGTTGCCATCTCCCGCCGCACCGCCGTTACCCCCGCCCGCCGGCGCTCCGTCTCCGAACGCCGGAGTGTAGGAGGTGTAGGCGAGGATAAACCGCTTGGATACGTGCGCGGCGAGGCGCGTAAAGCTCTGAATGGCAGTCCAGTCTTCCGACGCCTCGGCGCCATCATCGTCTGCGCTTCCTCTGCCCCCGTCATCTGCGCTGTCTGGCGCTGCCTCGCCGCTGTGCCGACGCTTTCGCATCGTCGGAAGCAGCAGGCCGGTGCCGCGCTTGTGCAGCCCCCTTGGCAGCAGCACGTACACTGCAAAGGGCGCGTGGCCGTGCTGCGATCCCGACTCGGCGTCGCGAGCCTCGCTGCTGCCTTCGCGCTGCCGCCTCGGCGTGTCGGCGGTGTACAGCAGGAACGTCGCGCCGTACTTGAGTCCCGACGACACGCGCCAGCCCGCGCGCGAGAAGTGCTGGTACGCTGCGAGTAGGAAGGGGAAATGCGCGTCGCGGCGAGCGCACTCGAGCCATGCCTCCTCTTTGCACAGGACCGCCGTCTGCGCGGGCGCGGGCTCGCGCAGGATATCGAGGTCGCCCACAGCAAAGGCCCGCTGATAGCCCTCGTGCAGCGTGAGCAGCATGTCCGCCGGCAGCTGCTGCACGCCCGCGCGCTGCCGCCAGGTACCGCCTGTGCGCGGGCATGGCGCCCTCCACACGCCGCCCGCGACTGCACCACCTGCGCTGTCCTCCACCACCAGCACCCGCAAGAAGCGACCAACAGGGACCGCCGCGGCCCGTGTGCTGGGGCGCGCAGAAACGTCAGCGCCATCGGTGTTTTCATTTTTCGCAGCCATTCTACACCAAGTTTGTCACCAAGTTCGTGGCTAAATTACGAGAGCAGAGCAGGGGGAGGAAGAGAATGGACGACATCGCGGAGCTCCAGGCGCTGCTGGGCGCGGTGCAGAAACAAGAGTCGAAACAGCGGCTGAATGAGCGCAACTGCAGGGAGCTGCTGGTGAAGCTCATCGAGAAGGAGCTCGTCAAGGTGCCGTGCAGCGCCCTCGGGCCCAAGTGGCTCGCGCGTGCGTGCGTGACGGGCGCGGGCGTGTGCAGCGCCCGCGCTACCCGTGCCCGCAGCTCGCCCTGACCTCACGCGCTGCCGTATGTCTTTTGACCGCGCAGCTCATCACGACGCTCGACGGGTCCGAGTATGTCACGCCGGAGAAGCTCGAGCAGGAGCTAAAGGACGAGATTATCGTCGCGGGCGGCCGGTGCAAGATCACCGACGTGCAGCCGCAGCTGAATGTGGACCTGGGGCACATCCAGCGGCGGCTGGACGATATCCTGGCCGACGACCCCAGCATCAGCTACATCGACGGCGAGGTCATCACGCAGGAGTACATGGACGGCGTGGCAGAGGAGATCAACCAAATGCTGCAGGAGGCGGGGTCGCTCCGTGTCACCGAGCTGGCATCGCGCTTCAATGTATCTACCCAGTTCCTCACAGAGAACCTCAAGCGGCGGACGGGCTCGCTGGTTCAAGGGCGGCTAGATGCGAGCATGCTCTACACCAACACCTACCTCGAGCGCCAGGAAGCATGTATACGAGGGGCCCTGAGCGGCCTCACACGCCCCATGGCGGTGGCAGAATTACAGGCGGTCTTGCAGTTCGATGAGGCGCTGTTCCATCAGACTGCCGGCGCCCTCATAAAGGCTGGTCGGCTGCGCGGAACCATGGCTGGCACCGGCATGCGCGCCACCTACACCCCCGCCATCTTCGCTGACTCGCAGCTCAAGGCAGTGCACACGTTCTACAAGCAAAACGGCTACATCGAGTATTCGACAGCAGAGAACATGCTCATCAAAAACCCCAAGACGTTTCTGACGACGGAGTTTGGCGACACTGGCTTTGCGCTGCGCACCTGTTTTGCCTCCAATTCGCTCGTCCACAACGTAGACGCCCAGGTCGAAGAGGCCGTGGCGTCGGAGACTATCGTTGACATCGCGCCCCTCCTGCCGCCGTTTATGGATGCCCTCGACCACACTGCTGTCCTCCAAAAGTGTCCGTCAGTTAGCAACGGCAAACGTGCGCGACCGATGGCGCACTCGCACGTGGTGCCGGTTGCGTGGCTCAGCAAGTGCTCCGACTACATCCGCTCCGCAGTCAAAAACGACGCTGATCGCTTCTCCAAGGCCCTCGCCGTGCAGGTGCGCGCGGAGCGGGGCGGCGACGACTCCGATGAAGACGCAGGTGGCCGTGGCAAGAAAGGTAAAGCTGCTCGAGGTAAAGGCCGCGACGACGACGACGAGGAGGAGGAGGAGGAGGGGAAGAAGAAAAAGGGCTCCAAGCGCGAGCAGCAAAAGGAGGAGGCTAGCAAGGGCAAAGGCAAAGGGGGCAAGGGCAAAGACGATAAGGGGGGGGGGGGGGGCGGTAAAGGGGGGGGAGGGGGGAAGGACTCTGGCGGGGCGTTTGACTTTGATGCCGAAACCCAGAGGCTCGTCGTCGCCATGTTGACGGCGTCGGGTGATGAGGGCAAGGAGCTTGCGGAGAATGACGACCTGGTGTCTGAGATTGTGGGCATCGTGCGGGGCGACAGCAAGGCTGCCATGATCGAGGCCGCCCAGTCCGCCCAGTCGCTCTTCTCTGGTGCGCAGCGACGCGCGAAACGTGATGCCCTGCAGGGCAAGTTCGTGGGCATGTACCAGCAGCTGTGCCTCTTCCGGAAAGGCCTCGCTCTCTTCGACCAGGACGAGCAGGGCGCGCTGGAAAAGTACCTGCTCAAGTCGGTGTGCACGGACATCGTCAACCTTATCCTTGCCGATCACGCCGCCCAGGGCGCGCCGCAAGGGGCCGCGAGCGAGGGCCTCGTCGTTGTTGCCTCCGCTGAGGACCGGAGCAAAGCGCTGGCGGGGCTGGCGGCACCCGTCCAGAAGAGCCTCAGACTCCTCAACGATGCCCTCACCTCCAAAACCTCGGCCCTGTTTGTGGCTGCGCTAGAGCAGGTGGCAGGCGACGCGTGTATCGAGTGCAAGACGGTCGACAAGAACATGGAGCGCGGCGCTGTCTTCTCCACCCGCCAGCAGTGGCAGGAGCAGGTCCGTCTGTGTGTTTGTGAGGGGGGGGGGGGCGGGGGCGGGGGCGGGGGCGGGGGCGGGGAGCGTTCCGTCACATG
>Ga0315899_10009813_pt1 | contig 10274 bp, 22 predicted proteins | sample LakEriMetagenome_2_FD_203518 | JGI IMG/M metagenome (GOLD analysis project Ga0315899, IMG submission 203518) | Freshwater fungal communities from buoy surface, Lake Erie, Ohio, United States - Buoy 4 MA112 | ecosystem: Environmental > Aquatic > Freshwater > Lake | place: USA: Lake Erie, Ohio...
TCTATCCTTTTTTACATTAAGTATAGTTTTATGGTTTAGTTTACGTAAGGTTTTTGGTTGGAAAATTGATGAACAAACTAGAAAAAATCACTCATGGTAAAATATCTTTTAAGTATCCCGCTTTTTTTCCTATCTACTACTCTATTTGCTCAAGTAATAGGAAAAACCTCCACTGAAAGCTATCAAGCAGAATTTGAAAAATCTGCCTCTATCTATAGCATTCCAGAATACAATGGTAAACCTGTACCTGTAGCTTTATTAACTATTGGTATAAGCGATGAAGTACTAGCCCAATACCCAGAACTTGGTGACTATAGAGTAGGACTAGGCTTAGCAAACATTGTAGTAGCATTTATGGACGAAACCTTTAGATTTGAATTTGTTGAAACTAAAGACGAAATCAAAGATCGTATGATTGCTCAAATGAAAGCCTCAGACAAAGGTATCTCTGCTAACAAAATTGAGGTAAAAGGTAATATCGTACTAGCCAAATATTTAGGCTACGTTGAAGTATACGATTTCTCTATTTCCGAAGATGAAACTATAAATCTAAAGGATGGTGTAAAAAATACACTAGTAACTAGACTAGGTTTACAGTTAAAACTGGTGGACGCAGAAACTGGATTATACATGACGGGTTCAGGCTTAGGCACTGCAACAACAACTCGTGAATTAACTTTATTAAGTGATCAAAATTTAGAAGAAGTAGCATTTAACCAATCTTCAATTGGTACTTCTACCAAAAAAGCATTAGAAACAGCAGTAGCAAAAGTTGTAAAAAGAATGATGCAAAAAGGTGTGTTTGATCACTAATTAATGAAAAAATTTCTTTTTATATTATTAATGTGGGGGAATGTAGCTCTGGCTCAATCCCCCATTATTACCCAAACATACACCGATAGATGTACGGGACAAACATTTACATTCTCTGTACCATCAAACGGACAAACCGTAGTAATGTTTTACAGTAAATCACGTGTATTTACCGCAAATGAATTTACAAATGGTACATTACGTGCCTGGCTAGAAGAAACATATGCTTGGTGGCGAAATTTAAGCCCTTGTTCTACTAATCAAGCTACCGCAACTGCAGCACAACAAACTGCTCAACAAGCAGCCTCTACTGCCACCTCAGTAGCTACTAATATACCTGTACCTCCACCTCCTGCCCCTACACCCCCACCTGCTCCTGCACCACCACCTCCAAGTGGTGGATCCTCTTCTAGTAGTTCTTCAAGCTCAAGTAGCTCTTCTAGTTCTTCAAGTTCTTCTTCTCAAGAAAAAAGTGGAGGAGAAACTGAAAAAAGTGGAGGAAGTACAGAAGAAAAATCTGGAGGATCAGAGGAAAGTAGCAGTTCTGAAGAAAGCAGTAGCGAATCCGAATCCGAATCTTCAGATAGTGAAGAAAGCTCTTCAGAAGAGGAAAAAAAGGAGGAAAAAAAAGACGACAAGAAAAAAACAACTACCCCACCTATAGTAGTGGCAAACGTAGCTGCAATACAAGGTTTAGATGGTAAAATTGCTACTGCTCTATCCTTTGGTATGAGCAAATCTTCTTTACTTGGAGACAAATCCTATGGACTAAACAGTATGATTTGGTCTAATATGAAACAGTTTCTAGTAGCAGGAAACTATTCAAAAACCCATATGGTAAAGGGTGAAATAGACATGATTAGCTCTACTTCCATAAGTGCAGCTAAAATGTATTCAACCTATTTACTTTCAATAGGTCACAGTAAAATATTCCCAGGTAGAGATGGATCTGTATTTGGGTTTAATTTTGGAAACAATATAATGTCCATAGAATTATCCCCAGCACAACGTGAATTATCTGGATCTTTTAATACTGTATTTTTTTATACTAAACCCTATAACTTTACTCGATTATCTCTAGCCCCACTAGTAGCTTTAGCCTCAAATTTAGTTACATACAGTTTTACTACTAAAACAATGAATATGCCCCATTCACACATACTATTAACGGGTAATAATTTTAATTACACTATAACACAAAGGTTTGTAGCTAACTTAGGCATCATGGCTACTTCATCTTTATCCAATGAGTTTCCAACAACCTATGCTGTAACCATTGGTTCTAGATTTCAGTTCTAATATTTATAATAGATAAAAAAACGTTTTATTCAAATGTTATGCCATGTTTAACTACTTAAAAAAATAAACGGATGGCTTTCAAGGACATTTTTAAAGACAACAACTCCTACAACGAAAAAAACATCGTAGGCTTTGGATCATTTGCAGTAATGGCAGTATTTGCTGCTGCAGATATCGTAACAGGTATATTAGGTATGCCGTTAGAAATTACCGATATCATCTTTAACTCATTTGTAATCATTACATTGGGTTCTTTTGGTATTGATGGAGTAACTAAAATTTTTGCTAAAGACAAAAAAGAAGAAGAACTATGAGCTTAAAATCCTTACAAGCTAAAATGGGAATTGCCGCAGATGGTGCTTTTGGACCTGGTACTTTAAAAGCAGCTATGGCATATTACAAAATGACCCCAGAAAGAGCAGCACATTTCTTTGCTCAAACTGCACATGAATCTGGTGGATTCAAAGCATTTGCTGAAAATTTAAACTATGGTGCTGCTGGTTTAACTGGAATATTTAAAAAATATTTCCCAACCAACGAAAAAGCATTACTTTATGAGCGCAAGCCTGAAAAAATTGCTAACCTAGTTTACGCTTCTCGTATGGGAAATGGAGATGAGGCTTCAGGTGATGGATACAAGTTTAGAGGTAGAGGTGCTTTACAATTGACTGGTAAAGACAACTACAAAGTATTCTCTGAGTACTTAAAGAATCCAGAAATTATGACAAACCCAGATTTAGTAGCAACTGAATTTGCTTTCGAATCTGCAATTTTCTTCTTTGACAGAAACAAACTGTGGGACATCTGCGATAAAGGTGTAAATAAAGACACAATCTTAGCTCTTACCAAAAGAATTAACGGTGGAACTCACGGATTAGCAGACAGAGAAGAGAAAACACTTAAGTATTACGGCTATCTAAAATAATATTTTAGAATGAAACCCAGCTTAAGTTTAATTTTATCTTCTATTAGCGTAACCATAGGTTTTGTATGTTCATATTTTATGGAACTTACAATGCAAAACGCCGAACAATATTTAGCTATTACAGCTTTAATATTTGCTGATGGGTTTTTTGGAGTGATTGCAGGGGTAAAAAGAGAGGGGTTCAAAACCTACAAAGCAGTTAAAATATTAAAAAATCTACTATTTTGGATTATATTTTTAACTGTAATACTAGGAATTGAAGCTAATTTTAGTGGAACATTTTGGTTAAGTGAAACTATAATTACCCCACTCATTATATTCCAGCTAATAAGTGCTTTAAAGAATGCATCTATGGCAGGGTTTGTAAAAATAGATGAGTTAAATAAAATATTAGATAAAATAGACAAGCACAAAGGGGAGCGATCCTAAAAAATGAGGTTGGATTTTATCCAACCTTTTTTTATTAAACTTGGCTTCCTAAAATAGGGTTCGTACATTTATATCAAATAAAAGTTATGATTTACTCTCCGACATTTCCAAAGCCGTACATCCAAGAAAAACTCTCCAAGCTTCGCAAGCTAAAGTACAACCAATTTAGATGGTGGAGAATGTACGACAATCCTGTTCAACCCTTACCAAACAAATCCCCTTTAATTGATAAAATCTTAAATGGTGATTTTGACTACCCCCACTACAAACTACAAGCTGAACTTGTTGAACACGAGTTAAATGAGTTAGCTCAAAAATGTGGTGGCAACAATGAATTGTTTGGGGAGAAAAGTGCACTATTGCGTGCTAAACGAAAAAGATTATTGGATGATTTTTGGAAGGAAGAAAATGAAAAACTAAAACAGTTGTTTAAAGAATTTACTAAGAACTTTAATGCCACTGAAGAACAGGTTGAAGAAGAAATGTTTAGATTTGTTGGCAACTTAGGAGAGTTTTATTATTATATGGGATTAAGATTTCAACAAAACCACAAACCAAACAGACGCGGACGTAAAAAGAAAAATATATGATCAAAGTTTCACATGAAGTACCTAGATGTTTACTAAAAGCATCCCTTGAGTTTAACGACTACCAGTATTGTTTACCTCACCTACTAGATCAAGACAATGTATATAGAAAACATTTCTATGATTTCAAAAAATCAGGTGGTTATATTATCATGGACAACTCGTTACATGAGCTAGGAGAAGCATACGACCACGAACGTTTAATGTTTTGGGTAAATGAGCTTGAACCTGATGAATTTATTGTACCTGATGTATGGATGGATATTGATGCCACTCTTAAAAACGCAGAAGAATGGATTAAACTTTCATATCCTAAAAACACTACCCCAGTAGCAGTAGTGCAAAGCAGAAACTTTAAAGATGCGGAAGAATGTTATCTTGCGTTGAAAAACATAGGATACAAGAAAATCGCATTCTCGTATGGAGCGGATTGGTACATGGATAAATTCCACGGTATTCACATAGATAAAGCAAAAATGATGGGCCGTATTTCAGCTGTTAAACAAATGTTTTATAACGGTACTATCAAGAAAGATGATAGAGTACACCTTCTAGGCTGTTCTTTACCACAAGAGTTTGGATGGTATGAAAATTGTTCGTACATTGAGTCCATAGATACTTCAAATCCAATTATGGCTGCTTTAGAGGGTATTGGATATGATGAGTTTGGTTTATTAACAAAACCAAAAGCAAATATGAACGATTATTTTCATATCAATATTAAAGATGTAAATTTAAAATTAGTATTACACAACGTAGAAACATTTAAAAAAATTAATGATTTATGATTTCACTATTTGATTATTTAGGAAAACCAGCAGGTTCCGAACTTGGTAAAAAAGTTAATGCTTACGCTTATATCCGTCAAGCAGAAACAGGATTAAGGTATGTAGAAAACCCTGTATACAAAGGAAAAATTATGTTGTATACTAGAGAGTTTCTAGATGAGTTTTTTAGAGTACAAGAAATCTTTAGTTAATATGGGACTATTTTTGAAAAATGCTTTAGATATGGGAGCTAAATACCCATCATCTCTAAACGATGGTATTACTTCTAGTCAAGAAGATTTAAGGGAGATACTTACTAAACTGTGGAACAATCAGGATAACTTAAATAAAGGAGATATTAGATTACTTGAGTATTTATCTAAAAAATAACGTTTGCCTATACGTTTAAAATACCTGGCAAAAATAAAAATATACAAACAAATGAAAAGCGTAGTAGTATCACTGAGTGGTGGAATGGATAGCAGCACATTGCTATTAAGAGCATTATCTGAATATGATAATGTAATTGCAGTATCTTTTGACTATGGTCAAAAACACAGAGTAGAGCTTGAACGAGCTCAATCGTTAGTAAATTACTTGAAAGAGCAGGGTCAACAGGTTAAGTACCAAACAATTAAACTTGATGGTTTAACTCCATTACTTAACTCTGCTCTAGTAGAAGGTGGAGAAGAAGTACCAGAAGGCCATTACGAGCAAGAAAACATGAAAGCTACAGTTGTTCCAAACAGAAACAAAATCTTTAGCTCAATTGTTCAAGCTATTGCTTTATCTGCAGCAACACAAAACGATTCAACTTGTGATATTGCTTTAGGTATTCACGCGGGTGATCATGCAATTTATCCAGACTGTAGACAAGAATGGAGAGATGCAGACGATCAAGCATTTAGAGTTGGAAACTGGGATGTTGGTAGAGTAGGTCATTTTACACCCTATTTACATACAGACAAATTTGGCATTTTGCAGGATGGAGAACGATTGTGTAAAAAATTAGGTTTGAATTTTGATGAAATATACTCTAGAACAAACACATCTTACAAACCAATTCAACATCTAGTAGAAAAGAAAATTAGCGTACTAGCTAGTCTTTCCGAGATGCAACAAATTCCTGTGTGGTTTAGCGACTATAAGAGTGCAAGTAGCGTGGAGAGGATAGAAGCCTTTATTAAATTAGGACGTAAAGACCCAGTTGAATATGCAGACGAAACAGGACCTGTAACATGGGAAGTAGCTAAAACTCACGTAGAAGGAGTACTTAAAGAAAGTTTAGATGCTGCTAAATTAAGTGTAGAACAAATACTTAGCGAGCACAAGGCTTAAGAGTGATTGTCCTATGGTGTAACGGTAGCACAAGTGGTTTTGGTCCACTTAGACGAGGTTCGAATCCTTGTAGGATAACCACGGTCCCTTAGCTCAGTTGGTTAGAGCACCTGACTCATAATCAGTAGGTCGATGGTTCGAGCCCATCAGGGACCACAGAGATAGTACCTTTCTTAAATAAATTAATAAACTAAAGAAAGGAAAATTATGGAAACAGTATATTTTGTTTTAGGAGTGGTCACAGTTCTATTAATATTAGGAATTGTGGTTATTGTTAGAGTAGGTACTCTAGTAAAAGAGTTGAAAGAAAAGGTTCAACATTTAGAAAGAGGTTTAAACGATGTAATAAATGATGCACATCGTAGAATTGATGATGAAGTAAGAATGTTACAGTCTAACATAAACGAGAACGAAAGAGATATTTTATCATTACTCGATTCTCGGTTAGATAAGTTAGCAAGTAAGATTAATAAACAACAATTACCAAAAGGGTAATTTAAAATTGAAAGGTATTATCTCTTAATTGTAGAGTGGTGAAACAGTGTATACACTAGGCAGACACTCCCTCCTGTCTCGGGGGTGGGGATAACGAAATAAAGTAAGGATATCGGGGTAGACCACCAGCTTGCAAGCACTATTGTCCTTTACCTAATTGCCCCGTGGAGGTTCGAATCCTTCCTCTACAGCACCAGCTCCTAAAGCATTGCTGGCGATGCGCATGACTTGTAATCATGATAACTTGGTTCGATTCCGAGTGGGAGCTCAAAGTACTTACCACGCTACCCATAAGAACAGCGTCCCAGGGTAAGTCTTTTACGAGGGTAGGTAGTTGCAAATGCTTACTCTCAACCCGCTCGGTTCGTCTAGGGGTTAGGACGTATCCCTTTCACGGATAAAACACGGGTTCGATTCCCGTACCGAGTACTATAATATTTATTTGAAATATGGGGTTGACATGGTATAGATTGGCAATGTAAGTAAAGCAGATGATGCAAGCCGGGTTAGATGGAAATCCGTAAATACCTATCGAACAATAAAAGGCGAAGAGAAATCTTCATTCACCTTCGAAGATGCTTTGGCATTCGTAGGTGCTGATTACGCTGTAGCAGCCTAATCTCTCCCGCACACATCGTGGGATATAAAATAGAATGTGTACCAAGGTGGAAAAGTGATTGAACCCGAAATCGAATCACCCATTGGTTGTCAGGGATTTAGGTTTACGATGGTGAAGAACAAACCGACTATTTTGTTTATTTAGAAAAATAAACTAAGCTTGTGAATGAGTCCTTTAGTTAGTTGAGCAAGACGGCGGTTCGAATCCGCCCAACTCCACTTTAATCAGTTTTAAAAAAATGTATGGCTCTATTTAAAGATTTAAAAGATTTAAAAGAAGAATTGCAATACTGGCAAAACTACGAACCTGTAAACAATATGGGTAAATGGTATGTAAGTGTTAGAATTAGCAAATTAAAAAGTAAAATCGAAAGAATAGAAAAAGAGCTAGAAAGAAGAAAAAAACGGTTGGATTCCTAAACCCCATTTCGTACCTTTATAGCATGTTAAATGCCGGGATGGTGGAATAGGTAGACACGCAAGACTTAAAATCTTGTTCGCCAACGCGAGTGCGGGTTCGATTCCCGCTCCTGGTACTTTTAAAAAATTTATTTATATTTATCACAAACAAACCAATTTAATTAATCATGAAAAAAGTAACAATGATTTTCGCTGCAGTAGCTCTTACGTTTGCTGTAGCATCTTGTGGATCTAAAACTACTGAAGAAGCAGCTGCTGTTGACTCTGCTGTAGTAGTTGAAGCTGATACTGCTGCTGTAACTGAAGAAGTAGTAGTAGCTGATTCCACAGCAGTTGAAGCTATCCAGTAATTAACTGGTCTTTAACTCGAATTAAAGCTTGGCATAGTCCAAGCTTTCTTTCTTTAAGCTTGGATATCTAAAATATCTTTCGTACATTTACATATACTGATGGGATTAATATGAAACAGACAGCAATACAACAAGCTATTGTAATGGTTAGAAATAGAATGGAATCAATGAACGAGACTTTAATGGGTAAGCATACTGCTCATCATCTTCAACAGGTTGAGAGAGGTTTATATGATTTGCTTGAGCAAGAGAAGGAGCAGATAATATTCGCTTATGGTGATGGTCAGCAAAATGGAAGAGAGTTTCAAGAAGCTTTCTATAATAGTGAAGACTGTAATGTAATTACTTCAGAACAATACTATAACAAAACATACAAATGAAAATATCAAAAGCAGAGGTATGGGGTCAAATCTATTTATTACCATACATTAAAATAACTTACACAAGAGATCTAAACGGAGATTTAGAATTAATAGCCGGATGGTTAAAATGGGAATTAGTGTTTAGCATTTAAAAAAAATAATATGGAACTAGCAATCTCAATTATAATTGTATTTATAATTTCTATTCCCTTAGGAATACTATGGGTAAATGGGATAGATTATATGGACAAAAACTACCCAGACTATAAAGGTGAAGATTTATTTGACGAGGATAAAAAATGAAAAGAAGAGGATTTCTAGGAAAATTGCTAATGGGAGCTGCAGTAACTGCATTAGCTCCTGTAGCTGCTACAGAGCCTAAAAAAATACAGGCTACTCAGACAGTAGGGAGTGTAGAAAGAATGAGAATAGGTTCTAATGGAAGTACTTACTATTATAAAATTTATTAAACAATGAAACAGACAGCAGTAGATTGGTTAAAGGATATGCTTGAATGGAATTACGGAGACCCAAAAATGTTAGAAATATCTTGGGTAAACCTTGACGATTTATTTGAAAGAGCCAAGCAAATGGAAAAGGAGCAGATTAAACAAGCTTATTTAGATTCAAGTAGAGAGACTTGCTTAAGTTATGGAGATAACCCTCCACATGATGATCCAAAATTTGCAGAAAAATACTACCAAGAAACCTTTAACACCAAAAAGGAATGAAAAAGAGACTAAGCAGAGAAGAAAAACTAAAGCAAGCAACCGTTGATATTATCAACAAAATGTTTGAAATTGCAGGTCACCCTGTAACCTACGAGGATATCAAAGACAGAAAAGATGCTTGGTATCAAGAGTGGACAATGACCACTGAACAAAACAAGGAGTGGCAAAAGTGGGGTAAACAGTACCTAATGAAAAATTTCCGCTTATATGCTAGAATGGCAGAGCGAGAAATGCAATGGACTGCTTTACAGTGGGGTTTAAAATTTGCAGATTAAGCTTGGCTCCCCAAGCTTTCTTTCTTACATTTACGGCATGGAAACAAATACATATACAAATCGATACGGTGAGATTTACACCTTTACCCCCACAAGTGATGGCAATATCTTTTGGAGCGGTAGTTTTAGCCATACAAGATTCGCTTGGCCGAATGATTATAGCGTAGCCTATAAAACTTATCTTGAACAAGGTGGTACAATGTCACTAGAGGAATTCAAGAAAAAAGTTCATGAATACAATAATGAAACCAAAGAATATGTTATGGGAAGAGAATTAGTTTCACTAATCATCTCAGACACAACAAAAATTGACATGGTTGATCCTCCAGGTGGACCTTACATCTGTACCGGAATGGAGTTAAATGGGAAAATTGTAACAGGTATTGAGTCCAAAGATGGTGGTTATGTACTTTTAATGAAAGATGCAGAATGAAAGAAGAGGTTTTAGTACAATTAGGTTTTAACAGAAACGATATATCTGAAGAAGAATCAGGTGCTAGTGCATTCTATTACTACACAATGGATTTTGGTAGTTTATGTTTAATATCAAATGCAAATGATGAAGTTGGAGAAGATGGAGAATGGATGGTTGAAATATTTGATGATCAATCTATAGAATTTAAAAACGAAGAAGATTTAAGAGCACTAGTAGATATCCTTAAACGAAATGGCAAAGTATCTTAAAACCGCATTTATGCGAAATTTAGAAATTCAGGTTATAGAAGAAAAAATTTCATATGGTAGAATGTTGGAATTGATTCAAGAAGAAGTTATTAAAAATTACAAAGCAGATTTATAATATGTTAGAAATTGTAAGACATACTTTCGGTTTATGTGGGGAGCATTCTCACCCAAATATTTTCAC
>Ga0315899_10009814_pt1 | contig 10274 bp, 14 predicted proteins | sample LakEriMetagenome_2_FD_203518 | JGI IMG/M metagenome (GOLD analysis project Ga0315899, IMG submission 203518) | Freshwater fungal communities from buoy surface, Lake Erie, Ohio, United States - Buoy 4 MA112 | ecosystem: Environmental > Aquatic > Freshwater > Lake | place: USA: Lake Erie, Ohio...
GGGAGGGAGGGAGGAGGGGGTTGGGGGGGGGGAGACGCTGGACCTGGGACATGAGGTCTTGGAAGAGCTGTTGTTGACAGCACATTAGCGACAGGAGCGTGTCGCACGCTGCGTCTGCAGATGTGCCCTTCGAGTCAGGTCTCTCTCCTCTCTTTCTCTCTCTCTCTCTCTCCCTGCTCTCTCTCTCGCTCTCTCTCTCTGCAGACATGCGCTTCATTCGTCACAAGAAGGTGACGCACACAAGAAACAAAAGGCTAGTGCACAAAAGGCTAGTGCGCACAGTGCCCCATCCCTTGCATATGCATATAGACATATACATATATGCACATATCCCAGGGATAGGTGTATGTGTGTGTGTATATATATATAAAGATGTGTCCTATCGGGATGAGAGACAGGAAGGAGTGAAGACGAGATAGACAGGATGGCAGCATCACAGCAGCAGCATCAAGGCAGCAGCACAGCAGCACGGCGGGCGCCATCGCATCTTGATACCTATCTTGCTTCAATTTTCGAATGTGCATGTGAAGGCATCTATTCCGGGTGGCAGCGGGGCGGGCAGGAGACACAGAGGGACGGCAGGAGACACGGAGGGACGGGGGTGAGGCAAAGGACGCACAGAGAGGACGGAGGTGAGGCCAATCACGCACAGCCACCTACCACAGGCACCTACCACAGGCACCTACCACAGGCACCTACCAAGCACGGCGGGATTGAACTGCTTGAACAAGAGCATATCGAGGAGATTCTGTGACAACACCAGCCGTCAGCCCCGTCAGCAAATGCATCAGTTTTTTCTCACCCTACACCCCGCCCACCGCGCCCGCTCCTTTACTCCCCCTCCTCTCCTGGTCCCTGCTGGTTCTTCACTGGACTTCTCGCACGAGAGCTCCTGAGCCACTGGCAGTCGGACAGGAACTAGAGGCGGAGGACAGGCGCCCACGACCTTGTTGGCACCCAAGCCTTGTCAAGACACAGGTGGTCCAAGTGACACTTGTGTCTGACAAGGTGGTCAAAGTGACACTTGTCAAGTGTGCGGACTTGTGTCGGCACTTGTGTCTTGACACAAGTCCGCACACGTCACACCAGTGTGCCAACACGTCAAACACACTTGTGTCGCAGCTCAGTCAAGCGAGCGCGAGTGTGACGTGAGGGCATTCTTCCTTCTTCCTTCTTCCTTCTTGTGTCAAGTGTCACGTGTCACGTGTCACGTGTCACGTGTCACGTGTCACGTGTCACGTGTCAAGTGTCAAGTGTCAAGTGTCAAGTCCGCCATTGCCGAGTCAATCAAGTCCGCTCATTGCCGAGTCAATCACTTGTCTTGTTCAAGTCAGCCCATCATTCAGTCAAGCGCTGGTGAGCATCATGCGTCTCCCCTGCCCCCCTAGTGCGCACATGATGCACGTCTGCCTTGCCCAACGAGTGCACAGCACAACGAGGCAGCTCAGTCTGGCATCGCCCCGTTGTCTGTCCTGCAAGAGAGGATAGACGAGAGAGAGAGAGCGCGCGCGCGAGAGAGAGAGAGAGAGAGAGGGAGCGCGCGAGAGAGCGAGCGAGCGAGAGAGAGACAAAGCGAGAGCGAGAGCAGACCTGCAAGAGAGGATAGACATCGAGGAGGGAGGGTGCTGGCGGCTGGGGGGGAGACGTCAAAGTATGGGAGGCTAGGGCGTCGAGCGCTTCCACACTCTTGCGCGCGATCTCCGACTCGGCGGCCTGGGAAATGCCGTGGAGGAGGCAGGCGACGATAGGATCCAGCATGGGCTTTTGCATCACACACACCTGTTTAGGTGAGAGGGGATTGTTGAGGTGAGAGGGAATGCTTGTTTTTGAAGACTCGGGCTTTTGCATCACGCACACCGCACTGTCCATACCTTGTGTGCATACGTTTCAATCAGCCAAGACAGGAATGTGAAATACTCGCGCGCAAGCGCCGGGTAGCCGAGGGTCTCGGGAGTGATGAGAGGCTGGATGAGCGACAGCCCGTACAGCACCACGTCTCCAACGTCCATTGCCTCCTGTCCCTGGGGGCCCTCGTTGGAAAAGTCGGCGACATCCTTGCGCGCAAGATGGAGGAGTAGCTGGAGCAACGCCAGTACGTGCTCGCGTAGCCATTCTTGGTTGCTCTCCACTTGCAGCGAGCGCTCCGCACCACGGGCCGACCAGGCAGCGGAGGAGCCCTCAACTCGCGCAAACGTCTGCAGCATGTGCAGGCAGCATCGGTTGAAAAAACTCATCTGCTGTGCCGACAGGTATGACACCTGGGCCTCGCCCACGATGACATAGAGCTGAACAAGCGAGGCTGTCACATCATTCCGCTCCCGGCACGCCTCCAGAGCGGCGGGTAGCGCCTCCAGCACTGGAGCCACCAGCTCAAAGATGCAGTCGCAGGTGTAAAAGTCGGCGCTCTTGCAGGCGCCGTGCAGGAGATTCACGGCGCGCACCACAAGGTGCGAGGCTGCGCTCCCCTGCCGCAGCACGGCTGCCGAGCGCTCGACCACCGGCGCGATGAGTTCCCGAAGCATCGTGCCCGTCGTCGCTCGCTGTTCATCACCTCCGGACATGCTCGACACGGAGGCACACAGTGCTTGCATGGCAGGGGACAGCGCCGCCGGTGGCAACTTGGGTCCTCCGCCCTCGTTCGTCACCTGCATTGCAATGCTGCGGGAGAACTGGTGCCAGGAGGCGTTGGCCAGCAGCATCTTGCCCACTGTCTTGCGCATGGCCAGCGACAAGAGCAGCTGGGTGGTTGCTGTCATTACGTCCTCCTCAGAGGTCCACACGCACAGCCACATCAAGGCCCGCTCAACGATGAAGTTCAAGACTGACTCCACACCCCCACCCTGCTCTGCCGCGCCAAAAAGCCCCCGCAGCGCCGCACTTACCTCGTACTTCTCTGACACCTGCGCATGGTGCGTGAGGAGGCGGCGCATTCATGATTCATGAGGGCGTACGCGGTATCAAGGGAAGGAGGGAAGTGCGAGCGACAAATGAGGCACGCGTACAGATACAGGGCCAATGGCACTCAGTGTTGCTACAGTGCGCCAACTGTCATGGCCAGTGCGCGATACAGAGGGAGAGAGAGAGCATTCAAGGCGGGCGACCTCGGGGAGGAGGTAAGTGTGGGAAAGGCGGGTGAGAAAGTGGGCGAGCGTCTCTACAAGCATCGGGGACATGAGCTCCTGACCAAAATTCTCAGAAGTCACTTCCCAGTACATTTACTATGTAAACGTCACCATATAGAGTACTTTTGAGAAATTTTACCGTGTGCCCTGCCTCTCGACACCCATCCAGAACCTGATTCCCCCCCCCCCCCACACACACACAGATTCATACAAGCACAAGACGGCAAGAGAGCGGAAGACAAAACAGGCGAGACAGGCGAGCGAGCTCGACAAAGATGGACGAGACAAAGAGACAGGCAAACGCATGGCAGAGGATGGTGCAGCGGTGCATTACAGCTGGAGGCAAGGCGAAAAGAGGCCAACAGGAAGAAGGAGGGACGCGGGAAGAAGACCTTGATGGTCTCAACAACTTGGTTTGTCAGCACCACCACGGGATCGTCGACGCCACGCGCCCCAGCTTCGGCCGACACTTTGGCAACGGCGTCAGGAATCATGGGCGTCTCTCCCTCCGCTTCGTCCGCTATGCACCGGGCCGAGATGGAGATGAGAGAGAGGAGCTGCTCAAGGGCGACACCAGCCTCCTTGGTACTCAGACGCCGCCCCGACATCAGCACTCCTCGCAAGGCCTCGGTGCGCTCGTGTATCAGTTGCGAGAGGAGTGCCAGTGCGTCGCCCAGCATTGCGCGCGCTGTGCACCCCACGCTCACAAGGCGCTCTTCGCCCACCGACTTGTCCTCGTGCTCCTCCTCTGCCGCATCCCACTCCTCCACCTCCCGCACTGCATCCCGCAGGCTCTTTTCTATGTAAGCGCGGAAAATCTTGGCGGTGTATGGAGCCAGGGCCTGGAGCATCGCCGGTTCCTCCTCGCGCATCTGCAAGTCTACCGCCATAGAACTCCAGACCTCGAGCAAACTGTCCAGTGCCTCCCTCAACGAGGGCTCACTGGAGGAGGACGACAGCGTCATGAGCGTGCACGTCAGACCCCCCAGTGCCTCCAGGTGCGCCTGCGCGCGTGGTACGCTCATCACAGCCTTGGCACACATTCTGATAAGTCAGTGCCCTAGTGTATTTGCTACACGGCATGACTATGCCTAAGACTAAGGAGATGCATCACTCGAGTCAAGATAGTCAAGATAGCTTTTGAGAAAGAGTGCCTTGGCCTGGAAGTTGGACATTAGACGCAAGATGATGAGCGCCAGGTCCACGTACTCGTGCTCTCGCACCGAGGGAACGAGTGCCAAAACGGACAGAAGCGAGTGATCCAAGAAGGCTGAGCGCGCAGGCTCGTCCGGGAAGACGTCTCCCTTGATGCCTGAGATGTCGACGAGGCTCTGCCGACAGGCGTGCGAGAGGGCCTCGTTGCGCGAGAAGCGGCAGACGGAATAGATGCCGTAGAGGAGGTCTAGCGTTGCTTGCACCACCAACACGTCGCTCCATTCTTTGCCGGGCGTAATGACGTCAGCGCGTGCCGTGCTGGGAGCTAGGGAGGCGAGGCCAACCACTCCGCCGGAAGTGGAGGCGTCGCTAAAGTCCCAGCCCAACGTCTGATTCACCACGGCCACGCAGGTAGAAAGCCAGTTGAGGGAGCCCGCCTCGCTGAGCAGCGCGTCAATTGCCTCCTGTGAGCTCTGCGCGCGCAGCGTCTCGAGCGCGCCACTCAGGAGGGAGAGTGACAGGCGGAAGAGCATTTTCAAGTGACCCTGGGCGTGGAAGCGCTGTTGGCACTGGTTGTGAAACTCCCAGGTCAGCCCCACCACCGACCTGTTGCTGCTTGAAAACTCCTGCCCCGATGCACACGCTCGCCCACGTCAGCGCGGCACTTCGTGAGGCATGCACATCCACGCGTGCAGGCAGTGCGCGCTCGAGGCTGGATAGAAGGACTAAGTGCAGAAGCGCCTTCCGCTTCCCTCCCTCGCAGGCTCCCACGCCTCCCTCCCTCCCAGGCATTCACGAGTCAGACCTCTAGCAACGAGAGCAGCATGAGAGCACCAACAGCCCGCGTGCCGGCATCTTCCAACAGCCGCTGAACGTAGCCCAAAAACTCGGAGAACATGCCCGGCGCCTCCTCGAACCACCCGCGCTTGACCATCATGGCCACCACCTGCCATCATGCGCCATCAAGCACGCCCGTCCACGCGTGTAAGGGAACGGAATGCATTCGCGTCATGCCAGACAGATCACACAGGTGGGTGGTGCGAAAGCACGCTGACAGCGCAAACAGAGTCCAAAAGATCCAAGCATGGTGCCGCAATCGTGTGTGTGTGTGTGTGTGTGTGTGTGTGTGTGTGTGTTTGTGTGTGTGTCTGTGTCTGTCTGTCTGTCTTTTTTCCGCGTCGACCTGAAGCAACGGCTGGCGCACGAAGCGCTTGATGGCGGCACCGCGCTGCACCACGTGCTGCAGCAGATTGCCCCTGAGACTGCTGCGCTGATCAGGCGGGATCTTGTGCCTGCCCGCACACTGAGTCCGTCAGCAGCGGGAGAGGTGCGCACCGCGCACGTGTCATGGTATTGGGGACGGCGGCACCAGGGATCAGGCGAGCGAGCACGTGCGCGCTTACCAGTCGCGGAGGGTGGACTCTTTGAGCATGATGGCCGCGTGGAAGCACGCGTGGTCGTTCTGCGAGTTGGCAATGATAAAGTGCGCCATCTCGATGGCATTCTCGGACCTGCGCAGCCCGACGACATAGCGCTCGGCCTCGGCCCTCTGCGGGCCGATCCCTGTGCTGCACAACTCACACGCAGCCTCGATCTCTTTGAGAAGCTCCGCCGTGGGCTGCGCCATCTGGCGGGCCTGCCGCCGCGGCGGCTCTGACTCAAGTTGGGCGTGCCCGCGCCATTGCGCTTGGCATGTATATGATCCACGAACTAATCGCGCTGTCACGTGCTGAAGCTCTAGGGTGAAAGCTCTTGGTCGTGCGGGCTCTTGGTCGTGCGTGCTGCGACCCGGGGCAGTCTCTGGAGCCATGCAGTCGACGGCGCAGCTGCAGCAGCTGCGCAATGCGATGAAAAAGGACCCCAACGCCTACACGGACGAGCTCTCGCTCCAGGTGCGTGAATTGGACTTGTTAAACACTACACGTCTCCGCTTGCTCCCATCCATCCCCGCAACGGCGGTGGGCATGGCGTGCGTGGTTGCACGCGAACTACGCGAGCCAAGGGACCCAATTGTGAGCGGGACGTGGCGGGCAGATCGCGCGCTGCGGTGGCTGCCAGTAGACGCGCGCTGGCGAACGCGCATGCTCTCGCACGCTCACACACGCACATGGGCGCAGCTGCGGCACTACCAGGCGACGGTCGACATTTTCAAGAGCAAGCCTGCGAAGCCATCGCAGGAGCTCGTAGACGCGGCGACTCTGCTGGCGCACGTCACGCCATGCTATCCGCGCGAACTGGCGTCCTTTCCCACGCAGCTGGTGCAGCTGCTAGAGGCGCACCACCTCACAATGCACGGCCACGTGCGCAAGGAGCTGGCACACTGTCTCATCATGCTTCGCAATCGCGACCTGCTGTCGTCAGTCGCCGCAAACCGCCTCTTCTTCCAGATGTTCCGCTGCAAGGACAAGAAACTGCGCGCCCAGCTTAGCAAGCACATCGTGACCGACGTCAAGAACCTGAACACGGGCAAGACGGATAATAGGACAAACAAGGAGCTTCAAAACTTCCTGTACAAAATGCTGGAGGACCGCAACGGAACGGCGGCGAAATGCTCGCTGGATGTGCTTGTGAAGCTGTACAAGAAGAAGGTGTGGGAAGACAGCAAGACGGTCAACGTCATGGCCTCGGCGTGCTTTTCGCAAGAGCCCAAAGTGCGCGCAACAGCCCTCAACTTCTTTCTCGGCGTTGACGACGAGCAGATGGCAAAACTGGACCAGGACTCGGACGACGAGCTGCTGGATGAGATGGAGGTGAAAAAAGCGGCCGGGGTGAAAGACTCCAAGGGCAAAGACATCGGGTCGCGCCACTCGAAGCGGTCCAAGAAACGCGTCAAGTCTGCCATGCGCCGCCTCGAACGCATCAAGAAGGGCGGCGGCGACCTGGCTACCAAGAATGAGGTTCACGCGTTTGCAGCGCTGCAGATGCTCAACGATGCACAAGGCTTTGCCGAGAAGTTGCTGGCCCAACTTCGCAAGTCCACCGACAAGTTTGAGGTCAAGCTCCTCATGATGAACCTGGTCGCGCGCGTCATTTCCACCCACGAGCTCATCATCCTCTCGTTCTACCCGTTCGTGCAAAAGTACATGCAGCCACACCAGCCCAAGGTGACCAACATCCTGGCGTATGCCGCTATGGCGGTGCACAGCTTGGTGCCTCCTGATGCTGTTGAGCCCCTCATCCGCACCCTCGCCAACCACTTTGTCAATGACGGGCGGCAAGAAGAGGTGATTGCTATCGGCATCAACACCGTCCGCGAAATCTGCATGCGGCAGCCGCATGCCATGGAGGCCGACCTCCTCCAGGATCTCGTGCAGTACAAGAAGCACAAAGACAAGGGCGTCGTCATGGCCGCCCGCTCGCTCCTCGCACTCTTCCGCGACATTGACTCTGAGATGCTGGTCAAAAAGGACCGGGGCAAGGTGCGCGATCAACACAAAAAGACTGCCTACGGAGCACAGACGGCGTCTCGCGGCGTGCAGGGGCTCAACCTACTCCAAGAGGCCTCTGATGATCAAGCGTCCGCCTCCGACTCTGCCCAAGAGTCTGGTAGCGACCACCAAGCCCAGGACGCAGATGCCGACAGCCAAGATGACGGCGAAGTGGAGGACGTGAGTGACCACGACGAGGCGGCATCCGACGTAGAGGAGGGCAGCCAGGACGAGGAGGGCGAGAGCGGGGAGGAGAGCGAGGAGGAGAGCGAGGAGGAGAGCGAAGAGGAGGAGGAAGTGCCGCATCCGAATGGGGCGGAACAAGAGCTAGTGGAGCACACGCGGGTGGCGGCTCGCTTCAAGGGCTCGAAAGAGGTCTGTCGGCACATACTGTCCCCCTGTTGCCACATACTGTCCCCCTGCTGTCCCCCTGCTGCTACCGAGCTTCAAGGGCTCCAAAAAGGTCTGTTGCCGCCGCTGCCTCCAGTGTGGCCGACGGCATGTGCTCCAGGCGCATGTCTTGTGGCGCTGCCCACCTGCCTGTGCCATGTGACGTTGCCCCCCGTAGAGACTGTCCTGTGCATGCGGCGGGACGCTGCGGTCTTTCTTGCTGGTCTTGGGGGTGAGAGAGGAGACAGACAGCTGACAAGCAAGCGCGCGGTGGAGAGCAGCTCTTTGCTGGCACTGTGAACAAGCGCAACAAGGACGGGACATACAACATCACCTTCGACGACGGCGACACTGATCGGCGAGTGCAGCCTGAGGATGTGGGCGTTTATAATCCTGATGACTTTGAGGTGCTCTTTCTTACTCTGTGTGCGTCTCTGGCTCGCGCATGTGCAATGTCTCCATATCCAACGTGCAATGTCTCCATATCCAACGCATATCCAACGCATCCAACGTAGGTTCAGGCGACATCAACCATAAACAGTCTGGGCAGGGGCTTTTTCCTGGTGGATTGCTCGCTTTGTCCCTCATGGCTTGCTCGCTTTGTCCCTCATCCTTTGTCCCTGATCCCTCTGCTGCTGCGCTCTGCTTACGTCCTTGCTGCCGTCTCTCTTCTTTCGCCCTTGCTTTGCAACACACACACACACACACACAAACACGTCCTCGGACGTGCAGGTATCAGAGGAGGAACTCGGGGAGGAGGAAGACGAGCTGCAAAGATTAGATGCTACCCGCCTGTTGACGCCAGAGGAGTTTGAAAAGATTCGCAAGCGGCGAGCAAAACGCGAGCTGGAGGCTTCCCTCGGCAAGAACGCTGGACCTGACGCCGAATCCTTGCAGGTGTGTGTGTGTGTGTGTGTGTGTGTGTGTGTGTGTGTGTGTATAGCAGGTCCTTCCCGTCGACTCTCCCTTCTCCCCACTTGGACGATAGGACACGGCAGTGCCTTCTTGCTGACGCTGGGTGCGTTTGCTGCCGACTAGTGCCTCATATGCTGCAGGCTCGTGACGCAGATGCTAGTATGGGAGGCAGATGGGAGTATGGAGGGCGTCGTGGTCGTCATGCCAATGAGCCTAGTACAGCGGTGTTTATGTGCCAAGTACAGTGGTGGTAGTAGTGTGGGGGATGCTTGTTTTTGAAGACGCGGTTGTGCCTGGTACTGGGCGCGTGCGTGGTGATGTGGTGATGAGAAGCGAGGCAAGAGCAGGTGCAGGCGCTGAACTAAACAAAACTGAACAAAACTAGACTAAACTAAACTAAACCTTGGCACTAAACACAGGTGCAGGCACGGCTTAGCGGAGACGACGTGCTGGGGCAGCACAAGAAGCGACGCCTGGACAAGGCCGGCCGCTTGGAGTCCATCAAGGCTGGTCGTGAGGGCCGTGAGGGCTTGTGGAAGGACCGTTGGGAGAAGAAGAAGCAAGCTGGTGGCCTCCGGAACGACCAGGTCTTGTTTTGCTCTTGCCGTCCTCTCGCCGTGCTTTTGCATCCACCAGGTCTTGCGAAGCACTCTCTCCTTCCCTAGCAATGCTGTTGTCTTGTGCCCAATGCCAGGGCTTGCGTCATGTAGAGCCCAGCCAAGGAGAAGGCGCAGAGGAGCAGGGACGAGAATAGGGCAGATGCATCGACTGGTCCAAGCCCTTTCACCTTTTCAAGCCCTTTCTGTTGAATCTAACTTGGGGGAGATGGACAGGCCAAGAAGAACAAGCCCTATCTCATGGTGCGCAACTCCTGGGAAGTTCGCAAGAAGCTCAAGCAGGGGGTGGGCGAGAAGAGCTTCAAAGCATCACAGCTCAAAAAGCAGCAGCGCGGCTCTGGGGGTGGCAAGCATGCTTGATGATTGTTGTAGCGGTTGTTTCTTTGTGTCCCCTCTGCATGCGAGCGTCCTGGGGTGTAAAACGGTGGAGAAAGAGGCTTGGTGTACGACCGCCTCGAGCCACAGTGCCTTGAGTCAATGGCCGCCAGGACGGGAAAGCGACGCCGCTATGCGCCGAGGGCGTGTGGGAATCTATTTAGGGCAGAGGCGTCTTGGTAAGACTTTCATGCGTCTCTGCTTGGTCAGACATTCGAGCCTGTGCGTCTCTGCTTGGCAATACACGCGTCGGCTATCGGAGGCTATCTAGC
>Ga0315899_10009815_pt1 | contig 10274 bp, 10 predicted proteins | sample LakEriMetagenome_2_FD_203518 | JGI IMG/M metagenome (GOLD analysis project Ga0315899, IMG submission 203518) | Freshwater fungal communities from buoy surface, Lake Erie, Ohio, United States - Buoy 4 MA112 | ecosystem: Environmental > Aquatic > Freshwater > Lake | place: USA: Lake Erie, Ohio...
GTGTCGCGCTACTGCCCCCATCGCCAAGCCGACCTTGGCACCTTCGGCGCCATCGAAGGCGACGAACTGGTGTGCACCCTGCACGGCTGGCGCTTCGACTTGGCCACGGGCAAGTGCATCAGCGCCACCAGCAAGAGCATCAACATCCGCAAGCGCACCTAGCTGAATCTTTTTTCAAGGTCACCTCTCGGGGAGACATAAAGTGGCCTGATGCGGTTCCCCACACGGCAACAGTCCACCGAGAGACGAAGGCGTGCCGGACTTCTCGTGATCGGGGCCCTAGCAGGAGTCGTCCTAGGCGGCGGTCTCGGTGTGTTTGCCGACACGAATCCATCTGCGATCACCGTCTGTGCCAACAAGAAGACCGGCGCCCTGCGGTACGCAAAGACGGGTAACTGTACGAAATCCGAGACCCGCTTCTCACTCAACGAGACAGGCCCCGCAGGACCTCCCGGGACGCAAGGCGCAAGTGGAGCAGCCGGCGAACAGGGGGCAACCGGAAAGCAAGGCACAACAGGGGAACAAGGTGCAACAGGTCCCCAAGGCCCAGCCGGCGCTCAAGGAACACCGGGACCGCAGGGCGACGTCGGTCCCGCTGGGCCACAAGGCTCTACCGGCGCACAGGGAGCCACCGGCGCAACAGGACCCGCGGGGGACTCGTGTGTGGCTCTCCTTCGCTGGGCAACCTGCAACGTTCCCGTGGGTGATGCCGCTGTCGGAAGTTCCGCACTCGGTGTTGCTTTCGACGGCAAACACCTCTGGGTGGCGAAGAATGCAGACAACACCATCGTGAAGGTCGATCCCGCCTCCATGGCCGTCACCGGCACTGTCGTGGTTCCCGTTGGACCTCGCGAGGTGATGTTCGATGGCTTCGCTCTCTGGGTGACCAGTTCGCCCTACATCACGAAGATCGACCCAACAACTGCCGTGACGCTCGCGTCCCAGGCCTCCCTCGGCCCTAACCCGATGGGTATGGCGTCCAGCGGCGATGCTGTCTGGGTCGCCGACAGGGACGATGGTTCCGTGTCGAAAATCAATCAAAACAATGCGACAGAGATTCTGACAGTCACTGTCGGAGCAAGTCCGGTTGACGTTGCCTACGACGGCACCGACATCTGGGTGGCCAACTGGGGCTCAGATTCCATCAGCAAGATCGACCCGAATACGAACACGGTGACCGCAACCGTCCCTGTCGGCTTCGGCCCTGTCGACATCGCCTTCGACGGGCGAAGCCTGTGGGTCGTCAATCAACTTGGGTCCTCGGTCACCAAGATCAACCCACGTACCAACCAGGTCGAGGCAACCGTGAGTGTTGGGTCCTTGCCGCAAGCCATTGCCTTCGACGGAACCAGCCTGTGGGTCACAGACGCTCAGGACAAGACCATGTCGAAAATCGACCCGATCATCAACATCGTCACAGCGACCACGCAGATGTACGACCCGGTCACCTATCTTGCCTTTGATGGCTCGAACATGTGGGTTGTCCTCGGTGGAATGGCCCTGAGAAAAGTGCCCACTTGACCACCAAATACACACCGTCCGACCCCGGGAATTGAAAAAGCGGGTGGGGCGCAAGCGCCCCACCCGCAAAAGGCTTGAATCAGCCCTCGGTCGACTCGGTGGTCTCCTCAGCAGCTGCTGTGGTGTCAGCCGTTGTCTCCTCGGCGGCAGCCGTGGTGTCAGCGGTGGTCTCCTCAGCGGTGGCTTCCTCGGCAGCAGCCGTGGTCTCCTCGGTCACTGCGGTGGTGTCTTCCGACGGGGTCTCGTCGTCATCGCTGCAGGCAGCGCCGAAAACGCTGAGGGCGGCGACTGCGCCGAGGGCAATGAGCTTGCGGGGTGCACGCATGGTGTTCTCCATTTTGTTTGGTTGGTTACTTGGAAGGGGACGCCCCGAAAGGCGCCCGGTAGAACGCTACTTCCTTCACCTCGCTCACAACGTGCACCGCCCCTATTGGGCCGGAACGGCTGAAAATCAGCCTTCGGCGGCAGCTGTGGTGTCTTCGGTCACGGTCTCGTCGGCCGTGGTTGCATCCGCTGTGGTGTCGTCTGCAGTGGTTTCGTCGGCCGTGGTGGCATCAGCAGTGGTGTCGTCTGCCGTTGTCTCGTCGGCTGTTGTGGTCTCGTCGGTCACCGTTTCGGTGATCTCGGTGGTGTCACTCGTGGGGCTCTCGTCCGAGCTTTCGGTCACCATCGAGATGAATGCCAACACGCCCAAGGCGGCAACGGCAACGATCGGAATCAGCTTCTTGCGGGGTACGGACATCGATTTCTCCCTTGTGAGACATCCAAGAATGGTTCAAGGGAACGTATCACCCTTGCCACCCGCCAATGGGCACTTTTGGGGTCGTCAGCGCTTCAGTTCGTAGAGAAACTGATAGGCAAAGAGTTGCGGGCGAATCTTCACCAAAACGCGGTCGATCGCCCGAATGGGCTTCAACTTGGCCGAAACCGAACCCTTACCTCCACGATCCGCCACATCGAATGGCAAGCCGGTTGCTCCCACTCGCCGCACTTCGTAACCCGCCTGGCGTGCCATGCGCTCGAAACTGCGGCGGGTGAAGAAGCGCACGTGCGTGCGGTCCAAGATGCCTCGGCGGTCGTAGTCGAACATCCCGAAGAGGGTGCGGAACCGCGGATACCAATGCCCGAAGTTGGGAATGCTGGCCACCACCGCGCCACCGGCGTTCAACCGTGGGGCCAACTCCTCCAACAACATCTCGGGTTGGCGCACATGTTCCAACACATCGGCACACACCACCACGTCGACACTCGTTGGCAGATCCGCCGGCAAACCCATGTCGAGGTTGGCCTGAACAAACTTGTCGACACGGCCGTACACCTGAGGATGTTCTTCCAAGTCCACACCTGTCACCGTGTGTCCCAGGCTCTTGATCTGCATGCTCAACAAACCGTCGCTGCAACCAAGATCCAGAACTTGCGACTTGTCGCGCTTGGAGAGGTACTGCAACAACTGGCCGTGCGACGACAACGGATCGCTCTTGTATTCGTACGCGCCATCGGACACCAGTTCGTGGGCATCACTCCCGAAGCCCATCTTGCGCATCCGATATTTCGTGGCATGGAAGAACAAGTCCTTCGCATACTTCATACCGTCGACGTAACAGATCTCGTCGCCGTAATAAGTGGGGATCGGCAATTCGTGAATCCGGGCACTCTGATCCAACAAGCCAAGAATGATCTGGGTGTCGAAATCGAAACCATCCGAATACCTGGACATGGGCAACGCCTGCAATGTGCTCACTCGGTAGGCCCGATATCCGCTGTGCCATTCAGACAGCGACGCACCCGTCATCGCATTTTCGTACGTGGTGAGAATCTTGTTGCCCACGTACTTGTACAACGGCATGCCGCCCTTGCGTGCAGCGCCGCGTGTCATCATCCGCGAACCAAACACCGCGTCGGCGCGTCCGTCGACCAACGGAGTGACAATGTCCAGCATGACCTCGGGTGCGTATTGGCCATCGCCATGCAACAACACCACAACGTCAAGGCCCATGTCGGCTGCAAGTTGGTAGCCGGCCTTTTGATTGCCGCCGTAACCAAGATTGACAGGATGACGAACAACGTGCATTGGCAGGTGATCGTGTGATCGTTGATATGCGAGGGCAGCGTCGTGGGTCTTGTCCAAACTCGCATCGTCACACACGATGACCGCTTCGATCTCCCGCGCCACAAGTTCAGGAATGCGGTCAAGCACCGTCGCTAACGTGGATTCAGCGTTGTAAGCAACAACCAAGATGCCCACGCGCTTGCCACCAAAGAGCGAATCCACGCCGGCAGTGTAGCGACCAACCCCAATGGCGTCAGGGCGACACCTACGGCAGAAGAACTACCTGTCTCAATACACGTGGACATCAGCGAACAACGGCAACACGCCCATGTCCCACAACTTGTCCATCGCGTCGACGCTCACCCGAACACAGCCGTGCGATGCCGGGTATGCCGGGACAACGGCTGATCCATGGAACGCAATACCGCCGCGGAAATAAATGGGTCGGTAGATGGACCCAAGATCACCTTCCCACCACCCGTCCGGTCGTGCACGCTGCACCCGAAATCTGCCCTTGGGCGTCTCAGCAACGTCTTCAAACACGATGTTCGGATTGTTCTTGCTTCGCTCCACGTATTCCTCGCCGTTTCCGGTGGATACGTTCAGCGTGAGGGTGGTGACGCCATCTTCGATCACGAAAGCCAACTGCCGCTCAAGATCCACCTCGACAATGTCGCCTTCGGTGGCCTTGCCGCGCGCAACCGGCTGTTCTTCAGAAAGCGCCAGTGCAGTCTCCGCATCCACGCCACCCGTGGCTCGCAGGCCTCGGTACTTCTGAAACGCCATAACTGCTTGTCGCGTTGTCATGTCGTTATCGCCGTTGGCCTCTTTCAGCCAGAAACCCAGAGCCATGAGACGCATCTGCACCACTGCCGTTGGCCCACCCGACGACATCCCCACTGCCACGATCGGGAAAGGGAAGGGGGCCGCACGGAACAAGTTCACCGGCAAGTGTCGTGTCGCAATCTTCGGACTCGCCTGCACCGAGTCAGCAAAACCGAACGCTGCGATGGCAACCGCCGAGGCGACAAGCAGACGGCGGAGCGTTTTCATAGACACCCCAAAAATACCTACATGTGATGCGTGGGGAGTGGCAATTCGCACCAGATCGTCAGGCTGTACTTCACCCCATCTTCGATCTGGCGACTGGCGTGCGGGTGGGTCACCAAACTTGGCCACACCAACAACTCTCCCACCGACAAATCGGCATTCGTGACTCCTTGACGTGGGAACTCCAACTCAGCTCCCGAGTAGCCCTCGTTCAACTTCACGCTCATCGACACCTGTGCCACGTCGTGGTGCATTCGCAGGCTCTCTTGTCCACCACGCTCGTACTTGATGATGAATGCGTCGTTGATGCCGTGATAGTCGATGTAGCCCCAGTGCTCGCGCAACTGCGGCCAGATCCGCATGCCGATGTCTTGCTCCATCGCCTCGTAGACAACAGGGCTCAAGCGAGCAATCGAGATCTCGTGTCCGGGCACGGGATCCCCCGGATCCTGTTCGAATCCACCCGCTGCCTCGGCGGCTGCAATCAGCGCTTGGCAATACTCGGGCGTCAGAAATGGCAAAACGAACATCTCGTTGCCGACTTCCCGCATCGTCTCTCGCACGTCGCATCCGGCGGGATAATCGAAGAAGTCCTGAACGGTGGTCATGTCCTCATGATGCCAGCGCACACGGCCCAAAAACGACAAAACGGGCGGGGTGCAAGCACCCCGCCCGTAGCCACTTCACTGACCGAGGTCAGTCTGTTTTCAGCTCTGGAGTTCCAGCGGCAACAGCGGGATGTCGATGACGTGGATGACGCCATTCGATGCCTCGATGTCGGCGGTGACCACATTGGCAACCGACTCACCAATGGTGAGGGACACTGCGCCGTCAACCGACGACACGGTGGCCTTCTCGCCGCTGACCATGTCGACCTCGGTGCCGTCAAGGGCGGCCGTGTCGGCTGCCATGACCTTGCCCGAAATCACGTGCGAGGTCAGAACCTTGGCAAGCAATGCGGTGTCTGCGGTGAGCGTGGCGCTCAGTTCGTCCATGGTCTGGCCAAGCTTCTCGGCCAAGGCCTCGAATGCTGCGTTGGTGGGTGCGAAGACCGTGAACGGGCCCTCGCCAGACAACGTCTCGACGAGTTCGGCAGTGGTCACAAGGCTGACCAGGGTGCTGAAGTTCTCATCGGCAGCTGCAATGTCCACAATCGTGCCGACTTCGGCAGCGGCGGTGTCTTCAGTTGCCGTGGTCTCCTCGGTCATTGCCGTGGTCTCTTCGGTCACCGCTGTGGTGTCCTCAGTGGTGTTGCTGTCATCGTCTCCGCATGCGGTGGCGAAGATGCCCAGTGTTGCTACCGCGCCGAACGCGATGAGCTTGCGGGTCTTACCCATTGTTTGCTCCTTTTTTGGGGGGTTGGTTTCGGAAGAAGTGCCAGAAGCACTGAGAGCACTTTAGTGCTAAATCATGAAAATGTCTTCGCGCTGTGGAAAATGAGCAAATTGTCACTATTTCAGCCGCAACTGTCCGCAAAACCGATCCTCAGCTCGATACCTGGCCGTCAGTAACTTGATGACGCCAAGTCGAGGATCGTGAAAGAGTCTGTTTATGACCAGCGCTGTTGTTGTTGAGGGTCTCTGGAAGAGTTTCCGGCTCTACCACGAGCGAAACCAGTTCATCAAAGCAGCCCTACTCCGTGGCCGCAGGGCCCGATACGAAGAGTTCTGGGCCCTTCAGGACATCAACCTCGACGTCCCCCACGGAACCACCCTCGGAATCGTCGGATCCAATGGATCAGGAAAAAGCACCCTTCTCAAATGTCTCGCGGGCATCCTCTCGCCCGAAAAGGGGCGTATCCGGGTTGGGGGGAGAATCGCTCCCCTGCTCGAACTTGGTGCGGGTTTCCACCCCGAGCTCTCCGGTCGGGAAAACGTCTTTCTCAACGGGGCAATTCTGGGACGAACCAAGAAAGACATCGAAAGTCGCTACGACGACATTGTCGAGTTTGCAGACATCGGAAAATTCATCGACAGCCCCCTCAAGAACTACTCCTCAGGAATGTACGTCCGGCTCGCATTTGCGATCGCCATCAACGTGGAGCCCGAAATTCTTATGGTCGACGAAGTACTCGGTGTCGGAGACGCAGCCTTCCAAAGAAAATGCGCCGCAAAAATCGAACAGTTCCGCACCGATGGAAGAACCATCGTCTTTGTCAGTCACGGCATGAGCCAAGTCGAACAACTGTGCGACAGCGCCATTTGGCTGGAAAAGGGCAATCTCAAGATGACCGGCACAGCCATGGAAATTGTCGCCGCTTACTCCGCTGGTAGTCACGACAAGAAGCTCAAGACCACCCGAGCCGAAGACCGTTGGGGTTCAGGCGAAGTGCAAATCAAGCAACTGATTTTGGAAGACGAACAAGGCCGCCCGTCATCCGGTTTTCATACGGGGTCCCCAATGGTCATCAGCCTTCGAACCCAACGGGTGTCGGAAGTGCAGAATCTCGTGGTTCGCGTGAAGATCGCCAACTCACACGGCGCGATCGTCTGGGAATCATCCAGCCGGCACCACGATCTCCCTGCCTTCTTCGATGCAAAACAATCAACGGTCAGCATCCGGATCAATCCTCTTCAGATCACCGAAGGAACGTATTCCGTGTCTGCATCATTGACCGACCGCACCGAGCAGGTCATCTACGACCATTTGGAGAAAGGCGCCGTCTTCGAGGTCGACCAGAGTGGAAACTTCGACTCAGGCCTTTTGGTTCTCGACAGTCAATGGGCCGTCAGCTCGACCTGACATCACACTTCTTCGGGTAGGCGGCGCTGCAACTTCGAGAAGATCACGAACCCGGCAGCAAGCGAAATCGCACAGGCAAGAAGCATTCCCAAGATCTGACCAAGCCCGAGACTCTTGCCGTCATACAGGACTGTCCGAAAGCCTCTGACAAAGATGGCCATTGGCTGATACCGCAGAATCGACAGCCATGGGTCCGAAATCTCCGACGCGAGAAGGCTGTCGGTGTAGACCACCGGAGTCGCGTAGAAGGCCAACTGAAGCACGATCGTCCACAGATACGTGAGATCACGGAAATAGACGGTGAGGACGCCCAGCGCCAAGGCAACACCACACGCAAAGAGGGCCAGCAAGACCATCAGCAACAAGACCTGAGGGATATAGAGAAGAACCCAAAAACCAGAGGCAAGCCCGATCACCGTGGCAACAATCGCCATCTCGATGCTGAACTGAACAAAGGCGAACAAGACCTGGCTGATCACCAGAATTTCTCGCTGAAAGGAGACCTTTCGCACCAAGGTGGGGTTGCCGAGAATCGAACCGAGGCCGAGGGAAGTTACCAACGAGAAGAACCCCCAGGGAATCAAGCCCGACAGCATGAACAAGGCAAAAGAATCAATTCCCGATGGGTCCCCTGGTTCAGGTTGAGCCTTGAACAACACCTTGAAAACGAAGGTGAAAACGACGATCGTTGCCAGCGGATTGAGCATCGACCATGTCCAACCAAGAAACGATCGCCTGTACTTGGTTCGTAGCTCACGCAGCGTGAGGTTGAGAAGCAACTCACGCTGCAAATAGATGTTCCGTAACACTTTCACCGCGATTGAGCCTAGGCGCAGCCAGCCTTTCGATCAGCCATCTACAGAAGCGCTGCCATCCATTCCGAAAGGCTTGATTCGGGCGTCCAACCGTTTGTTCCCACCTGCAACGACCGCAGCAACGCTTCCTTGACATTCGCACCACTGAAGCCCAAGTCGAGGCAGTCGCCCAATGTCACAGCGCCATGCCGCTTGGACATCCGCTCCCCATCAGCACCAAGCATCAGTGGCACATGCTCGTAGGCCAACTCGCGATATCCAAGAAGCGACTGCAGATGACGCTGACTGGGCGTGACAGACACGAGATCAGCACCGCGCACCACCTCAGTCACTCCTTGAAGTTCGTCATCCACCACAACCGCAAGGTTGTAGGCGGGAACACCGTCGTTGCGGCGTAGCACGATCTCTTGCACTTCATCTTGCAAGCGCAGCGCCTCATCAACACGCAACCTCAAGGCCGCAGGGCGCTCACGGCGGCGCAACTCACGTTCACTCGACGACAAATATCGACACGCCCCTGGATAACCATCTATTGGGCCGTGCGGAGCCATTACGGCTTCTCTGATCTCCCGCCGCGTACAGAAACATTCGAAAGTCATGCCCCGCTCGACCAAGGAGCTGAGGATGTCGTTGTAAATGCCAAATCGCTCGCTTTGGTAGACAACGGCGACGTCGGAAGTGACTCCGACTTCCGCCAGGTCCCTGAGTTGAATCTCAGCCTGCTCATTCGAGGCCGTCACAAGATCAAGGTCCTCCATTCTGATCACAAATGAGCCCGGGGTATCGACCGTTGCCGATTCACAGGCCCTCACAGCAGTCCGAAGATTTCCAAGATGTAACGGCCCCGTTGGAGACGGGGCAAACCGGCCTCTTGAGATCTCCATGAACGCAACCTTTGCTTAAACAGCAGCTGTTTCTGAGGTCTCAGAAACTGAAGTGCACAAGATTAACTGTGACATCCTCACTCGTATCGAAGTTGAGAATAACTAGAATCCGATCATGGCTTCCCGATACGAGACTCAGGTCGATGCCAGCACGCCGAACAATGCCCATGGAATTGCCCTGCAACTCGTGGGGTCAGATAGGAAAGTTCTGGAGCTGGGGGCCTCGGCAGGCCATGTCACCCGTGCGCTCATTGCGCGAGGCAACCATGTATGGGCCGTTGAAAACGACCCCACACTCGAGTCAGACCTCCGCAACGTCACTCCAAACGTTGTCATTGCTGATCTCGACAATCTCGATCTGCTCGACCGACTGGATGGGGAAACTTTCGATGTCGTGCTCGCCGGTGACGTCTTGGAACACACGATTCATGGTCCGCTGATTCTCGAACAGATTCGTCAACTTCTCCGGCCCGGAGGGTTTCTTGTGGTCTCACTACCGAACATCTCCCACGGAGATGTTCGGCTCGCACTTTTGAATGGCGATTTTGCGTATCGCGACACCGGTTTGCTCGATAGAACCCACCGCGTCTTCTACACCCGTGAAAGTGCCCGTGATCTACTCGCGCTAAGCGGCTTTACTGATCTAGAAGTATTCGCATCGACAACCCCCATCGGAACCACAGAGATCCAACCAAACCTTGAATCGCTGCCGCAATCCGCAATCCACTTTGTCCAGCAGGATCCAGAAAGCGCCGTCTATCAATACATCATTCGCGCCCGGCCCAAAGAGATATTCGTGGCGTCGCTCGGAGAGGGGCAGCCCATGGTCAACCAAGTCGACAAGTCACAAGATCAATCAAGATCAAATGACGTTCTTCTGAGGTCACAGAGTGAGACCCTCTATGGGTTGAATCGGCAACTCCTCAATGAAAACAAGAAGCTCTTTGCAGAACTGGCGGACCTCAAAGAGGAGACTCGTATCGCGCGGGGAGTCATGGAGTTCGAGATGCGAGACCACTATCTCGGAATCCTTGCCGAGTTGGGTGAAGCACGCGCAAGACTTCTTCTAGTTGCGGAACAGTCATCCGAGAGCAACCAGAAGTTGGCCAACGAAATGACCCGGGCGTACGAAGCTGAGAAGAAAGTCTTGGTTCTCGAGCGCGAACGAGCAGCCCTTCTGATTCTTCGCAATGAACTCAATCTTGTCAACAA
>Ga0315899_10009816_pt1 | contig 10272 bp, 16 predicted proteins | sample LakEriMetagenome_2_FD_203518 | JGI IMG/M metagenome (GOLD analysis project Ga0315899, IMG submission 203518) | Freshwater fungal communities from buoy surface, Lake Erie, Ohio, United States - Buoy 4 MA112 | ecosystem: Environmental > Aquatic > Freshwater > Lake | place: USA: Lake Erie, Ohio...
AGCTTCAAGCAAAGCTAAATAAAGGTACACCGGTTACCGCAGGAGGACTACGAATCAAGAGTCTTACACCGGAAGCAGCACAAGTATTGGAGGCACTAAAATCATGAGTGAAGATTGGGTAAGAGATATTAATGGCATGCATCGGTATTATGGTGTTAATGAGAAAGTTCAAGAGTTTGATGCCGAGAAACTCAAGCAGTTCCTGAACTTTCGTATGGCGTTCCTTGATGAGGAACTCACAGAAACTAAAAATGCAGTTAAGCGTAATGATGCTGAAGAGATCGTAGATGGCTTAATCGATCTTTGTGTTGTTGCCATTGGTACACTGGATTCGATGGGTATTGATTCATATGAAGCATGGAATAAAGTCTTACGTGCCAACCTTGCTAAAGAAGTTGGAGTAAAACCAGAACGGCCGAATCCACTTGGTCTACCAGATCTAATTAAGCCTGCTGGTTGGAAAGCACCAAGCCATGCTAATAATCATGGACTGCTGAAAAAAATTAGTTGACATTTTTTGAAAAACTTTGTATACTGTAATAGTAACAAGGGAACTGATTATGTCTAAAAAATATGAAACGTTAGCACGAATTGTTATTTCAAATCATGCCGCTCACGGACACGATCCGGATGAGCGGCATATGGCTATTGGGCTTATTCGCAATGGCATTTTTGATTGTCCAGCTATAGACAGTGGACTTGTTTCAGAAAAAGGCCAACATCTTAAAAAATCAGAGTTGACTAAAGAACATTTTCATCCTCGGCAGGCAAGTGCATTCAAAATGTTTGAAATGCTAGATGCCGGCGCTACTTTTGATGACTTGGTTGCCTTTATTAAAAAGGTATGCCAAGTTAACTACGTAACTAACGAGGAAAACATTGCGTTAAAGCCTTATCAAAAACTTGGTTCAGGTTATGATACATGGGAAAAACAGTACGAGGCAGTAGGCATTAAGTTAGTTCCATACGTCAGAAAGAAACCCATACGTAAACAAAAACATGTTTACATTATTAATGATATAGAGTATAAGAGTTCTAAGGAAGCTGCTGATGCAAATTCCTGTAAAATACAAGATGTGTATAACCGTTGCAAAAGCCAATCAAAAAAATATGTAGGTTGGATTCGTAAGGAAATTTTATAATGTTTACAAGTGAAGATTGTCCAGTAAAAATCGCAGATATCTCCGACTGGAGGCCTGTGTCTCAAATCCCATCAAACGGTAGCACAGAACGTGATAACGATAACAGTTCTGGTGTCTATCAAATTGCTCATGTATCTGACATCAAAGAAATTGGTGACACCCTTGTGCACCAAAATATTGGTTACACCGGCAAAGGAAAAAATGTCTACGATAGAACTTACACTGTGCGGCAGCCAAAAGGTAGCCACGGTGTAAATCGTTATATTAAACAAAACAACCTATGTAAAGAATCTGAAGTTTTTGTTCGCTACATTTTTTGCGATGTAAGTGATATTAAAAAGCTTGAAGATTGGATTCATAACAACACCACCAAAGCATATGGTTACACTTTCAAGTGGAGAGAAGCTTCAGAAGGAAATGATGGCAAATATTCTCGTGCCCAAGACGCACTTGAAGAGTTGACATCAATTGAATTACTTGATATAATCTCATTTGCTCGTGAATTAGCAGTGAGCAAGAATGCGGTTGAATTTCAAAACAAATTGAAAAGTGTAATATAATGACAACTACTAAAAATGCAATAGGTGATATTGGTGAATGTTTTGTACAAGAGTTTCACGGTCCAAATTTTATTTTAAGTGAAGATAAATTTGATAGAGTCAAGGATGGTGTTCTTGGCTCTATGACTGCTGAAATTAAGACTCTGACAAGAATGCGCAATAAGCCTGAATACTGGTTGGAACTTAATCAGTACGATAAAGTTTCATCTGTAGATCTTTTTTTCATTGTTGATATTCCCATTTACGCTAATGAAGGATCTAAGATTTATCTGTGTCCTAATAACAAGAATTTGCAAATTGAAAACAGAGTAAAGAATGGCAACGTTTGCAAAATGGTTATTATTCCAGAAGAAAAGCTTTATCTGTTGACAACAATTAAAAACGATGATAGAGTAGATCAATTGGTAGAAATGTCCGACTCACTATCTCCATTTAGACGAAGTATAAAGGAAAAAGCTTATGCGTGAATCTCTTAAAGTCCTACAAGAATGTGCTGAACTTCAACAACGAAAGTCGAAAGATTATCAAAATGAAAAGTCGCGTATTCGTCAGGCTGATCATTATCCGCGTGGCTGTGCTACGATTCTTGATATGGTCCATCAGAAAATTACTCGAATTTATTCTGTTATGGAAGCGATGGAACAAGGCGAGACAGCCAACTTTGAATCGCTCGAAGACTCGGCCAAAGATGCCATCAACTACCTATCCTTCTTTGTCTCCTACAGCCGTGGAAAGATGGAAGGCCAAGATACAAAACGAGATCTTGTAAATCGTCCTATCAAGATCGATGGCAGCAAGATTGGAGGCACGTTGAATGCTGAAGGTTGAACACATTCGAGACTACTTCATTCAGGAACTGAAGTCTGAACGGTTCGTCACTGACAAGACTGGTGTCAAGACTATCGAAATGATTGGTGCTACGTTCGAAGCAAATGAACCAGCCATCTTCGGTAAGCCGAATGAAGACTACATCCAACGTGAACTTGACTGGTACAAGTCAATGTCTCTCTATGTGAAAGATATTCCTGGCGGTAAGCAAGAAGCAAACCCGCCAGAGATCTGGACTTCTGTTGCTGATAGTTCCGGCAAGATTAATTCTAACTATGGCTGGGCTATCTGGCACAAAGATAACTATCTACAATATGCTAATGTTCTTGGTGAGTTACTAGAGTCTCCGAACAGTCGCCGTGCAGTCATGATCTATACTCGTCCTACCATGTGGCAAGATTATAATCGTGATGGTATGTCTGACTTCATGTGCACTAACGCAGTGCAGTACATGATTCGTGATGGACAACTTGTTGCTGTAGTTCAGATGCGTTCCAATGATGTTGTCTTTGGCTATCGTAATGACTATGCATGGCAGAAGTATGTTGCTGATTGTTTAACTGAAGACTTAAGGCTGACAAAAGAACCAAAGATTGTCTGGCATGTTGGTTCACTCCACGTTTATGAACGTCATTTTAACTTGGTGAAATAATGAAAAAGATTTTGATTACCGGCTTTAATGCTGAACAAAATGAACGAGATTACTTTCAGCGTAAGCAACTGAAAATTCTCAACTCTCACTTCTCATTAATTCGTTGTCTCGAAGATATGGGTTGGCAAGTTGAGCAGCGTCCTGTAGAACAGGGCGAAGATCTTTCAAGCTACGATGAAGTGATTGTCTATCTCCACTCGGTTCAATCTTTCTGCCAACGTCTTTATTCTGGTCTCTGGGCTGTAGCAGCTCGACCAGATTGTATTCTGGCTTTTGATGATTGGCAGGTAGATCAGGTCTTTACCAGCTTTACTGGTTATCAAAAAAATCTTGAAGAAGGCGAAGGTGAAGCTGCATTTCGTCCGTACCTTCTTGATCTGTATGCTGGTAACGAACCAGTAGAAGTTCTGAAGAATAATCGTAACCACTACATCGAGTCCTGTAAGATTATCAACGCTAAAAAGAATCGTCTTCTGATTTGTTCTTTTGCCGGTGGTGATCCTACACTCTTTGGTTTGAACTGGCAAGGTCCAGTCTTTACTTACAATCCGAATCCCTACAACCTGAATCGCTCACCATTCAATAACTATGGTGAAGAGGTTTCGGGTCTTGCTGCGTTTCTTGATGATGATATTGTAGATCCGAACGATAAGCAAAAGCAGTGGGTGTTCTCATCTCTCATTCAAACTAAGACTCAGAAGTGGTTGAAGCTTCAGGCTCCTAGTTGGCCAATCCTGAGCTTCGGTGCTAAGCGTGGTGAGTTCAAGGGCGAACGAGTAATCGAACCAGAAATGTGTCGTATATATAATAGGAACTGGGGATGCTTAATGCCAGAATACTACCATGCCGGTTCTGGCTGGTGGAGATCTCGAGTTCAACAGGTTGTTGATTGTAAATCCATCCTGCTCTGCTCCGATAAAGAAGGAGCTATCTACGGCGATGCCTTCGTAGGAAATTCTATTCAATCGATTGAAAATATGAGTGTTGAAGAACTTGCTCAGCTTGGTAATCGTATGTACGAATGTTTGTATGATACTCATCCGCTGAATAAAAATACTCAACAGTATGAATTGCAAAGGATTCTAGATGCAAAGTGAATTTACTCATGCGAGTATCGTACCACTCATCGGTGGTGAGACTCTGGGTGCTCATGCTGCTCATGGTAGAGCGCCAGATTATTTTCTGTCTTACTCTCCGTTTGAAGCAAATGACAAGCATATCTTAAACTACTATAAGAACAAATATGAATCAGACATTCCATATATCCTCCTTGACCAAGGCGGTGTTCACCCGCATCCTGTCGATGTTGTACACAGTGTGTGTCCTTGTGCTGGTCTCTCTATGCTTAGTCATGGCTACGGCGATCACAACCCCAATAATCGTTGGATGGCTGAAAGTACTGAATACGTTCTTACAAACATGAAGCCACGAGTACTCTGGGGTGAAAATGCTCCAGGGTTTGCTGGCAAAGTTGGTGATACAGTTCGCAATAATCTAAAGCGTATTGGCCAAGAGAATGGATACACCATGACTGTGTATCGTACTCGTTCTTTGCTGCATGGCATTCCTCAGGTCCGTGAGCGTTCATTCTACTTCTTCTGGAGAGACGATAAGGTTCCAATGTTGAACTTCTACAATCGTCCGTATACTCCTATTGAGCAACTGCTGACCAACATCAACTCGAACTTCCAGACTGATCCGATTAATAAGAAGACTCCGTCAATTGATGATCCGTACTATCGCTACATTCTAGAAGAGTTGGAAGGTGGAATCACTCATGCTCAGTTTGCTCAGCAAATTCCAGCTGAGTCTGCTCGTAATGCTGACGTTCTAGCTTACATTGAAACCAAGACTAACTACCTCGAGGTAGCAAAGTGGATGGAAGCCAATGGTTACGAAAGAGAAGTTGAAAAGTGTAAGTATCGTCACAATAAGCTTGCTGCTGGTGGCTCTATTATGCGACGTAACACAATTGTCCCACGTGACTATATCGGTGCCTTTGTCGGTCATTATCCCGTTATGCTTGCTCACCCTACACAGGATCGCTATATCAATTATCGCGAAGCAATGACAATCATGGGTCTGCCACAAGATTTTGAACTGGTCGACGCAAGCCCACGTAACGCCAATATGATTTGCCAGAATGTTCCAGTTCAAACTGCAACTGATATGGCAACCGAAGTTGTAGCATACCTAAAGGGTGAAAGGAAGATGCTAAACACAGATTATATCGTTCAATATAATCATTCACAAACCAGTACATATGAAGAGAAAGCATCATTGGAGGCGTTTTTATAATGAGTGCAAGAAGGATTGAAGAAGAAATGAGTGATGCAGGAAAACTTACAATAGGACATGGATCTACTTTGAACGCAACAGGCATAACTGGCGTCGAAGGGGTTCGAGGTACAATAGGAACTGCAACTTTTGCTCCAGTACTTCCAGTAAAGCATTTAATCGATTATAAATACAATGAAGGCGAATTGATTAAACAGATTCAGTCTTACGTCGATGCGACATACGCTCAGCATTATTCCCGAAATAAATTCCAAGCGACAGAATTCATCATTGACGCCGGTCATGGTACTGGCTTCAACATCGGGAATATGATGAAGTACACGCAACGATATGGTCGCAAAGGCGATCCAAAAGAATGGCGCAAAGACCTTCTCAAGGTTATCCACTATGCAATTATGCAACTCCACGTACACGACACTGAAAATAAGGATTAATTATGGGTATTGAAATCAATGTTCCAATTGAAAAACTTCGCGAGCGCAAGCTCTTTGTAGCAGCTCCGATGTATGGCGGTCAATGTGCCGGTATGTTCACTCGGTCGATTGCTGACCTCTCGGCTCTTTGTACTCATTATGGTATTCAGGTTCGATTCTACTTCCTCTTCAACGAATCACTGATTACTCGTGCACGTAACTACTGTGCTGATGAGTTCATGCGTTCGGGTGATACTCACTTGATGTTCATTGACTCTGACATTGGATTCAATGCCAACGACGTAATCGCTCTGCTCGCTCTACAGTCACAAAATCCAGAAGACGATGATTACGATATCATTGCAGGTCCTTATCCAAAGAAGTGCATCAGCTGGGAAAAGATTAAGCTAGCCGTTGATAAGGGCTTTGCTGATGAAGATCCTAATACTCTTGAAAAGTATGTAGGTGACTACGTCTTCAATCCTGCTGGTGACAAAGGTGAAATTCCTCTTGGCGAACCAGTTGAAGTTCTTGAAGCTGGTACCGGATTCATGATGATCCGCCGTAACACCTTTGACAAGTTCCAGGAAGCTTATCCTCAGCAGATGTACAAGCCTGACCATGTACGCACTGAACACTTCGATGGTTCACGTGAGATCATGGCGTTCTTCGATACTCCTATCTGCCCAGACTCAAAGCGCTATCTGTCAGAAGACTATATGTTCTGTCAGTGGACACGTAAGGCTGGCATGAAGGTATGGTTCTGCCCATGGATGCAACTACAACACGTCGGCATGTATGTCTTCGGCGGTAGTCTTGTTGACTTAGCTCAAATCGGAGCTGCAGCAACGGCCGATGTTGGCCAACTTAAGAAAAAATAAGTGATTGACATTTATAAGCAACTAGTTTATACTGGCTTATAGTAAAACATTATGGAGATTATTATGAAGTTTGATTCGAATACACTACAAGTACTTAAGAATTTCTCGGCCATCAACAAGAACATCATGTTCAAGCCCGGTAATGTTATCCGCACTATTTCGGATACCAAGTCGGTAATGGCCAAGTCCACCATTGGTCAAGAAATTCCTAAGGGCTTTGGCATCTATGATCTGTCACGATTCCTCGGTACTCTGTCTCTGTTCAATGATGCAGAACTGGATATTCAGGACTCGGTGGTAGAACTGCGTGAAGGTAAGAACAAGTTTAAGTACGCTCTGTCTGATGCATCTTTGATTATGGTTGCACCTGACAAAGATATCGTTCTTCCAGATCCTGAGATTGAATTTACTCTGACTCAGGAAGCACTGAACCAGGTGATGAAGGCACTGAGCGTTTCTCAGCTTCCTCATATCGCGGTAACTGGTGATGGTAATACCATTCATCTTCAAGCAATTGATGCTGAAGGCAAGACTCATGATGCTTATAGTGTTGAGGTTGGTACTACATCAGCCAACTTCCGCATGGTCTTCCGTGCAGACAATATCAAGCTAATTCCAGGTAACTACAACGTTCAGATCTCTGCAAAGGGACTTAGCCACTTCAAGGGCGTGAACGTTGAATACTGGATTGCAGTTGAGTCTAGCTCTACATATCAGGGCTAACAGTTGGTGACTGGCCACCATAAGATGCCAGCGTGTCACTTTCCACTTAGGATTACGGCTAGAACGATATACCTAGCGCCGAACTCGTAACCGGCACTACTAAAATCTCTAAATTATAAATATTGTTATAGGACAATACTTTTAAAAGAGATACTAATGTACACTATATATTGTATTACAAATATAATAACTAATAAAAAATATATTGGTTATACTAAAGATCTGGAAATCCGTTGGTATAAACACAAGTTTCATGGTCAACGAGGAGATGGATCTTGTAAGCAATTATATAATTCTATGAAAAAACATGGAATTGAAAATTTTGAATTTACTGTTCTTGAAAACAATATTCTCAATGAAACAGATGCAAAACTCAAAGAATCATATTTCATTCAAGAATATGATACATATAAACACGGTTATAACGCTACTTTAGGTGGAACCGGTGGAGATATGAGTCATTATGATTCTTGGAAAGAAGCTATTAAAATCCATCACTTAAATAGATCTAAAGAATCATATGCCTCTCACGGTATGAGAGGAAAAAAGCATACTACAGATGCTATAAAGAAGCAAGCACTGGCTAGAAAAAAACATTGGGATTCTTTATCCATTGAAGAAAGATCTCTTAGAGGAAAAAAACTTTCTGGTGAAAACAACGGGATGTTTGGTAAAACACCAAAAAACAGTGTACGTATTTTATATAATGGTATAGAATATAATTCTATTGCAGATGCCAGTAGATCTACTGGGCATTCTGCTAAATTTTTGAAAAAACATGGAGAACTATATAATGAGCACTTTGACCAGTCCAAATCCGCTGTGGGTAGAGCGCTACAGACCCAAAACAATCAAGGACACTATCCTTCCTGAAGATTTGAAGAAGGTATTCCAACAGTTTGTTGATCAGAAAAACATTCCTAATCTCATTCTCTCTGGTACGGCAGGTGTTGGTAAGACAACTGTCGCCAAAGCCATGTGTGAAGAACTTGGTTGCGACTATATCGTAATCAACGGCTCGATGAATGGTAACATCGATACTCTGCGTAACGATATCTCACGTTTTGCAAGCTCGGTCTCTTTGTCCGGTGGCCGTAAGATGGTTATCCTTGATGAGGCTGACTATCTCAATGCTCAGTCTACTCAGCCAGCTCTTCGTAACTTTATGGAAGAGTTCAGTGCCAATTGTGGTTTCATTCTAACTTGTAACTTTGTTGATCGTATCATCGAGCCTCTCCACTCTCGTTGTTCGGTTATCAAGTTCAAGATTCGTAAGTCTGAACTTCCGGAACTCGCCAAGCAGTTCCTTCGTCGTGTTTGTGGTATTCTAGATAATGAAAGTGTAACCTATGATAAATCAACTGTCGTCGAAGTTATCAAAAAGCATTTCCCAGATTGGCGTCGAGTTATCAACGAACTCCAACGTTACAGCGCTACTGGAAGTATTGATACCGGTATCCTGCGTAACTTTAGCGATGATTCTCTCGGCAAACTAATTGGTTACATGAAGGACAAGAACTTCACTGCTGTTCGTAAGTGGGTTGCTGAATCCGACATGGATACCAATGAGTTCTTTCGCGCATTCTATGATAAGGCTGAAACTTATCTGGTTGCCGGTAGCATTCCAATGTTGGTGCTTCATCTTTCTAAGTACCAGTATCAGAATTCATTCGCTGCTGATCCTGAAATCAATCTCGTTGCTTGTCTTACCGAGATCATGGCTGACTGTACGTTTGCATGACCTGGTTCGCTCGGAACAAAACCTGTGCCGTGTGTGAAGAGAAGTATCTCAAGAGTGTACCGTTCCATGAAATGCGGTTGAATACCGATGATGGAATAGTCTCTCTTGAGATTTGTGAGAACTGCGCAGACTTCTTTGATAAGTCTGCTGAATTGAATATGAAGGGTCGGAGCAATGAACCCATTTGATTTTGTAACATCCATTAATACGTCGAAGAAGAACCTGATGAAGGGAACTGAAAACGACGAACTAGCCGAAAAGACTTATAGCCCATGGCTTACTAACAAAGCTCTTTCATACTTTGCAGACACTATTCATGCTGCAAATATGATGAACTGCAACCACCATCTCGACCATAAGCTTCAATATTCTTTCTTGATAAATATTATACGACCCAGTAAACGGTTTTCCAAATGGGTGAAGAAAGAAAAGGATGAAGATCTTGAAGCTATCATGGAACATTTCGGATACAACCGTCAAAAAGCCAAGACCGCTCTCGAGCTCCTCACACCTGATCAGATAAAAACAATAAAGAAAAAGCTTGATAAGGGTGGGATAAAAAGATGAGTTTAATCGATAGTTTAATTGAGGTGAGACTTGGAGAAGAAGACGATTTCCTAAAAGTACGCGAGACACTGACACGCATTGGAGTTGCATCACGTAAGGATAGCACACTCTATCAGTCATGCCACATTCTGCATAAGCAGGGCAAGTACTACATTGTACACTTCAAGGAATTGTTTGCTTTAGATGGCAAGCCTTCAAACTTTTCAGATGAAGACAAAGGTCGCAGAAATACAATTGTTCAGTTGCTTTCAGACTGGGGATTGATCGCGGTTGTAGAACCAGAAAAGATCAAAGCTCCTGTGACTCCACTGAGCCAGATTAAGATCCTTCCGTTCAAGGAAAAGGACCAATGGAGCTTAGTTACCAAATATAATATTGGTCGAAAAAAATAAGTCATTCATTATATTGAAAAATAAAAATGCACTTGGTTGATTCTGAGTGCATTTTTTTATGTACATTATATCAAA
>Ga0315899_10009818_pt1 | contig 10271 bp, 7 predicted proteins | sample LakEriMetagenome_2_FD_203518 | JGI IMG/M metagenome (GOLD analysis project Ga0315899, IMG submission 203518) | Freshwater fungal communities from buoy surface, Lake Erie, Ohio, United States - Buoy 4 MA112 | ecosystem: Environmental > Aquatic > Freshwater > Lake | place: USA: Lake Erie, Ohio...
ACATCGTGGTCGCGGCCATCAGCGCGCCCTGCACCGACGGTTACTTTGGCGATCTGATCGCCACCTCCTTCAAAGCGCGTGGCGCCCATGGATTTGTGATCGACGCCGGTGTGCGCGATGTCTCTGAACTGACCGCCATGGGTTTCCCCGTGTGGAGCAAATGCATCAGCGCCAAGGGCACGGTCAAGTCCACCTTGGGTTATGTCAATTTCCCCGTGGTCTGCGCCGGTGCCTTGGTCAACCCCGGCGACGCCATCGTGGCCGACGATGATGGCGTGGTGGTGGTGCCCGCTGAATTTGCAGCCCAAGCCGCCGATGCGGCGGCTGCGCGCGAGGCCAACGAGGGGGACAAGCGCACCAAACTGGCGGCCGGTGAGTTGGGCTTGGACATGTACAACATGCGCGCGCCGCTGGAGAAGGCCGGTTTGATCTACGTCGACTGATGTGCCAACGACTGCCTCGCTGTGGAGCCTTGCGCATGCCATGGCAATGATCTTGTGCGAGGCAGCCACCGCCATGGCTGACGCACACTGAGGCAGACCCGTCTGCAACCAAGGATAAGAACCATGAAATTTGAAAAAACACCCGGTTGGCTCGATTGGTATACCGGCCCCAGCAAACCCCAATTCGTGCTGCCCGCCGGTGCGGTGGATGCGCACTGCCATGTGTTTGGCCCCGGCGCGGAGTTTCCCTTCGCCCCCGAGCGCAAATACACGCCCTGCGATGCTTCCAAGCACCAGTTATATGCCTTGCGCGACCATTTGGGATTTGCCAAAAATGTGGTGGTGCAAGCCACTTGCCACGGTGCCGATAACCGCGCCATGGTGGACGCCTTGCTGAACTCGGGCGGCAAAGCGCGGGGTGTGGCCACGGTCAAGCGCAGCGTCACCGATGGCGAGTTGCAGGCCATGCACGATGCCGGTGTGCGCGGTGTGCGCTTTAATTTTGTCAAACGCTTGGTGGACTTCACGCCCAAGGACGAGTTGCTGGAAATCGCCACCCGCATCAAGGCCTGGGGTTGGCATGTGGTGATTTACTTTGAAGCCGTAGACTTGCCCGAGTTGTGGGACTTTTTCACCGCGCTGCCCACCACCGTGGTGGTCGATCACATGGGTCGCCCCAATGTGAACCAAGCGGTGGATGGCCCTGAGTTTGCGTTGTTCATGAAGTTCATGCAGCAGCATGAGAACGTGTGGAGCAAGGTCACTTGCCCTGAGCGCTTGTCGCTGGCGGGCCCTGCGGCACTGAATGGCCAGCGCAACGCCTACCGCGACGTCGTGCCCTTTGCCCGCCATGTGGTCGAGACCTTTCCCGACCGCGTGCTGTGGGGCACCGATTGGCCGCACCCCAACTTGAAAGACCACATGCCCGACGACGGCTTGCTGGTGGACTTCATCCCCCACATTGCCCCCACCGCAGACTTGCAACGCCGCTTGTTGGTGGACAACCCCACCCGGCTTTATTGGCCCGAACTTTTGAAAGGCTGAACCATGGCACTTGACAAACCCTACCTGGACGTTCCGGGCACCACCATTTTTGACGCCGAGCAATCGCGCAAAGGCTACTGGCTAAATCAGTTTTGCATGTCCTTGATGAAGGCCGATAACCGCGAGCGCTTCAAGGCCAACGAGCGCGCCTACCTTGACGAGTGGGACATGAGCGAAGAGCAAAAAGATGCGGTGATGGCGCGCGACCTCAACTGGTGCATCCGCACCGGCGGCAATATTTATTTCCTGGCCAAAATCGGTGCCACAGATGGCAAGAGTTTTCAGCAAATGGCTGGCAGCATGACCGGCATGACCGAGGACGAGTACCGCAACATGATGGTCGCCGGCGGGCGCTCTGCCAACGGCAACCGTGTGGTTGGTGAAGACGGCGACGCACAGGCCCACCGACAACCCCAAGGCCGCGCTGGCCAGACTGCAAAGGCTTGAGACATGGCACACATCTCCGCTTCCGTTTACACCTCGCACGTACCCGCCATTGGGGCTGCGCTGGACCTGGGCAAAACCGCTGAGCCTTATTGGCAACCCGTGTTCAAGGGTTACGAGTACTCCAAGCAGTGGCTCAAGGACAACCCGCCCGACGTGGTGTTCTTGGTTTACAACGACCATGCCACCGCCTTTAGCTTGGACTTCATCCCCACCTTTGCCATTGGCACGGCTGCGCAGTTTCAACCGGCCGACGAGGGTTGGGGCCCTCGGCCGGTACCGATGGTTCATGGCCACCCCGAGTTGGCCTCGCACATCGCCCACTCGGTCATCCAACAAGACTTTGACCTCACCATCGTCAACAAAATGGACGTGGACCACGGCCTGACCGTGCCCTTGTCGCTGATGTGTGGCCAGCCCCAGGCTTGGCCGTGCCCGGTGATCCCGTTTGCCGTGAATGTGGTTCAGTACCCGATACCCAGTGGGAGACGTTGCTTTGAGTTGGGACGTGCCATTCGCAACGCGATCAACAGCTTCGACCAAGATTTGAACGTGCAAATTTGGGGCACGGGGGGCATGAGTCACCAGTTGCAAGGCCCGCGTGCCGGTTTGATCAACAAAGAATTTGACGCTGCCTTTTTGGACCACCTGGTCAACGACCCAGAAGCCGCCGTCAACATCCCGCACATCGATTACGTGCGTGAAGCCGGCAGCGAGGGCATCGAGTTGGTGATGTGGTTGATCGCGCGCGGGGCCATGGAGGATGTGGTCAAACGTGCCCCCGGCGTTGCCCAGCCCAAGTTGAACCTGCGTCACCGCTTCTACCATGTGCCGGCCAGCAACACGGCGGTGGGGCATATGATTTTGGAAAACCCTGGCCATTGAGGCGGGTGTTTACGTCAATCGGTTTTAACTTTCAACATCGAATATCAGGAGCTTATCCATGACCATCAAAGTGGCCCTTGCCGGCGCTGGCGCATTCGGCACCAAGCATTTGGACGGCATCAAAAACATCGCTGGCGTTGAAGTCATTTCATTGGTTGGGCGTGAGCTGGCCAAAACCCAAGAAGTGGCCAAAAAGTACGGCATCGCCCACGTCAGCACCGACTTGAACGACAGCTTGAAGATCAAGGAGGTGGACGCGGTGATTTTGTGCACGCCCACCCAAATTCACGCATCGCAGTCGCTGGCGTGTTTGCAAGCGGGCAAGCATGTGCAGGTCGAAATTCCCCTGGCCGACAGCTGGAAAGACGCCAAAGCCGTGGTCGACTTGGCCCAGTCCACGGGCAAGGTGGCGATGTGCGGTCACACCCGGCGCTTCAATCCCAGCCACCAATATGTGAACCAACAAATCAAGGCCGGGCAGTTCAACATCCAGCAACTGGACGTGCAAACTTATTTCTTTCGCCGCACCAACATGAACGCCTTGGGCCAGCCGCGCAGCTGGACCGACCACTTGCTGTGGCACCACGCTGCGCACACGGTGGATTTGTTTGCCTACCAAGTGGGCAGCCCCATCGTCAAAGCCAACGCCGTGCAGGGCCCCATCCACCCCACACTGGGCATTGCCATGGACATGGGCATTCAACTCAAGGCAGCCAATGGTGCCATTTGCACCTTGAGCCTGAGCTTCAACAACGACGGCCCCTTGGGTACTTACTTCCGCTACATCGGCGACACAGCCACGTATTTGGCCCGCTATGACGATTTGTTCACCGGCAAAGAAGAGCAAATTGACGTGTCCAAAGTGGCGGTGTCGATGAACGGCATTGAGCTGCAAGACCGCGAATTTTTTGCCGCCATTCAAGAAGGCCGTGAGCCCAATGCCAGCGTGGCCCAAGTGCTGCCTTGCTACCAGGTGCTGCACGACTTGGAGCAACAACTCTCATGAGCACGCGCGCCCTGGGGCCGTTTCAAGTCTCGCCCATTGGCCTGGGCTGCATGAACATTTGCCATGCCTATGGCAACCCGCCGCCGCCCGAGCAGGCCGAGCGCTTGTTGCTCACCGCCTTGGATGCAGGTGTTACCCACTTTGATACGGCCGCCTTGTATGGCTTTGGGATGAGCGAAAAAATTGTGGGCAAAGCCTTGTCGGCGCATCGCCATCAATTCACCTTGGCCAGCAAATGTGGCATGCAAGGGGTGGACGTCCAAGGGGACGGCAAAATGGTGCGCGTGATCGATGGTCGCCCGGCCACCTTGCGCCAAACCTGCGAGGACGCATTGCGCCGCTTGCAAACCGATGTGATCGACCTGTACTACCTGCACCGCTGGGACAAAAAAGTCCCGATTGAAGACAGCGTGGGCGGCTTGAGCGATTTGATTCGCGCCGGCAAAATCCGCAGCATTGGTTTGTCCGAGGTCTCAGCTGTCACCTTGCGCAAGGCGCATGCGGTGCACCCCATCGCGGCGGTGCAAACAGAGTATTCGCTGTGGACGCGCAACCCCGAAATTGCATTGCTCCAAGCTTGTCGCGAGTTGGGCGCCACGTTTGTGGCTTTTAGCCCCGTGGCACGAGGGTTTTTGTGCGGCAAGCCCATTGACATCGACAAGCTGGATGCGAAAGACATTCGCCGCGGGATGCCGCGCTTCAGTGCCGACAACTTCCCGCGCAACCAGCAATTGCTGCCACCCTACTTGGCCCTGGCGCAAGAACTGGGTTGCAGCCCATCGCAACTGGCCATCGCCTGGCTGCTGCACAAAGCGCCGCACATCGTTCCCATTCCCGGCACCACGTCGATCCCGCATTTGCATGACGACCTGGGCGCATTGAAAGTCAAACTCAGCCCTGCCCACATGCAACAGCTCGAGGCCATGATCGGCCAACACAACGTGGTGGGCAACCGCTACAACGACCAGGCCAACTCCGAGGTGGACACCGAGGTGTTTGCTTAAAAGCCGAGGTGGATACAGAGGTGTTTGCCTAAGGCAAGCTTGGCATCGGGCTGTCCTTGCGAGCGATGCGTCGCAATCATCGCGATGACAGGCTCTTGCTGAGTTTCCCTGGCGAAGGTCTGCACAATCCCTTTTCAGCTGCCCATCAAAAAAGGACGCCACAGGCGTCCTTTTTTGATGGGGCGTGCCCAGCTCAGATGGTGTCGATGAAGCTGCGCAGTTTGTCGCTGCGGCTGGGGTGCTTCAGCTTGCGCAAGGCCTTGGCTTCGATTTGGCGGATGCGCTCGCGCGTCACATCAAATTGTTTGCCCACTTCTTCCAGGGTGTGGTCGGTGGACATTTCGATGCCAAAGCGCATGCGCAGCACCTTGGCTTCGCGGGGGGTGAGGCCGTCGAGGATGTCTTTGACCACATCGCGCAAGCCCGCTTGCATGGCCGCCTCGATGGGGGCGGTGTTGGCGCTGTCTTCGATGAAGTCGCCCAGGTGCGAGTCGTCGTCGTCACCGATGGGGGTTTCCATGGAGATGGGCTCCTTGGCAATCTTCATGATTTTGCGGATCTTGTCTTCGGGAATTTCCATCTTCTCGGCCAAGATGGATGCATCGGGCTCAAAACCAAACTCTTGCAAGTGTTGGCGGCTGATGCGGTTCATCTTGTTGATGGTTTCAATCATGTGCACGGGGATGCGAATGGTGCGGGCCTGATCGGCGATCGAGCGGGTGATGGCCTGGCGAATCCACCAAGTGGCATAGGTCGAGAACTTATAGCCCCGGCGGTATTCGAATTTGTCCACGGCCTTCATCAAACCGATATTGCCCTCTTGGATCAAGTCCAGGAACTGCAAGCCACGGTTGGTGTATTTTTTGGCGATCGAGATGACCAAGCGCAGGTTGGCTTCGATCATTTCTTTCTTGGCGTGGCGAGAGTTGGCCTCGCCTTGGTTCATGCGCTTGTTGATGTCCTTGAGCTCTGCCAAAGGCACGACCACGCGGGTTTGCAGCTCAATCAGGCGTTGTTGCAGCTCTTGCACCGGTGGGATGTTGCGCGCCATGGTGGCAGACCAGGGCTTGCCCGCTGCGGCTTGCTTTTCGACCCATTTGAGGTTGAGCAAGTTGGTGGGGAAGTCTTTGACAAACACGTCTTGCGGCATGCCGCATTTGTCCACAATGATGCGGCGCAGTTGGCGCTCTTTTTTGCGCACGTCTTCCACCTGGGCACGCACCATTTCGCACAATCGCTCGATGGTTCGGGCGGTGAAGCGGATGGTCATGAGCTCTTCGCTCAAGGCCTTTTGTGCCTTCATGTAGTTGGGTGTGCCGTAGCCTTCTTTGTCGTAGGACTTGTGCACCTTCTCAAACAAACCGGCGATGCGGTCAAAACGATCAAGCGCTTCTCGCTTGAGTTCTTCGAGCTTTTTGGTCAGTGCCTTGGAGCCGCCTTTGCCGTCGTCGTCGTCGGCTTCGTCGAACTCGTCAAAGTCTTCTTCGGCCACGTAGTCGTCGGCTTCATTGGCGTTGCTGAAACCATCGACGATGGTGGAGATAACCACCTTGTCTTCGCGGATGTCTGTGGCCAGACGAAGGATTTCGGCAATGGTGGCAGGCGAGGCGCTGATGGCGGCCATCATGTCCATCAAGCCGCCTTCGATGCGCTTGGCGATTTCGATTTCGCCCTCGCGGGTCAGCAGTTCGACCGTACCCATTTCGCGCATGTACATGCGCACGGGGTCGGTGGTGCGGCCAAACTCGCTGTCAACGGTGGACAAAGCAGCTTCGGCTTCTTCTTCAGCCTCTTCTTCGCTGGCCACGGTCGGGCCAGTGTTGGTGATGAGCAAAGTCTCGGCATCCGGGGTTTGCTCGTACACCGCCACACCCATGTCATTCAACATGGTGATCACCACTTCCATGGTCTCGGCATCGACCAATTTGTCAGGCAGGTGGTCAGAGATTTCGCCGTGGGTGAGGTAACCCCGGGTTTTGCCCATCTTGATCAGGGTTTTCAAGCGCAGGCGGCGCTTGGCGAGGTCTTCTTCGGAGAGGATGGTCTCATCCAAGCCAAACTCTTTCATCAAGGCGCGCTCTTTGGCCTTGCTGATTTTCATGCGCAGGGGTTTGACCTTTTCGCCTGCGACTGCAGGGGTTTCCTCGGCAAACTCGGCTTCAAGGTCGGGCAGGTCGTGTTCCAGTCCCGGGCCTTTGCCCTTGGCCGCGGCCTTGCCTTTGGCTGCAGGTGCGGTTTTGGCCACAGGTTTGGCAGCAGGTTTGGCGGAAGCTGCTTTCACGGGTGCTTTGACGGGTGTTTTGGCGGCCACCACGGTTTTGGCAGCGACTTTGGCGGCAGGTTTTGCTGCTGGCTTGGCCGCGGTTTTGGCAATGGGTTTGGCGGGGGCTTTGGCCGTCACTTTCGTGGCGGGTTTGGCCACAGGCTTTGCGGGCGCTGCTGTGGCAGCGACTTTGGTGGCTGGTTTGACGTTGGCTTTGGCGGATGTCACTGGCATGGCTTTCTTGGCGGTCGTGGCGCTGGCGGGTTTCGGGGTGCTTTTCGGGCTCTTGGCAGCGGCTTTCGCACCTTTGGGGGCGGGCTGAGCGGTCTTTTTGGGTTTTTGAGCAGGCATGGAACTCATCCTCCATTGAGAGACAAAAAAACACCCAACACCCGAAGGGCGCGTGGGCTGGGCTGGGGAACCTGCGCAAGGGGGTGGGCGATCATTTGGGGTGCAGTCTTGGCGGGTGGCTGGCCGGTTTGGGCGCGTGCCCTGGGTTGGCCAATTTCGGAGGTGCTGCTGTCACGCTTGCGCTCGGGTGAAATGGATTATACCTCTGGCTGGGTTTCCAGCGACCGCCGGCGCGCTTGCAAGGCGCGGTAACGCTCTAACGCGCCGGGGTCGATTTGTGCGCTGGCAATGGCCTGCGTCTCTTGGGTTTTCAGTCGCTCAATGAGTAAGCGGGTGAGCAATGCCTTGAGTTCGGCCGCGCTTTCCAGCGCCAACGCTTGTTCGCTCATGGCGCGGGGGCTGGGCTCGTCGGTGTGGGTCATGGGGGTGACCTCAAAGCCCGTGTCCATGACCTTCAAGGCCAGTGCTTCGCTGGGGTGTTCGCGCAGGCCTTCGCGCAAAGCCCCCCAGGGCAAGCTGCCGTGCTCTTGGTGTTGGCTGTCGAGCCAGGTGAACAAGGGGCCGTGCGGTGCGGGCAGTTCACACAGCATGAGGTGTTCTTCGCTGCTCAGGTCTTGCCATTGGCGCATGTCGGCCAGCAGCAAACGCACGGCATGGTCGGCGCGGCTGGCGGGCAGTTGGCGGCCCAGGCCCCGTGGCGGCTTGTCGGTGCTGAAACGCCTGGGGTAGGGCGCAGCGCTGGTGCTGCTGGTCTGCGCGGCCTCGCCCTGGTTTTGGCGGCGTGGCCATTTGGATGGGCTGGGGTTGGGTGGTTGCCACAGCGACTGAAGTTCGTGCAGGCCGAGTTGGATCAAATCGGCAAATTCAGCCAGCAACTGGCGTTTGAGCGCGCCATCGGGCAGGGTAAGCCACAGGTCGCGGGCGTTGCTCGCCAGGTGGGCACGGCCTTCGGCGCTGCTCAAGTCGCAGCCTTCTCGGGCAGCATCGATCAAAAACCGGCTCAAGGGCATGGCTTCAGTGACACAGCGGGCAAAAGCCTCGGGGCCAAAGGCGCGGATGTAGCTGTCGGGGTCGTGTTCGGCGGGCAAGAACAAAAACTTCACGCTGCGCACGTCGGTGGCAAAGGGCAGGGCCACGTCCAAGGCCTTGCGTGCCGCGCGCCGACCGGCTGCGTCACCGTCAAAGCTGAACACCACCGCATCACTGAAGCGAAACAGTTTTTGCACGTGCTCGGTGGTGCAGGCGGTGCCCAGTGTGGCCACGGCATGGCCGAAGCCCCATTGGGCCAGGGCCACCACGTCCATGTAGCCTTCGGTCACCAACACATAGCCCGATTCACGCAGCGCTTGGCGCGCTTCGAACAAACCGTAGAGTTCACGCCCCTTGCTGAACACCGGTGTTTCTGGCGAATTCAGGTACTTGGGCGTGCCGTCTCCCATCACGCGCCCACCAAAGCCAATGCACTCGCCTTTGATGTTGCGGATGGGAAACATGATGCGGTCGCGAAAACGGTCGTAGCGCTTGTCTTCGCTGCCGTCCTCGGCATGGTGAATCACCAAGCCACTGTCGACCAGCAAGGGATCTTGGTAGTCGGGAAACACGCTGGCCAGGCTGCGCCAGCCTTCAGGCGCATAGCCCAGGCCGTAAGCTTTGGCGATCTCTCCCGTCAGACCACGGCCCTTGAGGTATTGCCCCGCGGTGGATGAGCTTTTCAGATGCTTGTAGTAGGCGCTGGCGGCTTTTTCCAGCACATCGCTCAGGGTGGCTTGGCGCTCGCGTGCCAGCGCCGCGCGTTCGCGCTCTTGGGGCGAGGCATCGTCTTCGGGCACCGGCATGCCGTAGGTTTGGGCCAGGTCTTTGACCGCTTCGACAAAGTTCATGCCGGCGTGTTCCATCAAAAAACCAATCGCATTACCGTTCTTGCCGCAGCCAAAACAATGGAAAAACTGTTTGGTCGGGCTGACCGAGAAAGAGGGGGACTTTTCGCCGTGGAAAGGACACAAACCCATGTAATTGGCGCCGCCTTTTTTCAGCTGCACGTAGCGACCCACGATGTCCACCACATCGGCGCGCGCCAACAGTTCTTGGATAAAGGATTGCGGTATGGCCATGGGGACTTCGGGTGGATCGGGCATTGTAGGCAGCCACACCCAAGGCGCTCCACCTGGACCCTTGGCCTGGTGCTGAGGTGCCCATGCTGTGGGCCCGAATCAGATGGTTCTGGCGTGGACTTGGATCAGCGTGGGTCAGTCGCCGATCACTGCGCCTTCGCGGCGCGCATCGGCCCCGCCCAGCCAGCCCCCAGTGACCCGTTGCAGGCCATGCAATCCACTGGTCAGATCGGTCTGGCGAAGGGGGTGGCCGCGCTGGGTCAATGCGGCTTGGGTGGCTTCATCAAAACGGCTGGTCTCGAGCCATATGGGCCCTTGCGGCGAGAACAGCGCCAGGTGTGGCAGGTCAAAGGCTTGTTGAGGCCGCAGGTCCATGTGCAACATCGCCCACAAGGCTTGGGTGGTGTAGTGAATGATGGCCGCCCCCCCGGGGCTGCCCAGGCTGATGTGCACTTGCGCAGGCAGGGCTGGGGCGGATCGGCGCAGCACCAAGGTGGGCGACATGGATGAGCGCGGGCGCTTGCCGGGCTCGACGCGGTTGGCGATTGGCAGGCCTTGTTCGTTGCGTGGCACAAAGCTGAAATCGGTGAGTTGGTTGTTGAGCAAAAACCCACCCCCTTCGCCCAGGCTCACCATGGTGTGAGCGCCAAAAGCAGACTCGATGCTGGTGGTCATGGCCAAGGTGTGGCCCCAGGCGTCGGTGATGCTCAGGTGGCTGGT
>Ga0315899_10009820_pt1 | contig 10270 bp, 7 predicted proteins | sample LakEriMetagenome_2_FD_203518 | JGI IMG/M metagenome (GOLD analysis project Ga0315899, IMG submission 203518) | Freshwater fungal communities from buoy surface, Lake Erie, Ohio, United States - Buoy 4 MA112 | ecosystem: Environmental > Aquatic > Freshwater > Lake | place: USA: Lake Erie, Ohio...
ACTTTAGCGTTCTGCCTTTCAATTGTTTTTTCTTCGTTCTTGGACAGCGCTGCGAGCGCACTGCTGAAGCCAATATAGAAGGAAGCTCTGAAACAGGCGCAGCGGAGTTTGCTGTATAAGTCTGATGTGAGGAGCACTTATCGTATTTTCTTTCGTTCTTCGTCGGTGACAGTTCATTCTGGTTAGCAGATGGCCTTTCGATGCGTTCCAGAGGCGCCATAATTATACTTTTCATCTCCTGCTCCTTAGGTCGTCTTTTTCCGATTAGACGCGCGCCGTGCCTCAATTGCTTTGTGCAATTCAGAACGTCGCCACCTTGGAGCTTTCGGAGTGATGTAGAAGGCTTCTGGCAAGTCGCCCGTTTTAGCGAGCCTCCAAAAGAGGCTTACGCAAATGCCAAGCTCTACTGCTGCATCTTTCGCGGATAGAAGCCGCTCATTCGTAGCGGCTCTGTCTAATGCATTTTGGTGTAAACTACCGATCATAGGCACCCCCAGTTGATCAGCGCGAAAGCAGCGCCGTGTGGATGCCCTATGATCTATCCCTAATTCGTCCGATTATGCGCCTGAAACCCCACGAAACCGCCGAGAAGCGCTTCTAACCCTATCCCTTGGAGGTTAGACGCGCTGGGTAGAGCCGAGTTAATTTGCTTCTAATTGTGCTGGGCGTAGGGGCGTTTGGCATATTTCGAGCTGTCCAGTCTTCCATGTGTTTCTGGCAAAGAGGGCGATGCTCTTCTGCAAGCCCTTCCTTATCTACGAAACGCACTACTTCGATCCAGAAATCCTCCCAATTGTGTACGGGTGGGCGCCCCCCTGCACTCTTATTTGCAGCCTTCAGCGAGCTGGCGAAGGTCTCATCAAATGGAGTGGTACCCCAGTCGTCGGGCCAGATCGTTGGAGGAGTCGTTGGAAGTCCAATTTCAGGAAAATAGGTCGCCAATTCGCAAATCGGAGCTATAGCGAAACCCCGGTGAGTAACATTGTCTAAGCCAACAAATTGAAAATGCGAGGTTTCCCAATTTTCGAACCAATATGTCGCGCGCTTGGTCCGCCAGAAGGCAGGTGGAATTGTTATCAGATCACCTTCTTCGTTGATTGCAACGCCTCGTATCTTTTGGCTCGCTAATCCTACGCCCAATAGGACCTCGATCTCGCCAATCAGGCCGCTAATTTTTCTTTCGGCCGCCAGCTCTCCAAGCCAGCTCACTGAGTGACTAATGGAGGCGTACCCCTCAGGGATGAACATCGGTGCCTCGCCAGCTAAGCAGAAGGTCTAACTCGGTGATCCAGTGTTGTTCAAAGGTGCCTCAACTCGCGCCTTGTGTGCAATACTCTGCCCAAGCCTCCATCAATGCCGCGCGTTTGGATAGAAGGTCGCCACGAGCATAAGCGGCCTCCGTTTTATTGCGAAGCTTATGTGCTAATTGAGCTTCGATGACTGCTACTGAGTGTCCTGTTGTTTCACCTGCCCAGTCGCGAAAGGTGCTTCTCATGCCGTGAACGGTAATCGGTTTTCCTGTCTGGTAGTCAATCCAACGATGTTCCTGTCCTGCCGCTTTTCTATTCATCCGCCGCAACAACATCGCGAGTGACATCCCAGACAAACTCTTTCCCGTTCGCTGGCCCGGAAAAACAAAGCTCTGAGGGCCATCTCCTGCGGGTTCTAAGGTAGCTAGCAATGCTGTCGCCGCAGACGAAAGGGGCTGCCGATGCTCGCGTCCTCCCTTCATTCTTACGGCAGGAACAGTCCAAACCCTTTGATCAAAGTCTAGCTCACCCCAACGCATTCCAAGAATTTCTCCTGTGCGCGCTGCTGTGAGCATACAAAGGCGGAGTGCGATGGCATCCATGCCACCACGCTCAATCAGCGCCTTATAAAAACTCGGAGCCTGATCCCACGGAAGAGCGGGATGATGTCCACGAAGCTTGCCTTGAATACTCGCAGGGTTGGGCAGTAAATTTTCAAGGTTGCCTCGCCAAGCCGCGGGGTTCTCTCCCTCCCGGAGGCGCAGGGTCTTTGCCACAGCAAGGACCTTTTCTATTCGCCCTCGGGTTCGGCTGGCTGTCTCCGGCTTCAAGGTCCATATAGGTCTAAGTGCACTTAGCACATGGTCAACCGTAACCTCGCAAACGGGAACGTCCCCAAATTTGGGAAAGACATAGGTTGCCAGCGTGTTATGCCACTGCTGTTTGTGCTTATCATTCCGCCAGCCGCTTGCCTTCGCCTGAAGAAGCTCTTCAGCAACGCGCCGAAAGCTATGTTCAGCGTCCCTCTCCTTCTGAGCCTGCGCGGCCGCCCGTCTTCTTGAGCGATCCTCAATAGGGTCGATGCCTTTCAAGGTTAGCGCTTTGGCCGCTCGGGCAGCCTCCCTTGCCTCGCGAAGCGTTAGGCCGCGCGGTGGCGTGCCAACTGGGCCTAACCCCATTTCCCTCGATCTGCCGTTTAACGTGTACTTATAAAGCCAGCTCTTCGCACCGCTTGACGCAATTTGGAGATGAAGACCTGCGCCATCTGCAAGTGTGATCGGGCGTTTCCTGTCTCCGGGGTGCCGAGCGTTATCCACTCGTTTGGATGAAAGGCCCTTCTGAGGCATGTCCTATTCCTACCCCCGTTCCTACCCCCAATATAATCGTATTTTCGCATACATTGCTATAGATTGGCATGGACGATTATCTTGAAAAATGCCTGAAAAAACTGAGGCTTTCTGCATTAGGGAAGATGAATAAATACTAAGATTAGGCGGACACCCCTTCCGCCAATTCCTTCATTGCAGAGTCTCTCGGCCTCGCGGGCCCTACGGTGCGCTCGGTTCGACAAAGACGACGGCCACACGTTCGGCGACGTGAAGACCCCGCTCGATCTCGCAACAGGTCGGAACGCCGGCGTCTGATGGCGTCTACCGTCATAGCCCGCGATCCATTCGCCAGCCACACGCGGCGGGCTGGGCGACGTTGGGGGCAAAACGCTCCTCGCGAGCGCCGCGCCGCGGACTGCGACGACGATCTGGATCAAAACCTGAAATATTCGCGATTTCAGACGGTTGAGCTGCGCCCGCCGCTCCGGAACGGATAATTTAAGCCAAACGGAGCCCTGAGGCTTGCGAAATTCAAAAATCGAGATGAGTATTTAAAAATAAAAAGAATCCTGCAGTTCAGCTGCTGGTCAGGGACCGCACGGCCCGCGACGATGGAGGAGACGCCAAATGGACGCAGCAAAGGGCATTCTGGTCGACACATATCTCGACTGGACGAAGGCCGAGGGTCTGCCGACCTACGAGGATTTCTGCGTCGATATGATGAAGATCGAGACAGCCCCGTGGCCTCGCCTCGATGCTCGCGGCGCGTTTGTGCATCTGAATGGACGCGGCGATTTCATCTCGATCTTCGTGATGGAGATTCCACCCGGCGCGAGCACTTCGCCACAAGCGCATTTGTATGAGGAGGTCTTTTACGTCCTCTCAGGTCACGGCACCGCAGTCGTCGAATTGCCTTCCGGCCGGGAGCATAGTTTCGAATGGGGCCCGCGCTCCCTTTTCGCGTTCCCGCTGAACGCTCGCTATCGTCTCTTCAATGGCTCTGGTCGGGAGCCGGCGCGATTGGCCTCGACCAATAACCTTGCGATGATGCTGAACACGTTTCGAAACGAGTCTTTCATTTTCGAAAATCCCGCGCGATTTGGCGAACGCGAGGGCGGCGAAGGCTATTTCTCCGGCGAAGGAGCCATGCTCAACAATCTCCGCAATCGTTCCCTCTGGGAGACGAACCTCGTGCCGGATCTCGCGTCGTTTGAGCTCGACAAATGGAGTTCGCGCGGCGCTGGCAGCTCGAACATGGTGTTCTCGCTGGCTGAGGGAACGGTTCACGCGCATTGTTCCGAAATGCCGGCTGGCACGTATAAAAAGGGCCATCGCCATGGCTCCGACTTCCATGTGTGCATCGTCGATGGGCATGGCTATTCGCTGTTCTGGTATGAAGGCGAGACAGATTTTCGCCGCTACGACTGGCAGGAGGGATGCGTCTTCGCCCCGCCGGACATGGTCTATCATCAGCACTTCAACACAAGCCCGAAATCCGCGCGCTATCTCGCGACGGCGTGGGGCAGCACGCGCTTCCCGTTCTCTCAAGAAAAACGTCTCGTGAAAATGGGCGTCGACGTGAGCTCAAAGCTCTCGGGGGGACGTCAGATCGAATATGAAGATCAGGATCCGCGCATCCACCGGATGTATCTGGCGGCGCTCGCGCAACACGGCGTCGCCTGTCGGATGGAGGAATTCCTCGAGAACAGCGCTGTCCTGACGAAATGAGAAAAGCCGCAGCATAGCCGCATCGATTATCGTAGCCGCGTCGGTAAGGAAGTGATCATGACAATCAGACAAACCATTGCTCTTTGCAGCGCGCTCCTCGCGGGTTTAACGACATGGTCCCCGGCGATGGGGTCGGAAAATGTCGAAGAGTTCTACAAAAGCAAGGAGATCAGGCTCATCATCGGCGAAGGACCGGGCGGCGGTTATGACACTTATGCGCGACTGCTGGGAAACCACATGGGTAAGTACATAGCCGGCAATCCAAAGATCGTCGCTCAAAATATGCCCGGAGCCGGCACGCTGAGAGCTACGAACCATGTCTACGCGGTCGCCAACAAAGATGGCACGGTGCTCGCGACCGCCCAGAGGTTCGTCTTCATCATGCCCTTGCTTGACCTCGCAGGCGCTCAGTTCGATGCAACGAAATTTTCCTACGTGGGCTCGATGAGCGAAGACGTCGGCACGTGCATCGCCTGGCGTGAGGCCGGATTCCAGTCAATCGAGGATCTCAAGCAACGCCAATTCACGATCGGAACGGGTGGAGCGGGGTCGCAGCTCACAACATTCGCAGCAGCACTGTCGAACACGCTGGGGGTAAAACTCAAAGTCATAAAAGGCTATCAGTCAGGACATGATATGAACCTCGCGATGGAGCGACGCGAGGTCGATGGCCGCTGCGGCGTTTCATATTCAAGCATCAAGACCTTGAGCCCAGATTGGCTGGAGAAAGATAAGATCATCGTCTTGCTGCAGCTCGGCATCGAACCGCAACCCGCCCTCCCGAAGGTTCCGGTTCTTGTGGATCTGGTCAAAGACGAAAGGGACAAGCGGGCGCTTGAACTCTTGATGACGCCGACAAAAATCGCGCGTCCGTTCTTTGGCCCTCCGGCCATCCCCGGCGACCGTCTCGCAGCGCTGCGGAAGGCGTTCGATCAAACCATGGAGGACGAAGCCTTTCGCAACGATGCGCGAAGCCGAGGCGTCGAAATCCTCCCGCTAGGGGGGCAGAGAATGGAAGAACTCGTGAAATATTTGCATGCTATGCCGCCGGCAGCCGTGGCGCGGGCCAAAGAACTGGTCGCTGAATAAAACGCTGTTCACGCCGGGACGGCCTGCCCCATCGACGCAACAAAACGGCGCGAAAGCGCAAGCTTTGGTCTTGTGGCTCCGCCGACGCCATCGGCGCCATTAAATCCGCCAAAATCCGCGCGCTTGCGGTCACCAGCGCGAAACGCGTAGCCGAATTTTCTTCACAACGTTGCGGTTATCCCCGTCGCTGAGGGTCCCGACGCCGCAACAGGGACCAGCGCGCAGCGCGTTCAGAGCAGGCCCATTCTAAGCCCCGCTTCATTAGCGTGGCGGCGCGGGACGCGCCACGTCGCCGGCTTTGGGCGCGGCGGCGAGCGGAGAGACGGCGCGCACGACGCTGAACCTCGGCGTGACGCGCACCACCTGCACGTCGCCGAGCAGGCTTTCCGCTTCGCCGAGCTTCTCTTTCGTCACGGGGTCGATGAGCGCCTCGCCGACCGAGAACAGCTGGAACATGTCGCCCACGTTGATGCCCGCGCCCTCGCCGCGGTTGACGAAAATATCGGCGCCGGACGCCTGCATCACCTGCACGGGAAACAGGCTGCCGACGATGGCGTTGGTGATCTGGCCCGCCGTCGTGCGCGCGAGCACGCGCCAGCCGTCACTGATCACGATGGAATTGTCATTGGCGCCCGTCACGCCCTTGCCGACCTCATTAGGCGTGGGCAGCGCGGTTTCGCGCGTCGCCTGATAGACGAGCTGGCCCGTCGTCGTGTCGAGCACTTTCGTGGTGACTGCGACGGAGCCGCTCGCCACATAACGATAGCGGCCGGGCGCTTCATCCATTGGACTGCGGCGCACGCTGAGGTTCAGGAAAGTGACCATGGGATAGACGACGTATTGCACCATGGCGCGTTTGCCGAAGGCGACCGCGCTCTTGTCGAAATTAGGATCCGCAGCCAGCTCCTGCTCGGTCGCGATGGTCTCCTCCATCACGATCTTCGAGCGTTCGAACACCTCGAAGCGGCGGGAGGCGCGCAAGCCTTCCTCAACCTGTCGCGTCAGCTCGCCGGCGTCGAGCGAGAGCTCGCCGAATTTGGCTTTCGCGGCAGGCGTGGTCGCGGCTTCAAAGACGGCGAGCTTGGGCAGGTCGGGCGCCTGCGCCATGGCGGGCGCGAATGAGAATCCCACTACAAGCGCGAGGGCGAAGAACGAGCGGATCACCATCTTGGTTTGTTCCCTGTGGCTTGCGGCGCTGCCGGCGCCGGTTGTGTCTCTTGCGCGGAAACCGCGCGCTTGCGCAGGATGATGTCGCCCTGCCCAGCGAGCGACTGGCCGCTGATCACGCGGCCATAGGAAAGTTTGGGATCGACCCGTTCGACGACGATGCTGGCGACGGGCGTCTCCGCGCGGCCGAGCGGCTCCTTGGTGTAGGGATCGACCATCTGTTCGCCGAGCCGGAAGGCGGCGAGCTGCTGGCCCACGCGCAGCGTCTCCCCGCCTTGGTTGATGACGACGACGCCGTTGGCTTCAGCCTGGAGGATCAGCATGGGATAGATGGCGTTGAGAATATCCTCGCCCACGCGCGCAGCCGCGAGGTCGAGCGCCTGCGCGAGCCCGCCTTCCTGCGGCTCCTGAAAGCGACCCGTCCATTTCACCTGCCGCGTTGCGACCTCAAAGACGGAGAAGTCGAGGTTCACGAGCGAGGAGGTCTGCTCCACGGTGCGTCCGGTCAGACGGACCGTCTGTGACTGCGTCTGCGTGTCGAAGGCGCGGATCTTCACGAGCACGATGTAATCCGCGCCCAGAACCTGTCCGATGCGCAAGGTCTCCTGCTGCGGCACGTCGGCGCTGCGCAAAAGATCAAGTTCGCGTTTGAAAACGGGATCGTTGTGGCGATCAAGCACCGCGAAGCGGCGGCTCTGCACGAGGAACGAGGTGATGCGTTCGCGCAGCAAAGCCGCGTTCGCGCCCACCCGCCCTGTGAGGTCGACAGGATCGGCGACGAAAATGCGCCGGCGATCCTGCGTCGGCAGGCCCGGCGCAACGAAACGCTCCACATCCACGCTCAGGCGCGCCATGAAACCGCCGGCCTCAGGTTCGATGGAGGTGATCTGGAAACCGCGGACAAGGCCGCCCGATTGCTGGCGCATCGTCTGCTGAAACCGCTCGGACATGACGGTGACGTTTTGCTGGCCGACGGTGACGGAGGCGAGGCTCTCCTCCAGCGCGCGGGCGGACTGAAGCCGCACGCCGGTCACCTGTTCAAGCGCCTGCACAAGCGCCTTGTCCACCGCATCCTGCTGCGTGCGGCCAAGGGCGAAGGCGGAGACGGTCACCGTCTCCGCGCGCGCCGCCCCGCCCCCCGCGGCCGCGCCAAGAACGACGAGACAGAAAGCCGCGAGGCGCAGGCGCCAGCGCCGCAGGCTCGCCGTCGTGGACGCGGGGTCAAGGCGCATGGGACGCTCCGTGTCAGAAGTCGTTGGTGCTGGACGAGGCGCCGGAGCGCACCGGTCCGCCCTGCGCGCCTGCGCGCGCGGGCGCCGCCGGCTCGGCGGCCTTGCGCATTTGCTCCATGGCCTCGCCCGCCGCCTGACGGCCCTCAGCCGTCCATTTCACGGCGACTGTCGTCAGGCGCGCATTCGACCAAGGGTGGTTTGTGCGCCAGGGCGCGAGCGTCTGAGACCCTTGCAGCGAGACGGCCTTCGTGCGGCCGGCGATCTTCTGCTGATAGAGGGAATTGTTGAAGGATTGCTCGCCCGCCGTGGTTTCGCGATAGGCGAAGTCGACGTTCTCCTTGTTGTCGCTCTCGATCTGTTCGGCGACGAAATACTGGATCGCCGCAAGCGCGCGCGTGCGGGCGCGCGAAGCGTCGATGCTCGCCTGACTCGTCGCGGCCACAGTGCCGAAGCCCACGACCACGCGGGCGCCGGTCTCGTCCGTCCACACGCGAACGCCCTGCGTCATCGCCATCCAGTCGGGATTCTCCTTCGACAATTGGGCGAAACGGTCGGACAGGGACATCTGCGGCTTCGCCGGCGGCGGCGTATAGGCGGGATTGACCACCGATTGCGCGATCTGCGTGAGCGCGGGGCTCCAGATCAGGGCGGTCGTCACGGAATAGCGGCCGTCGGAATTCGGACCCTCGCATTGCATCGCCGTGAAAGCGCCGGAGACGAACACGCGCGAGTATTGCGAGATCTGCTCGCGCATGCGCGTCTGAATCTTTAGAGCTTCCCCCTTGCGCTGGTCTTCGCTGCGGCCCGTGCCGTCCCAATCGGGCTTAAACTCTTTGATCGCGGCGTCGAGCTGCGCGCCGGCGAGCGTGAGCGCCTTGTCGGACAGAGACAATTGCTTGGCCGCGGCGTCGATCATCGGCGGCATGGGCTCCCCGCCCGCCTGCATCGCCTCGAAAATGCGCCCGCCCTCTTTCAGCTCGGCGCGAAGGAAGATGGCGAGGTTTTCACGCGCGCCGAGTTCGGCCTGCGAAAACGCGGCGCCGCGCGCGGCGAGCCATTGATCGGCGTTGGCCTTGTCGGCGTTCACCTGCGCCTCGCCCGAGGCCACGAACAGGATCGAGCCGCTCGCCGATTTGTTGAGGCCGTCCTGCCGGCCCTCGGCCTTCAGCCAGTCGCGATAGCAGCTCTCAACATTCAGCGCATATTGCGGGCGAACATTGGCCGGCGGCTCAGTGGTTTGCGCGAGAACCTGCGGCGCGATGCCGGCCAGGAGCGCGAATGCAAAGGCGGAGGACATGGCGCCTGCGCGCGGCGAAAGCTTCTTGGACATGGGCATGCGACCTTCTGTGCGAAATTGAAAAGGGAGCGTCAGCGGCATTTGCCTGCCTTCGGGTTACAGGCCGCGCGCGCCGGTGCCGGCGCCGCCCGCACGGGCGCGGGCGTTGGCGCGCGCATCATTTGCGGCGCGGGGCGAGCGGCCTGCGCTGGCGCCATGCGCATGGCGGGCGCCTGCGGCGCCGCGCGCTGCTGCTGGACGATAGGCGCCGCGCGTTGCTGCTGATGCTGCGTGATCGGCGCGACGCGCTGCGGCGCGGCGGACTGGAGGGCGGGCGCTGCGCCGCCGCGTGCGCCCGGTGGCAGACCTTGCGGAGCGCCGGGTTGCGCGCCCGCCGGACCCGTGATGGGGCGCACCGGCGCGACGGCTTGTCCGGGCGCGGCGGATGGGCCGGCCTGACCGGAGAGGCTGCGCGCGCCCTGCCCCGCGCCCTGCGGACTGGAGGCTGGCGCGCCTCCGGCGGGCGCAAGAGCTCGCACCGCCGGCGCGGCGGGCCCGGCTGAAGGAGCGGCGCCGGGACCAGAGCCCGGGCCGCCGGTGAGCGGACGAACCGCCGGCGACTGCGGCGCGGCGGCCTGTCCCGCTGCCTGCCCCAGTCCCGGCGCGCCGCCCGGCGCGACAAGCGGACGCGCGCCGCCCGGCTGTTGCAGGTTGGGAGCGATGCCTTGAGGGGCGCTCCCGCCGGGCAGGCCAGCGCGCGCAGGCGAAAGGGCGCCCGGCGCGCCGACTGCGGGAACGGCGCGGGCCGCAGGCGGCGGCGCCGCCCATGTGGGCCGCACGGCGGCGGTGGGAACGGCGGGTATCTGCCGGCCCCCGCCTCTGTTCATCAATGCCGGAACGGCGATGGCGGCCGCGGCGGCGGCCGCAGCCGTCGCCACAAGCACGGGCGTCGGCGGCAATTGAAGTTTGGGCGCGCGCGGGGCGAGCTCCAGAGGCATGCTGGCGCTGGAGGCTATGATCTCGCGTCCGACGAGCGGCGGCGGGAGATCGCTGTAAACCACAGGCGCAAAGCCGACCGGCGGCGAGGCTGGCCGGCCGAGCACGACAAGGCGCTCGCGCGCCACATAGACGTTGCCGCCGTCCGGATAGGTCGAAATGTAAGTCCAATAAGCTTCCGGCGTGTTGAGCCGCGTCGCGCGC
>Ga0315899_10009821_pt1 | contig 10268 bp, 6 predicted proteins | sample LakEriMetagenome_2_FD_203518 | JGI IMG/M metagenome (GOLD analysis project Ga0315899, IMG submission 203518) | Freshwater fungal communities from buoy surface, Lake Erie, Ohio, United States - Buoy 4 MA112 | ecosystem: Environmental > Aquatic > Freshwater > Lake | place: USA: Lake Erie, Ohio...
CCGTCATAGAAGCCCACCCGGCCTTCCAGCCCGACCGTCTCGGCCACGGTGATCTGGACATGATCGATGTGGGCCGCATTCCACAGCGGCTCAAACAGGATATTGGCAAAGCGCAGCGCCAGCAGATTCTGGACCGTTTCCTTGCCAAGGTAATGGTCGATCCGGAAAATCTGCTCCTCGCGAAAGGCGCTGGCAACCGCATCGTTAATGTGCCGGCTACTCTCCAGATCGGTGCCAAGCGGCTTTTCAAGGCCGATCCGTGCCTTGTCGCTGGCGAGGCCTGATGCGGCCAGCCCGGCAATGGTAGGCTCAAACAAGGCGGGTGCGGTGGAGAGGAAAATCGCCAGGCCTTCGTCGACCGGCCCGACCTTCTTGGCGAGCGTGCGGTAGCCCGCCTGGTCCGTGGCATCGAGCGGCTGGTAATGCAGCCGGTTGAGGAAAGTGCCCATCCCGCCGCGGCGTTCGACCGGCATGAACTTTTCCAGCGCAGCCCGCGCAAAGTTACGATAGGCGGCATCGTCAAGGCCCTGCCGGGCCGTGCCGATAATCTTGAGGTCCTCGGCCACCAGCTTGTCCGCGTGGAGTGCGCAAAGCGAGGGCAGCAGCATTCGCTGCGCCAGATCGCCGGTCGCGCCAAACAGCAGCAAGCTATCCGATCCGCGTTTCATGGTCGCACTGCCTCCCCAGGGCGGGCCCTCAGGCCAACTCTCCACAGGGGGTAGTGACCGCAGCCCTTAGGGGCAAGCGGTGGCGGGTCGGGAAAACGTATGCGGGGCCGCAGCGACCGCTAAAAGCGGCCGCCTTAAGACCAGTACTGAGGTGAGCGAGCGCTCAGCCTAGGCCGCCTGTTCCTTGCCCTTGAGCACGCGCACCGGCTCCTTGCGGCCATCGACGACGTCCTTGTCAACGACCACTTCGGCGATCTCGTTCTCGCTCGGCACGTCGAACATCGTATCCAGCAGCAGCCCTTCGACGATCGAACGGAGGCCGCGGGCGCCGGTCTTACGCTCGATTGCCTTCTTGGCGATCGCTTCAAGCGCTTCGTCGGTGAAGGTCAGGGTCACATCTTCCAGCTCGAACAGCTTGGAATACTGCTTGATCAGCGCGTTCTTCGGCTCGCGCAGGATCTTGACCAAGGCCTCGACATCGAGGTCTTCCAATGTCGCGATCACCGGCAAGCGGCCGACGAATTCCGGGATCAAGCCGAACTTGAGCAGGTCTTCCGGCTCGGCCTTCTGCAACAGTTCACCCACCCGGCGCTTGTCCGGATCGGCCACATGCGCGCCGAACCCGATCGAGCGCTTTTGCAGGCGGTCGGCGATGATCTTTTCCAGGCCGGCGAAAGCGCCACCGCAGATGAACAGGATGTTGGTGGTATCGACCTGCAGGAATTCCTGCTGCGGATGCTTGCGCCCGCCCTGCGGCGGCACCGATGCGGTCGTGCCTTCCATCAGCTTGAGCAGGGCTTGCTGCACGCCTTCGCCCGACACATCGCGGGTGATGCTGGGGTTTTCCGCCTTGCGGCTGATCTTGTCGATCTCGTCGATGTAGACGATCCCGTGCTGGGCCTTCTCGACGTTGTAGTCGCTGGCCTGCAGCAGCTTGAGGATGATGTTCTCCACGTCCTCGCCCACATAGCCGGCTTCGGTCAACGTGGTGGCATCAGCCATGGTGAAGGGCACGTCGAAGGTCTTGGCCAGGGTCTGGGCGAGCAGGGTCTTGCCCGAACCGGTCGGGCCGACCAGCAGGATGTTGGACTTGGAGAGTTCAACTTCGCCGCCCTTGCCGCTGTGCTTGAGGCGCTTGTAGTGGTTGTGCACCGCGACCGAGAGCACGCGCTTGGCGCGGTCCTGGCCGATCACATAATCGTTCAGCGTCTCGAAGATGTCCTTGGGCGTCGGAACCCCGCCATCCTTCTTCCCCGCGATCCCGGCCTTGGTTTCCTCGCGGATGATGTCGTTGCACAGTTCAACGCATTCATCGCAGATGAACACGGTCGGCCCGGCGATGAGCTTCCTCACCTCGTGCTGGCTCTTGCCGCAGAAGCTGCAGTAGAGGGTGCTCTTCGCGTCGGATCCGGTCAGTTTGGTCATGCTTTCGTCCACTGGCCCCGCCGGAACGGGGGATTCGCCGGGAGTGTAACCCGGCTGCAACAATATTCAATCCTGCCTCATAGCCCGGGGGTGCTTGCGCCGGGCTGAAGCGGCAAGGTTAGCAACAGCTTTCGGCGCTATTCCGGCGCCCCGCCCGATCCGGTCGCCTCGCCCTCGGCGGCGGGACGGCTTTCGAAGACCTTGTCGACCAACCCGAAGTCGCGGGCTTCCTCGGCCGACATCCAGGTATCGCGGTCCATCGCCTCGGCCACCTCGTCCACCGTCTTGCTGGTGAACTTCGAATACATTTCATGCATCTGCTGCTTGAGGCGCAGGATCTCGCGGGCCTGGATCTCGATATCTGAGGCCATGCCGCGCGCCCCGCCCGAGGGCTGGTGGATCATGATCCGGGCATTGGGCAACGCCACGCGCATGCCGGGCTCGCCCGCCGCCAGCAGGAAGCTGCCCATCGAGCAGGCCTGGCCGATACAGACGGTCGAAACGCGTGGGCGGATGTACTGCATGGTATCGTGGATCGCCATACCGGCCGTCACCACCCCGCCGGGCGAGTTGATGTACATCGAGATATCCTTCGACGGATTCTCGCTCTCGAGGAACAGCAACTGGGCGACGATTACCGAGGCCATATGGTCCTCAACTTCGCCAGTGACGAAAATGATCCGTTCGCGCAGCAAACGCGAGTAGATATCGAAGCTGCGTTCGCCGCGGCTCGATTGCTCGACCACCACCGGGATCAGCGCGCCGGTGACAGGATCGATCGAGAATTTGCCCTGAGCGCCGGGCTGGTTGAACAGGTCGAGCATGGAGGTCCTCATCTGATTGGACCGCCTATGTCGGCGCAGGCGCCGCGATGTTCAAGGGTGTTAACCCTTGCTTTTGAGCGCGACCGCCACGCCCCCCCGCGGCCCTAGAGGATCGGCACCCGCTCCAGCCCGCCAACCCGCGAGTCGATCACCTAGACGATGCGGCAGGTGCCCCCGGTCCAGGGCTTGCTGCCCAGCTGCTTGCTGTCGATCCAGGCGTCGTTGGATTGCTGGTGCCAGGCGGCAGCATAGTAGTGGTCAATCGCCCGCATCGCGGGCGCCGCAGGAGCATAACCGCCCGAACCATCACTGACGCAGACCGGCACCCAAGCCACGCCTTAGCCGCCGCCGGTGATCCCCACCTGCCGTTCGCCCGGCCCGGGGCCGTTCGGGCAGACGACGGCGCCCTGGGCAGTGGCCGACGCCGGCCAGAGGATCACGGCGACCAGCAGGGCCAACAGAACGGCAATCGATCAAGTGCGGACAAGCACAATAGAGCGCTGCACGGCGGATTCCCGATAGCAGAACTGGGTCAATTCAACCTGTGGCCGTTAGCAACTTGCATCCCGCGCCCATACGATCCAGCATGGCCCGGGACCCATTCTCCGGAGCACCTCATCTCATGCGGCCTATTCGCGTACGTCTGATCATCGGCATGGCTATGGCGGCCCTGGCACTGCCAGCCCTGCCAGCCAATGCGCAGAGCGGCAATTCCGCTTCCCCCGCGCAGCGCAAGGCCGAAGCGGCGGAACAGCTCCGCGCCATTGCCCGGCTTGATGACGCCGGGCCGCAACTCAACGCCGTGATCGTCTACGCCAAGGATGCGCCAGCCCAAGCCGCACGCCTCGCCGGAACCGGCCCGCTTGATGGCCGCACCGTGCTGATCAAGGACAATGTCGAAACCCGGGAATGGCCGACGACTGCCGGTTCGCTGGCACTGAAGGACAACCTGACCGGCCGTGACGCGCCGCTGGTTGCGCGTCTGCGTCAGGCTGGCGGCGTGGTATTGGGCAAGACCAACCTGTCCGAATGGGCCAACATTCGCAATTCGCCGAGCACGTCGGGGTGGAGCGCCGTGGGCGGACTGACCAGAAATCCCCATGCGATCGATCGCAACACCTGCGGCTCGTCTTCGGGTAGCGGGGCCGCAGTCGCTGCGGGCATGGCCTGGGCAGCGATCGGCACCGAAACTGATGGCTCGATCACCTGCCCGGCAGCGGTCAACGGCATCGTTGGCCTGAAGCCGACCGTGGGTCTGGTCAGCCGGACTCACGTGATCCCGATCAGCGCCAGCCAGGATACCGCCGGACCGATGACGCGCAACGTCGCGGATGCTGCCCTGCTGCTCAATGCGATTGCCGGCAGCGATTCAGCCGATCCGGCAACGGCAGAGGCCGATGCGCGCAAGACTGACTACACCGCCGGTCTCGCTACCGCCTCGCTCAAGGGGCTAAGGATCGGCGTGCTGCGGCGTGACGTGGGCAACCATGCCGGCGTAAAACGCGTCTTCGAAGCTGCCCTTGCCGATCTTCGCGCGGGCGGAGCCGAACTGGTCGACATCGATTTCCAGCCCGATGATGCGATGTACCGCGACGAAGGCGCAGTACTGTATCACGAACTGCGCCGCGATCTGAACGCCTATCTCTCAACCTTGCCAGGCACAGGCCTGCCGCGCAGCCTGGCCGAGGTCATTGCCTTCAACCAGGCCAATGCTGCCACGGAACTGCGCTGGTTCGGGCAGGATACCTTTATCGCCGCCGACAAACTCACCGATGCCGCGGCTCTGGCCAAGGCCCGGGCCAATTCGCTGAAACTGGCGGGCGAGCTGGGCATCGACAAGTTGCTGGCGGACCACAAGGTCAGCCTGTTGATCGCTCCAACCGCTGGACCGGCCTGGACCACGGACCTGGTCAGTGGTGACCGCTTCCTGAACATCGGTGCGGGAAGCCTGGCCGCAATCGCCGGCTATCCCCACCTGACCGTGCCGATGGGTGCGGTCGAGGGCCTGCCGGTCGGCCTTTCCTTCATGGCCGCCAAGTGGCAGGACCATGCGGTTCTGAAAGCAGGCACTGCTTATGAAAGGGCGCGTACCGCAACCGTCCCAAATCCCCGCTTCAAACGATGGGGCGAGTAATACTCCAGAGCGTTGCACTGGGTTGCAAACTGTTGCAAAGACTACCGTTGTGAAACAGAGCCGCTCCTCTGAAACCCGTCACCGGATCATCGCGGCAGCGCGCGAGTTGTTCCTGGCCAAGGGCTTTGACGGCACCTCTGTCGCGGAAATCTGCCGGTTGGCCGGCGTTTCGAACGGTGCGCTGTTCCATCAGTTCCCAACCAAGGAAGACTTGGGCTTCGCCGTCTACACGCTGGTCCGACGCGACTTCTGGGGCCGGGTGATGGCAGCGATGACCGAACCTGATGACCCGCTGGACGGAGTCGAGGCCGCCGTCCGGGCCGCCTTTGCCTTTCAGCGCGATGACCCTGGTGGTGCCGCGTTCATGTTCGACGTGTCCGGCTCGAAATGGATTGAAGACTTTGCCGACCAATCGCAGGTCGTGCACGATATCGTCAGCAGCCGTGGTCTCGCCTGGGCTGAACCGCATGCCACCTGTTCCGGCCGATGTCTTTGTGGCGCTGGCTTCAGGGGCTCCGCAATGGATGGGGCGGATGTGCCGGATCGGCATGAATGCCGCACCGTTCGACACCATTGCCGAGCAGATGCCGATTTACGTCCGGCGCGCCTTTACCCCGCAATAGCCTGGTGCTGAAAAGCAAACGGGGCGACGCCAGTAAGGCGCCGCCCCGCTAGGTCCGGATTTTGCCGTCAGCTTACTTGCTGGCCGCCTTCTTGGCAGCCGGCTTCTTCTCGGCCTTTTCGGCCTTGGGAGCAGCTTCCTTCTTGGCCGGCTTTTCAGCCTTGGCGGGCTTGGCTTCAGCCTTGTCAGCAGCCTTCTTCGCCGGTGCTTTCTTGGCGGGCTTGGCCGGAGCTTCAGCAGTTTCCTCCGCCTCGATCGCGGCCTGCAGCTCTTCGCGGGTTACGGTCCGCTCGGTCAGTTCAGCCTTGTCGAACAGGAAGTCGACCACCTTGTCCTCGAACAGCGGGGCACGCAGCTGGGCTGCGGCCAGCGGATCCTGGCTGATGAATTCGGCAAACCGCTGGCGGTCTTCCGGGCGATACTGCTGGGCGGCCTGGGCCACCAGCATCTGCATCTCCTGGCCCGACACTTCGACGCCGTTGGCCTGGCCGATTTCCGACAGCAGCAGGCCAAGGCGCACGCGGCGCACGGCGATTGCTTCGTAATCACCCTTTTCAGCCTCGATTTCGGCGAGCGCGGCAGCCGGATCGGCCTCGTTCTGGGCTTCCTGCTGCAGCTGGGCCCAGATCTGGCTGAATTCAGCCTCAACCATGCTTGGCGGCACGTCGAAGTCATGACCGGCAGCGAGCTGATCGAGCAGGGCGCGCTTCATCTGGGTGCGGGTCAGCCCGGCCAGTTCCTGCTCAATCTGGCCGCGCAGGAGGCCCTTAAGCTGCTCAAGGCTTTCCAGGCCAAGGTTCTTGGCGAAATCATCGTCAATCTTGGTTTCGCCGGGCACCTTCACCGCCTTGACGGTGATGTCGAACTGGGCGTCCTTGCCCTTGAGGTTGTCCGCCGGATAATCGGCCGGGAAGGTCACCGTGATGGTCTTTTCGTCACCGGCCTTGGCGCCGACGAGCTGCTCTTCGAAGCCCGGGATGAAACGGCCCGACCCGATTTCCAGCGCAGCGTCTTCAGCCTTGCCACCTTCAAATTCGACGCCATCAAGCTTGCCGACGAAATCGATGATCAGCTGATCGCCGGTTTCGGCCTTCTTCCCCTTCTTGGCATCGGTAAAGCTCTTCGAACCGGAAGCAATCTTCGCAACCTGCTCGTCAACTTCGGCTTCGTTGACCGCGACCACCAACTTTTCCAGCTTGATGCCATCAAGCGAAGGCGTGGCAATGGTCGGCAGCACTTCGACCGCAACCGAAAGCTCGGCGTCCTTGCCTTCCTCATAGCCGTCGCCCAGCGAAACCTGCGGCTGCATCGCGGGACGCAGCTTGTGATCCGCCAACAGCTTGTCCATCGCTTCACGCACGGTGGTGTTCAGCGCTTCTTGATGCAGCGCCGGGCCATGCATCTTTTTGACCAGGTTGGCCGGTACCTTGCCAGGGCGGAAGCCGGGCATGCGCACCTGCGGGGCAATCTTGGCCACTTCGCCATCGATCCGCGCGGCGATGTCCTTCGCCGGGATCTTGACCGTATAGGCGCGCTTCAAACCTTCGTTGCTGGTCTCGACAATCTGCATGACAATAGAAGCCTTCTCAATCAAACCGGCTATCGGCTCATCGGCTGGCGGCATCAGGGCCGGGCGAACTGGTGCGGGCGAAGGGACTCGAACCCCCACATCTTGCGATACTGGAACCTAAATCCAGCGCGTCTACCAATTCCGCCACGCCCGCATGCCGACGAAGCCGATTCAGGATCGCCTGAATCAAGCGGTGGCCCTTAGTGGCCCTTGCCCCAAAGGGCAAGCGCGCTAGCGAGCGAATAGCCCCACGAGCTGCGCCAGCCACCCCGATTGCGAGTGCGGTGCCTGAACCGCACCGCTCGGCACCGGGCATTCAAGGCACAGCGCCTGGGCACCGCGGGCCTCAAACAGCCGACCGGCATCGGCCAGCAGGCGGTCAAACTGGGCTTGCTGGCGGGCCGCCACCAGCCCGGTCAGATCCAGCCCGGCCACGTCACCGGTCGAATCCTCGTCGCCGCGCAGCTGCTCGATCAGCGAGGCATAGGGATCGACTTCCTCGCCGTACCAGGCAGCGTGCCAGTCATCACCGAGCTTCGCCCGCTGCGCGGCATCGGCCAGCGCGGCATCGAGCCCGCCAAAGGCATCAACCAGCCCCTTCTGGCGCGCCGTGCCGCCATCCCAGACGCGGCCCTGGGCATTGGCATCGACCTGCTCCGGGGTCTGCTTGCGGGCCGTGCCGACCAGCCCCAGGAAGCGGCGGTAGTTGTTTTCGATGTTGGCTTGGATCATGTCCTTGAGCTCGGGCGTGAGCCCGGTCAGCAGATCCGGCTGGCCCGACAGCGGCGTTGTCCGCACCCCATCGGAAGTCACGCCATAATCGGCCAGCGCGCGCTCGAAAGTCGGGATCATGGCAAAGATCCCGATCGAGCCGGTAATCGTGCCGGGTTCGGCAAAAATGCGGTCTGCCGGGGTCGACACCCAATAGCCGCCGCTCGCCGCAAGATTGACCATCGAAACGACGACTGGGCGCGCCGGGCGATCATTGCCATCCGCGTCCTTGCCGGCCGCCTTGAAGCGGTGCAACGCGGTCCGGATCTCTTCCGATGCCATGACCGATCCGCCGGGCGAATCGACCCGGAGCACAAGCGCCTTAGCGCCATCGGCATTGGCCTGATCGATCAGCTTGGCAATGCGGGTGCCGCCAGCGGTGCCCGGGCCAGCCTTGCCGTCGACCAACTCGCCGGCCACCGTGACCACGGCGATTGCCTCACCCGCTTGCTCCACCGGATGAGCAGCCAGCAGTGCGGCGGGCTTGGTGTGCACAAAGCTACCGGGGGCATCGTCATAGGGGTCCTCGCCCACCAGCGCACGCATCCGATCGTGGAACTCAGCCTGGGTACCCAGCTTGTCGACCAGTCCGGCGCTCAGCGCGGCCTGGGCGGAATCGCCATTGCTGGCGCGCAGCCAGCCAACCGGATCGCTGGTTACCCGCGCCAGATCGGCCTTGGGCCGGGCCGTCTTCACATGGGCCTGCCAGTCTTCCCACAGCGCGGCATAAACCGCCGCGCGGGCCTCCTTCGAAGCAGGGGAGGCCTGATTCTGGATGAAGGGCTCGACGAAATCCTTGTAAGTGCCAACCTTGAAGACGTGCGGGGTCACCTTGAAGCGGGCCAGCGCATCACCGTAGTAGAGCCGCTGCCCGCCCGGTCCCATGACAAAGGCCCCGCCCAGCGGATCAACCCAGACCTCACTGGCATGAGCGGCCAGCAGCAGGCCATCATCGGCGTAGGCATGGGCAAACGCCACCACCGGCTTCTTGGCCTTGCGCACCGCATCGAGCGCAGCACCGACCTCCTGCAGCGTAACCTGCCCACCGCCCATGAAGCGCGACAGGTCAAGCGCGACCGCCTTGATCCGATCGTCCTTGGCCGCAGCTTCGAGTGTGCGCACGACATCGCGGGCGCGATGTTCGGTGATTGGGGTCTCGCTGGACATCAACAGTGCGAAGGGATCGACCTGGGCTGGCTCTTCCACCACGACGCCATCGAGCTTCAACAACAACGCGCCATCGCGGACCTGCCCGGGCGAGGGACGCGCCGTGAGCGCCGCGTAAAGCGCCATGAAGAACAACAGCATGAACAGCAGCACCAGGCCATCCTTGATGCCGACCAGCAGTGCCCAGACCTTGCGCGCGAAGACCATGCGATGTGCAATCCCCAGTTAAACCAGTTGTGCACATAGGAAGCGACCGGGCTCAAAGCGAGTCCACCGTCGATCAAGGGGCCATGGCAGACGACCGGGGGCAGACTCAGGGTATGCAAGCACAGTCGGCACCGACCTGCACTCTGGAGCCTTGCCCCCGCGCAAAACCAGGTCTAGGAAGCTGGCTTCAATGACATCGCCAGAACCAACCGCCGCGGGCCGCTATCCAGCCGGATCCGCTGCCTTTCCGCACCGCAACCTGACGGGCCTGGCGGGCCTGGCACCGTGGGAGATCCATTTTCTGCTGGATGAGGCGGAACAATGGGTCATGCTGAACCGCCAGCCCAAGAAGCGCGCCGAGCTCCTGTCCGGCCTGACTGTGGTCAACGCCTTCTTCGAAAATTCAACCCGCACGCTGCTGTCTTTTGAGATCGCCGGCAAGCGGCTGGGGGCCGATGTGGTCAACATGCACGCCGCGCAATCGAGCGTGAAGAAGGGCGAAACGCTGATCGATACAGCACTGACGCTGAATGCCATGCACCCCGATGCGATCGTCATCCGCCATGCTGCTTCGGGCGCGGTCCAGTTGATCGCCGACAAGGTGGATTGCCCGGTGCTCAACGCCGGTGACGGCCAGCATGAGCATCCGACCCAGGGCCTGCTCGATGCCCTGACCATCCGGCGCGCAAAGGGCGATTTTGGCAAGCTGACGATCACCATTTGTGGCGACATCCTGCACAGCCGTGTGGCGCGATCGAATATCCATTGCCTCACTACTTTGGGCGCCGAAGTCCGCGTCTGCGCCCCGCCGGCGCTGATGCCAGCCGGGATAGAGGCGATGAAGGTTGCTTCTTTTCACGACTTCGATGCGGCACTTGAT
>Ga0315899_10009823_pt1 | contig 10268 bp, 13 predicted proteins | sample LakEriMetagenome_2_FD_203518 | JGI IMG/M metagenome (GOLD analysis project Ga0315899, IMG submission 203518) | Freshwater fungal communities from buoy surface, Lake Erie, Ohio, United States - Buoy 4 MA112 | ecosystem: Environmental > Aquatic > Freshwater > Lake | place: USA: Lake Erie, Ohio...
TTTACTCACACACAGACAAACACACACACACACACACAAACATGACGTTACAAACACACTCTCTCTCTCTCTCTCTCTCTCTCTCTCTCTCACACACACACACACACACACACACACACACGACGTAATATATACATATATATATATATATATATATATATATATATGTGAGCGAGGATCGGGCGACAAGATACCACCGGGGGCGACGCTCAGATTCGATGTCGAGCTCATTTCTTGGGGGCCGGACGGCAAAGAGGAATTGTGAAGAGAGAGTGAGGGGGTCAGGAGGAGGAGGAAGAGAAGGAGAAGGGGTTTTAAAAGCAAAAGTAGCGAACAAGGTGGACGTTGAGCGCGACGCGAAAATGACAAAATGGCGTAGGAGCGGAGGAGGAGGGGGAGGAGGAGGAGGAGGATTCCTACGGGGGCAGCCATTTCGGCGCACGCTTGATAGCCTCTTAAGGGGCTGTACCCCGATGCCTTTGAAAAAAAACTGGACACACACCGCGGTGTCAAGTTGCAGGGGCTGCAGGTGCTGCAGGCGCTGCTGTGGGTCGAGAGCGTCAGGTCTCTTTTGACACTCTTAGGTCTCTTTTGACACTCTTAGGTCTCTTTCAACACGCTGCGGTGGGTCGAGAGCGAGGGGGCTTACCTGGTAATGTATGGGTCCGCATTCGAGCGCAGCTTAACGAGCTCGGCGCGGTCGCGCGGCTCAGCGTCCACGCGACCGCGTGGCGTAGGGAAACGAGGTCCAGGAGGGCAGGAGGGGGGCGGAGAGGGAGGAGGAGGACTCCTACGGGGGCGGGGGCGGAGGGTTGCTGACACAAGCGGTATACTAAACAAGGAATGGGGGGATGGAGAGAGAGCGAGAGACCCAAACATCATTCAGTCCCTTGCTGACCGTCTGTCTTGTCCTCTCTACGGTACCCCACTTCGGTGGTTAGAGCCCTACGCTTCCGACAGCGCATGAGCGCTGCGGAAAGATGGGGACCCTAGAGAAAGATAGGTCATCAAAACCGTTGATTTTTGACGGGAAGGCCGCATCATGACCTCCCTTCAAAACAGCGCTTCACAAGCTCCAAGATAAGGAAGGCTTTGGCTGGGTAGTGGAAGGCGGGCCTTCTGCGCCATGATACAAGCAACCGCCGCCCAGGCGGCCAAGAGCACCACGAAATCCGGAAAAGGCACAGTCTCAATAAATATCGCTGACTGCAAGGAAAAGGACCTCTAAGTGGCGTTCGCAAGCGCGTCGGTAACAACATCCGTACTGCTTGAACTGATCGCGAACCGCAAGACAGTGCTTGGGGCGCATCATGCAGACTACGAGAAGCTCGGCATGACGGAGGGCCAGCTGGCGCTGGCGCATGCAGTTCTTGATGCCAAGCGCCTCACGTGGTGAACCGCACCGTCGTCCGTGTGTTGCACGATGCGGTGTACCCCAGCAACACCGCCGAGTCGCCAGCCACTATCAAGCTCAGGTCCATCCTCAAGATGCCAGAGGTTACCAATATCCTCCAGGGCGAGAAACTGCCCAAAGAGTGCAGAGCATCCTTGGCTGATTCCTGCAGTACACATGTAGAGACGCGGCCCCGGCTGGCGAATACATGGAAGTGTAGAGGATACTAAATTGAGAGCTTTGAGTACCAATAAACAACACTCTCTCTACGGGCGACTTGCGTACAAGTTTGAGGGTATGACTGACATGTTCAACGGCGATTTTATGGAGGACCTCTCTGAGCTTCTCAACTCGGCAACGGGAGATCAACGCCGCCGCAAGTCTTTCTACGAGATCGACACTGAGTTGAGAAAATGACGGCGTCTCTTCAGAAGAACTTCAACACTATGACGCGATTCTACGTCAGACAATGATTCGCAGGCTCACTACGGTGGGCAAGGACAAGGACGGTTGGAAGAAAGCTGATGAGCATCTTACAATCCTCATGGATCAAGAGCACATGATCACCATTGAGGACACTGATGCAGCTATCAAACGATGCGAGCAATACCTACAACGTGCTGCTACTGATGAGGGATCTCCCAAGGCCAAAGTTCTTGCGACTGAAGTGGAGATCTCGGGACAAGATACCGCGGCTGAACTTGCGGCACTCAAGGCGACTACCAAGGCTCAGGACGCCAAGATCAAAGCGCTCTCGACGCAGCTGCGCGGCGATACATCGGGTGCCAAGCGTGCACGCAGCGGCGTCCCAAGAACAGTGGACAAGAAGCCTATCCCAGTGTGCACTGTGTGTGGCAAACGGGGGCACAATGCCGCAAATTGTTGGGATAAACTCGCCGCTGACAAAGCCAAGTTTGACTTGGCCATGGCAAATCGGGGCAAGAAGAAGGCGGACATGGCCAAGCACCAGCCGTCTAGCAAAGAGACAAACGCTCACACTGCCGCTGTTGTTTTTAATAAAGCCTTGGCAGCCGCTGCGGCCGCCTCGGACTCCGACTACTCATCGTGTCCTGTCGCCTCCCTACACGGTTGCGTGTTTGATCAACAGTTCGTGCCTCATACGTCTGGCACTGTCCTTGATAACGGTGCGCAAGTCAACATCCTTGAAGGAACCCTTGGATCCGGCACCCGCATTCAACTCACCTGCATTACTGGCGCTGCAATCGAGGCCGAGAAAGCAGACGCGGTGTGTCCCGTAATCGCAGCAGATGGATCACGCCACACTATTTCAATCTGAAAAGAACATCGTCGCCACACGCGTGACAGATAACATCCTGTCTCTTGCCGCATTGCTCAAGGCAGGATATAAAGTCCATTTCCGCGTCACAATGCGTGGCAGGAAGCGACAACGGCAATCCCACTTACGGGATTAATCGACGCTATCACGGTCTAGTACAAATGGTCCAGTACGGTCCTGTATAAGTAATCTTGTTACCCGAAATAAATTATTCCTTTTACAACCATGATGGTCTCGACCAACTAGCTCTCGGCGCCCTCTCGTCCTACGACACGGCCTCAGCGTCCGTCTTCAAGGGGTTACCATCGTTGCTGGCTATGAGCCGCCTGTTCAACGCTCTGCCTACGGCCGACGCGATCCTCGTTTCGACTTCTGCCGACACGATCCTCGCGTTCGTTTTTGCTGGACCCTGCTCCGCGAAGGATTAGACTGTTTGCATTTCACCGAATCCCCCGGCAACGGCCATAGTCGGCCGGGTCGATGGCACTCTCTCTCCTCGCAAACGCACGCACTTGCGCTGCGCGCCTCCTGGACCGTCGCGCGCACACTGCACACTCACAGTCCACGGTCATAGTCGGACCTGTGTCAACTGCCCTCGGAAGCTGTCACGGCTGCAACCCGAGTACAGTGTGCCCAAGTGATCGTTACACACCTCAACCGTGTTTACTCGCATCACACCACATTTTGCATGAGCTCCCTCCGGATGCATCGGGATGCGCATTTGTTAGTGACACTTACTACTCTCTCGAGTTGCGCAATTTTCCCAGTGTTTGAAATTGCTTGGAGGACCACCGTCACCCCCATCCACTCGAACAGTTTAACGTAGTAGGCTGGATCGGGGTGTCACCACATCGTTTCTCGCCACCTTCTTCGAAGGGCTGCTCATCCTGCAGACACATCCTTCTCTATGCTCTTTATGGTACTTTCTCGTTCAAACGGTACTTTATTCCTCTCTGTCTTTGTGATTTAAGTATTCGATGTTTTCGCATACCTTCATTGTGCACATTTGCAATCACGCAACGCTCTTCTTGTTTATCTTGGGGGAGCGTACAGGAAGTCTCTTGGGCATTTTTTCTCTCTCTATTAGTGCTTTTTATATATCTTTTGATATTCTCCCACCCTTCATATTAGGGATTTCCATGTTCAATATTATCGCACACCGCCTTTTTATTCGGAGCAGACAGTGTCTGTGTGCATCGTGACTCTGTATTCTGTGTTTGTACTCTGTGTTTTTTTAACCCCATACGTTTGGAGGGCTCTATCTTTGGAGGTCCATCTATATTTGGAGGGCCATATATATTTGGAGGGCCATATCTATTTGGAGGCCTATATCTGTTTGGAGGGCTCTTCACTCGTCTAAGGCTGCGTCTTAGAAATTAAAATTCTCGGTAACGTGACCAAGTAAAGTCAAGTTGATGAAAAGTTTGTATCAATCAGACTTAATTCCTAAAACAACGAACGTCTTTAATTTTTAGCTCGGGAGGTAACTTTTCAAATATTTACAATCATTTTTGCCGTTGGAATTGGGAAATAACTAACTGGTAACGTGATCGAATTGCGAAAAACAATCCTTCCCTATTCGAATATTGCGAAAAACAAAATGTTCGAATCCGTGTTCGAATGAATATTCGAATTTCTGGATTCGAATATTGCGAAAAACTGTCTTTTCACATTCTTTTGTCCACAGTCGCAATTTGTGCTAATTCTAATTTCTAAGACGACGTAGATATGAGTAGATATGGGGAGAAAATGATTCTTTTGAACAAAAACTAATTTACTTTCTAAGAAGCAGCCTAAGTCCTGGATCATCCTGACACTTTCGATACCAGCTGAGTCAAAAATGGCGACATTGATCTTTAGAGATCAGAACTATGTATTTAGGGAAATACACATTGTATGTGTATATACACCATGTCTATACACTCGATATACCTAGTATCTGATCTGGAGGTCAGCGATAACTGCGATCCCACTTACGGGATTAATCGACGCTAGCTGTAAATTCACAGTCTAGTACAAATGGTCCAGTACGGTCCTATATAAGTAATCTTGTTACCCGAAATAAATTATTCCTTTTACAACCATGATGTCCTCGACCAACTAGCGATCGGCGCCCTCTCGTCCTACGACACGGCCTCAGCGTCCGTCTTCAAGCGGTTACAATTGTTGCTCAGGACACTGTTTTGCTCCTGGATTGTTTTTTGGCTGACAAAACCAACCCGTGGATCCAAGGCCACCCTGACGGGGACATGGCACATCTGCCGCACACGCTTGCCAAATATGTCCAGGACGCAATGTGGCATATTGTTCAGTGGATACCTGCCCCGTCGGTGGATAGGGCGGACAAGTTGGACGCGCAGCAGCTGAGGGACCTGTTGCGGCTAGTGGTTGCCTGGGACCCCCGGAAGCCCAAAGATGGAGAGCTCGCAATCTGCAACAGCCTGCGTATTTCGGTGCCGGGGCCAGTCGAACAGGAGGTACGTGTATGTGTGTCCAGTTGTCATGTGCAGAGTGCCGAGGACAACATTCACTGGAAGCTGTTGTATTGTGGACAGGTCGTGATACGGGCACATCCTGTGAAGTCCAACCCTTTTCATGGCAACTGCCCAATGGACTGGATAATGTTTCTGCCCCCGTGGTGTCCTAAACCGGTTTGGAACTGTCACAGGAACACGTGAGCATCAGGAAGGTGATATACACACGCAGTCATGGTCAAGTCCGAGAGTGGGAGGGTCTGTGTTTTGACTGGAACGTGCCACGGGACCCTGCCTATTCGCTGACAGACCCAAACTCACTGGCAGACGCCGTGATGATCGGCACCGCAATGTTGATCGGAGGAGAAAAATTCTCTGTCAAACCCGGCGATCGGGCTGATGTGAAAGTGATAATGGCGACCCCTAATACGGGATTATTTATTGCCGCTACTGTAATTCAAGGTCTAGTCACGGTCAAGTACACCCGCTAACAAAATAGAATAAGGTTCGTTGTTACGTCTTATGACTCTGATGATATATTGCTAAACTTTGTTTCTGTAAAGCAATGCCGTAAACCCTCAAGTACGGAATTTGTTCCATGTAAGTAAAATTTATTTACCGTTTTGTTTGGTTCATTAAAACCACCCGCGTCCCTTGGGAGCAGTCATTCCGAAACAAACAATGTCTTCCGCTACCTGACCGCCCGTGCGATCAACAGTCCAATTGACTCTCCGCATGCGCCTCACGGTCAATCGAACGTCAACCCAGGGGGTTGTCATCGTTGCTGGCATGAGACCCTTCTCGTTCTGCGCTTCGACGCCTCGGCTCCCCGCCAGCGCTCTGGTTCCGTTGAATCGATAGGGTACTATCTTCACTGCTTTCAGTCGCAACACGAATGCGCAGTGTCGCCTGGGTGCTGGACACATCCATGCGCATCGCTCCCACGACAATCTTGCTCGATAGGGTACTGTCGCAAGCAGGCGTACTTGATAGGGTACTGTCGTTCGCCACGTGGGCCACCTGTTGGTCGAATGGAGTTTTTGGGACCTGCCAGCATTCGACCAGGGACTCTGCAAGCCTGCACCCCTGCAGGCAGGCAGCATATTTCCTTCCGTGCGCACGCCCGCCTGACTCCTGCGGTTCTTCCCTCGCAGACCTCGCAACCGTCTGGACCAAGGCAGCCGCGACCGTGCCGAAGTTCGAGCCTGTGTGATTACACGTGCGGGAACCGCCACCGGAGGGCCACATCATCTCTGCTCCAGTCCTTCTCGCCACCTTCTTTGAAGACCTGCCCATCCGAAGGCACTTCCTCTTACTGATTCTTTCTGTTACTTCTGGTGCTTTCTCGTTCATACTCTCTCTATATCTATATTTTGCTATTCTCCCACCCTTCATCTTCGTGATTTCCATGTTTGATATTCTCGCACACCGCCTTTTTATTGGGAACGTACAGTGTCTGTGTGCATCATGCCTTTGTACTCTGTGTTTTTCCACCTCCTCTTTCTATTTATTCCTCCTGCATACTTTTTTCCTCTGTATCCATGCATACACCCCTATGTGCTACATCGTCTCTCGCCATCTGTTTGGAGGGCTCCATATTTGGAGGTCCCTACACATTTGACGGAACATATTTTGTCTGGAGGGATATCTACTCAGAGGGCTCTACGGTTGGAGGGCTGTTTCTCTGTTTTTTTGTGTTTCTCTCTTTTTCTTGTCTCCGTGGCTGGATCAACTTTCTTTTCGCTACCAGATGGTCTACGCCATTTATTTAGAGATCATAATCCATATTCTATATTCCATATTCCATACTCTATGTTATATGTGATATATGATCTGGAGGGCAGCAATGCCGTAAACCCTCAAGTACGGAATTTGTTCCATGTAGGTAAAATTTATTTACCGTTTTGTTTGGTTCATTAAAACCACCCGCGTCTCTTGGGAGCGGTCATTCCGAAACAAACAATGGCTTCCGCTACCTGACCGCCCGTGCGTTCAACAGTCCAATAGACTCTCCGCATGCGCCTCACGGTCAAGCGTACGTCAACCCAGGGGGTTGCCATCGTTGCTTGTAAGAACAATAAAAGGATGATCATCATCTCTTCGAAAAAACCCCAATGCATCCTCCTTGCTCCTGACCGCCCATGCGTTCAACACGTCTGATCGACCCGCCGCATGAGCCTCACGCCCACGCGTCCGTCAACCAAGGGGGTTGACATTTCAACTGTGGATACCGAAATTGTGGCGGTCATCGCAAACGCTGGATGATCCTACATCACCGAGATGGGCACCGTCCTCTTCCATTTTGCAGGCTCCGGCAATCACGAGCACATTGACGACTCCGACCTTGAGGAGCACTTCAAGAGGCACATGTGGCTGACGCAGCTACGCTCAATCCGGTCCCAAGTCACTAAGAGTAAATTTTGTTTCTGGAAGAACAATAAAAGGATGATCATCATACCCTCGACGCCAAGTGCGAGGAGTACCAAAAGTTCACAGACGACGAAAAGACCGAGCTCCGGGACTGGAAGGTAATCGAATGGTTTAGACAGAACAACTCTCGGGTCGTAAAAGCGCTGCGGGACCACCTTCTGACCAAGGGAAAAGGGAGGACCAAAGTCTGTGCAGCTGCGACAGCTCTTCATGACCTCGCAGATGACATCCAGGCTAACACGAGGAAATTGACCTTGACGTGGCAAAACAGATTTGGGATATGCCAGTCGTCAAGGTGCTATGAGGTACGACGAACCGAGGCATGTGTGTGTGTGTTTATTACTGCAGTACCTATTACAAAGCTGTTCGCGTGGGGGAGGGGGAGGACATGAGGTGCCCATCACGCTACTATTATTGGACAGTGTTCCGGAATATACAGGGGCTGGGAACGGCCGGATCTGAAAAATCCACCTGCGTAGCAATGCCATGAGGAGGCAGGTATCGACTGTCGATTAGTGGTGTACATGTATTCCTACCACTGGCACATTTCGTGAATTTCTCCATAATCACACTGGACAAAATAGTTCTCGTCGCCCTCAGTGGAATCACAGCGGCTGGTCGAAGACGATGGGGATGGTCTTCATGTGCTCAACGGATTTCCAGAAGCTGTCGTCGCCGTATTCGCTCAGGTCGGTGTCAGACTCGCTCGCGGTCGTTGTGACAGTCGTGGACAGGTGCTGGTCGCCGGAATCGGATTCCGGGTCCGTATCCGTACTCGTGCGCTGCGCCTCGCCGCGGCTCGCTACGCCGGCGACGACACTGGTCGATAGCGTCGCGGAGGTGGGCGCGGGCGGCATCTTGGGCGTCGCAAGTAGCGTGTCCGCGCCGTCGGCGCCAGGCGCTTGACTTCGGCTTGCCTTCACCTTGTGCCAGCTCACGCACGAGTCGCGCCATCCGTGGCTGATGCATCGCGCGCACGGCTTTTCCTCCTCGCACTTGACCTTGGATCGACGACAGGCTGTGCACGCGTCGGAGATGGTATTTCGCTTGCGCCCGACCTTGCCGTCAGCTCCGTCGTCCCCTGCGCCGGGCGCCGCCCACGCGCCGAGCTCCGTCCGAGCGCCGAGCGCGAGCGCGCCGAGCGCGGCGGCGGGCAGCTGTACCATGGACGCGGAGGTGTTGTGGATCAAGATGTTCCCTTTCCGCCTTAATCTTCCGCGGCTCGCCGCGCCTGAGCAGGCGAACACACTGGTCGACAGCGTGCGCGGCGACTCGTCGCGGCTCGCTGCGCCTGAGCAGGCGACGACACTGGTGGGCGCGGGCGGCATCTTAGGCGTCGCAAACATCTCACCGAACGCCACCCCGTGCGGCATGCCGAACAGCGACTGGACAGCGCCGGAGCGCTGCAGCGTGTCCGCGCCGTCTGCGCCAGGCTCTTGAGTGCGGCTCGCCTTCACCTTGCGCCAGCTCACGCACGAGTCGCGCCATCCGTGGCTGATGCATCGCGAGCACGGCTTTTCCTCCTCGCACTTGACCTTGGATCGACGACAGGCTGTGCACGAGTCGGAGGTAGTACTTCGCTTGCAGTTGACCTTGAGCTGCCTGACCTTTCCGCCGCCGGGCGCCACCCACGCGCCGAGCTCCGCCCAAGCGCCGAGCGCGGGCTCGCCGAGCGCGAGCTCGCCGAGCGCGGCGGCGGGCAGCTGTATCGCGGCTCCCGCCATTTGTACGTCGAGTGCCAGCATGGGTGGGCGGGATAAGAAGGGATTTGATTTGATGAGTCCCTTCAAAGGAGGAGAAACGAAGACGAAAAGAACCTGTATTAGGGTGAAACGATTCATTTCACTTACCATCCCGAGGAGAAACGATGCGTAAATAGAACTTTTCGGGTTGGAAAATACGGTGCGTGACTAAGAGAATTGGTTTCTTTTGTTTTCCAACAGACACACCAGTACGACTGTCATATCAACATGTCATCACCTAATAAACGGAACACACACACCTCTTGTGTAATGTGCAATTCACACCACGATTTTATACAGTAGTCACGCCCCGTATTTTTTCCAACCCGAAAAGTTCTTTTTACGCATCGTTTCTCCTCGGGATGGAAAATGACTAAGAGAATTGGTTTCTTTTGTTTTCCAACACACACGTACATAAAATCATTGGTGTGAATTGCACACTCATCAACGGAGGTGTGTTCCGTTTATTACAGCCTATCCCCGCAGACATGAGACTCTCTGTTGGTTGTTTATTTTTAAGGTCACTCTGTTGATTGTTTATTTTTAAGGTCACCGAGCCGAGTTCCGTACCGTACAGAACTCTTCCCACGTGCGCCAAATGGCGATGTACTCTCTGTTGGTTGTTTATTTTTAAGGTCACCGAGCCGAGTTCCGTACCGTACAGAACTCATTCCACTCTCTGTTGGTTGTTTATTTTTAAGGTCACCGAGCCGAGTTCCGTACCGTACAGAACTCATTCCACGTGCGCCAAAAGGGCTATGTACCCGGACCCCCCACCCGTAATCCCCCTCCCAGACACCGGAGTTGCCGGGGTCACATCCCTCCCCAGTCCGCTCCTTTTCTCAAAAGGAATTCCTTATTTCCTTTTGCCGAATCTCGATTCAGTCAACCATTGTACCAGTAAGTACCTTTCTATTTCCATACTGATTTCC
>Ga0315899_10009825_pt1 | contig 10267 bp, 10 predicted proteins | sample LakEriMetagenome_2_FD_203518 | JGI IMG/M metagenome (GOLD analysis project Ga0315899, IMG submission 203518) | Freshwater fungal communities from buoy surface, Lake Erie, Ohio, United States - Buoy 4 MA112 | ecosystem: Environmental > Aquatic > Freshwater > Lake | place: USA: Lake Erie, Ohio...
TCTGCTACGCGTATCCTCCTCCCCGCAGTCGCAGGTACGGGGGGAGCCGGGCCGCGGGGTGGCACACGGCTGCGGCATCCTGCAGAGTCTGCAGAATCTGCAGCGAGTGCAGCAATGAGCATGCTGCCAAAGAGCGCAATGCCCTGTCACGCCCACGCTTCACCCTCGGCTCCGAGACCCGGCCGGGGGGCCCCTCTTCTCCTGCGCATGCCCCTTGCCATGCCCTGCCATGCCCACGCTTCAAACTCGGCCCCGAGGCCCTTGTTAGAAGGTGGGTGCTGTTGCTCGTGGGGAAACCCTCTTCTCCTGGGCAGGTCCCGCGCCCTCGAATTCCCTCACGATATCCCATGCCCGCTGCCCCCGCACACATCGTTGCGCAGACGGGGTTCCGCCGGGTCCGCAGGTTGTTTTTTTCAATTCCCTGCCTGGCTCTCGCAGTACACGCCAGTCCCATGGACTCATAGCTACCGAATCCTCCAGAATATGCAATTATGCCCAATGTCTTTATAGCACGCCCTCGAGCGGCCTTGCGATTGAGATCATGATGCTGAAAATGCCAGTAGGGCCTTGCGTTTGCGCAACCCCGCCTTCCCAGAGATTCACGCGCTGGTTCTGCGGCGAGGGTGGGCCCGCGCCTGGCGGCGAACACTGGCGAGAACAGTCACTCAGCAGACTTCTAGCTCCGCGAACACCATTCACGAACCCATCCCAACTATTCGCATATGCATGCAGTAGTTCCCAACTTTGAAACTCCTGAGTACGTCAACAGGAAGTGCCATGGCATCCACACCACAGCGGTGTTGCAGTCGGCCGTGGTGCCCCTGTGGTGCCCCTTCCGGGCTTGCCAGTGTTGCCGCCACCGCACCGCCAGCTGCCAGCACGCGTGACTCTGCAGCGGCCGGCTCTGCCTTTGGTGCTGCCACAAGTTCCGCCATTGGCGCGGGCACTCGCGGCGGCAGTGCCTTTGGAGAATCACCCAGCTCTTCTTCGGCGGCTGCCTCTGGAGGAAGTTTGGGATTCCGAGGGTCTTCTGCATTTGGCGGCGGTGCCACGTGTCAGGGCACAGTCATTCTCGGCGGTGGGGGCACAATGGCGGTGTTTGGGCCGATGCGCGCCGCGCTCAAGGACGGCGCCAAGGCGGCGCTCGGCGCGGACGGCAATGCGGCGCCTAAGTGGGTGCCACATAACTTTACCTTGGAAACTATGTTCCAGCGTCAGGCTGATGGGCAGTACTGGAAGTCCAAGGTTGTGAATAGGGTTCTTACTTTTGAGAAGGTGAGGGGCGATGAGGAAAGTTGCAATGCCCTCTTTGCGCGTCTAGCGGCTGAGCGTCTGGAGGCTGAGCGCCTGAGAGAGAGAGAGAGAGAAAGCGAGAGAGAGAGGGAGGCAGCGCGTCTGAAGGATCTGCAAGCTGCCGCTGCCCACGCCGCCGCGCGCCTCCCCGAGCGCCTGCGCGACCCGGCCGTCTTCCAGGCGGAACTGGCTGCGCTCAGCACCACAATGGAGGGCCTCGTGTTCGTGGTCGACGGCGCGCGCTGCCACTATGCGGACACGCAGGTGCAGGCGGCGGTCCTGGTGGCATTAAAGCAACTCATCAGAGGCGGAAACGATGAGGCGAAGAAGAACGGCCAGACCGAGGCTGACAACAAAGGCAAGCCTTTTGAGCCGGGCGCGCTGTCGACTGCAATCCAGGCAAGGGACGCGGGGGGGGCGTTGACGATATTGGAAGGCGTCGGAAAACAGGCGTTGCTTGACGCCAAGTTCGGCCTGAGCACTTGTTCTGCGCCTCCCGTTGTCCTGCGGGTTCGCGGGCCTCGTGATCATCGAGTTCGACTCGATCGCTCGTTGTCCAGCGATCAAGTGGGAGCTTTGCGGGCCGGCATCGCGTTTGCGTTTAGTGAAGTTGGTGGAGGATGGGCCAAGCTCTCGCCCTTACACTACAGCGACCTAAAAACGTCACCGAGCTGCGTCATTTCTGCTTTCAAACCGCATAACCCTGACACGCATGGTTTTTCCATCACCACTGTAGACGGCCGAGAATTATTCGAGGAGCCTAGCGACGAGGAGAAATCCGCTGTTTTGGCGCGGAACAATGGCACAGTCCTGCACTTAGCGGCCTACTGCAACACGGGCGGGGGCGTTGCGAGCCGCCTCCTTGCCATAGGTGGACAAGACCTTTTAGACAAGAAGACTAGTGCTGGTCACACGGCACGGGAGCTCGCCGCTGCCAAGAACCACACAAACGTCGTGGCCGAGATTGACCGCTGGGCGGAGGCCAAACGTGGAGCAGAGGCGGAGCAGGCGCGGAAGCTGATGCCCTGGTTCGAGAGTATTGGCCTCACCCCAGAAGACGCCATGCATGTCGCTGTGGCCTGTGTCATCAACTTTGGGCAGCCGCTCATCGACCGGCTTTCAGCGGGCGGCGGCGGCGTCGGCGTTGGCAACAGCGCCGGGTGAGAGAGAGCGCAGAGAGAGAGAGGGGGGGTGAGAGCAAGAGGGTGTGTGTGTGTACGTGTGCGTGCGTGTGTGTGCTGAGTGTGTGTGCGCGCGCATGGTCAGCCCTGGTTTTGACCACAAGTGACGATACATTGAGAGCAATTATAGGAAACAGAACTCATGCATTCGGCAGCAATACAAATAGTATTAGTAGGAGCTACTTGCTCCACGTCAGCCTAAACCTAAACTCTAAACACTAAACCCTAAACCCTAAATACCAGCTCCATGACAGCCGGGTTGGGACGGGCTTCGGCGCGAGCGCACTGTAATAGGTCTCTTTTGACACTGTAATAGGTCTCTTTTGACACTGTACTAGGTCTCTTTTGGGAAGGACGGGCTTCGGCGCGAGCGCAAGTGTCATGAATTGCATGGGGTCTAGTGCTGTATCCTCATCTTCTTCGTCTCCTGCCGCGCCTCAGCTCGGTAACCCCTTCCCCTCCCCCAGTCCTGCTGCGCATGCCCAACGCGGCGGCGGGGGAACGCGAAAGATCCCACAGGCGAGCACTGTACGAGCACGCGCATACCACTGTACGAGGACGCGCATGTTCATCGTACTGCTGACAACGTGTCTGTCCCGCATCATACATAGTGTCACATCATCATACATAGTGTCACATCATCATACATAGTGTCACATCATCATACATAGTGTCACATCATCATACATAGTGTCACATCATCATACATAGTGTCACATCATCGTACTGCTGACGTGTCTGTCCCGCCTGTCCCGCAGGAGGTGCTCCTGCTGCGGCATCTGGTGGGTTTGGCGGCTTTGGGGCGAGCGCCACCGCGCCCCTGGCATTTGGAGGCAGCGCTGGCGACGGTGGCTCAATGTTCGGCGGGAGCGGGGGGTCGATGTTCAGCGGTGGCGGCAGCAGCAGCGGCAGCAGCTTTGGAGGACGCGGTGGGTTTGGAGGAGGCGGTGGTGGATTTGGAAGCGGAGGTAGACTTGCGGGCACCGCGCCGCCCATCGTTCCGTCTGCCCGCCCACTATCAGCGGGCAGGGGCCGCGGGCGCGGCAAAAAGTGAGGCACATCAGCTACACATGTTCGTGCGCCCCAGTGACGTTTCGGGGATTTGGCGCGAGCACCAGACCTGCTAAAGTCCAAAGTCCTCCTACTTGTCAAACTCCTGGTGTAAATAGGGCAAGGGCCTAGAAGCGCAAGTCCTTCATTGCCGTCCGTGTTGAGAGCGTGAGAGAGAGAGAAAGAGAAGAGTCCCATAGGAACGGTGTGTGTGTCACATGACGTCTCATTCAATGAGTGTTCCTACCGTGTTCCTACCGTGTTTCTCCCACGCGCTGCGGGCCCACGCGTGTCAGCACCAGCCTGTCATCCTCGTCATGGAGGCCCAGTTGGCCGTGCTCTCCTCCTCCAAACGCCTGCTTGCAGATGCTGGGGCCCCCGCAGTCCCTTCACCTGCTCCTGATGCGGCCATGCTCGCAGATGCCGGCGCCCCCGCAGTCCTTGCACCCGCTCCTCTGGCGGTTATGCTCGCAGATGCTTGTGCCCCCGCAGCCCCTCTGGCGGTTGTGCTGACAGATGCTGGCGGCCCCGCAGTCGTTGCACTTGCTCCTGATGCGGTTATGCTCGCAGATGCTGGCGCCCTCGCAGTCCTTGCATTGGTTCCTCTGTCGGTTGTGCTCGCTTTTCATGCGCCCCCTCCGAGGCTGCGGTGCGCTCATCCGCTGTCCCGGTGGAAGGGGCCGCAGGTTCGAAAATTCACTGGGCGCAGCAGAGGGCGGGCGTGCGGCGGAGGACTCGCTGCGCACGAAGCAGGCGAGGGCACGGTCGAGCAGCGCGTCGCTGCCGGGGGCGGGCGCCGCGGACGCTGGCATGTCGTTCAATGATGAGGCTCCGGCATGGCTTGATGAACGTGATCAACTGCCATGTGAGTGTGTTTGAGCCGAGTTCCGTATTACAGAGTCATCGAATTCACTGGCGGGACGACCAGGGGCCTTCAGTTGCGACGCAGCGTTGGCCCCAAGCGGGCCGCAGGCGCCCGCCAGAGGAGGACGAGGACGAGCAGGAGCTACAGGCAGCGCTGCGCATGTCTATGGAGCAGACGGTGCCCTCTGTAGGTGCGCGCGTCAAGCTCCACTCGCTCCAGCAAAAGTCCGAGCACAATGGCGTCAAGGGAGAGGTCTTGGAGTTTGATGCGAGCGCGGGGCGCTGGAAGGTCCAGCTGCACCCCGACGGGCTTGTGCTGGCGCTCAAGGCCAGTAACCTGGCGGTGCTGGCCCCTGCCGAAAGCGACAGCAGCAATGCCAAGCTGTGCGACAACTGCTCCAAGGCGCTGCAGAAGCCACTCATGTGCGCTCGATGCAAGACCGCCACCTACTGTTCCAAGGACTGCCAGGTGCACACAGAACACGGGGCAGCCTTGCAATAAAGGCTGTCATCGACAACAAAAACAGCTCCATACATCCATTCATCCTAGTCCTGCCCTGCCTGCATTGTAGGAGCGAGACAGGCATAACCCGGCATGATGACCTCCGCCCTGACCGGCGACCACCCTCATGTATACGTCTCTGGGTCTTGCGGGTGGCCACGTGCTCAGTAACACCAACACTCCAAAGTCCAAAGACTAGTCAAACGCACACACAAACACGAATGTGACTAAATGAGTGAGTGAGTGTATGTGACGTACACATGTGCACATGCGACGCGCGCGCACACCCACATACACACAGAGAGACAGACAGACACACGCGCAAATGCCTCACCATCGCTCTCCCTCCCCAACCCGCACCCTTTCCCTCTGTTGCTGCCAGATCAAGGCGTGGAAGGCAGGGCACAAGGGCGAGTGCAAGGCCGCTGCTCGTGCTGATACCCGCACGGCAGCGAAGCTGACGGCTGACCAGATGCGCGTGTTGAAGATGCTAGCGGCGGGGCGTGGCTGCGCAGGAGGGCGCGGCCAGGGAGCTGTTAGCCGCCGTGCGGACTTCCATGCCGGACATGGCAGCGGGGGTCTACGAGACCCTCGGCATCGCATATGAAAAGTTAGGGGACTATGCAAAGGCCATCAAGTACCACGGGCAGCACCTGGCGATTGCAAAGGAGGTGGGCGACCGGGCGGGGGAGGGCATGGCGTACGCGAACCTCGGCGACGCGTGTCGGGACTTTAACAAGGCCATCGAGTACCACACGCTGGCCCTGGCGATTGCAAAGGAGATTGGCGACCAGGCGGGGGAGTGCAGGGCGTACATGACCCTCGGGAATGAGTATCTTCTGAAGAAGGACTATGTGAAGGGCATTGACTACCACACGCAGTGCCTGGCGATTGCAAAGGAAGTGGGCAACCGTGCGCGGGAGGGCGGGGCGTACGGGAACCTCGGGTCAGGGTATCAGTTGCAGGGGGACTTCAGCAAGGCCATCGAGTACCACGGGCAGCACCTGGCGATTGCAAAGGAGGTGGGTGACCGGGCGGGAGAGGCCACGGCGTACGGGAACCTCGGCAACGCGTATGGTTCGCAGGCGGACTTTTCCAAGGCTACCGAGCACCACGCGCAGGCCCTTGTGATTGCAAAGGAGGTGGGCGACCAGAGGGGGGAGAGCAGAGCGTACGGAAACCTCGGCACTTGCCACATGTACTTGAGCGAGCACGTCAAAGCCGTCGCCTACCACAGAGCACAACATGCCTTGGCAATATCGCTGAAGCTTGCAGACGTGCAGTCCAACGCAGAGCTCAACATAGGTATCGCCCTCACACTTGACGTCCGGGCAGCTCGCCAGGGCCCTGCTTCTGGCGCTGACCAAGCAGGTAACCGTGCTGCGCAACCGGAAGCGGACATTTATGTTCTTCGAATCTCCTCTGGACACCTTTGGTCTCTCTCTCGCTCGCTCGCGCGCGCGCGCTCTCTCTCTGTCTGTCTGTCTCCGTCTCCCCCATCCCCCCCCCTCCCTCCCCCCTCCCTCCCTCTCGCTCTTTACTTTCTACTCTACACACACACACACACACACCTCCCCCCCGGCGTCCCACACCTCTCTCTCTCTCTCGCATATATATGTATGTATGTGTATATATATGGAAATACAGGACCTGCGTGCTGTCTCTCTCTCTCATAAACACTAAACTAAAGTAAACTAAACTAATTTAATGCTACCTTTCTCTCTAATCAACACTAAACTAAACTGAAGCGTGCTATCTCTCTCTCTCATAAACACTAAACTAAACTAAACTAAACTAATTAATGCCATCTCTCTCTCTCATAAACATATCTATGTGTATGTCTGTCGTGTCTCATATATATGTATAGTGTGTGTATGGTATCTCATATATATGTATGGTGTGTATGGAAATACCCTGGACCGCATAGTCACTCGTCAGTGTCGGCGTGCCTGGATGATCGAGTGCGTGAGGCGGCAAAGTGGCTTCAGGCTGCCTTCGATGGTGGTCGTCCACTTGCAAAATTGCACCTGGCGCACCTCACCTTCGATGCGGGCCAAGAGGACGCGGCGCTGGCACATCTCAAACAGCACCTCTCGTGGCGTGTGCGAATGGGACGTGCCACGTGTTCCGGGTGTGGGCAAACGTGGAGCCAGGACACGCCGATGCTCATTTGCAGCGGTTGCCGCGTAGCGAGGTTTTGCAGCACAGATCATCAAAAGATGGCTTCGAAAAAAGCCGCATTGGGCGGGAGTCTGACGACGGGGCGGCACAAGGATATCTGCGGAGTACTCGGGAAGTGGCGCGAGGTTGTGAAAGACGGTGTGTCGCCTGACTCGTTCTCTGCGGACCTTGTGGCGTTTCTGCAGCGATGATTGCGCGATGCCCCGACGACGCAGAGGGAGCACCAGCTGCGGCTGTGAATGTCTACCCTGAGTGTCTAACCTTGCGGCCTGCTGGGGGTGGGTGGATGAGTGCAGTAATTGTTGACAAACAACTATTAAATGGGAAGAGTTGGGGGATTGGGATGGAGGATAAATAAGAGGTGGCAGTGGCCGAGGGTGGCGATGGCCGTGGTGGTGCGCGCATTCGCAGGTTGAGGAGGAGCCTCGGCGGCGGACCGTCCGTACGTAACGCCGTACGGCGGTACTCAACTGTAGATGAGTTGGCACACCTGCTTCAGAACTCGCCTCAAATTCCAATAGATTGAACCGTGATCTGTCACTCATTTGAATCTAGTAATGAGAGCAATAGCCGAATTTTTACTTTATTTTCTTCGTTTGATTAATTCCGTACGGAGGTTTGGTAAACGCGTCTGGATTCTAACCAAGCATGCAGCTTACAACCAGAGAGCTGTGCGAGAAGGCTGTGCCCGGGGCGGGACTGATGGGGGTGCTGGAGGGGCGGGCGGAGGCGGTGGCGGGCACGTTCAACGCGCAGGCCGTGTCCAACACGCTGTGGGCGTATGCGAGGATGGGGCGGGAGCCCGGGGTGGGTCTGCGTTGCAGTCTAGAGACTAGTCTAGAGGGGCGTATTCTGCAGGTGGTTTCTGACTTTACGTCTCAAACTGTTATCGATACGAGGTGGACCTACAGTCAGTTGGAGTTGTTTTCGTGTTTCTGCCGGCCGAGGTCGAGACGTGTTTGGCAGAACGCTACAATGCCCACGCGGCGGCGGTGTCGGACTTTGTTGCCAGAGGCTGAACGCGGCGACCCTCCTGAGGTGCACTGCGACGCCCAGAGCGTCGCGGAGTCAGTGGGGTAATAGGGTGTTTATTACTTAACGTAAAGGGAACATTCTTTGGAATGTCCGAGTCTGGAGAGGCATCAAAAGGGCGCTGAAACAGCTACCGGGGTGCCATCATAGTAGTAGTACGACTCAACAACAAAAAACAAAGAACCCAAGAAACCAATAGAAAGAGATAATCCCTAGACCGCTCCTAGTAACCGCTAGAGACAGGAGCCCAGGAGAGCCAAGGGGGTCAGGGAATCCGCAGGGGCCGTCCGAGCCAGTCTCCAAAGGGTCCGAGAGTCCGTGAATGCTGTGAGGACCATATAGCCGCAGTCCCACAGAGCCGACAAAAAGGGTCAGGAGATCCACAGAGGCCATCCAAGCTAGTCTTGAAAGTGTCCGAAGATCCTTGAATGCCGCGGGGACCATATAGCCGAAAAAAATCAAGGTCAAGGTGTACACAAGGAAGAGGAGTCAGTAGTATCAGCTGCTACTACACTAAGTGCCATGTCTGCAATGTCTCGGAGTACGGATCTCTCCCAGGCTTCCACCGTGATCGCTGGGGCGGACTCATCGAAAAAGTTTATTCCGCCGGGCATCCGGCGCAAGGACATGAAGGAGGAGGCTGCTCGCAAGGAGCGGGGAGAAGATTGTAGGGGTGGCGGTTGGCGGGGCGGCGGCGTCGATCGATGGGGAGACCGCAGTAGTAAAGAAGACCCAGATTGTGTTTCCCCCGGCGCCGAGCCGACAAACCGTGACCCAGAGTGCTGCCTGGACCTTTACTGTGGCAATTATCCCCACCCAGTACCACGAGCCACCACCAAATGCCCGACCTCACTATGTGTGCGGCAGACCCCTGTCTCACGAACAATGCAAAGAGGGCAAACTTGAAACACAGCAAAATTCTGAACCGTGACCGTGACTTTGAAACTGTGACCCGGGTGTTTCACCTTTTTTTTATCAATTGCCCAGTCCTCTGTGCATGATGATCATGATCATGATGATAAGGGCCACTCCCAGAATTCGCACACTGGCAGCAAAAAGATAATGGTTGTCCGATGTGTGTGTGTGTGAGGGACATCCAGATCTTATCTGAAAATACAGCTGACAGGTCAATGAAAATTTGTTCCACTTTCGGGGCGGTTATTTTAGTTTTCAATTTCTTTACATGATCTGCATCGAGTTTCTGCACGAAAAAATCCGGCATTGTAAACAAGCAATATGTGTCTATAAAACCCTGGAGATTATAAGCGGGTTTTAAGTTTCGCAGGTGACTTTTTGTGTCGATTTGTGTGCAACAAGCCCACTGCACATTGTCCTGAAATGGATCTGACACCGTTTTCCATAGTTCTTTATCTGAACAATCACCGGATAAATATATGTTTTTGAATTGTTGTACTACGTCCGTATCTTCTTTGGTATCCATACGCACGTTGCGGAACCAGCTGCATCGGCGTGTGTCGAATGTCGTGAAGAATTTTTTGGGCGCGAGCGTGTCCAGTCCTACTTGACACACCTGTAAATGCTTAGTAATTACAAAGCTGTGCTGTGGCGTGGGGGGAGGAGGATAGTGGAGGACATGTGCTATGAGATACGACGAGCCGAGGCTTGTGTGGACTAGGCTGACCACCGCACACTAGTGAACGCGAGGGAGAGGGATAGTGTGTGAAAGGAGGGTGGCGAGAAGAAGGGGAGCGCGTGCGAGGAGGAGTGTGAGAGTGAATCCAATCCCAAACCCAGACCCAAACCCAAACCAAGCTCCGCAGATGTCGCTGAAAGAGGCGTAGCCTCGATAGGTGTGCGCTCATCGGGAAACCTGTGTGTGGAGTATGTGTAGGGGGAGGCGGACGCGCATTCTACTACACCTACATATACAGTTAGAAGGGACGGTCCTGCGAGGGAGCCGAGCTGGTCGGCGTTTTTGTTGCAGAAACCATCCATCCTGCGTGCATGTGTGAGGGAGGAGGACGCGGGGTGGAGAGAGGCGGGTGTTTCCTCTGTGCATGATGATCATGATCATGATGATAAGGGCCGCTCCCAGAATTCGCACACTGGCAGCAAAAAGATAATGGTTGTCCGATGTGTGTGTGTGTGTTTATTACTGCAGGACCTATTACAAAGCTGTGCGCGTGGGGGGAGGAGGATAGTG
>Ga0315899_10009826_pt1 | contig 10266 bp, 8 predicted proteins | sample LakEriMetagenome_2_FD_203518 | JGI IMG/M metagenome (GOLD analysis project Ga0315899, IMG submission 203518) | Freshwater fungal communities from buoy surface, Lake Erie, Ohio, United States - Buoy 4 MA112 | ecosystem: Environmental > Aquatic > Freshwater > Lake | place: USA: Lake Erie, Ohio...
AGCATGCACGTGCATGGACGTGCAGGAAAGCCAAAGCAATTGGCAAGAAATGCGAAAAACCCTGGGAAAACCAGGGTTTTGCAGCGGAGAGGACAGGAACCGAACAACCTACAAATTCCCTGGGAAACTCGCACTTCGACACCACGCGCGACGCGAAATACGACGCGCGCCGATTTCATTGTTTGAGACGACTCGGAACACCATCCATCGCGACCAACCTGCACCTTCTTTGCAGCCCGATTTACAGGGTCACGAATTCAAGACCGATCCAAATTTACAGGGTCACGGTTTTCCGTTTACAGGGTCATTTACAGGGTCACATCAAAAACCCCTGAGAATTTACAGGGTCACAATTTCGATTTACGGGGTCAAGCGAACAATGACACTGATCGTTTTCAATTTGGAAGCTCTACTTGTCCGCCTCCGGCGAATGGGGGATTCCGGATGGACTCAGGGCAACGCGGAAGCCGTTGTCGCGGTTGTCGCGGAACGACGGGTCGTACCAGTTACGGGAAGCCGACCGACAAAACGCGGCCACGAGGCCCCAACCGCCGCCACGGGACACGCGGCCCGAGCCCTCACGTGGGCCACTCGGATCGCTGACTGCACCCTTTGGATATTCTTCGTGCCAGTCGCTGCACCATTCCCAAACATTCCCATGCATGTCGTAAAGACCCCAGGCGTTTGGTTCTAATAATCCAACCGTATGGGTTCGTTGTGAACTATTGCGAATAAACCAACCATACACAGGCAGCAAGCCCTCTTCATCATCAAATGAATAAGCCGTCTTGCTACCAGCGCGACACGCGTATTCCCACTGGGCCTCGGTCGGCAGTCGATACACACGACCTGCTTTTTTCTCCTCGGGCAATTCCGATAGTTTTTTGCAAAATTCGACGGCATCATGCCATGAAACATTCTCTACAGGGAGATCTGCATTCTCGTTACCAACTATGGCCCCTTGAAAGTGACTCGGATTCTTACCGATCACCTTCTCGTACTGTGCCTGCGTTACTTCATGTACACCAAGGTAGTAGTCCTTGCTGATCGTCACCTCGTGCTGGGTTTCGTTCTCATTACGGCCCTTCTCGCTCTCTGGTGAGCCCATCATGAATGTCCCCTTCTGGATCAGCACCATTTTCATCCCGATGCTGTTGGTGAGCTCTTTGGGTGGCTGAGAGCTAGAGATATTGGCCCCAACACCAAGCCAAAGTGATACAGCAATAACACCTTTACATATCGATTGGAACATGATGTATTTGCTTTGAATTGCCTAAATGACGTCTGCTATTAGCCACCGGTTCGTTCGAACGATGATGGAATTGTAGCAAGTCCAACATCGCATTCACGTTCCCACCAGCTGATACGTCCCAGTTTTGCTCGGGCCGATGAACTCGATCTTTCCGGCCAAGCGGAGGGTTTCGAGCTCGCGTTTGACGGTCTTGAGGCTGCAGCCCAGGTGATTCGCAATGCAGGTGGATCGCAGCTTCCCGCCATCGCCGAGCAATTCCAAGATCCGCAGACGCCGACTTGCTGGAGTGTCCTCGATCTCAATCGGATCAGCCTCGGCTTTTCTGGTGTCCCGAATCGTGATCCAATCGTTGAATCGGTAACAAGGCGACCAGCAGGAATGCGGTTTCCGAAGCGGTACCGACGACGAAGCTCTCGGTCATGCCTTGGGCTAAGCTTTTCCGTTCCCACCAAGGGATCGCGTTAGCTCCCCCTTGGAGTTGCTGAAACGCTTCGCGCAAGCTTGCCTCAAAGCTCTCGACGATCGCCTCAGTACGCATAGCGACACTTCCTTACCTTGAAAGCGTTCTCGCCACCTTCGAGCAAATTGACGATCTCACGCTTGCATTCGTCGACCGTTCCTTCGTTCGACTTGCGTGCCGTGGCCCCATCGGAATCGAGCACAAACACCCGCTCGGCATCACCGAGGACCGGGATGTTTGGATTGTGGGTAACAAAGATCATTTGCCGGCGGGACTTCATTTTGAGGATCGCTTCGACGACCGCTTCGGAGATGAATCGGTTGTCGAGATTGTCTTCGGGCTGGTCGACCAGCAGCGGATTGGCGCTTTCAAGTAGCAGCAACGGCAGCACCGTCGTGCATTTTTGACCGGTCGATAGCGATAGAGACTCTTTGTAAGTCTCGCCATCCTTGAGTTCGATCGTTGGCAAATCCATCAGCTCGACGGTTTCGAGTTCGAACAGCACCGAGGAATTCGCCATGGCCGTGACCACCTTTTCGGCCTGGTCTGGATTCAGTTCGGCTCGTTCGATCAGTACCCCCGAATCGCGACGACGCAGTGCGACGACCAAATCCCAAGGGACAAACGCATCGACGATCTTTTGGGCCACGATCCCGTGTTTGACTCTCGCGCTTTTGAGTCCATCTTCTAGGATTCGTTGGTATCGCTCCGGATTCCCGTTCTGCGAGATACTTACTCGGATCGCAGGCGCAAGATTCGTGTTGATGTTCTTGACGATCGCTTCGCGAACGGCGAAACGCTCGTCTCGCTGTTCCGACAGTTGCCGAACCAAGTTTTGGCGTTGGGTTTCCAAGTTCCCAAGCTGCTCGATGTTCTGTTGCTTTTGACGCTGCTTGGCCAGCAGGTCATTACGCAAACGCTCGAGTTTGGCACGTTCGGCTGCTTGGCCTTGGGCTTCTTGATGCTTTTCAATCAGTGCTTGGAATTCCATCTCTTGCTGGCGATGGGTGGTCGTCAAGCGAGTCCCCATGGCCGTGACTTGGTTGATCGACTCGGCGATCTTGCCTTTGGCATCTTGGAGCAACTGGTCGATCGCGACTCCGCATTGGGTCACGACGTTGAGGAGTTCTTGAACCATTTTTCCATTGGGGCCGCTGGCGACTTCGCGATCCAGGAGCGTTGCAGCGTTCTGGACCAATCGACCTTTGAAGGCCGTTAGTTCCTCGTTGTAGGTCACGAGAGCTTGGTAGCCCGAGCGAGCGATTCGGTGTTCGCGGTCCCGGAGGGCTTTCAAGTTGTGAGCTTTGTTGATCGTCGCAGCGTCTTGCCCACCCGCAGCACCGAAGCGAGCGAGTTTCTCTTCGACACTTGCGAGCGTAGCCAGTTCGTCCGTCAGGGCAGCGATCCGTTGCTGAAGCGGAACGATTTGGTTCGCGTTGGCCGCTAACTGGCTCGTGATATGTTCGATCCGCGATTCGATGTCGGAGATGGCATCGGCCTGGAATTTGTCCAATAGCGCCAACTGGGACGCTTTGCAGTCTGCGATCGTTTCAACTTCGTTCTGCGAGTAGATGTCTGCCCCAAAGACCATTCCCGTTTTGAACGAGATGTCCGTTGGCTGGCGATCGACGTTGAGCACGATCGGTTCGTCACCCGAGGAGCGGCTGACGATGTACTGCAGACCGTCTTTGGTTTCGATCGTGACTTCGACGCGTCCCCCAGCGAGGTTCTTTTCCACCAGGGATTCGATCCGTCGGCGCTCGATCGGTTGTTCTTCGCGGCTGGGCAGAGCGTCGAGTGCATAGCGGACAAACTCGAGCATCGTCGTCTTGCCGGCACCGCGGGCACCGATAAAGCAATTCAGGCCGTCGGCCAATTCGAACTTGGTTCCATCGAGGAATCCCCCGATGATCGAGATGCACCGGATCCGGTGCGAATTGAAGCTGTGATTCATGGTTACCCCTGCAATCGATACAAACAGAAAAGTCGTGGATTGCTAGCATTCTCAAGAGGGGCAGTGACACGTCTGGTCACACCAAGAAAGAAAATGGAAAAATTGTGCGGCTATGCTATACACGCAAAGCATCGCTATTCGTCAAGCACTGAAGCGAGGATCTCACCGCCGTTACGACTCCCCAATGCTCGCCAGACGACAAGATCAATGGAATTCGAAATCATTGAAACATGACCATCTGCAAATCCAACATTTGAGCCGATTCCATGGTAGCTGCGTGCCGATAACACGCCAATTCCAAGGAACAGTCCATCGCTGCAATCGGAGACAATTGAGTTTGGCGGAAGCACGTGATTGTAATAGGAATATTCAGCGGAATACCACATTCGATTGTGACTGCGCGACCACGTTGGGTGAGTAGGAGGTATACCAGAACAGTTTAGAGATAGATTGTTTGGACTTGCAACGTCCAAAATGAAAAATTGGTTTGGTAGGCGGGGGAAGTCTGCGAACGGTATTGCATCGCCACGAAACAGAGGATTGTCACTAGTGCCAATCATACGTTCAGATAACATTGCTGTGGATGACAATCCATCACCGACTTCCGAAGTTCGAACTCCGGCGATTTGTCGAAACACTCCTGCAAAACGCACAGCATCCGGTGAGAAACTCGAAACGCCGACTTCGTCCACCAACCCACCTAGGACACCAACGCTTCCTACGTAGTTAAATGACCATGAAGCTTGACTCAATCCAATCGGAGACAAAAGATGCGAGTCACTAAATGGATCCGAGGCACACCTGAGGAGCGGTGAAGCGTTAGTGCCTACAAGCGTGGAATTTAAAGGGTGGAACGGATTCAAATTGAATCGCAAACTCGACGCGAGCGATCCTTCCTCCATGTGGTGCAGAATTCGAGTCCAAAGGCTATAGTGTGCCGCGATCCCATCATCTCCTAAACGCGTTTCGACTCCTTTGGGCAAGCACTTATGTATTGCTTCGAAGTTATGTATCGAGAGCGACAACTGCCTGAGATTTGATGCGCATTGAGCCTGTCGCACGCGCTCTCTTGCCGCTTGCACCGCAACGAGAAGAAGTGAAACGAGAACGGAAGCAACCGACAATGCAACGAAAAGTTCAATCAGGGAAAAGCCACATCTCCTGCTTCCTCGCATACACAGGTCCTCTCATCTAACAAAGTCGATCGGAAATGATAAAGTCTCGAGTCGTCCGTCGCATTCGACGTTCAGAATTGCGTTTATCGTTACTTCTTTTCATTGCGGAACCTCAAAACTAGCGCCACAACACCTAGAATCACTAGCACCATACTGATGGCAACCACTAACGAAAAACTCCCCATGGCTCGGGGCTGGATCAAACCCCTCGATGCGGCTTCCGCTGCATCCAAGGAAGGAATCTGTTTGGACATCGCTTCGATACGATCTTTTCCAGACCGAGTTAATTCACCGACAGTATATGTAACGCCTTTTACTTCATCCTTGACTAGAACTCCGTCTTCGAACTCAATCTGCCAACTCAGTCGAGGAGCGCCAAGCGTTAGTTCAGCGAAAGTAATTCTCCCTTCGCCACTGAAACCCTTGATACCTTGCTTCATGACTCCAGAAGTGGGTAACCATATTCCATTAACGAGCACATTCTCAAAACTCGATGCATTAACCATCTCTCCATCGACTCTAGTTGTGATGCTTAACACTTCTATACCATTCGATGTCTCCCGAAATACAACTTCCAAGATGGCGTTCGAGCCCGCTGCACGAATGCTGCATTTGGCACGTCCATCTTCAACAGTGATCGGATCGAAGTAGAGGTACGCGTCTGTATTTACAATGAAATCTAACCATGCAGGCCAGAATCGGCTTGTCATTGGACCGACTTGCTGACCTATTGTCGCTGACTTGATACTTTCCGAAGTCCCCTTCTTAACGTTATCATTCGGGAGCCACTTGCGAACGACACTAGCTTGACTACCGGAACTCAACGACGAGTAGCGGCCGTTTTGACACAAGAGCTCCGTTCTGAGCCCATTCTTAGTAGAAAACTGTAGATCACCAGCTAGCGCCCCTCCGTCATTCACTTCAACAAACCGAAGTGCGCCCTCGTTTGAGAAACTTGCCTTGCAAGAGATGACATTATCTCCCAGCCTGTCCAGGTATTGTTTCGATAGAACAAAAAGGGGATGAGATTCGTTTGACGGCTTTGGAAATGTCTGACTCTGCGACAACGCCGAAAGCGACGAGCATGCTATGAAGATGACTGCAAGCGCGATTTTGACATACATGCGGTACCTTTCAACCTCAACCCTGAAAGATGTCATGCGCTTCCGAACTCGAATGATCAAGGAGAGCTTTTGCACAAGAGCACCTAACTTTTCATAAGGGTATATAACCAGCCCCGAGCGCATGCTTTTAGCAGAAGATCGTGCCGTTGTCAACAACCGCAACTCCGATCGAAAGAAAAGTTAGAACGAAGACTAGGACAGGCACTGCATTGCGCAACCTTGAAATGCTGTCAAAGGACCCGGGATCGCTGAATGCGACGGGCAGCCGAACCAAGCGAATCCCGAGGTTTGGAATCCACCCTGTAACAAGCTTCGATCTGCAGCAAAGCGGTTTTTTGGGAGTTTTCACGATGCGCTTGATACGTTGGATCTTCACGATCCACATCGCTGGACGCGGAAGCGAATTATCGACGCGATTCAGAATCGATATATCGCAGGATTGCCGATCAACGAGCGAGAAAACCGTGGTCTGTATTGTGTGGCGAGGCGGAAGTTCGGCTCTTGGTCGTCGGCTGTAAATGCCGCAGGGTTAGCTGAGAAGCCGCGCATAGCTCGCAAAAAATGGACGAAAGACCTGGTCATTCAAAAACTCAACGAGTGGTCGACGAGTGGCAGATGCGATCTCCGAAGCGAGGTGCAACATGATTTGCGGACGCCAATCAGGACCTTCCAGAGACAACGCTGTCGGTTTCGATCCGTTCTTGGTCGACAAGTGCGTTTCGAATGTCTTCATGCTCGCGTCGATTCCATCGAAGCTTTCGACTGATGTCGCGATACGGCATCCAGGTGTCACCGAATTTCTCCGACCATTTCGAGAGCATTTCAATGACCTTCTGACATCGCATCGCGAAGTCGTTTTCATTCGAGTAAGCATTCGCCATGTAGAGCATCCGACGTGTTTGATGCATGATGAACTGAGTGGCCCAGTTCACTGCATCGCCACCGATGACAGGATCAGCGTGGTTTTCGCTGATCGCATATAGCAGCGCAAGCTTCCTTGCTTGCTCGTTGACGCGACCCCATACGGTGGTGCCAACCGAATCGTTTTGACTTTCAGCCTTGCGATACTCGGTTTCGGATTCCGTACGAGTGTCGGCCAATATCGCGATCGCTTCAGCTGTCTGGGGAACGATCGTCGGAACTGGATGCCAAGACTGGAGATTCCCGTTACCTGGCATCAAATCCTTCCACCACTTGGCTGTCGCGATCACCCGCTCAGGAATCTCCAAGACTTTTGCGTCCTGCCCGTTAGCTCGCGCACCACACTCCAGGATGATCATCCGAGCAAAAAACCCGTTGGTAAGCATTCGCTCAGAGAGTGCCTCGTAGTAGTGATTCGGAATCGCTGTCCCAAATACGACCAAACAGGGTTGGTCGATCGAGCCAGGTGCTTCCTTGCTAGCCTTACGTCGCATCGGATAGACCGAATTGGCCGACGAATACATCGTGAGCAGAGTCGACATGAGGTTTTCGTGCCGGCCATCGCGCGACTTGCTCATCGATTGGAGCATTCCATCGATCTCATCGGTCTGAAACAACATGCTCGGCGAGAGATACAGGGCGTCTTGTATCCCTTCACCGCTGGAGAATCGCTCACCGAGGCAACCCGCGGCTCCGATCTCAAAGAGGATTCGCGTGTTGAGCTTCCGTGGCCAATCTTTCCCTGCAGCCGAGTGAGCTAGGCCGAGCAGATACAGATTCGTCCGATTATCACCTGGGTCCCGAACCTTCCGGCCGGCGAGGAAGGCTTGCAAAGCAAGCGCCCCCGAAAACGCCATGACCGGATTTGGATACGGTGCGGTCTCAAGACACAGGTCCATGACCTCGGAAACAAAGCCGGGAACTCGTAACAGTTCCGGTGGCATCGTTCCTGGGTCGGTTGGCCAATCGATCAACGAGATCGCTCGAACGATGGGGCTAAGCTGGCACACGATTCACAAGCATGTTGATGCGATTCGCGAATGTTTCGCATCGTTCGGACTAAGCGATATGGCCACCTGAACCAACGAAACCAACAACCTTTCCAAAGCGGTCGAAAGACTGCGAAAAGCGGCTGGACTTTCACCGGTAAGTGAGCCTCCTGTGTGCATCGGCATCTGGAGCTCACGAACCCGACGGACAACGAATACTTGGGTTTTTGGGAGAAAGCGAGATGACCAATGGATAGTCACGAATCGATCGCTCCGCTAGCGGTCAACGGCAAGGCGGCAGCGAAGATGCTCGGGGTTTCCGAACGGATGTTTTGGGAGCTACGCAACCGCGGAGAAATCCCCCACATCAAGATCGGACGCCTGACGCGATTTGCGGTTTCAGACCTGAAGCAGTTCTTGGAACTCAAACGCTTGGAGACCGAAATAGACGAATCCAACGGGATCGATGAGCCACCAGATGAGGAATGAACTACCCCATCCAACTTGGAGAAACATTAGATGGCATCGATCACCACCGCCAATTCAGGCAGCAAACGAGCGCTCTTCTACGACGAGACAAAAACCCGCCGCACTGTGTATCTTGGCAGGGTCTCGGATAAAGAGGCCGAGACGATTCGGCGACGCATCGAAGGGATTCTGAGCTCGAAGATACTCGGCAGTCCGATGGCCCAGGACGATGCAGCTTGGTTAGCCAAATCCCCGGCGCTTCGAGAAAAGCTCATCGCCGTGGGTTTGGTCGAACCAGAGCCGATTCCAGAGAAGGTAATTATCCCAACTCTCGATGCGTTCCTAGATGGCTACATCAAACGCCACGGCAAGAGTCGCAAGCCAGCCACGGTTGCGGTATGGAAACAGGTGGTGGCGAACCTCAAAGAGTACATGCCCGAGGGAATCCGGATCAACCAAATCACTGCGGGCCACGCGAAGGAGTTTCACGAGAAGCTCAAAGCTAGAGGGATGGCTACGACGACGATCCACAAACGGATCCAATTCGCGAGACAGTTCATGCACGACGCGGTCGATTGGAAAATCATCGACGAGAACCCATTCCTTAAGGTAAAGACCCAAAAGAGTTCGGTGAAGGTCAACGAGTTCGTGCCTCGGGAGGTGGTCGACAAGCTGATGAAGAAAGCAAACCCAGTTTGGCAAGTGATCCTGGGCCTGAGTCGCTACGGTGGGCTTCGAACGCCCTCGGAAACGTTATCGCTACGATGGGAAGACATCGATTGGGAGATGAATCGGATGAGCATTCCAGAGCCAAAAGTCGAACATCACGAAGGTCGTGGCATTCGTAGCTGCCCTATCTTCCCGGAGCTGCGACCGATCCTAGACGAAGCCTTCGAGATCTTCGGCGACAAGAGCGAGTATGTGGTCGCTGCGGCCCAGTATCGAGCGGCCGCCAACACGGCGATGGGTTGGAAGAACTCGAACCTACGGACCGAAATGACACGACTCTTGCGCCGCGCCGGAGTATCGGGTTGGCCACGATTGTTCCACTCGATGCGTGCTAGCCGCCAGACAGAACTCCAGCGCGAGTTCCCGCTGCACGTGGTCTGCTCTTGGCTGGGCAACTCGCCACGTATCGCTCAGCAGAGCTACCTGCTGGTTACCGAAGATGATTTCGCAAAGGCGGCAGGGGCGAAGAAGGAAGGCAGGGGCGATGCGTGACACCCATTCGTGCCCCCCGAATGGGCGATCCCAATGGTGAAGTGCGCTCCGCCCCACCAATTCAGTTGAAAAAATAGTTAGCGTTCTGATGCGTGGGTGGCACTCGATTCTCTCCTCGCAGCTTGAATCCGTTCCACTATTCGATACTAAAAGATTCGCCTCCAGCTCGTGAACCTAGCGAACGCCAGACCTCAAGGTCAATTGACTCGGAGATTGGCTCAACATGACCGTCTCCAAAGAGAGTGTTGACACAATTTGAATGGTAGCTTCTGGCCGAAAACACACCTATAGGTACGTTGGTCGCATCACCACAATCCACAACATTCGCATTCGGACCGAGCACGTGATTGTAAAACGAATAAACTGCGGAGTACCATTGGCGCGAATTCGTGCGAGACCACGTTGGGAAGTTCAAAGGGATTGTCGCACATCGGCCTGAAAGTCGGTTGGGGTTTCCCATATCGACAAGAAGCTCCGTTGTCGGCAATCTCGCTACATCGACAAACGATTTACCGTTTGGCACATAAGTAGAATTTGAAGAAGTCCCGATTCGTCTCTCAGAAAAAAAAGCTGTACAGAAAAGACCGTCAACAATCTCGGCAGGACGAACAGCAATATCTTCACGAAAGGGGCCACCCAATCGCGCTTTATCCCCAAGCAACAAACCGAGCTTTTGTTCATTCTGCATAGAACCAAGGACGC
>Ga0315899_10009827_pt1 | contig 10266 bp, 10 predicted proteins | sample LakEriMetagenome_2_FD_203518 | JGI IMG/M metagenome (GOLD analysis project Ga0315899, IMG submission 203518) | Freshwater fungal communities from buoy surface, Lake Erie, Ohio, United States - Buoy 4 MA112 | ecosystem: Environmental > Aquatic > Freshwater > Lake | place: USA: Lake Erie, Ohio...
CTGCGTGTCTTCCTCGCTCGCTCGGGTCGCAGGCAAACCCTGTTCCTGACCATGATCACTCCGCACGGCATCACACCCAATCGGTATTCAACAGAACTGGTGACGAATGAAGTGGTCTTAAGAGATCTTTTTGCGACGTAGCGTTGTGGCAGGTAGGCTGTTCGATGATGGCAATCGCCAACTGGATTTCCAAACAGACGGATTGCTCCCGATCGTGGCTTGAGCAAGCGAGCCATCGTCGCATCCAATGGCAAGCTCATGATGCGAACAGGGACTCATGCGGGAGTAGTATCAGTTTCTCGCGCTGTATTTTTGGAAATCCGCCTAGAAATCTGTTGCTATTGCTTTATTGGTTTTAGGCGTTTCGGACAACTCGGCAGAAACCTTTTTCGCATTGCTGAGCAACTTCCAGCATGCATAAAGCTCATCTACAATCGAAAGTCTGTTCGAAATCGAAATGCTATCCATGCCGTCCGTCCAGCCACGGCTTTTGCGTTTCATTTCATCAGCGTTCATCTGAATAGTCGCTCAACATTTCGACGTCGAGTTTATCCAATCGATTCAATTCTCGCTTCATCTTAATGAGCGAAAAATGCGAAATCAATCGAATTCGTTTGCCCTCAACCTCGCCTCAGTCACCCACAGCGAACCCATAGCCTCAAAACGTTGTCCCACTGCGGGATATTACTGAGTCGAAGTCACATGCTTTACAATCGGGGAGCCTGCAGGAATAATCGCAACTGTCAATTTCGACGATCGATGGTGTTGATAGCCAGTCGTTGACTTGTAGATTCACTCTCAACCAAGGGGTGATTTCCTAACGACCCATCAAGAAATTACATGACGACGACTTCACCAACGAATCTTCCTGCCGGTCCGAAGGGGAAATGGGGGCCAACGTTACGGCTGATTCGCAATCCTCGTGAAGCGATGGAAGCTTGGGTTAAGGAATTTGGCGATCCATTTTTGCTAAATGCACTCAACGGTCCCGTCGTGGTGACTGGTCGTGAAGAGCTCATCCGTACTATCTATGGCCAATCGCCAGATGCGTACGAACCATTCGCAGTGGCGACCATGACCCCGCTCATGGGTGCCGGTTCCATGTTCGTCCTCGATGGTGAGGAGCATCGTCGGGAACGCCGCCTAGTCATGCCCATGTTCCATGGTGATCGCATGAAGGCTTATGGCCTAGCCATGCAAGAAACTGCGATGGAACAACTTACGAAACACGATCGAAGTAAACCTCTGCTCACGAAAACGCTCATGACTGATATCTCACTCGAGATCATCGTCCGAACCGTGTTTGGTGGTGACGATCGGAAGATGGCGCAAAACATGATTGATGCCAGTCACCGAACTGTGGCGGCAGCCAGTCCATTGCTATTCTTTTCGCGTAAGACGCATGTTTCATTTCTAGGACTCACTCCATGGGACCGATGGAACAAAGCCAAAGCGAAACTATTTAGTCTTTTTGACCAAGCAATCGAAACACGGAAGCGATCCAACGCCGAGCGAGAAGACATTCTCTCGCTGCTGTGCGATGCAAAGTATGAAGACGAACAACCGATCTCAAGAGAGCACATCCACGCCGAATTGATGACGTTCCTTTTTGCGGGTCATGAAACCACGGCGTTGACTCTAACGTGGGCGATCTATCACTTGCATCGCGGCCGAGTTTATTTGGACCGGCTACGAGAAGAGCTTGATGCACTTCCAGACCTGCAACCCTCTACCTTGGCCGCTGCTCCTTATTTGAAGGCCGTGGTTCAAGAGACGCTTCGTATCCACCCCATCGTGACCGAGACGCTTCGCAAACTAAAGACTCCAATGGTTTTAGGCGACTATACTATTCCTGCCGGCATGGCCGTTGCCCCAGCTACCGTCCTGGCCCACCACAATCCTCAAACGTATGTTGAACCCGATATGTTTCAGCCAGATCGATTTCTCGGAAGGAGTTACTCGCCATTCGAGTACATGCCATTTGGTGGTGGCCATCGCCGCTGTATCGGAGCAGCCTTCGCTGGTTACGAGATGGCAATCGTTCTAGGGACTTTGCTGAAGCGATATGAATTCGAGCTTCAAGAACCCCAAGAAATCGTTCCCAAGCGACGCAGCGTTACTATGGGACCATCCAGCGACATTCCTGTCTTAGTGAGGACGCGTTGCTAACATGCGAATCGTATCACTATTGCCAAGTGCCACGGAGATCGTATGCGAGATTGGCCTTGGGCATCAATTGGTAGGAGTGACTCATGAATGTGACTATCCCGCAACCGTTCTTGGCCTACCAAAAGTTACGAAGACGCTGATACCGCATGATGCGACGAGCAAGGAGATCGATCTTCTAGTGCGCGAGCGACTGAAATCAGAACGAGCTTTGTATAGTCTTGATATGCCAACGCTGGAACGGTTGCGACCGGATTTGATCGTGACTCAAGCTCTATGCGATGTGTGCGCCGTGGCAGAATCCGAGGTCACAGCGGCTGCGTGCACTCTGCCTGGGCAACCGAAAGTCATCAATCTCGAACCGACTTGTTTGGAAGAAGTCTTTCAATGCATGCAACTGGTTGGCGACGCCGCCGGCGTTCCCGCTCAAGCGTTCTCAGCCATTGCACGCTTGCGAGAACGAGTGAAGCAAGTTGAAGATCGATCGCGCAACCTTGTTGCTCGTCCAAAAGTTGTTCTGCTGGAATGGATCGATCCGCCGTTTAGCTCAGGCCATTGGTCACCGGAGTTGGTTCACATCGCAGGTGGCGTTGAGATATTGGGAGTTCGGGGGCAGCGGTCCCGCACGATGGCATGGGATGAAATCGTGAAGGCAGATCCGGAGTTCTTAGTCATCGCCTGTTGCGGCTTCGACATCAAGCGAACACGTCAAGATTTACCGATACTGTCGAGTTACCCTGGATTCGAGCATCTCACATGTGTTAGATCAGAACAAGTCTATCTGGTCGATGGAAATGCCTATTTCAATCGACCAGGCCCACGGCTTGTGGAGAGCCTGGAGATTCTCGCTCACATTCTTTGCTCTAACGTCCACCCGTTGCCCAGTAACGTTCCGGGGCTAGAAAGACTAGCGAAGGTTGGCAATCTAACTGCCGACTCGATGACAGGCTCGAACTAGCTCCATGAGAATGGACTCCAGCGGAATGACTAGTTCCACCAACAACTTACAGAACTCGATTCCATTGTTTCGTGTCTCAAGTTTGCGTAAATGGGCAGAAAGATCGAACGCAGAAAAATAGAGGATCGATATCTTTCTGCCCTTAATTTTCTGCCCAATTTCTTCGATGTCGGGAATTTTGACTATCGGATAATTAGGGGACGAAATCATCGGGTTCTGGGGCCCTGTTGCGACTTGCAGACGTATTGCACGTGCAGTAAGCTGTCGCTCTTTAGAAAGCAAAGCGGGATGGTCAATTTCACTAACCTGTCCTGCATCCATATTCGCCCACCTGCTCAACAGTTACACAAGAACACGCGTCAAGCCATAGTGGAGCCATTGGAGCGGTTCGAACTGACTCGCTCACGTCTCTTCGAATAAAAAGTCCAAGTCATGAGTCACAAAGAGCAAGTAAAGCGTCTTCCCGTAACCGTATTGTCTGGCTTTCTTGGCGCAGGCAAAACCACGCTCCTCAATTATGTGTTGAACAATCGCGAGGGATTGAGGGTCGCGATAATCGTAAATGACATGAGCGATGTAAACATCGATGCAATGCTCGTCGACAACGAAGCGCAATTGAGCCGAACCGAAGAACGACTCATCGAAATGACGAACGGGTGTATCTGCTGTACTCTACGCGAAGATCTATTGGTTGAGATTGCAGAGCTCGCGAAACAAGGGCGATTTGACTACCTGCTGATCGAGTCCACTGGCATATCAGAACCGATGCCAGTCGCGGAGACTTTTACATTTGGTATCAGTAATGGCCAATCGCTAGGTGATGTGGCGGAACTGGATACGATGGTGACGGTGGTCGATGCCTACAATTTCTTCCGAGAAGTTGTATCCACCCATTCGCTCGCCATGCGAGGGCAAGCCACTGGACCGGACGATCGACGTACCATTGCAGAATTGATGATACAGCAAGTCGAGTTTGCGGACGTACTTATTATCAACAAACTCGATCTTGTGGATTCAACAACGCTGCATCAAGTCGAAGGAATGCTCAAGTCGCTCAATCCTTATGCATTGGTTTTGAAGACGAGCTATGGCAAGATCGATAACAAAAAGATACTTAAAACCAACCGGTTTGACTTCGAAAGAGCGATCGACTCTCCGGGCTGGAGAGTCAAACTGCGAGAAGAGGTGAGCAGCGAGAGCGACGAGTACGGCATTGGCTCTTTTGTCTATCGAGCTCGACGCCCCTTTCATCCTAGGCGGTTTTGGGATGCCATTCATGGAGACTGGCCCGGCTTGCTTCGGGCCAAGGGATTTTTTTGGCTTGCCACTCGACTCGATCGCATAGGAGTTTGGAGTCAATCGGGCCCAATCGCGCGATTGAATGGTGGTAATTTTTGGTGGGCGGCGACACCACCAGATATGCATCCCGACGAGGACGACTTTCGGGAACGGCTGGCAAAGATATGGGATCCACAGGTGGGCGACTGTCGACAAGAGTTGGTGTTTATCGGTACCAACATGCCGGAACTCGAACTTCGATCCATGCTCGATGGCTGTTTGTTAACCGATGACGAAATGGAAATGGGCGTTGAAGCGTGGCTTAACTTCTCCGATCCGATGCCCCGCTGGCCAGCCGTCCAGTTAAGCGAGATCCCAACGGAATAAACTCAGCAATTCGTTTAACGAGGATACGGACTTTGGCCGTGTCGGTTTCTGTTGTTGCTCGTACCCCTGGCGTTCGGCACTTGCAATAAATCAGGCTCCCCATCCCCAGGAGAAGGGTCATGGGTGACTAAACACAAAAGCGAACACTTTCACCTAACATTATTTTGTGACGGGCTCCAATTCCTTAAGCTCAAGTTCGGCGCGTTGAATTAAGTCTCGCCTTACTTGGGGGGCAAGTGATTTGTCGTCTTTCAAAGATTTGATTTCCTCTAGCTTGGCTGTTCGAGCAGAATTTCTGTCATCTTCCGAGATTTCCGCTCGTCCGCAACCAATGAATGCGAACGAAACAACAAGAAGAACGAATCTTCCAGCTGTGTTCACCGATTTGCAATTTGGTATTTGTATTAGCGGGTTCATAATTTCAGGAGTTTCGTCACTGTGGTCGCTATCAATAAGCTTAAAAATCGCCCAAAACGGTTCCATCGTTCCGACTTCCCAAGGCCCACCACGTCTTAATGTCTACGGCATTGGGAATGAAACGCACTGAGCCATCGCCGAGCAAACCATTCACTCCACCAACGTGCATACTGCTTGGCGTTATCCCGCGATTGCCATCGGTATACTCCGGTCCGTTCGTTTGAGTATTCCCAAAAACACAAGACCTTGAGTTGGGTGGCATCATGCATGTGAACGTTTGACCGTAAACAGTCGCATCATACCAATTTGTCCCAAGATGTTTCGTGGCGAAGGCGTTGCGGGATGTTAGTGCGCGACAGCGATCAATCCGCTGAGGCATGGAAAGTCCTAGCACAGAACTTATTTGCCCAAGATAGACAACACGGGTATCCGAAAACGTTGGAACGTCGCTATCTAGGCCACTATGTCGGAGTCGTTCACTGTATGCCAACGTGTTCGACAATCCATCGGTCACATCCCTAAACTTTGTTGCACCACCTCCATGCACTGGCACATGAGTCATTCCATTCATTGGATTCAAATTCGTGTAAACTACTCCAATTCCAGCCATCGTGGTGGTCGCAAGGGTGGGTACGGGCAGGTTGCCGTCAGGCCCCGTGGAGGTTCGAGGCCAGCCGATATTGGAAACGTACGAATTGTCGCCTCGTGGGCTCGTATTCTCAACGCCATCAGATGGGCAGAGAAAAGCGGCGACAGTGGATGCGGAGTAGTTTGCATTCGTACCGGTCCAAGGAGCCCTACCGAAATCGAGTTGATTGGTAATGTTGGACTGCTCCAAATAGGGCAACAGAAACGATAGGGAGTTGTAATAATTCGGTACAATTAAATAGGGTGGTATCGCTTTATGAGTGCTTTCGTAGTTATGAAACGACAGTCCAATTTGCTTGAGATTATTCGAACACTGCATGCGTCTGGCAGCTTCCCGCGCGGCCTGTACTGCCGGCAACAGTAGACCTACCAAAATTCCAATGATCGCAATGACCACCAGTAGTTCCACCAAGGTAAAGCCGTCAGATCTCCGCGATCGAAGTTGCATGGAAAATGTCTTTCGTGCTGAGGATAAAGATTTCGGCCACTTGCGAGCCTTACGCCACGAGTGTATTCTAGTGACGCTGCATATGCAATACATGTTCATGTAAATCTGTAGTGCATGCAGTAACCCGTTGCGGAATTGTTTTCGATTTTCAAATGCATCGGTTACCACGTTCCTCAAGGGAAAACATGTTCTGGATAGTCTCGCGAAAAGAGCTTATGCATCTAGTGCGAGATCGCTGGCTTGGCTTGGGACTAGGACTGTTCGTCTCATTGGTGATCGCCTTGCTCCTGGTTGGCATCGGCAATACTCGGTCTTTGATACGGATTCAGCTTGCCAAACAATCACAAGCACGGAATGAATGGCTGAATCAAGACTCAACAACCGGTCATTCCGCGACTCACTTTGGTACAACTCTTTACAAACTGCCTCACCCGCTTTTCGCATTTGATGCTGGTTCCGATCGAAATCTCGGTACTGCCGTACGTATCGAGTCACACCGGCCTTTGCCTGCGACCGATCCGATTGCAGTTGGAAGCGTGCATCCATTGCATTTCGATGTTTCTACTCCAGCCATTTTGTTGCACCTTGTGTGCCCTCTGATTGTCATTCTGCTTACATTTGCGTCTGTGACAAAGGATCGAGAGCTCGGCATCTTGCCTCTAGTGATGAGTACGGGAGTACCGTGGCAACATCTAATGCTCGCCAAGATGTTGAAAGTAATTGTGGTCACCTGTCTTCTGATTGTCGTACCACTCGTTTCGGTGGGATGCTTTGCTTTGTTGGCGGCGAATGACGTAGGAATGGATCATGCGGATCTGGCTCAACGCCTTTTGATGATTGGTCTCTTTTCCTTGTTGTTCCTGAGCGGATGGGGATTTCTGTCGCTGGTTGTTTCGTCGCGAGCAGAGACCTCGACGTCATCACTTTTGACGCTTCTGACTATATGGACGTTCATGTGCATAATCATCCCCCGAATCGCTGTTGAGCTCGCATATCAAAAAAACCCTTTACCCGAAGCTAGTGATTTGGATCAAACACGAGAAGAGCTCGCTCAATTCGGTCATGAAGGTAGGTCGATATTGGAAAAGCTTCGAGTCGAAGTCGACGAAGTGTACAAAAAGCAGTTTGACGTAAAGAGTGTTGAAGAGATACCGTTGAAAATGACAGCAGTCTACCTTACTGCGGTAGAAGACTTTAGTGATCAGGTATATGACGAGCAGATAAGAGAACTGGAAAGCAGGCTAAATGCGCAAGATCAGTTCATCCATTCCGTATCTTTCGCGTCGCCATACATGGCAATTCGTTCCATTTCCACAGCATTGTGCTGTACGGATAGAATGCATCACCAAGCTTTCTATGCCGCAACCGAGCGTCACAGACGTATTCTTGTCAGAACCATGAATGACTACGATGCGAGAAACGTCGCCCGCCTAAAACCGGACTCGGATGTTTGGAGCAGTGTTCCTCCCTTCGTTTTCTCTTTCCAGACTTTAAGCGGAAGTCTGAGCGGGCATGCGATTTCCAGCTCAATCCTAGTTGCTTGGTTCACACTGACGGGGATCGCTGCATTACGTAAGCCAAAGCTTCTTCAAAAGAGACGATAGATATGCCAATGCTGACAGCAACGATGAGATACAACACCAAGGCTGCACCAAATAGCAAAGTCTGAAGTCATCATGTTAACGCTTGTATTTCAGGAATGGCAATTACTTAAGGCAAACAAAGTCTATTGGTGTTGTTTGGTCTTGCTTGGGTTTTTGACTGGTGGCGCATTCTTATTCGGTTGCCATAGAGCCTCTCAGTCGTTTTCGCAAGACAAGAGATTCAAATCGGAGCAATTCGAGCTTCAGCTATTGGTAGCTGAAGCGGTTAAGGACCAAGCCAATCGGGAAGGGCCGAGGGAAATGAGACGGGCGAAGATGGAAGGTCCTGCCATCGATCTGGAACAACTATTCCAAAGAGAACTCAATGATATTGAAAAGGGGCGGTTTCGCGTTTTGTGGAATTTTTCTACGGGGCGATTCGCTGTCTACCATCTTCCTTGGCGAACGTGGAAGCCTCCAGCAATCTTGGAAGAGGTTACCATCGGTGAAAGCCTTTATTGGCCAAAACAGTACCTGCTCGACAGGACTCGTCAAGGCAAGACGCTAACTAGTTCATCCGTTTCTAATCCTTTTCGGTCCATGATCGGAACGTTCGACGTTTCTACACTGGTTCTCGTTGTGTTGCCGCTTTTTATGATCTTGCTCTTGTTTGATCTAGTTTCCAGGGATCGCGAACATGGCATGATGCAACTAATCGAGTCGCAGGGAATTCCTTATCCAAAACTGATTGCCGTTCGCATGTTCTTGAGGTGTTTAGGGATAGCCGTTTCCGTCAATTCCATCTTGTGCGTGTGTGTCATTGCGTCGCGATACGCGTCCCTCGATATAACGATCGTGCTCTTTACCGCGTTACTCGTATTGGGGATCGGTTGTTATGTCTTATTCTGGGGAACTCTTGCATGGATGATCAACGCTATAGGAATGCAATCCGTAACAAACGCTTTGATCCTCTTGCTATTCTGGATTGTCTATGTTGCCATCGTCCCACTCGCACTTTTTGAAATGACGGCTCGATCGTATCCGGTAATTCCGATGAGCTCGCTTGCCGCGAAGGAGATTGAGATACGCCAAAAACTTCGTGAAGAACGCGATCAGAAAACGGCTGAGTCCCAATCCCAGAGGCAATCAAGCAATTCGACTCCAATACGCAAGACGGAAGAAGAACAGATTAGAAACATACTGCGCGAACTTCGTCCGCAGCGAGAATTGATCAGTCTGGAAATCGACAATGTAGTGCGTGGCTATCAACAGCGTGGTAAAGCATTGACCCGCCTGTTCCCAATTTCGCCACTGATGTCCATGCAAAACAGCTTCGAGCTTGTGGCGGGTAATAGCCTCTCCCAATACATCGACTTTGTTCGGCAAACCAAGAACTTTCAAAAGTCTTTTCTCACTCATTTTCAGGAACTTCCTCATAGTCGAACAAGTCTTGGTTTGGAGGACATCGAACATATGCCAAAATACCAGCCAGTTCCTATGCGCGATTCACTGAGCTGGCGACCGTTTGGCTTCAACATTTTGATCCTAGTAACCTGGTCGACAATGCAGTTCATTTTGGGTTGCTGTGCTTTTCGGTATCGACTGCTCTTGAAATCGCAATGAGACTAGCAACTGGGGTGTAAGCAAACGCAATTCAAAACCTATTGTTTAGTATGGGAAATTCGAATGTTACAAGCGATTGACCTTGTCAAAAACTACGACCAGCATTCCGCATTGAAAGGTCTGAACTTAACAGTCAACCCTGGTGACGTTTTCTGTTTGCTTGGCGCGAATGGTGCTGGAAAATCAACGACTATCAATTTGTTTCTCAATTTTATCCTCCCCACTTCAGGTACGCCTCTGGTCAATGGTCTGGATGTTTGCGTGCACCCGAGAGAGTCGAAGCAACTGTTGGGATACATACCTGAGCAAGTAATGTTGTATAAGGAACTAACAGGGCTCGAGAATCTGGCGTATTTTGCAAGCCTAGGTCGAAGACGCTCGCTTTCCCAAAACGAATTAAAGGACCTGCTGACACGAGTCAATCTTGCCGAAGATTCTTGGGTTCGCCCGGTTGCAATCTACTCGAAGGGAATGAGACAGAAAGTTGCAATCGCAGTCGCCCTCGCAAAGAACGCAAAGGCATTCCTCTTCGACGAACCAACTTCTGGTTTGGATCCCAAAGCATCAAACGATTTTTCCGATATTATACGCCAACTTCAAGCTGAAAAAGCTGCAATTCTCATGGCGACACACGACTTGTTTCGCGCCAGGGAATCAGGCACACATTTGGGCATCATGAAGCAAGGTCTACTCGTCGAAACACTGCAGGCCAGCAGTGTAGACAATAGTGAACTTGAGCAGCTATACCTTAGACATAT
>Ga0315899_10009828_pt1 | contig 10266 bp, 2 predicted proteins | sample LakEriMetagenome_2_FD_203518 | JGI IMG/M metagenome (GOLD analysis project Ga0315899, IMG submission 203518) | Freshwater fungal communities from buoy surface, Lake Erie, Ohio, United States - Buoy 4 MA112 | ecosystem: Environmental > Aquatic > Freshwater > Lake | place: USA: Lake Erie, Ohio...
GCTTGCTAACGACACGTCCGCAAGCCGTTTGCGTCAAGTACATACTTCCGAAAGATATAGCCGCAGACTCATCGTCTACGGCCTTGGACATTAAGTGGAGCCAGCGAGACGCCGGCTGAACTGTTCATCGCCGGGGTCCGGTGCTGCCAATGCACACTTCCCCGCGTGTTGAACGTGTAGCCTCAGGTCGAGTGTCAAAACGCGGCTTCAACATGACATCTAGCGCGGAACGATCTCAAAATCTCTAAAAACATATCGATCGACTGCCGCCGATACGGTCTCAGACTGCACAATATCGTCAGTGGATAGCGGATCCATTATGGCAACATGCTCTATCTCCAGTTTTCCAACCACCAAGACGTCGAGGCCAACAAGTTTTGAATCGATCGCTCGGTCGAAAAAAATCTTGTGATTCTCGACTGCAAGATACCAAGCCCCCTTCGTTCCAGACGCGATGCCCGCGATCTGTACTCGAGTTCCAACGGCACGTTGCAAATCACTCGCTTGTACTGCCACAATTTCTCCCTTGCGGCTCGACTTGTTAGGCGTACGGGTCTCGCCACACGCGACGATGAAGGAGAGAACGACTGTGACCGCAATATAACCAGTAACTTCGATTTTGCGACGATCGTTCATGGTAACGCTCGCTTCACTGATACTCTTTGAACTTCAACCACGTAAACCTCTTGCACGAGACACACCAAGCCTCTGTATTGAAATTTGAGTACTGGTAGTATGTCGGCGCTCCGGCTTGCCATTCTGCGAGCGTGCTAATGAAGTATGTGGCCGTTCGAATCGGCATGTCAGGGCGTCGATCCCCTTTTCCATCTCCGTCTTCATCAGGGTTGTGATACATGTCTGCGTGCAATAGTCGACCATCGGGCCTGCAATATCCGAAGTCAAAGTTGACATAATTACCGTTCGGTTTCGCTTGATAGTCCCAGTTGGAAAGATCGAGTTTGCCGGTAATTGGATCGACAGTGACATCGGGATCCTGTTTGTCTCTACCCGTATCGTTCCAAAGGTGAATCGAAAAAACACCGACCGAATCTTCGTTTGGGCAAGTCATGTCGCACAGCTCTTCTGTTCGCCACTTCTTGGCGACTGCGTCAGCTTGTGCCTTCGTGCCGTAACAATTACCCAACCGTTGGATAGGATCAACCCCTAGCATTACAGCAACTGCACCCACACACCCACGTCCTAACTCGTATTTCGCCCATTTAAGCCCCTTCTTTCCTGCGCCTCGCTTCTTGTAATCACGTTCAACGTCTTTCCAAACCTCTTCCCAAGTTAGCTCCTCTTTCGCGCCTCTTGCATCATAGGTTCCCACCAACGCGTTCCACTGACGGGCGTGCAAATTGTGTCCGCCCGATTCCTCCATCGGATCTCTACTCAACCACCTGCCCGTCCCGGCATGGTAGTAGCGGTAGCCGTAATACAGCAGGCCCGTCTCCCCGTCCTGATACTTGGTGCTGAAGCGAAATGGCTGGGATCCAGCGTGCAGTCCATCGGTTGTCGCGATCTCGCCGAAGGGGCCATACTCATACGCTGCGATTGTCACGCCGGCAGCAGTTGAGCCCAAGGTTGTTCCCGTTCGATAAGATGTGACATTGCCATTTCCGTCATACGTAGTGAAGCGCGTCGCGGGGGCGGGGCTGTAGTTGTGCTCCGTGCTAAAGAGCAATCCGCCGACGCCGCCAGCACCTTGCTCCGTCTGCGAGAGATCCAGGCCCCAGCCGTAACTCCTCCATGGGGTCAGATCACCGGTTAGTTCCGCTGCCAGGTTCCAGCCGTCCCATAAGAAGTGCCAACTGCCATCGAGATCCCAGAAGCCGTCGGGCACGCTGTTGGGATCGGGCTCGCCACCGGACCCGCCACCGGAGCTGCCCGAGCCCTCGTCCTCAACAATTACACCGCCTTCACCCGGGTCTGGGTTGATGTCAATGTCGATCCAACCGAAACCTTCGCGCTTCACTCGCCGTGACGCGTAGTCGTAGGAAAACTCAAGCTTGCGACGCGGAATGCTCGGACTCAAGTTCGCTCGTGTTTCCATCCGAACGAGGCGGTTCTCGCCATCCCAGAAATACTGCCACCGCGCATCCTGAGTCATGTTGCCATCAAGATCATAAAGGTACTTCTCCAGAGTGGGCGGCACGATTACCGCTCGCCAGTCTTCTGGTCCTTGTGCATTGGCATCCCATTCAATGTCAACCAAATCGAGAATGGCCCCGCCGCTTGAGCGCGGAATGTGCTCCTGGTAAAAGCGATTCCAGCGGAAGTCTGCGGGCGAACCCTTCACAAGCACGGAATTGGCAGCCGGTGCGTAGCCCATCACATCGCTGGAGCGGTTGTTGTTTCGCTCAGTGTACTGGTTCAACGCGTTGGATGTGTACGTCGTTGTGCGCAGATTTGCACCGTTAACATCGCCACCCATCTTGGCGTTTGTGCGATTACCGATGTCATCAAATGCGTATTCGTATTGCTGGCCGGGCAAGGGATTTGTCGGCGTATTGCCGCCGTTCCTATAGCGCTTTCCGCTGATCACTTGGCCCATCGCGTCGTACCCATACGCCCACGACGAGCCATCAATGAGGTCGAGACGCACGCGCTGATTCGCCGCGTCGTACGCATAGGTGTACGACTCGTCCGTACCCAGCACACTGTCATGTGAAATGCTGCGGAGACGCCCGATAGCATCGACGTTGTACGAAGTAGTCAGAGTCACGGTTGAGTTTACTGCAGTGCCGCTACGAAACGTGAGCGAGTTCAGCAAGTTGCCACCCGGCTCGTAGCCGTAATCGGCGCGTAATCCACCCTTCGTCACGTGAGCGTAGCGACCAGTCTGCGCGTCGTAGCCATATCCCAACGTGCTAAACGCTGTGTTGTTTTTGCGGAGCTCAAAGCTCGTGCGACGGCCAAACGCGTCATACCCGGAGTGCTGACTGATCTCATCCAGCGGGCCTGCCGCAAAGTCTTCCGTGAGCAGGGAATTGTCGTTGGCGTACACAAGTGTGCGCGTACCGACACCGTCAACCACTTCGATTATCCGGCCGCGGCGGTCAAACTTCATGGCGACATCCGGCGTGTCATCGCTGTAGTTCACGCTGGCCAGCTGACCGGCGTTGTTGTAGCCGTAGGTCGTCGACACACCTCTCGCCCATGTGCGCGTAAGCAAACGGCCCGAGGGCTTGTACGCGTATGTCGGCCCAGGCTGATTCCCTTCGTATGTCTTGCTCGTAAGGAAACCGCGCGTGGGACTGTAGTTCCACGTTGTGACGGCAGCGCCGGCTGTACCTGTGCCGGTGGACTCGTTGAAGTCCTTCCAGGTCTTCAGAGTCTTCGTGCGGCCTTGCGCGTCGTATGTGTACTCCGATGGATACATCCTGGCGCCGTAGTTCTTGCGCACCTTCCCGTTCGGGAAGTACGCCGTATGCTGCGATGCCCCGTCTGGCAGGTCAACGCGAATGACGCGCCCTAGTGCGTCGTAGACCGTTGTCGTCGTTTGGCTGGGCTCGCCTGCCGCCGGCGCTGGAGTTGTACTCGTGACAGGCAGGCCGACGCTGTTGAATGTCATAGAGCTGACGCGGTCGTCGGCTGTGGACGCCGTGCCGCGAGTATCGACTGTCTGTTCGCGGCGTCCGAATGCATCGTAGAAATAGGCTGCTTGCGTCAGCGGAGTCGAGTTTGCTACATTGCTGAATGTGGCAGCAGATCTGACGAGGCCGTAAGTTGTCAAGGTACCTGACGATGTGCTGTCCGGATTGAAGACATCGATCCGAACGGACGCCGCCGCACGACTTCGGACCAGGCTGGTAACTGTCTTGCGACCAAAGTCGAAGGACTGCTGGACTAACCCGTCAGCGCGGTCGTAAGTTGCATTAACAGTTGTGCTCAGGTTGGCGTTGGCCGGATCGATCCAGATCTTTGTGCTTCGAACTCGCCAAAGCCCGTCTTGATCGCTACTGACGAACCGCTGTGTCAAGCGAATCTGATCAGCAAGCGTGCCGGACGATCCGGACGTCGCATTGCTGAAGTCAACTTGGCCATCTTGATCCATGTCAATAGCGGTCAACGACCAGTCTGCACTCGTCGAATCCAGCGCGAACTGGACGGCCGCCGCTGCCGCTGTATCGCCATCGCCGCGTGTGCGATACAGCGTCGTGACACCGTCGGGATCAGTTGACTTCACAAGCCGACCAGCTGTGTCATAGAAGCGACGCGAAGTCGCTCCGTCTGCGGCGACCTGTTTGTAGGAGTTTCCGAACTGGTCAATGTAAATCGTCGACCACTCAGTGAGGGAGTTCCCATCGCCAACTTTGATTGTCTTAGTCCACTGAGCGGCAAATCCGTTCAGCGACGCGAGCGGATCGGTATCCGCTGCGACACCGTACTCATACATCAGCGGCGCAGCACCGCTACCGGCAACCGACTCAGTCCGGCCATCTGGATAAAGTGTCTCGACGATGACCGGGCCGGACTCAGGGCCACTAGCATCAGGATCTTGGAGAACCGCTGTACGTATGATGCGACCATTAGTAACCACCTCCGATTGGGTCGTGGTTCCTGAGCCGGCTCGATAGACGCTTGTCGCTCGTCCTGCAATGTCGTATGTCGTTGAGCTCTCGACAATTTGGTTCCCCGTCCCGCCACTGGTGTCGCGTCTGATCACGGAACGCACGCGATTTAACGCATCGTATGTGAAGTTAGTCGAAACGAACTGTCCGGCAGCGATCTCGCGGCGTTCGGCAATGACGCGACCGAGCGCGTCATAGTCGTACTCACTGCGAACGCCGTTGTGATCGACGCGTGCGATCACACGGCAGCAGTCGTACTCAATATCTTCGTCGGCAGCTGGACCGGCAACTGACTCGTACTTGGTGACACGATACTTCGGACCGTTGGCTTCAAACGTCCGCGCGAGGCGGGACGACATAACTTGTTCAGTCGTGCCGTCGTGTGCAAACTGGGTCGATTGAATTATGTGGCCGAAAGCGTTTCGCACCACGACAGACTTCTCGTAGCCAGGCGCGAGGAGTCCCACAGCACCGCTTCCATAGGCGCTATCGACAATTGCGAGCAGACCGATCGTCGTGGCCGCGCGGCCGCTGTAAGTGCTTGTCATCCAGTGTCCCGCTTGCGTGGAGGACCGCGTAGTGACGTTGATCGCACCGGAGGAACTTACGCCGACATCGGCCACTCCAAACAGCACGCCAGCCCCGGAACCGATTCCGCGAGCCGAGTGAAACACCGCATGAGGCTGGTTGAACGGCGAAGCGACAACACTCGCGATAAGCGTGCCATACGAGCTCGACACATCCTGCACATTCGCGAGGTCAATGGTTGTGACTTCTTGGCGCAAACTGGGATCGACACCCGTCTGTCGCCGCCAATACACGCGCAGCTGTCGACTAACTGGAAGTCCTGCAGTGACTTGAGTCGCCTCGACGACCGTGTCGGTAATACTATCGTTTAGTAGATCAAGGTAAAAGTAGCGGTAGTGCGTACTGTCGCTGAGCGGGTCACCTACTTGATTACCGAGATACGAGCGCCGCTCCTCGATAAGTCGAGCTTGCCCATCTCGGAAGTACTGCGTCCACGAGCCGTCCCAGGAGACGACGTTGAGCAACATCCCGTATGTGACGCTTGCTGGGTTGGTATCGTGTTGGTAAGTGGTGGAGAGAGCGGACCCGTCGGGATCGAGTGTGCGCGACACAAGGACGACTGGAGAATCTTCGCCGTTGAGTGGAGCAAAAACGGACCGCTCCTTCGAAGCCACAATTCCCCACTGTGCCTGCATCGACGGGGCGTTCTTCATCGTTCTCGTTTCGATTCGCCCGCCGAATGCGTCATGTTGAATCTCAAGGAGTTCACTCCGCAACACAACGTTGAAGCTAGGACCGGAGCCCTCAATGAAGTTCCAGTTCGTCCCCACCTGCGTCCATTCCCAGAACTGTGGCACTCCACCCGCTGTCCGGGCAATCCGCAATCGCCCTCCCTGTGCCAAAACGCCGGTGACGGGATGAGGCACTTGACCGAGGAACTGTCGGACTTCAAACACTTCGTATGCCGGTCCAGTAATGTCGTGCTGGTATGTGTTGATGTTAAGCACCGGGTCATATGATCCGGGCTCATAGAGCTTGAGATCAAACCCAAACTCGCCGGATGGAAGCGGCTGCGATAGCGTTGTGATGTTCTCGAATGAAACGAGAGACCGCGCAGTTAGTACTTGCCGACGCAAGCTGCGAGAAGTCTGCCCAGTCGGAGGCAACACTGTAAAGGGGCTTGCGCCATCCCACCGGGGCTCACGCAGAGAAATTGAGTGTGGACTGCCAGCGGTTGCGGTGAGAATGTTCCCGCTGCTAATCCCGACCGTGCCGAGGCTCTTTCCATACCGATCGACACCGAGCGAAGTTGACCAACTCACACTGTGCACACCGGCTTGGGTTCCGTCCGTGCCGCCGCAACTATCGCATGCTGACGCTTTCTTGCCAGAACCGCACTTCTCCGCTGAATCGGGACTGGTGTTAAACGAGTGCTTGAAAATGACAAGCCCACTTCCGAATGACCACCCGCTTATTCGTTCGTTCGGCGTGACGCAAATAGGTCCGCAGACCGTCCAGTCAGACTCTTCGAATGGATTTGAAAGATCAACATCCCCAAATAGCGTTGACTTCCAAACGTCGCCGCCCGTCACACCGCCCAAGAGCGTCCACGAATTAGCTTCGTTGAACGGCGAGGATGGGTGTCGCTTGTCCTCCCAACTTCCAATTCCAAAGAACTTACCCGAGCCCGGATAAAGCGTCAGATCACACATCCACTTGCTTCGCGTAGCGGACATCGAAGGCACACCTGACGCATAATAGTTGTTCGTGTGCGCAGTAAACCCCATTCGAAATCGAACGCCCGGGCTGCTAGGCGACGTGGGTTGCCATCCTGAAAATCCAGTTCCCGAGCAGGGGCCCGAAGGCACCGGCCCGTTGGGAAGATCACAGTAGCTAGCGGCACCAAAGGTGCCGGACCCAAATGCAGCATCTGACCATGCCGCGTACGCCTCCGTGAACGTCGGCCATTGCGATTCACAATGCGTGTAGTCACCGTCGCACAGCAGACCGCCAGTGACTGCCGCACCTCCACTTTCAGTCTCCGTCGGCGATGCGCCGTAACTCGAATACTTGAGTTGGGTGATTATGCGCCGAACTGCCGACACAGCCCCGTCCACGTTCTCCGCTGTAATAGGATTGCAAACCACGGTACCCGGCGTCGGTCCAGGCCAGCAGGTGAATTCAGAAGGGCAGATCTCACTCCATACAATGGTTTCTGGTAGCGAGGTACCGCCGCTAAATCCAGCTGCAGATCCGGGGTCAAGATACGCTCCATGTGAGTCGTAGAGGCACGCCCGGATCGAGGCTACAACGGGGGCCAGTCTATTTGGATCTTTGAACTCATCGCCGTAAAAGCCGTCTGGGGGATAAGCTGGTGCTTGTATCCCGTCACAAGCGCACGCGGGCCATGCCCACTGCTTCTGGAATCCATTCGCTACCTCATATCGCGCTTGGGCTTCGCGCATCAGGTTCTCGATCCCCGTTCCGCCACTCGCGGCAGGGTCGACCCCGTTCGATTGAGCCATAGATGACGCGCTAACTGCGGCAAATACAGACGCGATCACGCAACGGACGAATGACCTCACTTGTGACATCGGCAACCTCCCTTTGGTACTCAATGTACCGGAACAGCGGCCCCGCAGGGCATGAAAAATGCAAAAATTCCTTAACCGCTTTCTTTTCAGGTGATTGACTGCGTGCGTTGAGTCCAGTCGCGTTCGCTCAGGATGTACCAAAGTGCGCACGTCTCGTTCATGCTCAGCGGCAGGCCCGGCACCTATGGCCATCCATCTCAGGCCAACTGCCATTAGTTGTTGGTTCTTCACGGGAATCGGCTGCGTTCTTCATGCTGAGAGCTTCACCCGCGCCCCTCGAGGCCCGCAGTGTGGGATGCGACTTCCACTGCGGCTGCTCCATTGGCGCGTCTGAGCGTTTCTTAGATACGCGACAGAGTTCCCGTCAGTCGACGAGCACCCTTAACGCGAGTGAACTCTTTGCTAATCCCGATGCTGATTTCACCGCATGGTAGCAACAGGCGCCGAGGGATCGGTGAAGTTCCGCGATATATAGGCCATAGCGGCACGTCACTGAAGGGTCCCCCCGTCCCGCAGTTCGATGGCCCCAAGCGCCCCGGCTGAAAAGTCGGGGTTTCTTTTTTGGTTAGACGATGACGTGCGCTAATGCGACGACACGCACCTCGAGGACTAGATTGACTGGGCGAAGATGATGCAGTTGCAGTCTCCACCGCTTCGCTCCGTAAGGTGGTACTGTTTGCGTTCTGTCCTTTGTTGACCCGCTGCCTGTCGTCAGGGCGGGTCTTCGGGTCGAACCGAGCTGTGGGGATGACGAGTGCGCAAGACAAAGCCAGGGCGAGTTCGCCGTGACGAAGGATGTCGTCCGGAAGCGGTGTCTGAAGTTCCCCTGACTGGGAACTTTGCTGAGTTCCGGCAAGCACTTCGCGATGAGATCGACGCGTCGAAGCGAGCAGCAAGTGCGGGCGCGGTGCCGCTAAGGGGTGGGCGTTTGGTGGCGACTGTGGCGGGTGGGTTTCAGTACGAGTTCGAGATGGAGTCACCGCTCGACTATCCGGGTGATGCGCCGGGGCAGCTTGCGATTCCCGGGCGGGGTGACGTGCGGGTATCGATCATCCAAGTACAAGGTACCACGCTGCGCCTTAACGTCGAGCAGAGTCTCGACCAGTTCATTCCAGTTGCGTCGCTTCAGAGCGACTTGTCCATGCTCATGCTCAAGCTGATTGAGCGCATCGAGAAGAAGTCGAGTCTGCCGGGTTTGGCGGGCGCGCGGTTGTTTGACGATGTGGAGCCTCAGGGCAATGACGCGGAACTTGACACAGAAACAGACGAGCGGTTGAGCAGAGCGGGACTGAACGAATTTCAATGCCGTGCGGTGCAGTCGGTACTCGGACGGGATACGACGTATATATGGGGACCGCCAGGTACGGGCAAAACGAAGACAATTGGTTCAATTGGCGCGGAACTTGTCGAGAGAGGAAAGTCACTTCTGGTGGTATCGCACACCAATAGCGCGGTCGATGGCGCGCTCGTGGAGATTGCCTCGGCGATGCTTCGCAAGAAGAGCGAGGAAGTGACTCTCGAAGATACTGCCACAGTTACACCGGGAAGGCTGATTCGCGTTGGTACTCCGACGGACAAGTTCTCTGCACCGTTCAAGTCGCGATTCTCGCTTGCTGAGGAGGTGAAGCGGCGGAGTGAAGAACTGGCATCACGCAAGCATGCGCTCGCGGAGGAGCGGGGGGCAATCGGTGTCGAGTTACATCGCGTGCAGAGCGAACTGGATTTGCATCTGATCGTCGGCGAGGGTGATGCGCTTAGGGCAACGGTGGAGCAACTCGCGGTAGAGCACCGCAACGCATCCGAGCGTGTGTCGGCACTTGAGGCAGACTACGCGGCAGCCCGGTTGGAGCTGGAACGGCTTGGGCCGATTCATCCGGCGGCACTAGCCGCTCGGCGTGCACTCGGTCAGCGGCTGGAAAAGCAGGAGTCGCTTGCAAAGTGCGACTCGGAGATTCAGGAGCTAAACCGTCAACTCGGAATCGTGCAGAGCGAGCTGGAGGAATCAGTCGCGCAGTTGAAGCTGGCAGAGGAGCTGGAGCCTACTCGGGCGGCACTCGCAGCACTGCCCGCAGAATCGAGCCTTACGAATGCAATCGAGCTCGAAGATGCGACGCTGACGACTCTTCGGTCTCAGCTACAGGGGCACGAGCAGGAACTCGCGACCGTCGAGAAGCTGCTTGCCGAAGTCAGTGCTGCGAGTCTTGTCATTCGTATGTGGAAACGGATGCCAGACCCTCAAGAGGTGGAGCAGCGTGTCAATCGTTCTCGCCAAAGTACGGAACAGACGCGAGCTCGCGTTGCGGAAGCGGAAGCGCGACGTGAAGAGGCGCGGCGAAAGCAAGCGAGACGGCGCGAACTCGCCGGACAGCTTGCTGGCTTTAGCCACATTCCACCGCTAGATCGGTGTCGGGCTTACGTGTCGCAGGCACGACGCAAGCTGGAGTTAAACCGAGCCGCAGTGTTGGAACGTGAATCAACGATGCGAGGGCTACAGGCGGACTTGAACGAGAGTGCGAAACTGCTCGACCAGTTCGGACGACTTACCACCCAATCACCGGACGATGTGATTG